>Ga0181612_137269_pt1 | contig 14740 bp, 8 predicted proteins | sample HoacroProtozoa21_FD_119630 | JGI IMG/M metagenome (GOLD analysis project Ga0181612, IMG submission 119630) | Hoatzin crop microbial communities from Cojedes, Venezuel. Combined Assembly of Gp0051906, Gp0051904, Gp0051908 | reverse complement strand
CCACCACGCCCACCCGCCCCCCCACCCCCCCAAGCCCTCCTAACCCAGCCCTTGAAGTGCCCCGTCTACCCGTTTTTTAACCCCCTCCAGGGATGGTGCCTCCCCCCCCTCCCTGGGCAGCCTGTTCCAATGCCTGACCACTCTTTCTGTGAAGTATTTTTTCCAAATATCTAATCTAAACCTCCCCTGATGCAACTTGAGGCCATTGCCTCTTGTCCTATCGCTAGTTAATTGGGAGAAGAGACCAGCACCTGCCTCACTACAACCTCCTTTCAGGTAGTTGTAGACAGCAAGTAGTAGTAGAGGAGTAGTAGGTAGTTGCAGAGGATAAGGGACCTGGAGGGGAGCCAGCCTATGTGTGAAGGGGGCTGCTCAGCACTGCTAGCACAGGCACAGTGTCCTGTCTCCTCTGGACCCACAGCCTCACGTGGTGCAGCTGGTAGCAAGCATCTTCACTCTTCACAATATGTGGATTAATCCCCAAACTGACAGGCTGGAGAAAGGAGATATGGGTAGCACAAAACACAGTAGAAATAAAACCAGTAAAATGTTAGCCTTTCTGACTTCATAACATTTTAATTTGCTTTTCCGTGCATCTGTGCAGCATATCATACTGCAGTGATCAATGGGAGTGCTGTTCTGTCCTGTCTAAAACCTGCTCCCTTGCCCAGCCTGGGGATGTGGGGATGAAGAGCTGCTTTCTGCAGGGAAACAGCCCCAGCCATGCCGGAGAAAAGACTGGGATGGCCATCGTCTCCCAGATGCTCCTCCTGAGCCACAGAGAGAGCATGGACTGAGCCTGAGGAGACAGATATAGGACCTGGGAAGGGCTCAGACAGGCATGGGACCTGGCAGCAAGCCAGGGACAGGGTACGTAACTCTGGAGGCTGGCATTTTCACCACCCAAGCCTCTATTCAGCAGGTTACTTGTCAATACTTGCCAAGCACTACAAGGGCTGATTTTCAAACTGGCAGGTCCTGCTATATGTCAATCCTCATAAAAGGGCACGGTCAAGAACGATCAGTACAAGATTTTCCTAGTTTTTATAACCAAAGAAATGAAATTAAACCTTTGGGAACACCTTGAAGTACAAGGTGGGAGGTCTCTGTTCTTTTGCAACACTCTTCTAGCGCTTCCAGCCTTGCAGCCTGAAGGAGAGAAACCCACAAAATGCAAATTGCCTATAACAGACAGCTAAATCTTCTTCTGTGCCGTTCTAAGTTGGGTTGTACAGTGGTGCTCAAAGAAAAGATTTCTGGAAAAGTTTACTCCAAAGACACAGGTCTGATTCTGCCCCTCCTTGCACGGCACAGACTCCTCTCTGCCTTTACTGAACTGTCCCACTGACTTGGCACTGGGACAGAATCTGTCATTTGTCTTTGAGCATTATTTTATTCAGCCAGTAGCTCCACTTCTTTCTGTGGATCAGGAATTGTTCTGCAAAGCGCAGGTGTGCAGGAAGCCGGTGGGCCAGGCTGCGTGCAGTGCTGCTCCATGAGCTGTTGGGTGCAACACGAACATGTTGCAAAAGGGTGATAAAGGACTGAGTGCAACAGCACTTTAACCAAACCCCATGACAATCTTTCTGTGGACCATGTGATTTCCTCACCTAGTGTCTTCTGCAAGGTGGAAGTTGTCTGGGTTCACGTAAGCATTGCAAGGGTACATCACAGCACAGTGGACTTTTGAATGGTGAAGTCCTCAAGAATTGCCAAATTCATAAGCACCAACAAGATCGAGTTCTGCAGCACAGAATCACAGAAAAGCATCTTAAAAGCATGGCCTTTCTTTTTAGCATACAAATAAGCAGAAGAAATGGTATTTTCCCTTGTTCTGAAATGAAAGAGAGGAGTTGTCATTAGTTTCGGCTGTGCTTCCTTAGTTAAATAGACTGTACAAACAGCATTGCAGATTCCAGGAATAGACACTCAGAGCCTCAGCACTTCCCTTAGTTAAACTTACTCCTATAGGGCAGTCACTCCGACTCTTCTTCCTCCATCAAGAAAACAGAGGATCATGTTGCTTGGGCTGCCTTTGGAAAGTACCTTAAGACTCAGCGAGAACAAGCATCGCATAGCTGCTATGCGAGGCCCATAAGGGCTTTACAGATACACATAACAAGAAGAAAAGAAGCAATGCTGACCACAAAAGATGTAACACTTGTGGGAAGCACTGTCTAGGGCTGTGTTTGGCAATCCGCACTGCATATGTTTCTGTGCCTCTCCGCCCACTGATTTTGTTTAGATCATTTTCTGAAGAGGTGACTTTTTTGTGTAGTCCTCTGCCTATGTCTGCTGCACGCGAATGAAACACTGTCAAGTCTGAAAAGTCATGCAATTTCTTTCTCTCCCTCCTCTTTAACCCTCAAGCACACAGAAGTTATTGCCACCTAAAGTTGTCCCTCTTCAAATATGTGGCAGAAAATCTGGCCTAACGAACAGTAGGTAAACTACAGAATCACACCCACAAAATGCTAGTAAAGAAGAAAAAAACAAAGGATTTGGGTTTAGCAAGCCTGTGATTTGGGTATTTAGTGGTTAGTACAAGCTCATGCCTCAGCCAGTTAAACAGTCTGAACTGCCCTCAAACCCCACCACACCTGGACACAAGTTACTACTTCCTAAGTCCCATCTTTACATCACCAAGTAACCTGTATTGTCTGTAATGAACTGCTTTCTCACTATGAATTTCTTTCTGAGGAGATCTGAAGAGTGCAAAGGTTTGGAAAAAAACCCAAAAATACTAAACATATGAATTCTTTTCTATATCTAAATCGTAAATTTGTGTTGGTTCACATTCATCCTTAGACCTGGCTGGCTCTGCTCTTTGGTAGCTGGCATGTCCATACACATACTGTGTGTGTTTTGAGGAGCAAAATGAAAACAAAAGTACTGGTGAAACAGAGTCCCATTCCAATTAGTAGTGAAATGCATGAGGAAAGGTCACTTCAGCTAATTTTCTTGGTGCTGCTGATTTGAATCCATAGAAACTGGAGTCGAGCAATTTTAGTTCAGGCCACCAAGGTGTCAGGCTGAAAACACCAAAGGAGGTAGTTCTCTGCATGACATTTAATCAAGCTGTGGAGCTCCTTTGCTGCTAGGAATTATAGGAGCTGAAAGTTTTCAAGGGTTCCAAAAGCAGCTGGAGAAATTTCTGGAAGTAAAATCTACCAGCAATTATCATATATAAATATTTAATAATAGTCTCCATTTCACGATGTCCTTAGTGGTCACACTACTATGGGAAAGCATGGCTACATGCTTGGCCATTAGCTACTACCGCTTGACCTACGCCTACTATTGTCCCTTAGGTAGATACCGTTGACCACTCTAAAAGACAAGATACCAGGACAGATGAGTTTTCATCCTGACTGTCCTTATGATGTCTTCTGTAAGATCTATTTGCTGGAACATGGGCTGGAAGAACTGTGGTTGGCAAAAGTGCTGAGGTGAGACTCCTCTGCAGGTAGTTTCTGCCCGAGGGTCCCATGGCGCCTAGAAATGGCTCAGTTAGGGGCATGTTGCCTTGCAAGACTGTGCTGAGTCTGTGGGAAAAAAGGTCCTCAGTGGTGAATGAGAGGCACCATGGGAGTGTTGTTGGCCTTGATTTTAATGCAGATATTTATTTCCTGCTGGCTACCCTTCTGAACGACAGCACCTTCACGTTTTATTCTGTATTAGGCCATTTCATAGACCAAGGCTTTTGCTATTTGCACACATCTAGGGCATTCTGCCACCACAAAAGCTCAGTCTTCTCTTTCCCAGTGCTGTCCTTCCTAGGGCACTTTCAGTGCCTCAGCTGTTACCCTTCTGATTTCCAACAGGATTTTGCCTTTGATTCACTTATGTGAACTCTTACCCTATTGCCCTCTGAGGCAAGAAGTCTTCTGAGCTGGCCACTGACTGAAAAGTTTACATAAAGTTTCCAGACAGATAATTTTCTAAAATTTCTTCCCAAGCCAGGAAGTGGTTGTGGCGAGTTCATTTAGCAGGACCGTTCCGTAGTGTTTCTCAGTACTTAGAAGGAAACTATGCTGTTTTGTTTCCTCATCTTCTTGGTATCACAAGAAAATACCCAAGCTCTAGACCTTTTCAAACCTCTGAATCCAAAGAGCACTCCTGAATAAGAGTCTAATTCTTTGGCTCACTTCATAGACAGCGTGAGGGTTACCTTGTACTCCTCCTAGCATGTTATTTAACTCTTATTCCAGGAGTAAATGCCAGTGACCTCAATATGAGCCTTAGTGAAGCAAGATACTCCTAAGCACCACAGAAACGTGGGGAGTACTTACTACTGAGTTCTTTCATCTGCTCTTGTTCTATTTGCAGCAATTCACTTCTTGGAGCAATGTCGTAGCGGTATGAAAACACCCGTGTAGTGATGACAACCACTCTTTCAGGGGAATACAGTCAAAACTTCATTAAAAGTAGAATTACACACTTTCTTAAAACAGATACAATGCTTCACCTCTCTTTTAAAATACATTAATTGCTTTGATCCATAGGTTAGAAACAAGTTGGACAACACCGTTCCTGTGAGCCTTTGAAAACAAATCTACATTTCAAGCCTAGCTGCAGAAAAAACGCTCAAAGGCTGGCAAAATCTTTTCAGCATCTGTAGAGTCCAAAGTATCCCTAATTTCTGTCAGTACATTAGAATATACTGCACTTCCATGATAACAGAAGCCGTTCAGTGCAGACATCTGTTTTTCATGCACAATGCACAGAGATTTCTTGAACACCATTACTGGAAGAATATATGATGCACAGTTCCTATGGATTAAGGTAAATTATGCTATAATTAATAAAATCTCTCACAACAGTTCAGAGAAGGATGAATCAGATTTTGATGCCGGTGGAGTTTGATTTAAGTTGGGTTGGGAAGCATCTGTATCACTGTGAAAGTTCAAGAGTTGTACGTGATGTGAGTTTAGAGCAGTTAGCATGGGATAAAGCATGCGCACAAGACTTCTCCAATTCTTTCCTTAGTCCTCTCGCACCTTTTTGGGCCACACAGCCAGCTTACAAAAAGGTGACTACCACATTTCTGAGCAGGTATTAACATGGTGCATTCCCTTCCCTGGGACACACACAGAAAGCTCAATAGAGCAGTTACAGACTGGTGACGCAGCTCAGCATCCTCCCATGCCCCACGGCACAGCTTCCCTGCACTCCCGCAGGTCATCTCCAAGCCTCTGCTGGTGGCCCCATCCCCAGCAGCCCGTGGGCAAGGTGCTGGTGGTGAGTCACACCACTCCTGGCTTTACAGCTGCCCCTTCTCGAGCAGGTGGCTGCACGTGGCTTTGATGCTATTTGCCTTTCAGGCAATCTAAAAATCAAACCAGTACCCAGCACCATAAAATCAGCTTACATTACTTAGTGGGAACTCAGTGAAGAAGAATAATGAACAATGAGCTTCCTGTGGCTTGCGCATGCTGCTGAGGAAGTCTAGGTGATGCAGGTATGATAAGGTTAGATAGCTAATTAGTCCATAGGGTGCAATAGTATAATTTTGAGTATTCATATCAGTAACATGACACTCATTACTGAAAAATATTTACACCAAGTGGCTTCCTTCTTAGAAAGTTTTAACTCAGACACACAGAGGTCACCACAGAGAGCAGACAGGGGTGGTGGTGTGGTGGAGGTTAAATCCCTCTTACCACCTCCATCTTCAGAAAACCACTCATGACCTGATTCCTATCTTCATGTTCACAAAGTGCAGCCAGGACATCCTTTGCTCGTAGGCTCATTAAACGGGGCTCTAGGCTTGGGCCCTTCACTTGTCATCAAAACTGCTACTAAGAAAGCCATCCACTGCTCCCAGTAAGAGAAACAAGACATGGGCCTAAAATACAGAGGAGGAAGAGCAGCGGGGTACAGCTGCTTTTAGAAGCACACATCTGCTACTAGAATCAACATTTTTACTCTCTCTCTGTGTAATGCAGTTTAAAATCACAAGTTTTAAACCTCACAAAGTAGAGAAGAGCCACTGGACGGTGTTATAAGGCAAAGAGCATGCAGAGCAGCTGGCTGCAACTCTCCTGCTTTTGGAGGACTATTAATATCCAAGTAATTGAGAGAGAAGGGTCGGACAGAGGACAGCACGGACCAAATCTGAATCTCAACATTGCTATTATACTTTCTGGGGTATTTAAGAAAAGACAGACAGTTGTAGCTGTTTCTAGAAAGAGCATAGTGATGAAGAGGCTGAAGATTGACTCTTTTCCTTAAGACCTAAATTGGAATTTAGCTCATCTTTCAAAAAGGGCAAAATACAGAAGGAGAGGTGTCACTAAAATGTAAGTAGAACTGAGCTCAGCAGTTGCAGCAACACATCCTAGAACAGTAAGATACAGCTGAAAATCTCAAACATGCTGAGACTATGGCCAATTTTTAGATGGTAGCTCACACAACGGATAGGCTATTTATGTGCTGATGTTTTCTCAACAGTTTTTAAAGGTTAAACAGATTTTGTACCAATTCATGTTGCTCTGACAATTTTATGAGAACAAAAATTAAAAGAACACAATTCTAACTACTGTTCCAAAAAGTTTGCTCAGGGTTTAGCATCAAGCCACATATACCACAGTACTGGTTTTCAGATGGTGACATGCAACTGTTCCCAGAACCTTCAGCCACTTACGCTGCTGTAGTTCACTAAATTCATTTTATTTAAATAACCAAGAAGAATTGATACATATTTGATTGAGCACTTTATAAGACAGTGGGAGATTTACTGCAGCAAGTCATAGTTTTAAATACAAAAGGAGAATTAGTAAAAAGTTAGGTTCATATCCAACATAAAACATGAACATGTTGCTTTCAGGAGCTTTGAATTTTAAAGACTGAGAACTCTACTTACATCAAACAGTTTAAACACATCCACATCACAAAATCTTAGTATTGCACTATGGCTCCTCGTCCAAAACACACAACGCACAATGTGCTTCTGCATTACCCACGTACAAAGGACCACCAGCAACACATCAGCACAGCCAGACAGAAACAATCTAGAAAAGGTCAGAGGGGCTGTAGGTTTGCTGGGAGACGTACGGCAGTAAAATCGACCAGTTGGGACCACCAGTACCCAACACAAGCCCTTTTTTTTGCTGGTAATGCAACAGACATTAGAATTGCAGCTGTGCTACTGTCCTACGCAGAGGTAGCACAATACTATGGCTTTAAAGGCTTTCTTTTAAATAAGGCTTGTCTTACCTGAAAGCCATATAATAACCGAAGAGCTCTTTAATGCTAGCACAAAGTACAGTGTGGCAGCACGTAGGGATCCGCTTGTTTAGCAGCGGCTGCCAAATCCAAGTAGGTACATTACTTCTTTGAAACCAGCCGCAGCACACAGAGCTCCGTGCAAAGGTAGTCACACCAGTTACTTCTTTCTCCCCCTCCTCCTCAGCCGTACAGAGAACACTGCGGTCGAGAATACAATAGCGGGTGACACAGATGAACTGGAAGTCCTACCTAGCTATAAAAGAGGTCCTGCTTTGTCCAAAGAGACAACCCGGAAGAGGTGACAGGCAAAACGTTTCATTTACATGGACAATATGGAAAAACAAGTGAGTGTGTCACATTTGTGAAAGATACACACTACCACTGTGGTGCTTCAACCCCCCTCACCCCACCTTGCATCTAGAATTCGAGACAAAGGTCACTTTAATCTTCATTGAAGGTAGGGGCAGGGGGATGATGATATTAAAGCTGAATGCTACTCTCCCCAAACAGCACAGCAACAAACCAAGACAGCTTTCCAATATACAAACGTTTCCTCTTCTTTTGCCTGTTCCAGTCCACTTCAGCATCTTATCCTTAATCAAAGTTCAGCCACAGCGTGCGTAGGGAGAACAACTTTTCATCGCATTTACATCTGCCTCGCTTCAGCCGTCAGGCGCTTGGTTCTGCTGAGGCACTCAGGTGCTGCTGTAACACCAGTGGGACTGACTTCTCGAGTCGGGTTTGGAAGACAGCACAACTAATATTGCATTTAATAGTACGAACATGTTGGTTGAAACAAATTCCATACATACAAACGTTACAAAACAACATCCACAAACCATTACAAAAATGGAACCAGCTTCACTGATCTTCAGTCCAAACTCCAAGGTGGATTTTTTCATCACTAAGGACAAAACAACTGAGAAATAGAAATTAAACTAACATTTAGCTTACCTACCATTACGTTTCTTATAAAAAAAACAACAAAAAAAGTGTTAAGTCATTATTAATTTATGAATACATAAAAAATTCAGAATCCCTAACAATTACAGTACCCCCTCATACTAAGCCTGTTTGTAGTTTCGTTTCCATCAGTGCCAAGTAACAATCCCAGACATCAGTGTTGAGCTGGCTAACCAAGACATCTCAGGCTGAACAGAGCAACCTCTGTTTTTGCTGTGAAGACACAGCCAATATCAGTGGCCAGCCACCACCTGGTCCAGATTAACCAGACTCATTAAAAGAAAAACAAACCCAACCTTTTCCAGGGCAGAATGCCCCAAGAGGCCTCACTTCAATCCCAGACCTGAGACGGCCGCTCCCAGCAGAGCAATACTTCAGAATGCAGTGGGGCCATCACTTTGTTACTGACAGGGTTCTGTTTCCCATCCCTGTACAGCACAGTGCTAGTTCTTTCCTGCTGCCAGCTTCTGTTGCATTCAATGCATGTCACTTGTTACTCATGATAGAAATTTTTTGTTCTTCTTGTTCCTTGTGTGTTTTTTTTTTTTTAATAAATAATGAAAGTCTATAACATGCTTTTTCAGGTACATGATTTCTGATTATTATACAACAAGTAGTCTGTAAACCAGTTTGGCCTCTGAGGAACTGTCAGGCTATCGCGACGGTTGATTTAAGAGCAGCACCTTGCGTCGAGCGCAGTGAAGGCAGCGGAGAGGCATCAGCAGGAAGAATCAATAAGTCTTTGGCGAAGTCTTTTATCTTCTCTTGGACTCACGTTGCCACTTGCACCACGGTCTGTCAAAACTAAAGAGAAAGTAAACCTTTAGAAGCGAAAGGGCCATCAAACCACCCGACATATTCTCATTCGCAAGGGGACGGCCACCAAGACAGAGCTGCAAGGGTGGCTGTCCCGCACCGTGCTGGAGCTGCCTCCAGCCGCCCCGCGCAGCCCGGATGCGGCTCCCAGCAGCACGATGCCAGAGCCAGCACCTACCGCCGCTTCATCAACACGGTTACTTATCAAAACATGCTGACGGAACTAGTGACAGAAGAAAAGATGATGAGCCCCAGGCAAGGCTCTGCTGTCAGGCAGTGAAGCCAGCAGCGGCAGCCGGGCAGGAGAGGGCTGCACCAGCCGGAGCTGGCCATGAAACGGCAGCTTCTTCCTGCAACGCATTTTAACAGAGTTTGCAGCTTTGAAGTGTTTTTGTGAGATGAATAGAGTCTCAAAAGTTCTGCTTTCCGATAAAAACGAGTCAGACTTTCTATCAGATTTTTCAGCTCCTTGAGCACAGAGCTCCACCTTGAGCTCTTAAACTCTCCTACCAAAACCCACCCACCTGTCATTTCAAAAAGGGACACATTTAAGAGGAAAACTATTTTCTGTCAGAATCACTCCAAACTGCTTTAACTAGAGCTGGCTGCCAGAAGCGCTGCTTCTCGTCTGAAAAGAATTCTGCTTGTTTGTTCTGAATTTCCCTGTTGTGTAAATTGAGCTCTCCTCCAAACCTCATCCGGCAGCACTGCGTGACCAAAGCACAGAGGAACAGTTACCCTCTGGATGCTGCTGCTTCTTTTTTATTAAGCACAGGGCAGAGCTTTCTGAAGAGAAAGTAGATTTAACTCTTCCCTGCCTTTGAAACAGTTTTTTCACTTGCCCTCGGCATTGTGCTCGCCTACTCAGGTCAGCTGCTAAATGTTTTAGAGCATTTTCACTTCCACGAGTGAAGGACTTTGTGAAGAGGCAGCCCACAGAGTCTCAACTCCTGCGTTCGGGGATGTAGGCGTGAGGGTCCTGCTGCTTCTGTGCGGACAGCTACGACAGCGGTCATGCTCCCATCAAATGGGAAGAAAGCTTTTCCATCCCTTTATGCCTTTCCCTGGATATTTGGCTTCTCTTCTCTAATTCTGCACTTGAGGAGGGAACTGGAATCACATTTAAGATAAGCCACATTTTTTAGCACAGAATCTAAGACTACATCTCATGTAACAGCGATTGCTCAGAGCCAATCGCGTCTCGGAACTGGTGGGAACATTCAAAGAACAGCTGCAGCAATCCAGATCGACTCAGACCATTTTGGCAAAGATCACTTTACAGTCAATCTTCCCTTCTCTCTGTGTAAGAAGGAACAGGAGCGTGTTCGCTGGCCCCAGTCCCACTTCCCTTCTTTTGCCGTTTTCTGTTCCTCCGCCAGCGGCATTTCTGAGCATCGGACGTATTTTTACATTCATCTAAGATTTCTGCCAAAGCCTGAATGAAAAGCAGAAGCAGCACTTACTGCTCTTTTGAGCTAATCTCTGAAAAACAAATGGCCTGGAATCACCAGCTTTCTCACTGGAGCTTCTTAAAGCGCAATCTACTTTAGACCAACGTAGTGCTCCTCTACTGTGCAGGTGGTCTCAAGGAGTTCAAGCTCAGACAGCTGAAGCCTCTTGCTGCAAGAACAAACATGTCAGCAAGGACCACCAACTTAACAGACACTTCAGCATCTAGCCTGTGCCACCGACTTGCACTACAATTTTCTAGCACATACGTGAATTTGCAGACATGGCAAGGTCTGCGCAGGTCCATTTTCTTGTAGAATACATTAAAATGTTTTTGGTAGGAATATACACCTAGATGAAACCTGCTTTGTTTTGCATGAATGAGGTTTTGGTTTAATGGATTCCTCATCTCTCTATACCAGCAGGTTTGGATGCGGTGTTTTTGTGGTGTTTCTTTCTTTGACTTTTCTTTTTAAAGAAAGAGCAGGTCACCTTACCTTGTAGCTCTGTTGCATTTTTTTCCAGCTCTTCTGCAGGTGTTTCTTCAGTCTTCTGCAACACAGCTGTCCCTGGCTTCCCATCCACGGTATCCGTCTTAATAGTACCAAGGTTTACCAACAGTTGCATGACATCAAACTTCTCAGAAACTGCAATGTTCTCCAGCACTTTGAGGCATTTAAATGATTTCAGTTCACTCACGTTTTCGTCAAGAAAGAGGAGATAAAGGCTTAAGTCATCAAAACACTTTGACTTAAGTTTCAGAACATCAAAAGTTGGCAGGATTTCATACACTTTGAGAATACCCGAACTCCACCTCCACGGAACAAACATTGCATACACTACCAGCGGCATCACTAGAAGATAGACTATCAGGTTAATATAGCTGAGTACCTTGAAGACACCAACAGCAATAAGCTTGCACTGAACCACTTCTGGAACAGTTGTGTCATTCTTTAAGATCCCAGTTTTGATAGTGCAGAGAAACTCATCACTCAAAGAGGAGAGGCTAATGTAGTAGCCCAGGTAGAGGCATGCAATGAAAATAATTACTAGAGTGAGTAAACGGCAGATAATGTATTTAATTATTAGGCATTTGGAATTCTTCTTCGTCTTCAGGTACTGCTCCACAATTGGGTATTTAAAATGGCTTTCAGATATTTCCCACAAACTGAAAGAGAGAGGAAGAAAACCAAATCACATAGATCAGATGCTGCAGCATTCACCTACCTCAAATTTCAAAGAAACCTAGTACTCTAACATAGGCACAAGACTGGATTTCCTCTTACTGGGCTCAATCAAGGGTAGTTTTACCAAAGTCAACAGAAAAACAACAGAATAGCAGGTAAATGAAGAATATTGACACTCTTATACTGAAAAGCCACTTAAGAGACAAAAGAGCTCAGAAAAGGAAAATGGAAAAAAAGTATTGCCTTCGCAGCAAAAAAATATTTTTGTTCTTTTCCAGGCCAGGTATACCAGAACAGGTATAGTAAGCAAACCCATAAGGAGAAGCAAACTTCCCAAGCATCTGTTTGGTAATAGCACGCTGGAAGGCTTTTTACTTGTCAAGACCTAAGTCTGCATTTTAAAGAACAGACTGAAGTCCCCACTGCACTGCCTTCTTACCCGAACATGCCAGGAGAAACAGGTCCCCTGACCTAGGACGAAGCAGAAACTGGATCTGCTTAGAACAGTGCACCAATTTGATCAGAGAGGAGGCTTTTGCTTTTGTTTGTTTTGGTGTTCGCTTTTTATTGTTGGGTTTTTTTTTCTTTATACAGAAGCTTTGCAAACCTAGATCTGAAAGAACAGGAGATGACAGGCTTTGCTCACAGCATGCAAGTGACTGTCAGGAACTGAAGACTACAGCCACCGCTGTTTTCTTGTGCTGTGGTGGGTAAAACTAATTAACACCTAATACAACTAAAGAAACCAGGACATCTCAGGTAATCAGTAATCTGTAGAGCTCATCAAATGTTTTCTTCAAAAAAAGAAAGTTATAAATTCCAGTGCCCAAGTGCCCACAATAATGATTTCAGATATCTTATTTTTTCAACAAAATTTAAAAGCATGTCAAGTCAACATTCAAACCTTTGCAATAAATTTCTAAGAGAGTGCAGGTGTCAAATCTGTTAAGAGCTTAAGGAAGAGAGCAAAGAAAGTCAAGCCCCAGCATCTTACCTCTGAGTCAAGTTCTCATTAACTGCTGGAACCAGGCCAGCAGGGTCCCTGGGGTCTCCACTGCGGATGCTGTTAGCAGCTTTGATTGCCCTGTTATAGGCTTTGTCAAGTTCTTCCATAATAAATTTCAGGTCTGAAGAAAGGTGAGGTGCCGCAGTGAAGCGCCAGAACAAACATGGTAGATACAGCAGGATAGCGATGAGCAGAAGGATGTATGGGAAGAACTGAAGGGAGAAAAAATTCAGATTAGGCTCTACTTGTACATAAAACGTCAGCCAGTCACCATCATTCCCTAGAAGTCTATTAAATTCCCTATAAGCCTATTAAATTCCCCATGATTTCATTTAAATGCTTTTAGTAAAACCCACTTCTGTGGTTATTGGGGATATGCAGGGAAGCAAATTCTCTTTTCAGACAGCTCCAGTAACCTTGCTGCTGCTTAGAGCTTCACAGAAAGGAAAAAAAAAAAAAAAAAAAAAGAAAGCAGAATAATGTTACCATGATCCTGATAACATTTTCATTGCATATTCAGAACTGCATTGCTGGAGCTGAAATTGAGAGAGGCAGCATTAACCTGGGGAACAAGAAATAGCAAAGGCAACCAAAGCAGCTGTCACAGAGGGTGACTGGAAGAGTAGGACAGCGCCATACAACTCTCCCTCCCAAATGTGTCACCACTGTTGATAGCAACTAAAATGCTCCAAACACCAGCAACATCTCTCCTGCTCTCCATTAGCTGTCAGGAGCTTAATGAATAGTCCATTTATAGTGCTGCATCTGCTGGCAAGCACACACAGAGACTGTAAAGGATGCAACTACGGTTGTAATATTTAAGGGTACTTAACTATTTTTAGATAACTCCTAAATGGAAACCAACACATGGCATCAGAATGGTCTGGTGTTAATGCAGCACTGAGAAGTCAGCCCTTACACAGTCCCCATTGCTTAGGGAAAGGGCTGAAGCAGGTATAAAATATCACAGAATATCACAGAATATCACAGAATAGTAGGGGTTGGAAGGGACCTCTGTGGGTCATCTAGTCCAACCCCCCTGTCGAAGCAGGGTCACCTATAGCAGGCTGCACAGGACCTTGTCCAGGCGGGTCTTGAATATCTCCAGAGAAGGAGACTCCACAACCTCCCTGGGCAGCCCGTTCCAGTGCTCCGTCACCCTCAGAGGGAATAAGTTCTTCCTCATGTTCAGACGGAACTTCCTGTGCCTCAGTTTGTGCCCATTGCCCTTTGTCCCCAATGCCCATAAATATGAATAAATATTCATATTTATTACTGATATTAACATACTTCTTCCCTTCTTTTACTTTGTGACTGGCTATCCTAAATCTATGGTATCATTTTGATAATATTTTATTCACACATATTATGATGCTGAGTTTATTTCAGCACATTCAAAGTTTGAGGATTTTTGACTGTGCTCAAAAAGGTGAAGATGTAACCTCACAAGAAACAGGTTTCCATAGGCTTTTTCCAGATGATAGCAATATCATAATCAGCTGAAGACATGGGGTTGCACTCTGCAAATTATCAAAATTATGATGAAAACTTTCTTTTTGTCTTTGACCTCTTACAGTCAGAGATGTAAATTGCTCATGTCAGCTTCTAGGCCTGATTGAGAAATCCATCTCCCAACATTTAGCATCAGTTCTCTGAATATGTGCCAACTCCTACAATGACATCGAGGTTTGAAAGTCCGAAACGTGGGCTAGGGAAGGCTCACGGAATTACCTTACAGCAGAATCCCTAAGGCCATAGCTCAAGAAAACTTTAACAAAAATATTAAACCTAGTAATGAGGGAAAACAGTACATCTCTTTCATTTTCAACGTCTTTCTATATAGTGACTTTCTTACAAAACAGCAAGAGCCAGGGGTTCACACATTTACTGCATATTCACCCATAGATAGCAAAAGGCACCAGTGCCTTTTGCCATATATATGCTTTCCTTTTGCTTAAATGGAGGGCAGAAGGCCTAAGAATACCTTCAGGGTAAAGACTGTGTTGAAAACCTGTATCTGCACCAATGGTATGATGTCCTGGTTTCAGCTAGGATAGAGTTAATTTCCCTCCCAGTAGCTGCTGTGTTT
>Ga0181612_101351_pt1 | contig 14740 bp, 8 predicted proteins | sample HoacroProtozoa21_FD_119630 | JGI IMG/M metagenome (GOLD analysis project Ga0181612, IMG submission 119630) | Hoatzin crop microbial communities from Cojedes, Venezuel. Combined Assembly of Gp0051906, Gp0051904, Gp0051908 | reverse complement strand
CTGTGCACTGCCAACTCTTCTAGGTTGTTTTTCTTTATTCCATTGTTTGCATTCCAAGGAGCTTGAAAACATTTCTTTTCCTATTGATTTTGTCCTCTTCTGTTTGACAAAAGCTGCATCTTGCTAAATTTTCTATGCTGCCAACACAGCTGTCTTTTGTTTATTTTTGCATGCACTAGCAGCAGCATGCACAGCTTGGAAAACACATGAAACTAGCAGCACTGAACAGCTTATGGGGAAGGCTCCTGAGCGTTCAGGCTCTGATGGGTCACACCAAAATAAAGGTTGAAGTGATTCTTGGTAAGATTTTGGTTTCCTGTTCTATTTAGAGAGAAGGTTATCACAAAAGCCTACCAGTGCATTTTAAGGTAGTGCATTAAGAAGGGTCTGTGATAGGTGTTCAGGCCCAGTCACTCCCTCATGTCTCCATTTGATTACTTTTCAGCTGACATGACTGATATCAACAGAAATAACTTTAGACAAAGTAAAATCCAATAAATACATTAAAAACAATGAAAACATATGCAGAAAGTGGCTGGCTTCGCCATTGGAGTTGTCAAAACTGCACAATACTCAACTGGCTGTTTCAGTGGCCAGGTACAGGAAAGCAGGGAGGACCAGTCTCCTGGGTTCGGTGCTGTCAGTTTTAAAGGTTACAACTAGCTTGGCAGAAAACCCATTGCTTTCCAGCACAATTATTCAAATACAATCAGACCTGCTACAAACATGTGTTCAGAGAGAATATATAACTTAGCGTAGATAAGGAAGTTTTGCACTCATTTGAAAGCTCATTTTTCTCCCTCTCCAATCCTTCCTGAACCACGTTTTGTCCATCAGGAGTTGTTTGCTCCTCAAAAAAGGGGAATGGACCATTACTTCCTAGTAGGACTTTGTCTGACGGCACAGGCCAATTGTAACAGGGACAGTAATAGAATTAAGCAAGAAAATTTAATTCAGGCTTAACTAGAGCTAAATTATATATGAATCACCTGCAATCTGCTCTGTTGTGGCTACCATCCCTCCACCTTCTCCCTAAAGCATTTGCTTGATACTTCAGTACTGTATGAATAGAAAGAGACTGTGTCTGGTGCTGCGCATGCAGCACCTGCATCCACAGGTATCCCAGTAAGCCAACCACCAGAGTCTCACTAACACAAGGAGCGGAGCTGCAGTCTTGATTTAGACTTCAAGCAGCTCAACTAACTGTGTATGCCCTTTACACATTGAGGGTATTTGCTGGTTCCTTAAAGCTATGGCCTCTTCTGCAACACCATTCAGAAATACCTATGTTCCTCAGCCACTTGTTTTGGAAGCACTTTTTTGCTAGTTTTTAAAGGATTGCCTGGGAGGGAAGTTTCAATCCCAAATGCTGCTTTAAGCTATCAACTGAAAATGGGTTTTCCAGTGCAAACAGCCAACTTATCTCCAGAATTCAGAAAGCAAGAGAAGCACTTTTCCCAACATCCAACAAAAAAAAAAAAAAGGAAATTTTAGTGGCTTTTCATGACAGAAAGCTAATAGCACTAGAAATGCTTTTAAAAAGAGCAGTATCTCATCTGACTTTGAATTCAGATAAGTGTCTATTAAATGCTATTAAAGTCATCACTGTGATTAACACTATTCAGCTGCCAACTCTGCTGTAACCACTCAGTGCCCAATTACTCATCTTACGAGATCTCACCAGCCACATCGATTCATTAACACACTTCATGGCATTTACTCATGGCAGCAGTTGCACAGTGACCAGTAACTGCATATACTGAGTGCTCCCTCTTAGCACTACCTTATACACAAAGATGTTTAGAAAAATCCATTTAGTAGCATTAGCTTCCAAGACAGTGTTGAGGGGTCACAGTAAGTCACCTAGGATGCTTTTACTGCAATTCCTTCTTTGGCTGTTTGAAGACAGAGTTACCACATCAGAGTTTTGCCTTTTTAATGGGTGCGTTTCTAATCCTTTCAAGCAGTGATATTTCACTCGAAAGATCTGACATTTGTGGCTCTATTTTCCAGCCCACTTCCTTTTTAAAATAGGCATTAATAATACTTAAATGCATTCCTGTCTCTCTCTTTCACTCCTCCATCACTCAGAGGGTGGATTTTACTTAATCTCCCTCTGTTCTAAAAATTTTCTTGCATTTCCATCCTCTGTATTCTCAAAAAAATACCAAAACCAAACCCCCAACAAATGCAATTTGTAAAATTGTAATCTTGTCTATGTCAGACCCAGAAGACTTCACTGTCTTAAGTATGTTTCTTTGTAGGAGAGGGTGGGGTAGGGAAGGGAAAGAAAGGCAGAAGTATGAATTACCCATAAGCAAAAGAGATGTTGAATACCCACCAAGCAGAATAACTGAAGTTAGTTTTCAACAAAGTACAATACAAGAATTTAAGCGTGCTCTGTTCTAAAAATGCGGTCTCCTTTAAGGAACAATTTTTCTGATGCTAGGTGCTAAAATGCAGCGGCAGACATTCATTTGGAGTCTAGTAAAATAAACAAATACTTCCATTTTTCATTGACCATTTGTCTTGAATTCTTCAGCTAACTTCTATGGCTTCAAAGTTTTTGGCTAGACACAAGAGCTGTTTTTGTTGCAGGCTCTTCAGAAAGACAACAAGGAAACAGGCAAATTAGTCATTTTGTCGTTAGACAATTTGGCATTGGTGGACAAGTGTTAATAAATTGTAGATGACACTGGGAAGGCCCAGAGAGGCGGATCATTCTCTCACGAAAATTACATGTTATCTTTAATCAAAGGCGGAAAGGAAAACAAAACAGAACAGCCAACTCCAGAAGTCCAAGAAGTTTTAAGAGGAAAGATAAGAAAGGCTAATGTAGCACGTGAGTACTGTAAATTCAAAACATAGCACCAGTCCATATTTTGGACTATTTAGTCCAACTTCATAACCTTCCGCTAGAGCTCCTTCCGCTCTCTCCTCACCACCCATACTGATGACACTTCTTGTAACAGTATCATGCATTATAGCTTGTGGCTTCTTAAAGTGCTATCGAAGTCACAAGTGAAACAAAAATTGGAGGCTGGCTTGCCATCCTAAGGATAAGACCATCCTGGTGACCATTTTCAATCATATTTTAAAAGTGCACTTCCAAAATCTATACTTGCAGCCTGTGCCATACTTTCACTACTGATTTAACATCACAGTTGAAATGCTGAGATTTAGTTTTAAAAAAGGAAGTTTCGAGAATAGGCAAGACCTGTCCAAAACCAATTTTCCCCCTAAATAGTACACAAGATTTTACTGTAGATGACACATTAAGACATTTATTTCACTGATAGGATACAAACTGCCATTCTTGACCCAGTTATAAGTCCTATAGACCCAACTAGACTTATTAAAGCTGGTAAGAAGTCTCTAAAATTTAGAGAAATATTTTGGATCCCCTCCGAAATCTGTACGAGTTCCCAAAGACTACTCCTATCCACTTACACCTCAAAGAAATGAGGCATTAGGTCATGCAGAATAAAAACATCTATGTAAGGGAACAGCTTCTCCAAATGCAGAATTTCTTCCTTACAGCATAGCTCGAGAATTAATTTTTTTATTACCACAGACAGCTTTCTAAAGGCTCATTTCCCTTAGCTCCCATTAAAAAAAATTATATCAAATTTGCAACAATTAAGGATATTCTCACATAGCTGTAAGTATCCATTGAAAGACTTAGACTTTGTTTCCTCCATAATGCAGATCTGCCCCAGAAAGGTTGAAATAAAAGGATCATTACAAAGAATTTTGCTTGTTAAGTTCCCTCCATGTTTCAGGAAATTTGGCAAATTTAAGAAACTAAACCGTACAATGAATTTACCAACATTTCACCCCTCCCTTCATGAATACAATAGCCTTCCCCTCTGCCGATAAGCCTCAGATAGCATTCTGTACGATTCTTACTGTATCAATAATGAGAACTGTTTCCAACACACAAAGAGGCACTAGTGGTCATCAGAATTTAGCATGACACTGAATATCTGGGTTAGAAATCAAAGAGATGGGAGATGGTAAATCCAAAGGGATTACTATGCAAGTCTGAAGGCTTCATTACTGAAGTAGGTTCACTACAAACGCTAACACCTACCCTACCAGGCTGCTGTCACAGAAAGCCTTCCCCACATATTTTAAGACAGCAAAATGTAGGATGGAAAAATGCTTGCAGCCTTCCGAAAGGAAAAGCTCCTGTTGTTGCACAGCAAAACAAGGAAGTGAGTGTCCCAGCTGCTAGCTAATGAGATGGTAGCTCACTGAGGAATTTCTGTGTTAAACCATACGATCATCCACAGTAATCCATCAAAAAACTCAAGTTTCTCAGCTAACTGCACTGCCCCTCACTAGCTGACGATTCAGAGACCCAATGGACAAACTGTGCTGCTCTGTTCTTTCTTTTAGCTGTCTCAACTCTTTTAAGTAAATTTCCTCCCTAAGCAACATTAATGTTCAACAGATTTTAATCAATAGGACTGACATATTGCAATGCCATGTGCTTCTAAATTAGGCATACAGTCTTGCTGCCAGATGTAAAGCACTTCTTGTTTAGATACAGAAATTACCAACACATTTACTATGGAGTCTTCAGATCTTGTTGAGTCCTGCCAGCCAGGCTAGCAAGGCAAGACTAAATACAGCCAGAGGCTCCAGCACATAATGGATATGACAGTCACACAACAACATACACATTCATTAAGATTCTTTCATCCTCACCTCAGCTTCACATCTCCTTAGAAAGTTATTTAGACCCAAAAAGATTGTAAAGTATGGCCAAATGAACCACCTATTAATCAAAATCTGTTACTAAACTGTTTCTAGTTCATATTAGTAAATTTTGTGGTGAAGGTCAAAAGTGTATTTGTTTTTAAATTAAAGTCATGATGACTCAGATGGTTACTTTATGATTAAAATCACCAGATTTTTGCATGGGGCAAGGGGTAAGTCACAGTAAGTATTGTGAAGCTTTTACTACAAGCCACAAGACTTGGCAACAATGAAAGATGTTTTCTTGAAACCTAGTTCCCACTAAAATCTTTCTCAAAAATGAAACATTTAAGTGCATTAAACATTAGTATTAATGAAATAAAAACATCAAATTTTAAAAACACTATAAACTGGCTCACCAGAACATGATAGGAGGCCAGCATTGCTTGGGTAAAATATTTAAGGCACTTGAGGATAGTTAGTTTTTAGAAACAGATAATAAAGACACAACCACTTTAAAATTCTAATTTAAATAAAAACCACAACAAAATAAAGTAACACTGTAAAAAATTCCTCCAAATGTAAAGTTCAGTAAATAAACAAATAAATGCTTAGAATAAAAATAAAACTCTCATTTGTTATAGTACACCAAACAGTGGCAGAAGCAGAGCATATTTAACTGCTAGAGCATCCATAAAGATCTCTCTCAAATACAACAGCAAAGGTCCTTTCTTTTCAGGTTGTCAAATAGCCAGTAAAACATGTTTGTTAGGGAGAAATAATCCAGTGCAGTTAAATATTGGATTCCAGTTTCTAAACCAGAGCATCCCAAAAAGCAGCTGATTTTCTATCATTCTGCCTGGGATATTTCTAGCTAGCTTTCTTGCTCTTTTTCTGGAGCATTCAGTTTCATTTTCTCCTCTGCAAACACACAAAATTAAATGTCTCTGTTTGAATAAAGAGGCCGCATCATTCTTGTAGTACATCTTTGGTACAAAACAAAAGCAACTTACACAGCATAATGGTGTCATCCAGTCTCTCGCACACCAAGCCCGTTCCTACAGACCACACACAGTAACAAGCTTTTCAGTGGGTGACAGCTTCTTGCCTCCCAATCTCCAAAGTAACATCACAATTAAATACAACATACAGCATTATTTTTAAGCGCTAATTTAAATTTTCACTCAGAATTCAAACACGGGTATTCTCACCCATTAGCTTATACATATTATGGTTTCTTACCACTTCCAAGGCAGAGGGATATGACCAGCAGCCCTGGGACACACTTCAGAAGTCTGCACCCAGAGATGAAATAGCTGTACTAATTTCCACATCTGCTCAGTGTTTCTTGACCGGAGGGGGGGAAGGAGGGAAAGGAGAAATGGGAACTCAGCAAAAGGAGTCTTGCCTTTCTGTTAAATGTTTGTCCATTTGTCATTTTTTTCCTGACACGTTTTGCCTGCTGTATTAGAGGCTTCTTCAGTGGAAAGCAGTTCCTTATGTGAAACTTACTTGAACGTTCTGGATTAAGCAGATTTTGTCACTGTGTGGCTGCTGCCTCACAGCTAAGAAAATTAAAGGGTGTGCTCCGAGCATCATCACCAGCCCCAAGGCTCTTCGGGTCTCTGAGACAGTCTGCCAAGATGTCCTGAGGATCCCTCAAGAACACCACTAGAACAGTGATGTTATCACTGGATCCATTTTCCTTTGCAGCAGCCACCAGTCTTTCTGCTGCTTTGAGACCCACTCCTTTGGTTTGCATTAAATGATCTAGGACCAAGTCTACAACCTCATATGGCTTGATAGCATCAAAGAATCCATCGCAGGCTAGAAGCAAGTAATCTTCAGATCCAGTCAGCTCAAATGAATCTCCATCTGCATCACCAGAGATGTAGGGCTTCTGACATATGTCACCTAAGACAACCAAAACAAAGGCTTTATTACTTCAAAAGTAAACAGTTACTTCTTCACCCACCAATTGCTTTTACCATACTCAAGGACAGCCAGATCATATTCCAGAGGTACCTGCACTGCAGTAGTGAAAAGCTATGGAACAAGCAAGGCAGGCCTTGTTTTTTTAATAACACTTGGAACCTACCTAAATCCAGTGGTTTCTAAGGAGTTAGTCTAATTCACGCTTTCCTAATTTTGCAGGGAAACTAAAGAAATTCTTTCAAAGTTTTTTCTCTCTGAAATATATTTGTGCAAGGAGATAGTCAGACCTTCATTTTGCAGCTGTGCCTCTTCTACAGCCTCCAGAATGCTACAAAAATAAGATTTTTCTCAGCTATCCAGATAAACAGCACAATGCCATAAGAATCTGCTCATGGTGTTTAGTTCATAGTTTCATATCGACATACTTATTAAACATGGGTTGCTATGATCCAAATAGTATTATACAAATTTATATTAATAATATAGTAATACTTTATTGCTTCCACTCATACATTACAGTTATCCTCTGTAGTTGCCCCTCTTTTTGCCCTAATTGGCGAGTAGCAAAGTAAGCTCATTTAATAAGATTCTGGAATACTACAATTAAAATGCCCTAAATCACTGGATATGTGTGACTTGAACAAGGATGCTGCCATCTGACTTAAGAACTGCAGTCAGGAGAAAGATACATGAATATTGAATTGGACAAAAAAACCCACAAAGCAGACATTCAGACACAAAGGAGGCTAGATGAACATTTATTACTTCCTCCACTTTTACAAATTAAATACTCTACATTTGTTAAGCTACTGTAGAACACTACAGTATCAAAGACATTTACAAGAAGCAAAAGACTTATAAGTATAAAGGAATTAGGACTGTCATGGCTATTATGTAAAATAAAACAACATGCTACGCTTATGGTAAAACCAGTAAGATTATATAGCTGCAAGCTATCTAAGTTATATTCCTGTAAGCTTGCCTTATGGCAAAGACAGTGAGAGTGGCTTTATTATTTGGTCAATGGTGAGCGAAATGTCATTGACATTAAACATACAGTCTCAGGTGGTGTGTTTTAATCAATTTCATCTGAACTATAGGAATTCTGATGGTTTATCTTACCAATTGCTCTGGAAACAGCCAAGGTACCATTAACCCGCCAGCAGTCCATATAGGTTACACAACCACCCAGAGTCTCAATACGTGCTCTCTCATCCTGAAAAACAGCAGAATACAATTTTTATACTGAAAGCCTACTGACCTTGTTGTTATCCAATCGAGAGGAAAAAAAACCCCACAAATGCCAAAACTAAGAGCTGCTTCGGCTTCTGTATTTACATATGAATATAGCAGTCACACATACCAGAATCTAGCTTGGAAACATGCACTGGAAACAACCCACCTACTTCCCAACCATACCATGGCTTGTCCACAAAAAACGCAGAATTCTTGAGTTTTGGTATCATCATGTTCTTTCCCATATGGATGGGTACCCTCCCTACCACTTCTACCCATCCCACACAGCAATTGGGTAAACACATAAATATTTGGAACAAAAGAAAAGATGGCTACGTAATAATAGCATTTGCATTGATACTCCTTTAACTACTTCAGTTATTACCAGTATTCATACTATCAAGGCAAAGGTTCATGCAATGCTATCTAAACTTACAAGATCCCAAACAAATTTCATGTAATAAAATACCTGGCTATTTAAAATACATAGAAAATGCGATACGCTTTAAGCCAGTTAGGCTAGTAGATTATCATAAGCTTTTGAATGACAGTATAACATATTATGAAAGACTTGCATTATGCTTTTTAAATAGCTATTAATCTCAAATTAGTTAAGTTCATTTATAACAGGCAGTTTTAAATTCATACACAAAATAATCCTGTGAAAGTCTTTAATTACTACAAATTCTGAAAAGACTGTCTGAGTAGGAACTGAAGTCACAACTGCCAGTATCATCAGTACTTTCAAGGGGGCACAGTTGTAGGGACCAGCTTTTCAAGACAGAGGAGTGAATGGCAAAAAAGAAACTGGCAATTCTCTGAATCCTACCACACAATAGATGTAATTCTGTAAAGCACAAACACTTAAGGCGGCTTGATTGCAAAAGGTTTCAAGAGAGATTCTGACAACACACAGGAGAGAAAAAAACCAAGTCAGACTTACTTCTCTTTCTGGTTTGTGAGGTTCCATTAATGTCACAGCTTTTCCCTGCTGCACAAGCATTACCTGCGAGTCCCCTAGCCATGCGATGTGTAGCTTGTTCCCCACAATCAATGCAGATACACCTGTTGTGCCACTCCGCAGCTTCTACAGCAGAAAGCAGGTATGTTAGGTTAATATTCAACAATCCCTACTAGGTTACATGGCAATACTGTACATCTAGGTTTAATCACACTTAAGTGCAGCACAGTAGACCTGTCAATCATAATTCAGGTACCTGAAAAAAGGTACAAGATATTAGACAGATTTGAAATAAACTATTTGCATACTCCAACACGCCGATGGTTAGTACTGCCTCTGTTATGTTCTTCCTTCTCTGCTATTAATTCCAAAACTGATCTAGGAGACTAACACCTAAATAGATACACAGAAATGAAAGGGGATTTGAATTTCAGTAGTATGAACATTTCACAAACACACATAGGTCGCCCCAACCCCTTCCACATTCTCCACTCTACCACTAGCAACTACAGACAGACACCTTGCCCCACATACATCTTATCCTTGGGTATTTAAATGAGGATAACAATAAGGGAAGAAGCCTAACTGTCCTAGATACCCTGTAAAGATTAGTGAGAGTCAGACCTCCTGAAGATGCTGGTCCCTCTTTTGTACTGCACTGACAAAAATGAAGGTATTAACAATTAATACTTCCATATTCAGTTACAGCTATAATAAAAGAGTTCCCATTAAATGGTATTATAATAAACCATCCTACCATTATGAAGATTTGAAGAAAGAATGTTCATCATACCAACTTGATTCAAGACTGATCAATAAGCTTAATGAACTGAAGAGTCTCACTTAAATCACAGAATACATTTTTCATCTTACAACCACCTGTGACATTAATGGTGGGACAAGAAAGCAGAAGATAGTGACCATATTATCAAGAAGAGAGAAACCTCTTTTACAGGTAAGAGGCAGGACAACAGAACATCTAGAAGCTGCCTAATTTAGGCAAAGAGGCAGCAGAGTGATCTCTCAAATAACTGGTAAGTCAGGATCATTTAAACCACTTAATGCTTCTTCTCAATCACTCATCTTGAACTTGCAAGCACTGTCATTTTGTTTTTCCTCAAAATAGAAATACTTTGATCAAAAGAAACATTTATAAGTAGCATATTTTCATAAAGAAGTCAGTGATTCAAAGAAACTGTACTGCCAGAGTTTTCTGGATAATACCATGTTGTCCAACAGTTCTCACTGTTATTTATATACAATGGAATTAATCTCTACCCACTCACCTCTCTTTTGGCTTTGAAAAGAAACATTTCATCTGTCTTCTGGAAAGAGCATTTCAAGGCCTCAGCTGGATTCTTAATAATCTCTTCGTGTAGCCCAACATTTACATGCAAATGGGTTGCTGAATAATTGGCAGCATCCACTCCACCATGGCCGTCAAATACCGCAAAATAAGCACGATCAATGTCATCCTTTTGCAGAGAGGGAGAGAGAGAGGAAGACACGCAAGTGTTCAAAAACAAAACAGCTCATAGACTGGTACCAGCAAGCAAAGATTCTTTATTCTGGGCTTTCTTCCATACAATATAGGTAAGGGCAATTTCAGTTAGTTTACCCATGTGCAAAATTAATAAAACAGGTACTTTGCAGGGAATTACTTTTCTTTGTTTGCTGTTAGCCATTTAATATCCTTGAAAATTATCTGGAATTGAAACAGCGACAGTCGGTTATGTAGTCCCACTGCAGCTTCATTATTTGGCACTTGTCCTTGTTCAACTGCTGTTCTCCTCCCATCTTTTCTTAATCTATCAGATACCTCAGTCACAAGAACATTGTAACTCCAACAACATAACAGTAGATGAACTTCCCATCTCCCTGTATCACTTACGACATGAAACCCAAGGTCACAAGATCCTCCTTTATCAGGGCAGTAGTTAGCCCCTAGCAATCTGAGTCAGTAAGTCCTTGCTCCAGCACAGACATGATAAATAACTTGTGGCAACAAATTCTTACTCTTTCACAGATCATCCATCACTAGATCACTGTGTTAATAGGAATGTTGAAAAGCTAACAAACTGGCCTCCCCATTTTTGTCCAGACTTACTGATAAACCAAACAGCTGATTGAACTCTGGGAGCAGAACGTGGCGGTCCTCCATTTTCCGTCGAGTGTTACGGATAGCATGGATGGAAACAAGCAAGAACCGCTTCAGTGGTCTCAGCGGTGGCAACTGCTTCTGCCACTTTAAGCAAACATCTCGAAGCTTGTTAAAGAAGCAGCGCTGCAACGACTCTCCATCCAGCACTGTCAGCACAAAGACAAAACAGTATATTGTGTGCCCATTTTCCTACATTACCCCATCTTTTAGCCTGTCTTTCCTTAAAGTTTCTTTCCTTAGAGCTACATACACACATTCAGCACTCTGTCTTTACAGGCTGTCCAAGAATTAAAATAGGCTCCTGAGAATAATGGGGAGAAAGTTGCAATGGAAAGCAGTATAACCTTAAGGATAAGAGCAGCTTCTTTACTCACTAGCTCTCTTTCAAAACAGAGGCTTATTAAGTAGGTGATAACATTACAAAAATCTTAAAGACCCAAAAATCAGTCTGGCATATTAAGACATAAGTGTTACTATCATGTAAGTGAAATGCACAAGATACAGTGGTAGGAATGCATCGCTACCAAAAAAAAACCAAAGAGAACCCAGAGAAGCGTTCAAGGTAAGAGATTGCTGTTGTCTTGGACACAAAGACTGAAAAAGCATTAGCCTGGCTTTGGGTCAGGTTATGTCCTGTTGAACCCCTTCCACTGAAACAACAAGGATGTCTGAGAATGTTTTGCTGAGGTCAATAGCTCAACTCATAACTAAGTTGAACAGATTAGAATTTTAAGCTGTTGTCTTTATCTTTTTAAATGCACATGGTCGTAGGAGCTAGAGGGACAGAAGAACACTTCCGCCACTTTCCTGCTTTGTCATTACAGAGCAGAACTGTAAACACCCATTGAGCATAGTGTGAAAAGCTCTGGCCAGACACTCAAATCCTTTTCTGGATAGGTCCCAAAGATCAATTAATCCAAACTTATTGTTCATCAGACTGAATGGTTTGGTGTTGGCATTGTGTCTAGCTTCGCAATGAAGTCTCTCTCCGAATAGCTAATAATTTAAAGTTTTGTTATTTGAGTAAGAACTCCGCTTCAATGCTAAATCAACTAACTTCAAAAAGCATTGAAAAGATCATCTACAGAGCAAAAATAATTTGCTGGCCACTAATGCGTTTCCTGAAAAACTGCAGTGCATGAACTATCTCTCTTCTTTCAATTTTATCCTGACTCCTGCTAACACTGCTAGCATTAAAGCTTCATTGGAATTCCTTTTTATAACTCCTGGTTCTCAAGCATTTATTTTTCTCAGCATCACTGGATGGCCAGCCTCAGATGCACCTCTTGGCCTGGAGAACTGAAAGCTTAAGTTTAAACATAGATCTTTGATTAGCAGTCACTACTGCTTAATATGCAGGTGTGAATGGGCAAGACATCAAAACCTTTAAATATTAAGGCATCCCATATACAAATATAATTAAATAGGACAGCATCTTTCACAGCCTTGTCTACAGCTATTAGTTTATGTATTTGTAAATGTCTTGACTAATACTGACCACAAGACTTGGACACACACTGCTGTTTAAATATTAAGCTTGTGAAATCTGACATAGAATTTAGTACCTGAACACCAGAAATTCTTCTGCAGCATACCACATCACACAGCGGTGCTCATATAGGCACACATACATACCTTGCTTTTATATAATCGTTTGTTCCATTCCAAGAATGCTTTTTTGCCAGAGAGTTATAATTGCAATGCAGGAAGAGAGAGTCCATACTGTGCTGTAGCACAAGGAACATCTTTCTTCCTAGCTGTACAGTAAAAGTGATGTAATAACAACTATAAGAGAGGGAAAACAAGTACAGTCCAAACATGCAGAGAATTTAATGGCTTTAAAGTAGATATTCCTTGCTGAAATTAGGCAATCCAAGTACCTGAATAGTAAGCCAATTTCTATAATGTTCAAGAGGGGAATGGTGAATAGTGATTTGATCTAAATGACAACATTGACACGCAACAACTGCTGAACACAAAATAGACAGGAATGTATGAGACGGAAATTAAAGGTTTCAGCCATCAGAATAGGGAAGGTTCTGCAGCATTTGTCAACGAGTAGTTGACATCTTAAAAGTAGACTCCAATCCTGTACTTTATGGCCTTCAGAGTAAAACAGCAGCATGAATTATTGCACAAGTGTCACCAGTATAATGTAACCATACAGGATTCCAGGGACATTAGATGCTTGTGACGAAGAAAATGTCCCTGCCCTATGAAGTTCTTCACTACTCACTGTTTCTAAACTTTATAATTTCTTAGCCATTCCGATGAAGGTCACTAAAACTGGAGGTCTGTGAACCCAGGATTTTCATAAGACCCAGAACTACAAATTATAATCCTAGGTTTACAAATACGTAGCAGTTCACATCTTACATTACTGCTACAGTTCACCTCAAAGATAATTACATGTGAGTCAATGAAGAGTCCCCAGCAGAGTAACTGTAAGATGCTCTGATGACCAGTTTCCAGCCACTTTGCGGAATATTTGGGCTGAAAACCTACATAATTATCATATGTGGGTTACAATATGCTGTTCCTTATTTTCCTATAAAGGTGGAGCAATAGCAAATAAAGATACACTACAGAAGCACAAAGTCACAACACAGTAAGATACAATTCTCTCTAAAGGAGACAAAATAAGGGAGACGCTTTTATATCACTTTTGACAATGGAAAATCTTACCACATGCCATATGGTCATTGCTGCAAATATAACAAACATTTTGGCAATGTCAGGTTTATGGTTGGTCTCAATGATCTTAAAGGTCTTTTCCAACTTAAATTATTCTATGATAATATAGAGCTTCTAGTTATAGAAGATCAGTACCTTGATCTCCTTCAGTTTCCCCTGCACAAAGCCATGGTCTAGCATTTCTGCCTGTACCTCCTTATTTTCTTACAACTGCAGTGACCTAGTCATAGAAAGCTCTTCTTTTGCCAGCTCCTCATCTCGGGCAGCATCCTGTTCCAGGCTGGGTTAGCTGCACTGAAGTCCGTCTGATTGCTCACTGACGAACAGTCACAACAGAACACCGAGTGCAGAAATCAGGCACTGTGGAGAGACTGAACTCAAAGTGACTGGAAGAGACACTCATTGGAATCTCTGAAGCCCTGCAGAACGTATTAGCAAGCTGGTTCTACACGGAGGTGCTGGGAGGTTCCAGCCTCAGTGGAGCCCAGCAAAGCCCAGCCCAGCTGAGCCCAGCCCAGGCATGCTGAGCCTCCGTGCAGCCACAGCTCGGCTGGGCCCAGCCCTCGCCTGGCAGGCAGGTCTGTCTGCTGGTGGCCCGCACGCTGCTCCTCACACAGCCCTGAGCACCCAGTCATTTCTCCCTGCACTGGAGGAGGAGGAGAGCCAGGGCACGTTGTTTAGAGCCCAGCCAAGCTGATATGAAGCAAACTCTTCCCATGCAAAATGCTGGAAACTTGCTAGGTGCAGCAAGACTTAATTAAATGCGTTCCCCCTCCTGCCGTTTCAGAGTTCTGAGTGAATAGCATAGGCTTCAGGAAAAGTGTCGTATCATGGCCATTACCAGAGCTCTGCCTGGAGATGCATCCTCTGGGGCACGCTGAACTGCCTTTGAAGTCATCCCAGGGAAATGGAAGGGTGAGTATTTCCCCTTACAGGATAGACTAGTTTGCCTAAGACATCTCTCCTCTCCAGTTATGTCTTCGACTGCCTGCATCCTGCTCCATTTAAATTCTTGGCATTGGGACTGAGGCTTTGGTGAAGTCTAATGT
>Ga0181612_169852_pt1 | contig 14741 bp, 3 predicted proteins | sample HoacroProtozoa21_FD_119630 | JGI IMG/M metagenome (GOLD analysis project Ga0181612, IMG submission 119630) | Hoatzin crop microbial communities from Cojedes, Venezuel. Combined Assembly of Gp0051906, Gp0051904, Gp0051908 | reverse complement strand
TTTCCTTTTTTTTTTTTTTAAAGCAACAAAACTAATATCAACAAAACATCTCAAGCTCAACAATTGAATAGTTTTTTTCATTAAATCCAGATCTGATTTGCACAATAAATTCTCAAAGCACTGTTACCTCCCATTGCAAAATGAATTACACGGGATATAACAAAACACTACCTAATAATACATTAGGAGAAGACAGATTGAAAAATTGCTAAGAAAAAACCTACAGTATAGGAGTTCGATCCAAATGAAGTACCTGTGCAGCTGAAGATGTGTGTGTGCGTAAGTGCTTTACTGAGTCAGAGCCAGGGCATTTGTTAATTTGCTGGATTATGCTGCAAGATATGGATAATGCTGCAGGAGTAGGAGATGGGTGTTTCCAGGAAATAAAGTACTTGATGTTCACATTGATGCTATAGCCTTAAACACAGCATACATAAGTAGAGACTGGAAGAAAAAGCACAGATCAGAAATACAGATACGTTGGTAAGAGTATTTCAAGAAATACTGAATGGTTGAGGCTGGAAGGGACCTCTGAGGGTCATCTGGTCCAACCCCCATGATCATGCAGGTCCACCTAGACATGGTTGCCCAGGACCACATCCAGATGGCTTTTGAGGATCTCCAAGGATGGAGACTCCACGACCTTCCTGGGCAACCTGTGCCAGTGCTCAGTCACGCTCACAGTAAAACAAAATAAAACAAACGAAAAGCATTTCCTGATGTTTGCTGAAATACCTCCCATATTTCAGTTTGTGTCTATTGCCTCTAGTCTTGTCACTGGGCACCACTGGAAAGAGCCTGGCTCCACCTTCTTTGCACCCTCCCTGTAGGTATGTATATACATTAATAAGAAAGCCCTTGTGCCTTCTCTTGGCTAAACAGTCCCAGCTCTCTCAGCCTTTCCTCATAGCAGAGATGCTCCAGTGATCTCAGTGGCATTTCATTGGACTCTCTCTAGTATGTCAATCTCTCTTGCTTGTACAGAAGAACTCAGTGGACACAGGACTCTATGTGTGGCCTCACAACTGATGAGTACAGGGGGAAGGATCACCTTCCTCTGTCTGCTGGCAACACTCCTAACGCAGCCCATGATGCTACTGGCCTTTAGAGCAAGAGCACGTTGCTGGCTCATGTTCAACCTGGTTTCCACCAGGACCCCCAGATCCTATTCTGCCAAGCTGCTTTCCAGCTGAATGGCACACAGTACATACTGTTGTGTGGGGTTGTCCCTCCCCAGGTGCAGGACATGGCATTTCTGCTTGTTGCACTTCCTGAGGTTACTGTCAGCCCAATTCTCCAGCCTGTCAAGATCCCTATTTCATGAGAAGATAAGATATGCCAGCACAATTCAGTATTTTTCCTCCATGTCTTTAATTTTTTTTCATGGCAAGTCAGGTCATTGACATCTTTCATTCTGAACATGTTGAGGGCCTAGCATGAAATTTCTGTCCTGAGCAACATCTCTAGGCTCTGAGCAACCTGATCTAGTTGAAGATATCCCTGATCATTACAGGGACGTTGGACTAGATAACCTTTGAAGGCCCCTTCCAACCCAAATCATTCTATGATTCTAAATACAGTTTATTTTACTGAAGACAAGGATTATTTTTTTTAACCATTATATTTTCCTTGGTAGAAAATAAAGTGGAAAAACCTGAGTCAAAGCGTGGTTTAATAATTGTTTTCTCATCTGGAAAATAGAAATGCACTCAGAATCTGGACAAAATGACATGATATGATTTCATAACATTTTTAATATTAAATACAGAAGGCAAGTAGAAGGTGACAAATATTGGTAGAGCACACGCTGGACACCTTTAACTTTATGTGCTATTCATTTTGATATATCCAAGCCATGTGGAAGAGGGATGGGCAAACAGGGATAGTTTTATGCAAGGTGGACTTTAAAGCAGTTTTGCAAGTAGCTTTTATGTGAGTTCGAAAAACTAGTGTTGCTCTCTTCTCCTCTCCCTTCTGTTTTACCACAAACCAGGCCAGTTACTGTCAAAAAAGAGACTTTAAAAAGAACATTGCTTAATAAAGATTAATTATTTTTTTTTACAGTAATGTCCAAATTTGAAGTATTATTTAGATACTTATGCATCTGTAGGCAGAATTATGCATTCTTCTGTTGGAGTACTTTTTGTCCAGTGTTTTAGTTTATATTTTCATCCTTAAAACATATCATAGCCTTGCTTGTAAAGGATAGTAAATCTCTCCATAGATCCCAACAACAAATCTTTCACGGTTTAAGACACTTGTAAGCCCTATTTACTCCCTAATACTGGATTCTTTGTCTTAAATTGAATGTTCTAATGGACTTTCAATACATGTAAGAACATACAAATTAATATTACATGTTGCAGAGATGTGCTGTCTTACTAGGCTTGAATTCTAAAGGGATTGTGCACCACAAAGTGAAAAAAAAATAAATCCTCTGCTATTAATAGAAGTGTGGTTCTGCTATGTGCAGTATTTCTTGCTTCTCCACATTAAATGTATCAATTCAAGATATTTCTAATTGCTTCATCACCACAATGTTAAAATGCCAAACTTTTTCCTAATATGTGTCATGAAATAAAAGTGATAGGAATATTAATTCACATTAAAGTTTTTATTCCGAAAGAAATACTATGTTTAGGAGTTTCTGTATGTTCTTTTTATGTGTTTTATTTTATCTTTTCATGTTCATTGTTTGCATGTAATTCACCTTTCCAGTGTTAAGAAATAAGTTCTTAGTGCAGATACAAAGTAAAACTTTAAAAAAAAAAAAATTGAAGCTTGTTAACATAAAAAGTTTTTATGAGAGTGACATTTGTTTGCAAAACGCACAGGTCAGTGCACCTGATATTCAGTACAGGTATGTAACACCATGCAATATTTAGCTCTCTACAGGGATGCTTAAAATTGCCAAGGGATTCAATGCTAAATTTAGATCCTTAAAACTCAGCCCAACCAGAGCTGCTTAAGATGTTAAGCATTAATCAAGTGTCTCCATAGTGACAGGTCAGTCCTGTAGGTGCTAATTCATTGGGAAAAAATTAGATATTGTTTCATGGAGGGGAAATACATGATTGAGGCAAGATAGACAGAACTCCTTTGCATCACAAAACTTTTTCTTGGTTAAGCAGGGATAGCAAAACAGAAAATCTGAGGAACACTGGAACATGAATATGAATTATCGTATTTAAGGGTTTGGCTGGCTGATACGATGGAAGACCCCCATAAGCTAAGCGCTAATTACATGAAGTTGTTCTGAAAATTTTGCTGCTTTTGGAGGGTTCAGGAAAACAGTTGAGGGACAACCCCATATATCCACTTTATAAACACAGAGCACAAACTTCTTGAATGCTTATATCCATAGCTGTATGAAAGTAGTGTTCTGTTCTCCAACTCTTTGGATAATCTCAGAATGAATAACCTGAAACACTGCATCAATATTCTAGGCATAAAATTATTCTGGTGTGCCTAAAAACTACTTTTGTCATTCTATGTGGTACATAAGGTTAGCATACATGCTAAACCAGTTATAATTTACTGCAGAGTTCGTAGTCAACCATCTCCATTCAATTGTCTTCGGTATAGTATTTCTGTTAGCAGGCATGTCCAGAGAAGAAAGGCCTTGCTTTGCTTTTTCTCTCCACTGTTGCCATTGGCCTTGGACTTCATTCTTCCAAATTTTTCACTCATGATGTAGGTGATCTATCACTGATTTGTCACATCTGATCTGTTGCTAACCTCAGGTCAGTTTGTACCAACATCTGTAACTCAGTGTATAAGAATACAAATTTGGATATCGATTTGTTCTCACTGAATCTATACAGTTGATTCCAGTTCACCACATTGATGTATTCCTCTTTCACGTGTTTCTAGGTTTATGAAATGTACACCTACTCAAGAAAAGAAAGTGTTGTGATATACTACAAATTGGTTAGTAATGCTATCTTTGGCAAAAATGACTCATTTTAGAGCAAATGCATTATTTAATGGGAAAGAGTGAGTAAAATAAGATGAATTCACCTGCTTGATGAAGACAGCATATCTTCTAATGGGGTCAAAGAATGATGTTCTTGATAGACAACTCATTAGTGACAAGTGCCAGCTGAAGAATTTGCATCTGAGAGTGTTACTCGATGAAAATACATTTTTAATAAGGAAAATGTTTTCCTTTTGTCACATTTTATGATTGGACACTCAAAACTTGCATTTCATAATTTATTGGTGTTTCATTTTCTTATTTCCTCCATAAATCCTGAGTGAAATTACAGTTCTGCGTGATGCTAAGACAGGGAAATATAGTCTATGATGGGAAAGGAAGCTAAGTCCTTATGTAACACGGGAACAAGTAGCCTATGGCTATTACTCCTTCGTAGCAACATGTGGTTTAAGTTTGCAGATAAATGTATTGTCAGATGATTCAAAAGGAACCAGGTGTTTAAATTCTGAAATGTAAAAACATAGAAATGAATGAATGTGCACTATGAATAAAGACTGAAGGAGCTGAGTTTTTTGTCCCTGGAGAGGAAAAGACTTGGGAAGACTTCATCACCATTTTCCAGCACTTAAAAGGCAGATAAAAGGTGATGGAGGCCCTCTCTTCACAATGAGTTACATGTAGAAGACAAGCAGCAATGGGTGCAAGTTACACCAGGAGGGATTTTATATCAATACAAGAAAGACATTTTTTACAGTAAAAACAGTCATTCACTGGAATGAATTCCTCAGGGATGTGGTAGAGTATCCATTGCTGGAGGTTTTCAAGATGCAGATGGACAGGGTGCTAGATAATCTCGTCTACATTCCCTTTCCCAGAAAAGGTTGCACCAGATGATATTTTCAGGTCCCTTCCAACTTAGCCTGTTTCATGATGAATAAGAGAGAGAAAAAGGGGGGGTTAAGAAAACTGACACCCAAAGTGAACTGCTTTTTCTTGGAGGGAGGGCGACAGTTTTCTAATACAAAAAAAATAGTGGGATAGAAGTAAAACAGAGTATTATTTTTAAAAATATTTGGGAAATTGTCAATCTATCCATTACACTCTACATAATGAGCTGAAAATTTTGGATTTTAAGAGGAATTACAGAACCCAAAAGAAACATTCAAAAATGAAAAAAATTTACTTTTTATGAGATAGTTCTATAAATTGGAGAAGTAAATATGAGGATGAGAGGGAAAACTTCAATTTTAGTAGGAAAAAGCATGAAATACAATTTAGTTTCTAACTTGTTTTCTTCGTCTTTCCTATTAAACCAAAGGACAATGAGCAACGTGGAAATTAATGTAAAACAGTGAATTTTATATTAATATGTATTTCATTATCATAGAAATTTCAGAGAAAGTGACCTCTGAATGTTGTGGTTTTGTTGAATCAATTTTGTATATAAGACACTCTAACACAACCTAACATGCTCTCATTGAAAACCTTCTGATAACTGTACTTCTTATATGTGTGTCCCACAGCTTCCATAAGCCTGAAATAAGGCTTATGCGAACACTATAAAAAGTTGTAACCCTGTCAGTACAATTTATGAACAATCCACTTTTCCGATCAATGCATGGACCGGAAGTGTTACTGGGCGGGGGGGGGTGTGTGAAACCAATCAAACCTAACCAAACAAAGAACCTGTGATCCTAAAAAATATGTATTTTAAGGCGCACAAAAGTGGTAGGTGCTCACCTATGTCACTGATTGCATATAGCTCAAATATGAGGTGTTTCTCTCAGTCTGTCTGCACTCTTATGTGGTACAATCCCATGCCCTTAGTCTGTTTGCACCAGTAGGTTTCCCTATCAAACTGAAAACCTTTTATAGTCTACAAATTACAGCAGAAGGGCTGGTGTGTGATCTTTATACAAACTTTATTTCTGGGCCCAAAGGGGATACATAGAACAAGAAGAAAATACAGCTATTAAATGTTTTTATTCAAGACACGATTATGTCAGCTTAAATTTGTCTCTCATGGAAAAAAACACTTAAAGGTCATTTACCGACTGAAAAGTGTATGATGGTAAGTACAATCCTTAATGAATAGTTTTTCCTCTTAGGCTCAGTTAAGATCTAAGCAATTTTCTCTCTCTGCTGTGTTACAAAGAATAAAGTACAAGTAGGCTACAAATACATTTATTAATCCAAAATACACATGTGCTTTCTGGGTTTGTTCTTAGTGCTAGGCCAAACACCCAAGTACTTCAAATAATTGATATAGCATTTGCATGCAAAATCCTAGAACAAGAACCTTCAGGCTTCAAAGTCAAACATGAAAGTTAGAAAAGGTCACAGTTAAAGTATCCATTCAATTTTTTTGTGGTGTCTTTTTTGTGTATGCATTATTGCAGTCATTAATTACATAATCATTTACTGTAAACCTTTCCACAAAACCTTAGCATTCATCACCGCACAGGGGAGAAAGCATTTGCTAAATGGGGAACTGCTAGATGATTCTTCATTATGCTCATTATTGAGTAGTGGCTATGTGCTGTACTTTTTACACACCATCACAAAGCTGCACTTTATAAATAATTATTCATTTCCCTCATGGGGTTTCTTTGGCATATCTCACCACAATCTGAAATATTCACCTTATTTTCTAAAATTAGCTTAACAATAATTTGTTAGATACAGTCACCGCTTTATCTCCACATTGCAAAAATGATCTTGGGCACAGAGAGGTTGTGGCCCAAATAAAACAGCTATTATTTTATGTTGTAATTTCAGGTGCCCATGATCTTCTTGTAAGTTGTCATTTCATACTTTTCCTTATTTCTGTAATGAATAAGACAGAGGCTGGAGTGAAAAGAAGCTGTCATGCTACATAGCATTCTCTGAACACCATCCATCTCGAGCTTTGAATGAAATGGAGGCTGCTCTAAAATTAAGATGTAATTAGTTGATTAAAGGTTGTGTTATGATATGTATTTATAAAGAGTTTGAATTTCAACAGCATGACCTTCCCCACGTGTTGGTATTTCCTAATTTCTGAACACTTGTGTAGAACCTTACTTTCCGTAATCAACTTATAGTAAAATTTTCTTGGTGTTAACAGATGAATACCTATTAACAACTTCCTTCTTCTGGTAATCAGTAAGACTAGTTTCTCCAGAGCCACAACACAAGATGTACTGCCTGACACAGTAGAGTACACAATGTTTTATGACTGTTGGCATCAGACCTGTTTTCTAAATGGCCTCAGAAGTGTTTGCTGGGCATAGAGGGAGGGTTGTCTTCAAAGACTTCTAGCTCCTCAGTTTACAGCTTTTCTTTTCTCTGTTCTTCTCATGTGCTACCTTAGCCTCTAAAGTCCTTTCTTTCCACCCTGGATTCTGCCTCTCCCTTTTTTTTCCTTCTGCATTTATTGCATTGTATTCCAGAAACACATAGCTTCCTCTCATACAGCAACAACAAGGAGAACTGGTAAAACAGATTTCCTTCCTATGGCCTCATAGGAAAAGATGTTTTTGTTAAAGATACGCTGTGAAACTGATTCTTGCTTATGTCCAGTTATGTACCCTCTAAAGGCAGAGGCTGTCCTAGCATAATTGCCCAGTGTCTTTCTGACTTTAGACAAATTTGAATTTATTTTCACAATGTCTGCAAAGAGTGTGTTACTGATGCATAGAAAATCTTTGCACTAGTTTCAAAGTACCTAATACTTGAATAGATGCCCCTGAGAAAACATTTGGTCTCTTTTTGTGACATAAAGGTGATAATCTAAGAACAAATGAAATCCGTAACCACTGCCGTGTTATACGGTCACACTACTGGCACCTGTTGTCCTCTGTACTTTTTCTGATGGTACACAAGAAGCTGCCAAGTGAAAAATGTAAGACCAAGGAAGGCTCAGAGTGATAGTTTCCCAGTATACCCTCCCCAGTTCCGGCAATGCTGTAGAGATGCTTAGGCATGAACTTAGAGACAGGGTTATAGTTGTGATAGCTCTTGTCAGTTGTTTTTTTTTCACAAGTTTATTTAAGCAGTGTATATTTGTCCCTATCACATAAAGCTTAGTTTTAAAACTTCAATGCAAATTCAATTATAAAGAATTTGATTCATAAATCATTTACCATGAAAAGAGCTAGCTTGTTTCACCCATATAATGAGAAGCAATGCTTATAAAGCTGATAGGTCTGCATTATTTTACATGCATTTATTCAGAGAAGACGATAATAAACTTCTATTTACTGTATTTATCTGAAATTAAGTTTGCTAGACATTATAAATAATTGACATTTTTTATTACATGCATGATGAACAGCTTTCTTATTTCTCAAAATGTTGTAATAGGTACAAAAGTAAATGAAAAGATATTTAAATTGCCTTTGGTAAGTCTGGCACTGTGGTTGCTGAGGTCTGAAAGAGTATTATTCTGGCATTTCATGTTGCTTTTAGTTACATTGATAAAGAACTAAAAAAAATCATCTCCAAGATCAACACAAGAATGTTGTTGCTGGGCTTGCAAGAAGGGAGCAGACAAACGTCAGGAGAAATGACTATAAATATTCTCTACAAGAAATGATGTAATAGCTGTCTTTGAGTAAGGTTAATGGATTTTTCTTTTGGTGTTAAATTGCTTGCTTTTCACCTTGAACCATATTAAGAATTGTGGTGGGTGTACTGCAGAAAAAGATGTTTGTGCTATAGTGGAATTTTGTAAATAACTTTGATGTTAAATTCACATTTTTCTAACACACAGAAATATGAATACTATAGTTTTAAAAAGTAAAAATCACCTACATTAGTACCTTTAAACATTTAGGGCCAAGTCACTATCTTTGGGTGACTATACACTGTTTCTTGTTTGATCAAAAATTAGAGAGTAGGAATCTGAATAAATCTGTTTACTTTGCTTATTATGATTTTATTTTTGAGATTATACTCACACTTTCTGGTCAGATTGCAGTGTCAGACAAAATAATGAAACCTGTAATATTTAATTCATCTGAGGGTGATTGTAGTGGGATTTTAAAAGAAGGAAAATGTCTTTTGTATTAGCTAAATCCTTTTCGAGGGATAAGAAATATTCTTAGCCTACAAAAATTTCATACAGCAGTGTGCAGAGATTGAAAGCCTCTTCTCGCCTGGGTCTGAGCTTGAGTTGTAGCTCTCACACGGTGCAAAGCAGTCAGCTGAAGGAACATGAGCAGAAGGATGGGGAGGGAGCTTGCTGTCATACCTGAGCCTCAACAGCCCCTGGCACACAGCCTGTGTTAGGGCGGCACGGGTAAGCTCTGGTCCTGACCATTCTGGATGTGTTAAGTGATGGCTTCTGGTACAGGCTGCGTGTCCTCTCTGCATATTTGGGGGTTTCTTTGGTGCAAAATACTTTCAAATCAGTTAGCTGGATTGGAAGAAGAGGGTTCATGATATCACAGGAGTGTCATGGAAGGCACATTTGCCATTTGCCACCTCTCAGCTGGTGCATGGTATGACTCCATGCAGTGGCGTGTCTGCAGCTTTGTATCAGCCAAGCCACGGCTGGACCACACAACACAATGTGAACCCTGTGGTTAGTCACTCAACTCTGCTGAGCACCATAGTCATTTGAGTGCAGCAGGTGTACTCTGAATTTACAACAGCATGCTCTCGTCTAAGTTGCCTTACAGAATCTAAGAAGAATAAATATATATATTTTAATTATCTGTTCCAATTTCCTGTTGGGACCTCCTGAGACAGTATGAAGTGGGGTTTGTGTGCGTGCTTTCTGAGTTGTGCCTTAAATACTCTGAAGCTCAGTTTTTCTTACTTGCAGAGGGGTTTACTTTTAAAGTCTGATGATCTGTGGCTTTTCTGGATATCTGTTTAATAGGATAGGCCTTGGAAAATCTTGTTCAAAAAGAAAAAAGTTCTGCCAGGAAAGCAAAATATTGTGAATATACTGAGGATAGGTAGACAGGAGAAATGGGGAAATGTTGGGAAGTGTGACAACGAAAGAAGATCAAAAAATAAAAAAAGGAAAAAAAAAAGAAACAGTTTGAGAAGGAGAGAAAGGGGAAGGAAATATTCAAGCTATTAATGAAACAAACTTTACTTTGTTCACATGATTGGAATAAGAGAGCTCAGTGTGGCAATTGTATGAAGATTTGGAGTATCTGCTGCTGTAACTTGTTTCAACTTTCATCCAATGTTACTGCATTGAACATGCTGCAAAAACTAACAAATCCATGTCTAGGTTTCTTTAAAATGGCTTAATAAGCTCAAATGAATACATAGGCATTGCAACATGTTAACAGTTATACACCTTTCTGCGTTTGAGGAAGCTGGTGATATTTTATGACTTTCCATTTACTGTTCATGAATTTCCTTCCTTAAAAATAAAGTTTTATTGAAATAAGACGTAATGGGTAATGACTTAGACATCTGCTTCTCTAGAGTCACTTGCATTCAGAATGAAGGACCAATATAAATTCTGCTGTTTTCCCTGTCTCATGGCTGTGTAATCCTACCGATGCTCAAATTTCAGCAGCCTTTGGCAGGTTTCATTCACCTCGTTGTGCTTTCCCTGCCCAGTAGTCCACAGTGCCTGCTGTCCAGAGCACTGTCCTCTCTGCTAAAACCTGTTTCCATATCTTCTGTTATACTTGATCTTTTGTCACTAAAACACTTCTGTACATGATATGCTGCTCTTATTATGCACCTGAGTACAACTTTTTTCCTTTTTTTTTTTTTTACCTTCTCCAGGACAGTGGTTATGTGATTGCCCATTGTTTACAGCTTTCCAACATGAAATATTAACAGCAAGGATGAACCTCTTTTTCTCTTTCCTTGCTGTACATTAGTGGGCAAGAGAATGTGCTTAATTGTGTTTTTATCTGAGCTAATAGGAGCTGTGCCAGGTCGTTAGACATGGAAGACTGCGTAACACAAGTTTTGTCGCCATCAGGGATCTCCGAAGACCCCGTTGCCTGGATGCATTGAGCCCAGGGTACCTCAACAAGTGCTGGCAAGGTCTGGATGTTTTCAGGGGAACTCTCTGGATCTTTGATTGCTCAGAGAAGTTGGTGATATTTTGTGTTTCCTTTTTCATTCGTCCTTTAGGAGATAAAGGAAATGGTGGGTTTCCGTTTTTCTTTTCTTCTCTTTTCTTTTTTTTTAAGTTCCTTTTCCATTCTTTCTCCCTTATTCTTTCATATCTGTGATGAACTTGCCACTGTTCTGGCATTTTATGAATACTATTTTAGGATTGATTAATTTGTTTCTTTTGTGTGCTAATGTATGCAGTGTATCAAATTAATATGCACCATATTAAAATCCCTTGAAGTGAAAGAGTTTCACTTTATCTTTGAACTTTATTTGGTATACAAAACGTGTTTTAAAAAATGCATGAATCTGAATGAATTCTTCCCCCTTGACCAAGTCTGATTTCCTGATGAAATTTGAATGCTGTATACAGGAGCTATCCACAGATTCTTTTGACAGCTTGAGTACATTTCCAGATGGTGTGTAATCACCATTCCTTTTCAAATCTGTTTTTATAATGGCGATAATTAAGAATTATTTTCTAGGACTGAATAGTCTGTACACCCAAATTGAAAATGGTCAAGAAAGTAGTTGGCAACAAAGGGCTGAGCTAGAATTTATTTCAGTATGACAGGATCATGATTGCACCCTGCTTTTAAATGAAATAATATTGTGCTAATTGTTGCATATGGGAACAAAATAGCTCAGCTTTGGATGTTTTCTATGACACAGAAAAGGGCAGAGGTAATATTTTTCTGGTTTTGTTGATTCTTGATGAGATCAAGTTCACTACCTATGGAATACTGCTTTCAACAGTAAAACCTCTTTATATATACACTGTGTAGTGCTATACATGCAAAAGTGTTTAAAAGAACCAAGGTTAATAGTCAGATTCTTCTGAAGATGAAATACTGAAATATCGGCTCAATCCATATGCAAGATGAGTGACTGAACTTTGTTTTTCTTTTGTTTTCTAAGTATTTATGCCAAACATCATATTTATTCAGAATCGTAGTTATTAGTTATAGAGCTGTAATCAGCCATTGTATTTAATAGCTCGCCATTATTTCCATGTACTTACTTAATTAAAGTAGTTAACTTGTATGCATAATACTGTAATGAGAAAATACTGTGCTCTGGGATGGCTGTCGGTTCTTGTGTGAAATCACTGCCACTGTTGGTTTCCAGCAGCAAGCCTTGTGCACAGTAACTTCTATCCTAGTTGTTGAGGAAGAAACTCCAGCAGTTTAAAAAGTTTACTTTAGTCCTTGATAGTACTGGGGTTGCAGCAGGAGGAGGGAGATGACTTAAAATCATCTCATTTTTAGTTTAAGTAGTTTAATCATTTCAATAGGATTAATTCGATTAATTCAAGAACTTGTAATTTAACTGGTTGACTTCTGTCCTTTGGTATAGTACATTTCCAGTGACCCTTGTTATCTTTGTATTTTTCAAGGTTGTTTAGTTATAGTATGATTTCTTTTTGCATTTCATAAAATTTATAAAATCTCAGTGTTTGATAATTGTTTCCTAAGTTTTCGGCTTAAGAATTATCCACTTAAAATAGGTTTGATACATTGTATTTTACGATGCCATTTCTGTTCTCTGATTAGACAAATATACAGGTAATACTGATGTATGTAATCTCCTGGTCAAACTAACTCCTTCTGTAGTGCTCAAAGTGCCCAATAAACTCAGAGAAAAGCCAGTAAAATTCAGTCATGCAAAACCAAACAAGATCGCAATGTAGCTCAGCTGAAGCAAGTGCATTAAGCAAATGAAGGAAAAAGTAGTGTGTTTTGCTCTTTTGGTAATGATCATTTAGCTCTACTCATAGCTCTGGTGTCAAAGAAACATCTTTGTAACTTGTATATCCTCTTTTGAATTCTTAATTAAGGAATATATACATTAGTGATACTTACAGCCCATTTCCTGGAAAAGGCATGAGTTCAAATAGGCCTACTTTATAAGTGCTGAAAAAGAAATATATTTGATAATTTTATTGAGAAATGGTTCATACATTGATCTCATATACATACACTACTAATCTTTGAGAAACCTTAATGGGTTTAAAGGGAAAACATATTTATTATTTATAAGACTGTTAAAATCTCACATCCTAGACTGGAGGAGGAAGGAGGACCTGAGTTGTTTTAAAAATACCCTAAATCTGGCTTGGGTGAAACTGTTTAATAGAGAGTCTCTAGAGGGCAAGGGATGAGCATAGCTGGTTTGGGGGTCCAGGTTTCGGAATAGCTTACTAATAATATCATCTGCACAATTAGAAAATTAGTAGCAGCCAACAAAGAGGGCTAAGTTAAAGTGTTTGAGGCAGTAATGTTGTTCACTAAGTGAACTCATATATTCTTTCACTCAATTGGAGTTGTATGCTTTGCCACTATATGTTCATATATAGTGGCAAAGGATGGAATGGAATCAGTGGGTCACTCTTGCCTACATGAATGTTTCTTTCAGGCTGAATTGTGGGAGAAGTGTGAGAGGAGGAGGAAGGAGAAAATTAATAGAAAGGGAAAGAAAGGGTATGTATTGCCCTCTGCATGGGGTTTCTAGAAATGATCTGTCTCTTGATAATAATTAAAAAAAAAAAATCCGCTACAATTTAAGCAGTTGCTAAAGCTGGTTAATCTTAATAAACAAAATAAGATAAGATAAAATAAGAAAACTCCTTCTGAACCAAACAGTGCTTTAGCATAATAAATATAAACCTATCCCAAAGTTACTTTTCAGATACTTTAGTCTTTTTGTAGAATTTAGCTGGTGAAAACTGTTGTTCATAATTCTTTGTTTGAGAGTTTCTAGCCTGCTGTTCACTAGACTTCAATCCACTGTGAAAGGTAAGAACATGGTGTGGAAAAGATACACAACAGAGAGGAGCAAACAGTCTGTAGCATGCCTGAAATCTATACATATGAAAATAATCCCATTTGTCATTTTAAATAAATATAATCCCAGCATAGCTTTGTAATCTGCAGTGCTTTTACCAGTTAAGATCAAGCGTTGAATTTAAGATAATTGGCTGATGAAGTATGAAGAATGACCTCTTCTAGTATGAAGAAAAGACTAACCTCTGTTTCTCGAATTTCCTTTGAAATAAGTTCTGGATGAGTGTGCTTTCTGCTTTAAGGAAGATTAAAAGTTCCAGAAGTGCTTGTTTAGATGCACTAGAATACAAGATGCATCAAAACTGTATTTTTAAGAGAGTAAAAATATTAAATGAAATAACCTATCAAAACTATACTCATCTGTTATGTCTTGGACTTTGTAAATATCAACATTGAAATTGCTTGAGCAATCATAGTTTATTCCGTTGGTGGCTCTGTATACACAATAACATAACCCGTAAATTACAGTATCACCCAGTCGTTTTCCTCTTTTTCTAACTCAGTATAATATTCTCAACTACTTTTAAAAGTAAGTGTGTTTGTATAACGTTTTGTTTTGCCAGAAATTAATGTGAATTCAGAGGTGGACCACCTGAGCCTAATTTATTAGTAAGTTGCACTGATAAAGCACAAAGTATTCTTGAACTCTGAAGCAGTTTGCAACTGGAACTGTCAAGAGAAGATTTCTCTTCTGACATTCACTTCCATTTTTTTATCATGTTGACCTTGGGCTTTTCAGATTAAGTGTGTCTGGTGAATGGTATGGACTCTTTGATTTCATCCCTTCCTCAAGAAGGAAAGAAATTGTTACGTATTTTTGATACGTGAGCATGTTTTCACTGTCATACTTGGTGTACATTACAGTGCCTCCAATCCACCAATGA
>Ga0181612_101488_pt1 | contig 14741 bp, 10 predicted proteins | sample HoacroProtozoa21_FD_119630 | JGI IMG/M metagenome (GOLD analysis project Ga0181612, IMG submission 119630) | Hoatzin crop microbial communities from Cojedes, Venezuel. Combined Assembly of Gp0051906, Gp0051904, Gp0051908 | reverse complement strand
CGCCCGGGGCCCAGCCACACGCTGAGCACCTCTGCACGACCGCGGGTGCTGAGGGAGGGACGCGCTGGTCCCTGATGTCCCCGTGCCCCCGCGCCAGGGTCTCGCCTGGGCAGCAGCCGGCCCCGGGTTGGCAGGGGGCTGATTCCACAGCGCCGGAGCGGCTGAGGGTGCTGCAGCCATTCCGACGGCTTTATTCGGTAGTAATTGGGCAGGCGTTGCCTGGCATCTGGATTAATCCCACTTTTAATTATTTTGAAACTGTGTGAGATTTCCCAGGCATTACAGATTATGTACACGCTTGCTGATTCCACAGCAATTATTCTAATGTAATGATGTCTATTAATACGCTTCCCAGCTTGCCATGCCCAGAGGGGATATTCTCAGTTTCCCCCTGCGGAGCACACATCTCCCACGTGGCATAACCCCACTGTCCACCTGCTTACACTGTGCGAAATAATACTTCCCCTGTGCTTCAGCTAATATTAATATCATTGCAGAGCCGTTGCTAGACCGAGCACCGGGCATCGATTGCAAAGGGGGAGAGAGACCCCTCGAGGCTCCGCATCCCCTCGCAGCCCTGGAGCAGTGGGTCCTGCTCTGGGGATGGGAGACGAGACCCCGCTGGGAAAGCCGGAGCATCCTTCCTTCCCTGGGAAACTCTGCTCGAAGGCTCGCACCCAGCTGCAGCCCGCCCCAAGAAAACAGCTTATGTTTGTATGGCTTATTTAAAGGAATTTCCATCCCAGGTCGGGCTAAGACATTTGACCTGAAATCAAAGGTTTAATTCAGCTCGTGAATCACCTGAACTCATTACAGATTGCCTTTGTAATTTAAAGATTGTATTTAAAAGAAAAATGCCATTTCAAAGAGGAAAAATAATAAAAATGTGAGTTGACAACTTCAAAACTGAGAGCTGTGCTGAAATCTCACCTTTCATCTGGACTAAATATCCCTTGAACTCATCCCTTTTAGCTATAGCTCTCATCATTTCCAAACTTCACTCTCCAGAAAATTTGCTATTCACTGGCAAAACAAGCGTTGTGCCCCTGGCCACCATACGCTGTGGAGCCGAGACCTCATCAGGAGGACGAGCGCTTGAATGGATTTGTGCCAGGACTTCATTGCAGCCCTCGGTCCATGAATGCCCGTCAGAAAACACACACATTTGACATAAACCTCTATAGTTTATGTAGTTTATGTAGAGGTTTATGTCAGCAGCTGCTCGTGAGCATCCTTGGAAGTGAAAACCTTATTTGCAGTCATACGAGGGAAGGCACAAATTCAAAAAGCTGCGAATACCAAAAGGCAACACTCCCCCTGAAAACAAACACTCAGCCCTCGATATAAATATTTGGATTGCTTTGCATAGATATTGTTTCTGCATTTCATTGCTCCCAAAACAAAAAGCGATATAACCTCACCTGCCTTGCCTAACGCACCCTCGCAGGGCTAAGCCGCCTGACAAAGCTTCTGGGCAGAGACCATGGCTAATCTGGCTGATAGATCTTCTCCAAGCTTAGAGCCAAATTCGATTTCAGGTCTAAACTCGTCACTCTGTCTCTAGCGACAGCAGAGCAGCGGTATTAGCATGATGGCAACGCAGTTGACTCTGAACTCAAGAAATGGATTAAATGAAATTACTCTCTTCCCTGATGAGGCTGGTGGAACAGGGAGATTGCTTTAGGAAACCCAGAATTGAACTTCACAGGTAGGAGTTCAGATGTTCTGCTATTTCCTCGGGCAGGTTTTGTGCAGGCCGTCCCTCCCCGCCGTGCAGGAGCCACGGCGGGCAGCCAGGCAGGAAGGGCAGGCGGTGCCCACTGCCTCCAGAGCCCACATCCCACCTTTGGTCGGATCACGGCTGGGTTTGCCATTGCTCCGTCCGCCTCGGAGGCAGGAGATCCCAGCTGCCCTGCTCCAGCATCTCTGTTCCCACGCGCGGTGGGAAGGACCCTCTGCTTGTTCTCCTCCCGCGTGCTGCCACCCCGGCGCCATCCAGCAGCAACCAAACCATCCCCAGCTCCAACCAAACGCGTCACAGGCAGGGATATTTATAGTAAGCAAAAGATTTAAATGTCACCTGCTTGGAAAGCATTTCTCCTGCAGAAGACGTCTCCGTGAAGACGACCTCTCCACCCGGAGCTCTCTGTGCCTCCCCGGGAGCACGCGGGCCAGCCTGGCCGTCCAGGTCTGCAGCTGAAGGTTTGCATTAGTTTGACAGGTTCCCTCAATTATCTGATATTTCTGGCTGAAATTTAAGAGAGGAGACAGATCAGTTCCTCTTCTCCTTTCCTTTGTGATTTCATGAGCTGAAACATCAACTGCACTGGTATCTGCCAGGTCTTCTCCACATCTGATCATTTTCAACAGTGTGCTAATTTTAAAAATTAAGTGGAAAAGAAAGCCCATTAGTTCATTTTTCTCGAAAATGACATAATTGGAAGCAAACATGTACTACAGCATACTAAAATATATGTAATATAAAGAGGCTGCAATGTTCATTGACAAAAATCAGCTGAGCAGTTCACTTCCAACAACCCCTACGTACCAGGTACCCTTTCAGTAAGTAATAGTCCCAAAATATCAGCCCCAAATATGGCCCTTCGCAAGGCCACGCAGGTTTCACAGCTACCAACTTTCCAGTCTTCTGGAGGGCAAAATGAACGAACCCGTTCCCTTCCACGTCACACATTCATGCTTCTCATCTCCATCTCCGCACCAGCCCCCGGCTCCACACCAGCTGCACCACTGTCGCCGACATTCCTACCTGGGGGGAAATTTAAGAGGCATCTCGGTGCTCCAAAGGGTTTTCTCAACACGTGTCCAGGCTTTTCAAAACTTACCGGCAGGTCTCAGTGCTGCTTGATTCACTGCTGTAGCTCCTCAGCTTCTGAAGTGTGTCTGGCCAAACACCCCCTGCCCCCACCCTTCCCCTCCCGCAGTAAAGGAGTTTTCTCCGCTGTCAAAGCACTCCTCTCAAAAGGCAACCCCACTGCTTTTATGCCAGACTTCACTGCTGGCTGCTCCTTTTAGTTGCAGGGAAGCATCTTGCATGACCCCCATCCCATCAGCAGCCCCACCAGCAGCCGTCTCCGTGCCCTGACAGACCTGCAGACCAACCACGGCAGCGCAGTGCAGATCCGCTGGCAGAGCCCCCCACTCCCCGCTGCCCGGGGCTCAGAAAGCCCCGCAGCCAGAAGATGCCCCTTCAGGCCCTTGCAAGAGTGTGCTGGGTTTGCAGGGCAAGGTTTTGGTGGTGGTGGGGCTATAGGGGTGGCTTCTGTGAGAAGCTGCTCAAAGCCTCCCATGTCCAACAGAGCCAGTGCCGAAGACGAACCCGCTGCTGGCCAAGGCCAAGCCCGTCAGCGATGGTGGCAGCACCTCTGGGGTAACAGAGCTAAGCAGGGTAAAACGGCTGTGGAACAGCAGCAGAGAGAGGGGGGTGAGAATATGTGAGAGAAGCAGCCCTGCAGACCCCAAGGTCAGTGCAGAAGGAGGGCAGGAGGTGCTCCAGGCGCTGGAGCAGAGATTCCCTGCAGCCTGTGGAGAAGACCATGGTGGGTTGGGCTGTGCCCTGCAGTCCATGGAGGTCCAGGGCAGAGCAGATCCCCGCCTGCAGCCCGGGGAAGACCCCACGCCAGAGCAGGAGGATGCCTGAAGGAGGCTGTGACCCTGGGGGGAGCCCACGATGGAGCAGGCTCCTGCCCGGACTTGTGGCCCCACGGAAAGAGGAGCCCACGCTGGGGAAGGTTCGCTGGCAGGTCTTGTGGCCCTGTGGTGGACCCACACTGGAGCAGGGGCAGAGGGTGAGGAGTCCTCCCCCTGAGGAGGAAGGAGCGGCAGAGACAACGTGTGATGAACCGACCACAACCCCCATTCCCCGTCCCCCTGCGCCGCTCAGGGGGAGGAGGGAGAGGAAAATGGGGTGTAAAGTTAAGCCCAGGAAGAAGGGAGGGATGGGTCGAAGGTGTTTTAAGATTAGTTTTTATTTCTCATTATCCTACGCTGACTTTTGATTGGCAATAAATGAAACTAATTTCCCTGCATTGAGTCTGTTTTGCCTGTGATGGTAATTGCTGAGTGATCTCCCTATACCTAGCATGTCCATTAGGGCAGTTGTGGTGGCCATTTGCACGGATACCCTTTCAAATCTATGAAGCAATAAAAGAAAATTCAAAAAAACTCATGTAGATAGTTTCATTTAGCACGTATGCAAGAAAAGGTTGGAATAATTGGTTAGTTGCAGGCAGGAACTGACATACTGAGAGTGAATGAAATGGCTTGAAAAGTGGCAATACGTCGGCAAGGCATTCTTTAAAAAAAAAGGAACTTATTCTCGATGAGATAGCAAAGAAGGAGCCAGTGGAGAGAGTGAAAAAGAAAGGAAGCCAAGCAATGGTCATTACAGCAGTAGTATTAATATTGTTTCTGCTAAGAGCAGCAGAAAAAGGTTGTAATGTTTGAAGGTAAAGATTATGAGCATTTGGAAAAGGGTTATAACTTTATAGCTACTTACAGGCTCGGGAAATAATATGCAAGATGGAAACTTCATCTGATTTTTGGATGTAAAAAGCTCTCTGCATCACCTGCCTGTCTGATAAGGCTGGTGATCACATTATTCACAGCAGTTCTAAATGAGGGAAGTTGTAAGGACTGACTAGGGAAGAGAGGCATGTGAGACATGCTTTAGTCATGCTGCATTTGAGCTGACAGCTATCAGAAGATGACGAGGTTAAGAGACAAACCAAGATGTTACGGATTAAGTAGAGGTATAAATTCGTATCTCTGAAAGGAGATGCTAGTTAAACTGGTGCTTGTGGATGAGACTACTGAGACACAGGCAGACAAAAAGAAGAGAAAGGAGCCAAAGTCAGAACTCCATGCAATCATCTATGAAGGCAGAGGGTCCCTGAAAGTACAGACCAACAGAGTGATCGGTAAGAGAACCCAGAAAGGACAAAGTCGCTGACGTCACTGAAGCTAAGGAAAGAAAAAAATTCAAAAGAAGAGTATTGCTATTGTGTTAAGGGCAAAAGACTAGTGAGGGTACTGATTTTGAGCCTTAAGCAGATATAGGTCAATATAGTAATACTGATTGTAGCTTAAATGGAATGAAAAGGTGGACAGAAAGGTTCTGAAAGCTCAGCTGAACTGAAAGGAGGATGGAATCGGGGCATGAGACTCATGACAGCGATTGCAGTGTGAACTTAGAGAGTGGAAGGAGGGGGGAAAGGCTGTTTTTTTTTAATGGGACAAAATAAAACATAATCTTTATTGTGAAAGGAATGATCAAGAAGATGGAGAAGTGATGAGAAAAGCAGGGGGGGTAATGTGAATGGATAAGAATGCATCCTCATCTGCAAGGACTCACTAATAGGGTCATAGAAGGTCAGCAGACTCAAAATCTTAGTATGAAGAAGATATAGTTGAAGCAGAGGAAGAACAGACTAGCCAAAATGAGGGAAAGAGTACCTCATAGTTTGTCAATTTTCTCTTGGATTAAACCAGTGACTTCTGTCACAGAGAAACAAGTAAAAACAGAGCTGAAAAAAGGCTTAAGAAGCAAGCTAGTGATAAAAAGAAGACATCTAGCACATGGGAGTGGAAGTCTGTTGAACTGGAGAAGTAGACTTGATCCATGTGAAGACAGCAAAATTGAAAGGGAGAAAATACATCTGTAGTACAGGAAGTCAGACTGTTGACAGAACTTTCCACTGAAGATACCATACAGCACGAACAGAGGAAACAGATAATGAGTCTGGCCAAGGAGCTGGCATGCTGCAGCAGCTGATGTCTTCTGCGACACTTACGAGAAAGGTCTCGTATTTTCTTCAGATCTTAATCAAAAATATTGACCATCATAGGGCTCAGTGTGGCTCCTTGTTGAATACACAAGTAACCTCCACACTAGGGTGACAGCTTAACATTTACGACTACGTACTCTTATCATGTTTTTAATCTACTTAATGTAAGCTTCTTTGATTTTTTTGTTTTGATCACAAATTACTTCAATGAGAGTACTACGCAAGACTAAGTTATATTCTTTGCAGAAATCTCGATATATGATGTCATCACGTTATCATTGTCACCAAAGTTTGTAATAACTAAAAAGTTACTTTTTTTAAACAAGATAAATGTTCTACAAGTCATGTTCATTTTGGATTAATAAATGTAGTGACTTCTAAAAATCATTAGAACAGACTCCTCTGACAGTGTTGTTTCCACTGACTTGCCTACCGACCACAGGATTTTAAAGGACCTTCTGATGACTGACGGGTCAAACACTTCTCTCCTTTGGAGTGTGGGTGTGAAACTGCAGATACCTGTACGTGATATTCCCTCTGGCTTTGCTGGAATGTGAAGAGGTTGGTTTCCTAATATGGGTTTTTCTTCTGCCTTTTTGCGGATCCTGCTGTTGCCTCCTCCTAAAAGAACAGAGGAGCACAGGAGGAGGGAACATTCTGTGGAATGTGCCTGCTGTCCTGCTGGGAAACTGGGCGTTGCCCAGCCACTATGAAGGCAGAACCAATGCAAATAGTTTGCATTTATGTTAAAATAAGCAATCAGATCTGATTTTTTTGGAGTACAGCAGGTAGCCTGTGTCTTCATTATGGATGCAGTCATGGAGGAGGCAGATAACAGTTTTTTCCTGTTAGCTCTCTTGTTCATTTTTGTAAAAATAAGCAGCCAATCACGTTTACAACACTTCTTCAAACATAAGTGCTGATTGTTAGCCAATAGTAAATCAAGGAATGACATCTAATGCATTAATTGACAACTATGAACAATTTGTTATAGCTGGAGAAACCACACTGGCTGACTCTGCTCATTCAAATCCCTATTTTAAGATTTGCCTTTTCCATGAAAACCACAGAAACTGAGTCAACATTTTTTTTTAAAAAAACACAGCTGTTAACTGAGTTATCAAGCTCTCTAAATGCTTGAACAGAGTAACCAGGTGACATTATATATAAACCTTGAACCACATCCTCTCTGCTCCATTTTTCACATTTCCTTGATGTAGCTGGAATTTACCATATACAGATACAGCAACTACCATTTGCAAATGACCATTAGCAAAAATGGAGTTTTAGATTATAAAACCATGAGACTGGTATGGGATCTGATAATGAGAAGATGTAAAAAAGGGTAGTTTCACTGTGCTATTTATGCTGCCTTCCTGTCACAGTAATACATGCTGTGTCACCAGCCAGATTTTGAATCCTTCCTGCAAAATTAGAAATTACTAAAGGTTCACAAAATGGTCATCAAGTATTTTGGATTGATTTTCATATGTACTCGGCATTGTTTAGTCCCATAAGTTTTCTCTCACGGAGTAATATTTGCAGGATTTTTTCATTTAGGCTACAAGTGTGCTACAGAACATGCTTTGACCTCATTCTTAATATCTGCCCCAAATATTTCTATATTCCTTTCTGGATTACTTTGGAAAGATGGGTCTTCTAAACTTTCTGAGGGATGTAAGCATGTAATACCTACTACACCACTCAGGCATTTGATTTTGAAGCGGCCTAGACATTTGCTTTTACCCTTTTTGGCTTTCTAGCTTTCACACACATATTTTGGGCTGGAGTAAATTTTCAACTGGAAACTGATAGATAGTTCCTTAAACTCTAGGTTCTTGATAGCCATGTCTTGTTTAAGCTTCTAAATATAGATAACAGTTTAAAACATCCCATTTTCTTGGCTTGCATGGGTATGTTAGCTCAGTCCTTAATAACACTCAAAAAAGTAAATCGAATATTATGAATTGTTAGGGAAATACTAAAGAATACGACAGAGGACATCGTACGCCTCCATTTTGAACTTGTTTCTAAAATACTATGTAAGGACCTGCCGACTCCTTCTGCCAATACCCCTTCTCCCAAAAAGGGGAGAGTAAAACTGGAAAAGGTTTAGAGAAGTGCTAGAAGAACCTGGGAACAGCTTCTATGCAAGCAGCAAATAGGTAGGTTAGCACTCTTCATCTTGGAAAAGATGTTTGAGGAGGAAACGTCAGAGTCTAATAAAATCCTGAGTGTAATGGAGAAGGTAGGAAATTATTAATTATTCACTGTCTCTTCCTATACAAGAATTAGAAGGCAATAAAAGAAGACGGCAGACCCAAACCAAGGAATAAGAAGTGATTCTTCACAAAGCATGTAGTTAAGCTGCAGAGCTGTGAAACTGTGAGAATTACTGTTTACATTAAAACTGTCTTGGGCTCAGGGTGTCCCTAAGCTGCAAATCAGAAATACAAAATCACATAGGTTGGAAGGCACCACCTTCTAGCCCAATCCCCTGCTCAAAGCAGGCCCAGGTAGAGAAGGTTATCCAGGACTGTGTCCAGATGGGTCTCACATGCCTCCACGGTGGACATTCCACAACTGCTCTGGGCACCTGCTCTGGTGTCTGACCACCTTCATAGTAAAAATTATTTTCCCTGTATTGAGTGAGAATTTCTCAGGTTTCATGCTGTGTCTGTTGCCTCTTGTCCTTCAGCTTCCTGTCCTTCAGAGTCCCTGCCTGAGCTATCTTGTAGGTGAGCTGTTTTTCAGCCGTTAACCAGTTGGCCCCCAGCCTCTACTGCTGCATGGGGTTATTCCATTCTTGGTGCAGGACTTTGCCTCTGATTTTACTGAAGTTCATGATGTTCTCAGCCCATTTTTCTAGCTTATCTAGCTATAGAAATACACAAGAGGCAGGCATCCTATTCACTACCCCTAGTTTGCTATCATCTGCAAACTTGCTGATAGTGCACTCTAGCCTGTTATCCAGCTTGTTAATAAAGATGTTGAATGATGTTGCTGTTGGTGTTGACTTCTGAAGGATAATCACTAGTAACTGTCTGTCTGTTGAGACTTCTTATCACTGATCACTGAGCTTCAAGCCTCATGGTCCAGCCAATTTTTTACCCATCTTATCAGGTACTTATCCAGTCCATATCTTATCATTTGCCTATAAGGATACTACGGGAGACCATGTCAAAGACCTGCTAAGGTCAAGGTGTACAACAATTACTGCTGTCCCATTATCCACACAGCTACCCATCTCATCATAGAAAATCAGTTGGTTAGATATGACTTGCCCTTGGTAAATACATTCTGGCTGTTCCGGTCACCACCTTCTTCTTGTGGCTGGAAATAGCTCTCAGGAGGATTTGCTCCTTGCCCTTCCCAGGGACTGAGGTGAGGCTGACCAGTCTGTACTTCCCTATACTTCTTGCCCTTCTTGAAGATGGGTATGATGTTTGCCTTTTCTCAATACCCTTAGGTGCACCTGATCTGGTCCCACGGACTTGTATGTGCTTGACTGGCTTAAGAGCTCCCTAATTGTACCTCTCTCTGCATTCCCACTGACTCAGTCAGTAGGCAGTGGGAAGTGGGCAGTCAGAGGGCAGACCTAACCAGTGAAAACAAAAGCAAAAAAAATTTGAATACCTCAGTCTCTTCCATATCCTTTATCACTAGGTCTCCTCCTCCACTGAGCACCAGGCCCACATTTTCTTCAGCCTTGCTTTTGCCACCTGTGTAGTTGTGGAAGTCCTGCCTCTTGGCCTTCACATCCCTCGCTAGTTTCAACTCCAGCTGAGCTTTGATTTTCGTAATTCCTCCCTCTGTACTGAAGAAATGTCTCTATAATCTTCCTGGGTAGCCTTCCTTCTTTGTACTTTCTTTTTGCATTTCAGCTCAGTCAGGAGTTCTGCAATCACCCAAGCTACCTTCTGACATACTTGATCACCTTTCTGTTCATTGGAACTGATCTTTCTTGCACTTTGAGGAAGTTCTACTAAAAGATCAACCAGTTGTCTTGGGCTCTTTTGCCCTCTAGGGTAGTGTCCTACAGGATTCTACTGAGCAGATACTTGAATAACCCAAGACTCAATCTTCTGAAGTTCAGGGCTGTGGTCCTGCTGTTTGCCTATCTCCTCTCAGGATTTTTAACTCCATGACCTAATGGTCACAGCAGCTAAGATGGCTCATCTTTACATCAGTGACTTGCTAGTGAGTATGAGGTCCAGGAGACTACTTTCTCTAAGCAGATCCATTATAACCTGTGTCAAGAAATTGTCATCGATGTGTTCCAGAAACCTCCTGGGTTGCTTGCTGCACTCCTATTGTCCATCCACCAGCTATTAGGGTGGTTGAGTACCTAGATGTGCAATCATGAGGCTTCTGGATGTCTAAAGAAAGCTTTATCTTCTTCCTCTTCTCGATCAGGCAGTCTGTAGCACATGTTTACCACAATATTACCTGTGTTCGTCTGTCCTCTGGTTCATAGCCATAAGGTCTCAGGTGACTCTTCACCTATTCCAAGGCAAATCTCCATGCACTCTAGCCACTCCTTTGCATAGCGTGCAACCCCTCCTCCTTGCCTTTGCAGCCTGTCTTTCCTGAAAAGCCTGTATCCGCTTACTGCAATGCTCCACTCCTGTTCTGTGAGCTATCCCACCATGTCTCTGTAATCCCAATGAGGTCACAGGTCTACAACTGCATGGACTGCTAACTCTTCTTCTTTGCTCCCAGACTGTGTGCGTTTGTGTACAGACACTTTCTGGTCCCCTAGTCATACTGCTTTCACAAGGGGAGTGTGATAGCATCCCCACTCATGTTGTCTCCCAGACACTTCCTCAAATTGCTGGCTTCTGGGAGAGTATTTGGAAAAGTATAATTATATTCTTGTTCCATTTTTGTACTCTTCCCCAGACATTTGCTTTTGATCACTGCCCTTGGTGTGTACCTGAAGAACTGCCATCAGCAGGAGGGATTACATCTGTTAAATTCTGATGTCAAGAGCAGGACATGAACCCAAGTCTGCACAAGGAAGTTGGAAAATATGCTGCAGAAAAAGCTTAAAGCCTTGAGCCTAGTACCTCCACCCCCACTTGACAACCATCTGAAACAGAATACTGGGCTACACAGACCCAGTACAATCATGCTTGTATTCCTGAGTTGCTGCCCAGAGCAGATATGCAAACTGAATTACTTCTTTTGTTCCTTTGCCTTTTAAGATAATACTTGATTTGGAACTACTGAAATTCTTGCTAGGTGTTTTTCATAATTGTTTTTTAACTCAATCTTTTTGATGCTCAGTAGTCCTTCAGTCTTTGCTTGCATGCTAATTGAGCTATCCCCTAGAAAAACTATGTTACCAGAAAAATCCAAGTCTCCTAATGTACTGTTGTTGAACTAGGCAATGTATGTATCACAGCAAACCATGTCTTTTTTCCATAATGAATGAACAACAATACCAACAGAAAATGTGAAAGAACACTTTCCTATTTGACCGAGTCTACGTTAAACCTTTTAACACGAGCTCACCTAGATTTTACTTTAGGTTGAACCTTATATGAAGACTCATTGATATTAATATTTTGGCATATACAAGATCTAAATATGTTCCAGAATGTTTCACAGCAATTCTGTCAAATAGTTTCTGGAAATTTATGGCGCTTATAACAACTTTTTACTTTTTGGCAGCTCCATGCTCAACTTCATAACTACTTTTAGGATGAAAAAATCTGGTTGACACATGAATTTCTGAATCAAGCCTTGATTGATCATCCTTTTGCTTCCTTTCTTCCATTCAAGATGATATTGTAGGAGATTTGGTATTGCTTACAAAAGCATGATACACATCAGATGCTGCAAAGGCACAGGGTACTTTTTGTATTATTTTTATTATGATGCTATTCTCTTCTTTTTCTGCAAACCAGCAAGGTTGCTGAGGTAAACCAAAAGCAAGTGTCAGAACCTTTCCAAACAGGTGCTGATTAAGAAATTATGTGATGAAAGTGCTAACAGTAAGTCATAAAGCACAGACCTGTAAATGCTTACTAGGGCTAGTAAAACATAACAGAAAAGATTGGATGTATTTTAAAATTTCTTTACAGCTTAAAATGTGTGGACTCAGGTTGTCAAAGTGATGTTTTTTGGAGATGATCCAAATGCCTGTATTGTTAATAGAAAATGTCCTCAGGTTTCTCTCATTAGGTCTTCCTCTTTCTTGTATTATTTTGGGCATAGAAAATGGACTGTGAACCCACCCAGTTCATCAGTTTTTGGTCCTCCCAAAACTTCTGCTTAGAGCAACAAAAGAAAGGGTCTTTTTATTCTTAAATTTCACACTGATGGACTTACTCTAAGCATGGGAGTCTGCAGCAAGGATGGTGGAAACACCCCATCTGATAATGAAGAAGCTACCCTCAGCATCTTTTGCACAGCATGCCCAGGCAGGCTATTCAAGCAGTTCTACCTCAAAAAAAATGAGTGGAATGAAGAAGACTACAGAAATGAGTACAGAAACATCAGATCTGTGTTGCCCTTCTTACATCATGAGCTATAAACCCTGAAATGCGTACAATGTGCATACCGGGTTCTCAGCTCTCACTCTTCCACTCTATATGTCCACACTACTTGCTCATGTAGACATGGCGTCAGTAGTCCCCCTTTTACATGTACCACCTCATCTCCCACCTCTTTAAATTGGAAGCTCCACGTACTCTGCTTCTTCCTCTATATGACTGAGACAGTGAAAACACCTACTGTACTTGATCATCTCCCCTTGATCATGGGTTTGGAAGCGTCTTAAAACTCAAGCTCTGTATTTAGAATAATTTTAATAGAGTTAAAAACATCTCAGTACTACATGCACAGGATAAATTTTGGGAAGGGACAAAAAAGCCAGGGCATTCAAAGACAGAAAAATACTAAAGCAAAATAGTTTTGATTAATAATCAAGATATAATTCAAGGTAACATCGTGAAAATTCAGATGTCACTTGTTTTTGGGAGATATAGAAATCAACACAAACCAATAACCTAAATAAGAATCACAGAGCCAGTGAGGAAGTCATGCACTAAGCAGATGAGCAATACTTTAACTTAATCATTTTGCAGCTCAATAGCAGACTGAGCCTCCTCCAGTGTGTCTTCCTCTGCCGCAGACTGTTGGTGTAATGAGAACAATGTGTGACAGGAGGTGTTTCAGTTTTGGTTCTTTTTCCACAGTTTCCAGCCTCTTGACAAATGTAAATTGCATACTTTTTCTGTGATGAGGAGTATTATATAAGGGATTGTGACCCGATTATTTATCTACTATTTATTTAACTTTTAATATTTTTGCCTCTAAGAATCAGACAGCTTGGTATTCCTCAGAGTCTAGGAAATGTATTTTTAAATAGATACGCAGAGAATGACTCCAGATAATGGATGTGAAGGTGATTTTAGCATTTTGTGTGACTCCTGGCCAATGATTTCTGCACTGTATTTTAAGCCAGGGCTTAAACTCAGCTACAGCCAGTCCATTGAACGCTCACTGCTGTGTCTAGTCTGGCATTGGTCACAGGGCACCAGGGAGGGTGAGGTGAGTGGGGCAGTAGTTTCCATGACTGCACTGAAGTGATATAGGAGCTTGCTTGAGGAGTTTTCTTTTTTCTTTCTGGGAGGCCAGCAGGACTGAAACAACTATTAGGTGCTGCTACCCAGCTAGCATTGGGGAATTTCTTCCACAATGGAGAGAGACAGAGAACTCTAGAGCTAAATGAAGCTTTCCTTTATTCAGTTCCCACTCTTCCTGGCAGCTGAGCAGCGTTAAGTGCAAACTGTTACTAGGATGATACTGAGAAGAAGCATGGGGAGAGGGAGAAGTGCATCTGGGTCTCAAGAGCTGTTTCTTCCCATCTTGCCTGGGGAGAGAAGACTCTGGAATTAGCAGACAATACCGCGATTCAACTGGTACAGGAAGCTGGTATGGAGGAAAGCGAAGTTCCTTTGGTTCCAATGACCTTTTACTTCCATCCATTCCCAAAAGATACGTACTTGTCACACGTAAGCCTGAACCCTAACTTCTCTTTCTGAATGGCCCTTTATGGGTTGGCAGTGTTGGGGGCTGAGCTAGGGGACAGCCAAGCTTGCATTTATATTCAATAATGTGAATGTAAATTGGGTTAGATTTGGGTTAGAAAACCAATTCAAAAGAAAATTGTAATGAAAATATGCTCAGTGAATTGATACCTAAACTAAAGGAAGAGCCTTCCCTTCATCCTGTTGGGCTAAGTCTGCACAAGTCTTCCTTAGAGCCTGAGTTATCCAGCTACAGGTTGGATGTTGGGTAGCTGTGGTTACTGCAGCTCTGTGCTTGATCTAAAATGCTCTGCTGAACAGAAGGATATAGCAAACAGGGCTTAGCAACAGGCTTACAGTGCTGTATGCTATCTTCAGCCTAAAGGATAGGTCTATGAGGCATGTGCATCTGAGAAACCCTGTGTGGGTATACCATTAGTCCAACAGCCTTAGGGAGGTCAAGAGCTGTAACACGGAGGAGTTCGAACAGATTAGAACTTGGATAACACAAGCCCCAGAATTCAAGGCAGCGGAAATCTGTAATCTGTATTTACAAAAACACAGCCAAGGACTGTTGGGTCTTTTAGATCATGTAACATCTACACTGATGTTTTGAAGAAAAAATATGTAGTATTAACATTTGCAGATAATGATGTGGAAGATCATGTAAATATAGGAAAGTACAAATAAATATTACAAATTAACCTTGAGGGAAGGAGAAAGGAAGAGGAAGGCAATCAGCAACATTTCTTCCTTCATGTGCTTTTATGAGAGGACACTTTGCTGAAGAATGGACAGTAAATTAGCAAAGAAGTTGCAGTGCAAAGTACAGTCCCATGAGAAAGTTATTATAGAAGCAACAATGGTATGAACTTTAAATGTTTCTATTACTGCATGT
>Ga0181612_154331_pt1 | contig 14742 bp, 9 predicted proteins | sample HoacroProtozoa21_FD_119630 | JGI IMG/M metagenome (GOLD analysis project Ga0181612, IMG submission 119630) | Hoatzin crop microbial communities from Cojedes, Venezuel. Combined Assembly of Gp0051906, Gp0051904, Gp0051908 | reverse complement strand
TGGCACACTGCTGGGGTCTGTAACATCCCTGCAGAGACGACGGAAGATAACGTCGTAAAAGCGTCTCCTAACGTAGCAGAAGCTCTGCTGCTAGTCTAGGAGCACGCAGACGAGGGGAGGGAGGTCATGGAGCGCATGGTGTCTCCTTGGGGTCCGGTAACTTCTGACACGACAAATACCTTTTTTTGGGGGGTCGAAATCCTCCTGCCGTTTTTATGGTTTGTGGCCTTTTACAGTTTTCTCTCGCTCTCGGGGTTGTGATGGACCCCTGCAATTAGGAAGGCAATGGGGCCCAGCCCTGCTTGTTTGCAGATAGCGTTAGCACCCTGGGAAATGATCTTACCCAACCGCGTGTCCGCCATCGGCTATTCATCTGCTTCCGTGGAAGTACGTGTAAATACAATGAAGATAAGACTGCTAACTTTCTTCAGTCTTTTCTAGTCCAAATTCCCTGCAAAGCGCTATTTTCGCTATTATCCCGTATACAAAGCATCTGATGACTTCCAGTGTGCTGTAACTATGAAGTCAGCATGCAGTTTAGAGGATTTTCGTACTCCTTGAACAGTAAATTTTAACTTGCCCAGGAAAATAAAAATCACTTACGATACAAGAGCAAAGTATTGCTGAGAATGAGGAATTTTTCAGCACCCATCTTTACCAATTGTAAGATTTGTCACCATTATATGTATTCTGTATATATGTGTGTGTGTGTTTACATAAACAAGTAAATATGTATGAATACGTGTAACACTTTTAAAATTCATGTGTTATATGAACACAGAATCCATACAGTTAATTTCTGTATTGCATCATGATGCAAATACCTATCTATCAGAGAATTTTGGCTTGTTCTGCTGTGCACTAAGAGCTACCTACAGTAGGTGCAGATGGGTAGATTAACTTAAAACAAAAACCAATATACCTGAACTAAACACCTTGCTTATGATGAGCTGAAATGAGCTGTAGGAAGGAACAGAGTGTTAGTTCATAATAGTTGATCTTTGTTATTTTTTGTTTAATACGTTGTTAGGTCAATTGGAAAACACTACTCCTCAATTGTTGCTTGGCTTAGTGCTACTTCTCTACATGTAAGTATCTGTAATTTAGATTCCGAGGCAAAAATAGCTGTATTTTGTTACTGATAAAAGATGAAACATATTTGACTGACGTTGCTGGAAATAAGCGATAAGAAACTTTAACAGATCTATCAATCAAAACAGCAGTTTTATTTCTTGTATTATTAGCTCCTGAGGCTTTGCTGTAGCGCGTGAGAGGTAATTTCTTACTGTAGGCTTTTCTTACTGTGCACTTGATGTACTTCTGGGGTGGGTGGTGAAAACTGTACATTTTATTTTGTTTTCAGTGTTTCAGTCATAAGGTTTTGATGATCTCAGCTTGTTCCTTTAGTAGTTATGTCTGGGTATGATCTAAGGAATCGTGGAAACCCACTAAGGTGATAGGAAACAGAGGTCAGGAGAGAACAGAGTAATTTTTTAGACTTAAAATCACTGGGGGCAGGAGGGGGGCAGAACTGCTCTTACGATGCTTTATGAAAGCAAACCAACAACAAATCTTGAGAATTTCAAAGCATCCTTTCCTTCTCATAGTTTTCCATCTGGGCTCTATATACATTCTGCAGCGCTGCTCTAGGCTCCGTTTGTGAAGTGCGTTATGGATTACTTGAGTGATGCTTGTGATGGTTTTTGATCCCTAGATCAATCCTGGTGATGGCAGTTTATTGAAGCCTCCAGTGGGTGAAACACGGGACAAGGCAGCAGAAGCTGCTTTGATAGCGCCTGGGTAGCTCATTAGAAGAGGGAGCGGTGTCATCCACAAGAAGCTATTTGGAAACCACAGAGCGCAGAACTGGGAGAGCACTTTCCTAGACTCATCTGGCAAGAATGTGCACCTGGTGTAGATTTTTATTTAGAAAGAGAGAGGGAATTCGTCCCCTGCCCCATTTTTTTCAAGTGATTTTAAAAAGCATCAGCCCAGAGCTCTCCAACTTTGAATTTCAAATTATTCAGCTGTATAAAAATGAATAGACACTGCTATGTCTAAAGCCAGGCGTGTGGTTCCAGGGATTTGGACATGATTTGGATAGAAACCTCTGTGTTCATGTAACTTTATGTAAATACGCACACACACATGTACACAATGTACACACAAGAAGAGTTTTCTTATACCCAGTGGAAAAAGGCCTTTTGTGTTTCCTGAAAGGAAAAAACTAGTATAAAGCATCAGAGGCTAAGCCCAAGATGTGGGATAGAGATGCTATTCTGAATTGGTAACAACTGAGCAGCTGTGGGTTAGAAAGGAATGTATAGGGAGAGTAAAAAATAACCATTCATGTCCAGCTAACAGTACCGTTTAAAATTTGGGGATTTGGAGGACAGTGTAGTGTCTTGCTCTCCAGTAAGAGCACTAAACTTCGTACTTTTTTAGAAATGTCGTTCTGTGTTAAACATATTTCAAAGATTACTGAGTGACTTCAGACTCACTGAGTAATGTCGATGAGCAGTAGTTGCTGAGTCATGATACAAAGTTAGCATTTTGGTGGGAGACTGAAGGGAGTATGACCAGCGTATGGCCAAAAAGATATTCCAGCAAATCTAAGCAGACGGGCTGGGGAGCAGAAAATGCTGCTGTCTGGAGGTCTGAGATTTTGAGTTCTTATTTATTTAAAATGTTTCAGAGGTAATAGAACGCTTTCTAGGAGTCTAAATGAGATGTAATGAATTTGATTTCAGGGGGAAGGGAATTTATTTCTGTGGTTTTTGCTTAATCAACATCTACTCTGCCACTTCACATCATCTTCTGTCCTTTCCAAGTGAATTAGTTCTTTGGGCAGCACGTTAAGAGGAAGTGTATTGTTCTTGGCAGGGCACTTGAATTTCTAATTACCAGATTCCTGCCTTAATTGCAATTACCTGGACACCCAGGCAGGGTGAACTTTTGGAAAAGAATGTAATTAGTGCAGAAGAAACCTCGCTGCCAACTGCTTGTCTGGATATCTATGCCGAGCAGAGCCTTGATAAGTTCACATCTCTGCAGACAAGCCATCAATCCGTTGAGATGCGGCCCAAATGTTGTGCAAGTCGGCTGCAAGGTGCGTGGTTGTTGTATGGCCTTAGACACGGTGTGAAGTTAAAGACAACTATTGGCTTATCTGTTCCCATCTGAATGTAGGGAGGAAGAGCCACTGCTCTGAGAGCAATGTCTTTGTTTTTGGTGGGTATTCACCAATAAAGAGTTCAGCAGATGCAGAATTTGTTTAAATAAATGGCAGTGGTAAACTGTGGTCTGTGTGAGATAAATGAGGTGCACAAAGAGTAATTTAATTCAAGTAAAAATAAACAAACTAGATCATTTCTTTCGAACAACATTTGTAGTGAGCTGTTCTTTGCATACAACTACACAAGCAGATTGTTGCCAGCCCAGAAGAAATCATGCAAAACCACAGTTTTGAGCAGAGGTGGAGCCACAGGGAGGGCAGCTGTGAATGCAAGTTGTAGCGTATCCTGATTGTAAGCTGAAATCACTTGGCTTAAGGGCCTCCGGAAAGGTTTGCTGCATCAGGCTTTTATTGTCAGCTCCCTTGTGTTGACTTACAGGAAAATTAAATGTAATTGATGAAAAATAAGGGAAAAGAAATTAAAGAATTATTACTTTAAAAATTACTGAAAACCATCTTTCTGTAATTGCAACTTTTTAGTAATTCAGCTTTCAGATAATGTTGCTGATGAGGAAATTGAAAAAGTTCTGTGTTAAAATGTTTTTTATACTGGGCTTGAGTGCTTTGGGGGGCTTTGTTTCTTTCCTTGATCCCTTTCAATAACCAAAAGAAAACCCCACACAACACAGAAACGTTGATGTGATTGATCCCTGTGAGGTCAGGGATGGACAGACTTTGTCTCGGTGGTGGTAGCCAGTTGTAGCATACCAGTGTCAGTTACTGGTGGACTGAAAAGAAGAGAAGCTCTCAGATAAGTGCCTTCTGTTTGTATAGAAGGAGTTGTAAAACTGCTTTGTTCTTTCAAAAACACAGTTAAGAGCACTTCAAACGAGCTGCTCAAATGCTAGGCTTTCCGAGCTCATGTAATGGCGGAAGGGGGATAGTGGTGTAAAGCTCTTCCAGTTGCTTTGAAAGAACACAAGGGGTAGAGGAGGTGAGGGAGATGGGCTGATGAAGCCCTGGTGAATAGTTAACTGGTTTAAACTCAATTACTGGGGTGTTCAAGTCGTTAACAAGTACGTCAGTATGGTGTTTATTAACAAAAGTTTTCCTGTCACGTACGGTGTGGTTGGCAGCAAGAACTTATTCTCAGCCAGCCTGATCGCATAGTCAAACCCTCTTCAGTCAGATCCCAGGGGTTGTTGCCCATCCCTCACTTTTGCCAAAATAACAGCGAGAATACCAAAGGCTTCAGGAGGTGATTCACAAGATTCACGGTCAGCAAGCATGATGGGCTTGATGCTGGGGGGTTTATACAGCTTGTAAATCTGGAATTTGTGAAGAAAAGGTGCTTTTAAAAGTTTGGCTATAGCAATGTTTTCATTATCATTTTTTCTGTCTGCTCCCTGTTTAAATATGGCTGTTCTCAGTCTTGCCAATCATACTCTTTATTTTTTTTCTGACTTGTATTGTTGGAGAAAGTCACATTAGAAAGGTTTTGAGTTGTTTTCTTTCTGTTTTAGCAAGAATATAGATTTATATGCCTCTTGTGCTGGAAAATAGGACACACGTATTAGTATTGGGTGGAATATTGGAGTGAGTGATACTTGGGCACACAAGCAGACAAAAGTTTCAAAGACAAGTTGTAACAATATGAAGTCCCTTCTTTTCAGGCTTTGTGGAACTCTTGGAAAATTGGTATTTTTATGGGATCTCAATCACTATTAATTTTGAAACGCCTTGACAAGGGGCATGATAACAAATGTATTTTGAACGTCGGATAAGCAGTTTTCTCCTGTCCTTTGAAAATAAATAAGGAAGGGAAACCTAGATGTATTTAAAGCATAATATAGAAAGAAGACAATTTGTCGCTGTAGGATTTCTTCCATGGTTTAATTTTGGTGGTGTTATAACTGTAGCACCAGAAGAGTTGCACATGTGCAGATAGCTGCCCTCCCTAGTTGTTACAACTAATCTGAATTCACTAGATGAGAGCTCAGTGACCACTGGCCATGGCCATGGCTTCTGAAGACTGGCAGTTCACATGGCCTTGCCTGGGCGCCTCACACAGGAAAGCGGAGACCTTCTTCAGTGTTGAGGACGACTGGCAGAAAAGGAAATTTGCAGCTGCTTTAATATATGCATGGCAGTGGGTGGATGGAAAAGCGGTACTTGTAACTGGTAATTTTGCAGTTCCCTGTAAGGGTAAATTAAGGCACAGGTTCCAGAAAGTGAAAGTGGATCTGGATAATCTTTTACTTCTTAGTTAGAGCAGGTCTTAACATTTCCGGTCAGAGTCACGGTGCGTGTAGTATGAAAGTAGTAAGAGGTACCAAAAGCTTGCTTGGGATCAAATAGTGAATCCCTTTGGCTTCCCAGTTGCTCAGAGAGAGCGAAAGGCCACCTCTTCTCCGGACGGACGGGAACTGTGTGTCCTAGGATGGTTGCTGGTTCTGCACCTAGGCTGGAATACACCTCTTAACGTGTGTATCTCTGTGCCGCTAAAGTGAGCAGAGTAGACATTATGATTTGCACTTCGCTTCCTTTTGTTTTGAATTCAAAGGCCATCCCTAATTGATGGAGGTTTCCTTTATGATGCACTTATTCTCAAATCCATCATGCAGGGCTTGCGCTGCCCCTTGCCTTCGTGGATGCGCTGGTCTTTGACCCAGAACTGGTAAATGAACCCTGCAGGGAAATCATTAGAGAATTGGAACGGTTGCGGTGGAGAGACCAAGGGTCAAACCATTACCTCCCCGTAGGACCGTCGACTTAAATTAGACTTCTTGCTTTTCGGAAGCAGGTCAAGTGTCAGGGACGGCTGCAGTGGTCAGGTACAAACTGATACAGATCATGGACACAGTTTGGGGTTTCTAGCTGCAAAAATTAAGGCTAGGCAGGATGGATTTAGTCTAACGATGCCTTCTCTGTTTCTGTCCTCCTCTCTCCCTTTAAAAAGCAAAATTAAAATCCTGAGAAGTCAACAGGAGCCAACACTCTGACATTAATGTGCTATTTGTGATCTTTTGGCACATTCATAATTTTTTGGAGTAGTTGGTTCAACCTTTTTGTCTTTCCTTGCAGTTTTCTTTGATTGAAAAGTAACAAATGATATTTTGTAACAAGAAAATGCCTCCATAATTCTTATGAGAAATATACCTCCTGTTCTTTTTTCCTTTCCTCAACTGCTCTTTGCATAATTTTTTCACGCTCTTAAAAACTGTAAAATGACCTTTTTCAGGCTGTACAAAATAAGTATTTCCTGCTTCTAGAGGAAAAACTCCACAGTAGTGCATCTATGGCAATGAAATACACTGCTGAATATCAGAAATATTTAATGATTTAATTTAGAAATCTGAAGCCCCTGAAACATAGTGTTTTATAGAACTCCAAGTGTGTAACTATGTAACATATGTTTAAGACGTCAAGTAATGCCAAAAAAAGCCAGGGATGTCGTGCCACAGAAATACGACCACAAACACTGAAGAACAAAAGAGATTGCACTAAAAGAAGGAGGGAGAAAAAAGAGGAGTCCGTGAAACCTGAAGGTCTTTTCACTCCGACGACAAAGCGCTGCAGAGACCCCTTAAAGACGCCCTGCTCCTCAGCTCTGTCCACCGCCGTTCATGGCACTCAGCGCTTGGTAGATCTAAGTCATTTTCTGCCTTATGGAAGGAATTCTCCCCTTCTGAAATAATTTACAAGATGCAAGAATTAACACAAATGCGCATTTGAGTGAGTGGGCTGAAACCCATCTCTGCTTTTGAAATCGGTGGCAGAGAAGTGTTTCTACAGAAGTAAATGTGTTTTGATCAGGGAAGATAAATTAATTGCAACGTGTCTGATAGGTAAATGTTTTAAAAATATTAATAAGAAAAAAATTGAGGAAGAAACACGTAAGTACTACTTTGGCTGGGGTATCCTGCTCTGCAAAAGACCCATATTTGAGATCCACAGGTGAGGAAGACTTGGACATCTCTGAAGTCAACGTGAAACTGTTGACCGCCTGCAGCTGCAGAGCGGCAGATTGCGCGAGGAGAGCTGTGCGGGGTCGCAGATGGCCTGTGTCATGGCTTGCGATTCGCAAAGCGGGCTCTCTTCTCGGCCTGGGTCTCTTGTATCTTACTCTAGGGGTAAGGAGGAACAAAAATGTTAAGGTTCATGCATTTATCCTTTGAATATAGTTTATTATGGGCCTTTTTTTTTTTCCTTAGCTTATGCATTCGTTTTTTGTTAAGTGGAAGGTTCTTGTAATTATGATGATGTGTCAGTAAGAAGGAAAAGAGAAAATCTGAGTGAGGAAGAGGGAGATTGTATTTTATCAGAGGGCCGGTGCACCCAGCACGGCTGGCAGCGCCCTGCCCCAAGGACAAGCCCTGCCTCGGCACGGAGGCCGAAGAGGGCCGTCTGGCAGCCTCCAGGAGTCAAGCAGGGAGATTCTCATTCACGAGGGCTGTTCCAACAGCCCCTGATGTTGGCAATGATGAATGGTGTGCAGCGAAGGGCTGCGCAGCTGAGAGAAACACTGCTTGGAACATGGCTTTTCCGCTGTAGCGCATCAGGACGAGCAACCCGGCTTCCTTTGATAGCAGGAGATGGGGTAGGAAGCAAGCTGGAAGGAAAATTATTTTCCCGACCTTCTCACAAGAAAGCGTACGAGGCACGGGGGCTTTTGCCTGGCAGTCATGTAATTTCCTTTAAAAGGTGAGACTTCGAGATAGCACCGATTGTAGTAACGATAATGTTGGTCAAATTTTAGCCCACTAGTCAGACACAGCTGTTTAACAAACCAGTACATCGGTGTTCAGCACAGTTCACAACAGGGAGCAGAATTTGGGGGTTTTTTGGCAGGGGAGTAATTACATTCTCTGCCACCGCTCTCCTGTTGGAGGGGATGGTGATCAAGCAGTGTTCCTCTCGCTGCCGGGCGTTCTCTGGTATCCCCTGTATAGCATAAGGCCTGTTATTTTACTTAATTTTAATTTAATGATGGTGTTTCCAAGGTCGTGAACCTTTGAGCTTTGTTCACGTCTTTACATATATATATTCCAGCATAATAAGTAAAAATTAAAAATATTCTGGAGATAGCATTGCTGATCTATAAATTTCCCCTAATATTCTGAAAAGCACTACACATGCAACTTGAAATCGGTATGCACTACATGATGGTGTTATTTATTCAAACTGCATCTACTTTTACACAGAGCTCACTTTTCACTCGTGTGTAGGTATGGATAGATAGAGATAGGTAGGTATGCGTGTGGGAGGGGTGAGGGGCTTTCACTTGACTGTTTGTTAACTTCTGACAAGAGATGAAGGGCCAGCACTTGAGATCTTCAGAACTTTTCCCTCTCTTCTTTGCACATTTGTACCCTCAGAGTTACTGGTACTGCCCACTCGCCATTTCAAAACTCAGTGACAAAAGAAAGTTAACGCTAAGTGTCATTTTATAATTGCAATAATGATCACACAGCTGTGCTTTCCTAGTTGTGTAATGCACGTCAGGATCAGTTTAGGAGCTCGGCCTCATCCCCTGCCCGGATGCAATTCCGGTGACCGTTCTTGCAGCAGGAAGGCTCCCCTCGCTCGCGGTGGCCGCAGCCTGACGGAGGAGGCCGGCGTGGAAGGGCGTCGTGGCCCTGGCTGAGCCGGCGCGGGGAGCTCGCGTGGGTGCAGGTGGACAGGGCGGCCGCCGGCAGCACGAGCGGCTCGCTCATGCATGCCCCTCTCTGCGCAAAAAATAATGATAAAAAATAACTTATGTGTGCCTTTCTTCCTTGAGAAATGTTGTCTTTATTTATGAGCATGTGAAATTCTGAGGAGGAGCGCTTACACTTAAATGAACCTGCGCGCAGCCCATAGAAAAGCAAGTGCCCGCAGCGCTAATAATGAGAACTGACAAGGCGATCCTGCTGTGTTTATTTATGACCTTCTGCCTTTGTTAGCTCTTGTGAGAAATTCCTCTCTAACCATAACAATATTGCTGGAGCTTGGCACTGCGCTGAGGAATCCGACGGCGCCCCGAGGCTGCTCACTGGCACGGGTACAGCTCGCAACAGATTGGCACGGTTGTTGAAATTTTCACATGTTTTCCTTTTATTTATTTCTTTGCTTGACTCATAAGGCTGTTTATTCTGACAAGCACCCTTTGGAAGTTTTCTGGGACTTTGTGAAGATCCCAACTTACTGATTTGCTTTTTTCCCTCTTGTTTGGTGGTCTGTCTGATGATGAACTCAGAGTATCAAGTGAGCTTTGGTTTTAATAGTTCCATCAAGCAGATCTTCTTAGAAGTTGTGAAATAAGTAGGGTTTTTTTAAAAGAAAGACAGCAGAGTATAAATGCTGGCCCTGTTTGTAGTCTTCAGCATAAAAGACTGCAAACGCGGGACTGGGACAGGTGCTCAGACAACACTGCAGCAAAGCAGCACCAACCTTACAAGCCCCACAGCAAAACTTTCATCAGGTTAAGAGCCTGTTCTTCTTGAGCTATACCTCTTACAAACCATGCCTTGGCGCAGATGGCTGGTTTCCCATCGTTCTATCATACGCGTTCCCCAGAGGACCTCTCGGCCCTGCTCCCTAAGCTGTGTTATGTTGCTCAGACATGGATCTGGGGGATGGAGAATCAGCAATAGGTAGGGCTGCACCTGAAGCTCTGGCAGGGCTGAAGTCTCTCTTTGCTTCATCTTGCAAGGGCCAAGATACAATCATTGACAAGAGCTGCAGTTCTGCAGGTGGCTGCATGTGATGTGAGGGTTTCTGTGGTGGAACAGCAGGAGAGGATGCCAAAGGGTCACTCCCTTACAAGGTCGTTGCAGACCCTCTTTCAAAGAAGCTTCCACATGCAGCCCTTTTTCCCCACCTTTTCTCTGTCACGTTACCTGACATATTTTTTCCCATCGTATAAGAACACTCAAAATTCAGTGCAACTAGAATAGAGATCGATGGGGGAAATAAGTTCTCTGTTAATCTGTTTACAAATGCTTCATACCATTGGCTTCCAAATGCACTGTCTCCATGGGCCATGGTACTGCAGTGGTGCTTGCTGGAGGGAGGCCCAGCAGGGACCCGGCCTGGCAGGGGCTGGAGAAGGGCAGCCTGGGTGAAGGGCTGGGTGAAGCCCCATCGTGCGAGGGGGCAGGACAAGGTCCTCTACAGCCTACTGTAGGTGACCCTGCTTCGGCAGGAGGGTTGGACTAGATGACCCACAGAGGTCCCTTCCAACCCCTACCATTCTGTGATTCTGTGGGAGCACCCTGCTCGGTCGGGCTCCACTGAGCACCTGCCCGTTGTGGTCCATGGAGCAGCAGCCGTATTTTTGCCAGTCACAGTTGCTGTACACTGAACATCCTACCCGTGCTTTCTTGGAATTTTTTTCAGAGCGTTTTTATTAGCATTACATTGAATTGGTAGTTCTGTGCAATACCAACCTCCTCCCTTCAAGCCAGTGAAAATTTTGGAGGAGCAACCTCCTGAAAGTTTGATCTAAAAGATCTTGGGAGTCCCTGTCTTCTCTGTGGTAAGAAAAAGCTGCGACTTTGAAGCATGCTCAGGCACTCAAAAACTCACTAAAAGCTGGCTTTCACAACACTGTGGAAATATTTCCTTTCTATGATTTATTAATTAAAGAACAGTAGTAATTGGTATATTGCTTTTTCTGTAGATTGCGTAGTCTACATGGTTTAACACTTCTGTAGTGCTTCTTCCACATTTCCCCTTATTTGTTGGAATTCAAGAGCGCAGCTAAAATTATGAACTTGTTGGATAAGAATTAGCTTAATGCACTCAACGATCGGGCAACCATTTCATTATCTTAGCCTCGAGATACCTCTTCCCACCCCAAAAGCAAAGTTTCTAAGCCGTGGCTGAGACAGCATGCTTAGCAGTCGGCACGGGAGGGAGGGTATTGGCCTTTCAGAACTTTTTCTCAAAGCTTAATTGAAGCATTGGAAGTTCTCCTTCCTGCTAGGGTAATCAAGACATTATTTCAAAAGAAATCTGAGGCCGAGACACTTTTCTAGGATTTCAAAAGCCTTTTGAAATTTGTATAGAGGTTTCTGAAACGTGAGTTCTACACGAGTCTGTTAAAGCCGTATCATCTCAAAATATCGCGTTCCCTTGCCGCTCAATTATTTTGCACAATAACGTGCCCAGCCAGCACTGAATTACTGCGAGGAAATTCAGAACTTGGGGTGATGAGGGAGTCTGGCTTTAGCTGGCATGTGCGAGAAACGATCTGAAAGTTTATTTTCTGCTTTATTACCATCTTGGATTTCATTTCCCAACCTTTTCCCAGGTTACCGGAAAATGAAGAGGTGGGAGGGGTTGAGTGAACAGCTCTTGAAGCGTAATTGTTTGGTTTTGGTGCTGTGGCCCATAAACCTCAGAAAGGAGTAAGCAGCTTGTGTGTGTGGCGGGGGATGCGGAGCAAAGCGGAGTCGGAGCCATCGCAGCCCCGTTCGTCTGTGCTTTGCTGGTTGTCGGACTACGCCGTTGGGGTCGCGTTGGCTTCGGAAAAAGGGAAGAGAAACAAAAGGAGGAGGAGGAGGAGAGATTCTTGCATGATGCTGAGAGGATGAGTCTGGGATGGCAAATTCAGCTGAGTTTACTGCAGTAAATGTTACGACACACATTTCTGCCTCATACCCCAATATAACACTGCATATCCAGTTTCTTCCAGTTTTATTGAAAAAGAATTAATTAATTAATATTGTTCTCTGAGGCAAGTCACCTTGTTTAGTTTCTTAAAAAGGAAGCCTTTCTGTCATTTGTCACTCTTTTTGGTGTATACATTCTTCTGCTCCTTTCAAGAGGTGGGAAGTTATTGAAGCACCTGTGTTTTTGAAGTTTAAGATGTGTCTGCGGTTTATTTACCATCTTATTGAATTGTGGTGTTTGGTTATAGGGTGTTGCGGGAGAGAGAAGAAAGAGACACGGTATAATGCATGCACAAGCCCTTAACTAATGAAAAACTATGTTTTGTAGATCTTTATTCCCACGGTAACCAGGTGGGACGTCCTCTTTATCAAACTATAACTCTACAAAGGTTATTACTATGCCAAAAAAAAGCCGCGAGTGCTGTAGAGCACAAGCTTTTAAACCTCGGGCCTACGGGTTTATAGGTTCATCAGTTCTTTAAGCCCTTTATCGTGGTCGACACGTAGGTAGCCTTGGGCTGTCAGAACAGGTAACTTGTTATCAACTTGCCTAATTTATTGTGGGATGAGATGTGCTTGCAGTGACGTTGGGCCACTGATTGTTGGAACAGCACTTTCTCTGTTCTGTCAACTGCGGTCTCCAAATCGGATAGTATTGTAGATCCGAAAATTTTAACAGCATGGCTGATGCCGTCTGAATGCAATCGGGGGTAGTCTGAGAAGCATGTGTAGAAAGATGTTAATGTTATAGTTGCAAAATAGGTATGTTGTGACTCATGGTATGTCTGCAGTAGTAAATAATAATGTACGTTAAGCCATGTGAGGTTGTGTGGTCATGTTTAAAGAGCTTCTCCTACGTGAGCTGCCCTGCGTACATCTATTGAGAATCTCCGCACTGCAATCATGTGTGGGTGTACTGCAGGATAGACACAGTGAGAATTTTATCACATTTCACATTATGGTGTTCCGAAGTGGTGCTTGCTCCTTTTTGCTTGAGCCACACCTGCAAAATCTCAGGTTTTTGGATATGTAGTCTCAAGATAGATGGTTTGTGACTGCATGTACCCCAAGTTTCCAGAAGTATGGTAGCCAGAGTAAATGGAATGAAGGGATTAAGCAGTCATTTCTAGTGCATATTGCTGCTGCTCCTGCTAAAATTTTAGGTCTCTCTCAGATCTACTGACCCATATGTTCTTTTGGTAATGTCTTGTTCTTCTTTCTCATATGCTTTTGCTCAAATCCTTGTCTTTCTTGTGTTTCGGTAGTCCTCTCCTTGCTTACTTTGTCTGATTTCTTTCTACATCAGCTGTGAAAGTAGAACAAGTAGGTAACGGGAGGGGGGAATGGCAGGCACGTGGTGTTTTCCTCATGGCTCTGTGACGCTGGATTCAGCGTGGACAGGAGCACAGCTAGGAAAGCAGGCTGGACTGGAGAGCAGGGGTCTCTCTCCGTGGCCGTCCACATGCTAAGCTCACTGCAGAGAGGGAGGAGGATGGCGATCCCCAAGACAACAAGCTCCAGAGGGCTTGAGACGTTCCGGATCCGTGCGTGTTTTCCGTCAGCCAGCTTCCTCTCTGCTTTATCCTGCCGGTTTAGCCTGTCTGCTCCCTGAGGAGGTAGCTGTAGGCCATGTGATCTAGAAAATGGTCGTAGTCAAGAGAGACGCAAAAGAAGGGAGTTGTTATGTCTCACCTCATTGTTCTTTATCTGAGAAAACCTGAATTTTAACGGAAGGTGTTTCGTGTTTGGGGATGGTTAAGATTGGCACTGAGGAGACTGTGGATGGGAAGTAGTCTGAGTACAACTAAGTTTTATTAGGGTGCTGTTAGGCAAACGCAACTCTTTTTTCTTCTTCATCGGGGCAATTTGCTGTGGTTTTCATTGATTTGGTTGTTTTAAATGTTGATGATTTATTGATGATAAATAGCTGATGCTGTAGCTACAAGAGTTGTTGGCTGAGAATTTTTCTTTGCTACAATACTGAAGAAACAAATGGCTCCTAAGGGTTTGTGGCTTTTTGGTTTTAAATTTTATTTCCAGAAATTCTACGTGCTAAGCATTCTGCTTCAGAGATAAACAATGAAGTTCGTATCTTGAGAGATGCTGTGTTATTGTTTTTCTGTTCTGGAGATTTACTGTTTATTTTTGATATAAAAAAGTATTGTTGTCAGACAAACTGTGTGTCTTACCTGTTTACAGTCCTTGTTAGACTTTGTCAGTTTGCTTTGATAGCACATGGGTCATTAGTGTTTATCGTTTGGTACACGGGAGTCCATGTTTGTAAACTAGCGACTTTTTTTATGGCATTGGGAGATTTCGTGGTGCAGCTGGAGACCTCAGGAGCCCCCTTCCTGTCAGCTGCCAGGGAGCTGCGGACCCCGTGATGAGTGGCACTCGGCTCGGGCAGGGAGGCGTGCGGCTGTCTGGGCTCTCGTCTGGTGCCTCGAAGCTACCGTGTCAGTTCTGAATCTCTAATTGCCCGAAGTTGTTTTTGCAGTAAAGCTCTTGTCTGGACGAGCAAAGAAGATCCTGTTGCGGATCAGTGTAGGCACAGAGTGTGACTATATCCATCTTAGCAACTTCTTCTCATCCCGTGTCTGACAGACACGGGCTTACCGTGTTCTGTTCTTGTACACCTGTATCCACAGGTCAGCAATTTTTATTTTTAGCTGAGGTTATCTTACAAACACAGACCATTCGCTTGTTAAACAAATGTCGTAAGAAATTATTCTTTCTTTAAATGAACTGGGGGTTGCATGCTGCAGTGAGATGCCTTATGCAGCAGAACAAAATCATATTCCTGGTTAGGGTGGCAGTGCTGCCCAGGCAGCCGGGAAGGCCGGTTGCGCCTTGTGACCCCGGCGGGCTGAGCTGTCGCGGTGGCGGTTGCTGTGGATGCAGGGGGGCGGG
>Ga0181612_108594_pt1 | contig 14744 bp, 7 predicted proteins | sample HoacroProtozoa21_FD_119630 | JGI IMG/M metagenome (GOLD analysis project Ga0181612, IMG submission 119630) | Hoatzin crop microbial communities from Cojedes, Venezuel. Combined Assembly of Gp0051906, Gp0051904, Gp0051908 | reverse complement strand
TGTTTGCGCCCCCCCCAAAATTTCTCACATCCTTTTCATTTTTTCCCCCAAAAAGAAAAAAAAAAAAAAAAAAAAAAAATCACCGGAGTGTTTTATGTTCTATGCAAGGACTGAATGTGGCCTGAAGAGACGTATTTTGGATTAGTTTTGGTTATGTACAACCGAAGTCAATTAGGATTGCCTCAGAAAAAAAACTAAATGAGGAGGTTATTAAACTTATTTAAATAGCGCAATTAAGCTCTGCTCCTCAAGGTTTTAGCTTTGGCACTTTTCTAAGCAATGTGGAAATGCAGACTATGAGTAATTGTAATAGATGCAGGCAAAGAAGAGTACTTGGAGGTTGAAGTCATTCCCCCATCCAAATCAAGACCCACAGCCATTTGCAATTGACTTAGGCAAGGACAGGAATTCACTTTAGGCTGTCAGTACTGTCCAATTACTGGGAGGCTGACTTGGACTGCCACAATTTACCTTTCTAATATTTAGTGGGCATCTGCTGGACAGCTGTAAGATCACATCTTTGAAATTAAACTTTGTGCAATTGCTTAGAAGATGCTATTTCATATTTTACATTTTACCATCTCTCCTAGAGAACATAATGCTATTACCCATATGTCATCTACTTGTTGTTCTGGAATAATGCAGACCGGAGGACTGACTCCCCGCTGTGGTACTTCATACTCATGCTGCTGTAATATTACGTTACATCACTTGAAAATTGGAGTAATATAGTGGTGAATGAAACTATCCATACATTACTGCAGCCTTCAGCACATCTTTTGTATCAATAAAGAGAAGTTGAGACACAGATGGTTTTTACACTGTTATAATTAATAATCATGGTATCATGTTAGTGTCATCTTAAGATAGTAAAAGTGAATCTATAAATTGTATTCAGCATTTTTACAACATCTACAATGACTGCTTTTTGCAGCAGAAGGGTACAGCTCTGACAGTACCTCTTTTTGAACTGCATCCATAAAGAATAATTTCAATTTACTGCTTGCTTTCTTTAATCTTATTTATGAAGTGGCATCGTTAATTTTTTCTATATAACATCTTTAGATTCATCCTCTACAGGGTTAGATTACTTTTCTTTTTTTCAATTCTGTGTTTTCTTTCTCAGCTTCCAAAGCAAATCTGTTCTGGACAGGATGATGTGTTACACAGCACTCCCAAGACCCAACACCATATCACCTGTGGACATCCCCAAACCCCATTTGATAGAAAAATATCAGCTGTCCTTTTGAGGCTACTTTTAGGGTGACTTCTTCAGAACAATGGAGACATGTATACCAAATATAGGTGTTGATGAAAAGTATAATTTTACGTGCAGGCATTTACTTCAGTGTTTTGAGATGCTTCCTTTTTTTTCTCTTGTCTGAAAAAGCAGGGGCACGTTTCAAACCGAACACATGCTTAGTCATTTTTCTGAATCAGAGCAAGATCATATCAAGGGCAGATGCAGCTATGAAACACTGTTGCATCTAGAACCTTTAAAAACATCTTAAATTTTGAGAGAAATCCCTTTCAATTTGGATTCAACTCTTCCCACTTTTGTTCCCACTCATAGGAACAAATCCCACTGAGATGCTCTGTGTTCCCAGCTCAGATCCTGACCAAAATTGCAAGTGAAATGGCAAGCTGGGATTTCATAAAGGATGTTCTATCAGCTTATTTCAAAAATTTGAATAAAATTTGATTAAAGTTCCTTTCCAACTATGACGAAGGGTAAGCATATTTAATGGTTGGACTCAATTATCTTCAGGGTTTTTTCCAACCTAAATGATTCTGTGATTCTATTTTCCCAAATTCATTTGGCTGTTGAGGAGCCCAGACATACAGACATACTGGAGAGAAAGTACCTTTTTAGAATGTTTATGTAAATTACACATTTTTTAACCAACGGATGGACTATTTCCTACACAGCATAAAAGGAATGTGTTTTCCTACACAAAAGCTGTAATTTACATGATGTCATCTACTATCCTAAATCAGAGCAGTAAAATGCAGCCACAAGAAGAAAGGAAAAACATATCGTTGGGTCTGCCTAGCCCAGTAATGAGTCTCTGGCAGTGGCCCGTAAGAGATGTCTGGAGAGTTTTAGGCTACAACCACCTTACTGTGGGGACTGGCCTGGTCTCTCCCAGGCTACAGCCTTATTTTTATTGGAAATTTACTGGGTCATAACAGCGGTTTCTGTTTAGTAAGTATTGAAGGTTTTTTTTTTTCTTTCCCATGAATGTCTGATTGATTGCTCTTTGAATTCATGTGAGCTTCCTGCATCACTAGCAGCCTGTGGTGGTCTGTTCTGTGGGCTGAGTACCTCTCATTTTTCAACCTGTCACGTGATAATTTCACCTGGTGACCCCTAGTTCTTGCACTGTGGGGAACAATGAACCATTGTACCTAGAGATGTGCCTTGTCAAGTGATCTGGGCCATTTAGTTTTCCCATTCCTTGTCCCAAACATCTTTATTCTCAATTTTTGTATCTGTATTAATTTTACTATACTGAATACAACAGCTAAACCTGCAACGCCATTATGGACATACATGAAATATACTGAGTTTGTTCAGGGTTTTTTTTCAAGTTATTGTGAAATTCCTTTATCTATTATTCAGATCCAGAAACACATATTAGAAAAATACAATGTACTTTTTTTTCGAGCTCTTTTGACAGTAAGGTCCTTTAAAAACTGTTCTGTTCTGGAGGGCACCTTTGCAGATTCAGTTATGCAGTCAAGTTCATTGATAGAGTAATCCTAAGTGATTGTGAAGACTTGACATCTGCCTTGATCCACCAATATTTTTCAGATATCACATTGATCGGTTTTACAGTCTGTTATAACAGAAGCTTAAGTAGAGCTTTTCACAGACTCAGAAATGCTTATGGTGAATATCCCCAATCACTTTTCAAGAGCATCCTATCAAGTTCAGTTGAGAAAGATGAGATTAACCTATTATGGATGTCGTTTTTCTAAAACACCAATATTTTCATTTGTCAGTTATCGCTGGCAAGAAGCAGGTTTGACCTTTAAGACAGGAATCTGTAAGATGCTGTCAAAATGGATCAGAAACTCAGATGAAATAGATGTGATACAGCATTACCAAGACTGCAGAGTGAGAGTTCACTGACCCTTATGGCCCCCAGAAGACCCCTTTCTCCTAGATATATCAATGGCAAACACTAACAAATACCTGCTTTACTGAAATATATTTTGGTAAATTTTAACTTTTTTGCAAGGAAAGAGCTAGCAACAAAACAATGACTGGTGTGGACAAAGCACTCTCTCCACTGGCAAAGTAGCTCGACTTTCTGCAGTTCTGTCACTTTAACCTTTGAAGACTTCAGCTTTGGGACTGTGGATTGTTGTGTGCTGTATTTATTAGTTCTGTAAAGTAAGTTAAATGAACAGGAATTCCCAAATTTTCTCTGTATCTTTTTCTCCCATGCTGTCATGTCTAAAATAAACTGATTTACTTCATTTCTTTCATGTTCCATCTATGAAGATATGGAAATATTCTTAACTATTGGTACATTACAGATAAGTATTCACAGAATCAAGAATGGCTGAAGTTGGAAGGCACCTCTGGAGGTCATCTTGTCCAGCCCCCTGCTCAAGCAGGGTCACCCACAGCAGGCTGCCCAGGACCATGTCCAGATGGCTTTTGAAGATCTCCAAAGACGGAGACTCCACAGGGTCTCTGGGCAACCTCTGCCTGTGCTTGGTCACTCCCACAGGAAAAATGTTTTTCTTTATGTTTGGAGAGAACCTCCTGTGTTTCAGTTTATAGCTGACATTTGATATATCATCTATTTCTGAATTTATGATATTTTGTGGTAAACAAGGAAGGCAGATAATTTTGAACCACTTAAGACTAAAGGGGCACATAAAATGATGCTAATAGGTTGTAAAAGAGATCTACACATACAATATTGCAACAAATAAGTGGTTCTCTGTGGTTCTACTAATTCTAATAGTTCTGCACACCAGAGCTTCATAAAGATACTCTCTCTTATAGCTTCTTCCATTCCTTTTCTGCAATGCATTAAATCTTTCTTCAACAACTGGAGCAAGTAAATGCATAATATTATTGAAGTATTTACTCTGAATTTCAGTATCTTCCTATTTAGTATTTTAACTCTTGAAAAGGAATTCTGGAGCTGGAAATATTCATAAAATCACCATTAAGACGGCCAGCCCACTCTGTACGGAGGATGAGTGGAGATTAATATTCAAGAGCAGAGTTAAAATTATGCTCAGGCAAGTATAGAGATCTGCAGCAGAAGATGACATAGAGCCATACTTTCATTCCTGTCACCCCCTCAGGCAAAGTTCTGCACAGCTGAAAATCTGACTTCATGTTAAATTTTTTTTAAGCAGGCTTGGTAGTAAACATGTCCTGCAATATAGTAAAATAAGGCTCTGCTTTTCCATTTCCAACATCGTGCTGTGTTTCTGATCTGCCTCCTCAAAGAAAACATTCTTCTGAGATACCATATCCCTTTTACTTCAGGTATTACACAGTGAAACATTCAAAATCAGTAATTTAAAAAAAAACATAAAAATAAACTTTTTTCTTGTTGGATGAGGTCCCCATGTTACTTGCATGAAAATGCTACTGAAAAATCCGTGGCAGTCAAACCTTACTTTTGCTCATCTTCTTAAAAGACATGGAAACACTCTGCTTGCTACAGATATTACAGAGTAAATACTTCCTTGGTTTTCTGTGGATGTAATCCATTTCTCCTTGAATTTCTTTGGCCATGTTGAGTTTCTCTATTTTATGCAGCATACAGCACTGAGTATTATTTCATTATGTGATACTTGATAAGTGCATGTATTTTAAAACCATCTTAGAGAATATTTCTATAAAAATAGCTGTGAGAGATTGAAATACTAGTGATGAGTTTTTATTTCATAACATCACCCTTCCTGATCAAATGGAACAATATAGGGCCTGGCATTGTCTGAGTAATTGCATCCATCTTCTGGATTTGTTGAATGATCATTTACTGTTTTCTACTTTGGGTGATCAACTTTTTTATTGATGAAGCTCATACAGAACTGGTGCAAAATCATACTGAAATTTTATGACAAATCTGAAAATTGAATGGCTGTCTTGCAAGCCCCAATGATATGCCTTACCAGCAAGATCCTCATCTAACCAAATAGTGTTTCAAAGCCAATCCTCTACTCAGGAATAAAATATGAGCCCCAGTCCTGGAGTGGGTCCACAGGTCTAGTTACTGATTCCTGTAACTGAATACAAAAGGCGTGGCAATTGATTTTCACCTATACCCAAATTCGTAGCTCCTGTGAAGTTTTGAGCTACTGAGAAACTTCTGCTATTGATTATGCTTCCTTAGAGAACATTATATTGCAAGAGTATATAACCACTCCCCATTTCTCTGCCTGCCACTGCTCTTACGCTCTGCCAAGCACAGAAGATGTAGGATGTAGTTTTCTGAGCAGGAAATGCCCATCAAACAGATGATTTATCTTCCCAGAGAGATTTATTCATCTTTCATGTATTGCAGTGGCGAAGTGAAGATTATCACTGCAAGACTATTGCACTTCTTTAGAGACAGGCAACCTTTGCCTGTTCAAACAGCTTCAGTCACATTGCCACTCATATTTGCAACCAAAATTTGGCATGAAAGTTTACAACAATCACTGGAAGAATAACACACCTTTTTCATATTTACCTGGTGTAGTTTAACCTGTTTAGTAGATCAGCAGCTCAATTCCTCCCATGCACCACTGCAACAGCAGTGCCCTAGGCTCATGTTTTTTATTTTTGTGACAATTGCAGATTTTTCAAAAATAACTTAGAATATAAAATTATTTTCCTTCAAAATCTTTATCTGGAAAACACTTTTTCTGTAGGAAGTGGTAGCACCAAACAAAAAATCTTGACACAGTCGGCACTGAAGTTAAGGGGACAATTATTAACACAAAGGAAAAATTTGCATCAAGGTTTATTAAAAGCAAATGTCTCCAAGCTTCATCCTTTAAAACTCTGCCTTCATTTACACCATTTCTAGTGAATGCTACAGCCATCCTCTTACAAGCGCATCTCTTCCCGATGCCCGTTAGAATAGTTAAATGAAATATGTGCTGTTATTTGAATACGAGGCCCCAGATGCCGGGCTGCCCGTCGGTGGCACAGGATGGCTGCCAGGCCATCTGGCTGACGCCTGTCCTGGGGAGGGCTCTGCAGCTCGTCCTCTGGCTTGCACCACAAAGGTCTCCTGCTACCAGGGCAGGCCTGTAGCCAGCGCCTGGTGTCACTTTTCCCCATAAAAGTCAGCACAGGATAGGTCAGAAATGATGCATATAAATGGAAGATCACAGCAAGTCAGTTTAATACTCCAGGATTTCAGGATACGTTGCAAGGACATTTGTTTTCGCTCATTTGCACTTTTTGAATATATGTACACTTGTCTATATATATGAAAGAACTAGCATGCATACTGCCAAAATCTTCAGCTCCTAACTTGTGTTCCCAGCTGTCACCATGTGCCACAATTTCTGGTGCTTTCAGGTGGCAGAGTATAAAAAGCAGCAGTACTCTGCTCCCTTCCAGTGCCCAGAACTTCATCCACCCTGCATCTACCCAGCACTCTATTGGTATTCTGTCACCAGTGCCTGCCCAGCCATGCCCATAACAAAACCAGCCAGAGTTTGACTATGCCTATTTACCAGTTAAAACTCCAGGGTGCTATGATTTGGGGGTTTTTTTCATATGCTATAATATATTCTGCTCTCTGTCAAAATAGAAGCCCCAAGGTCATCACACTCCTTTCTGTTTAACTCTCTGTTACTCAATCAAAAAAGATGTACATTTATCATTGCAGCTTTCAAACTAAGTTTTCTTTCTTCAAGTTATTTCTTCAGATTTCCCACAGAAAAAAAACCTCGACACAAATAATCCTAATTAGCTTACTAACAGAGAATTTAGCTTTACTTTTCCTGATAAAAACTGTTTCAGTAGAACATGTTCATAGTAATTTTTCATTTCTGTCCCTTGTTTCTTGACTTGCCTCTTAACTTTTTTGTACTAAATTTTAACATTTTAGATTATAAGATGAAGAAAAAGCCTCTCTCTGAAGATTTTCTCATCAAGTGAGTCATATGTATTTTTTAATAAGGACATCAAAGTTTGTTCCATCCAGCCTGATGGAACAAACACCTTAAGACATCTTCTGCACATGAGTGTTGCTTTAAAAATACTAAAGCTCTAGAGGTTGAATACTTTGCCAGTTTAACAGAACTGAAAGAGTAAGAGACATTGTGATAAGACAAAATGATGACTCAGATCTCCATGTAGCATACAATCAATTTTATAGGATTTTTTATAGGATTTTTTCAGCCCGTGTCCTTAGTGGTCTTTGCCTCTGAATTTTTGCTATGTCAGAACATCTTTAATTTAACTGTTCAGAAAAGCTTTTCATACTTTACAGAAGATTTTATTTATTTCTCCATTATGAAATGCAAGTTTTGGATTATTTGTGGGTTTTTAAACAACATTTCTGCAGGGTTTCCAGTGGTCCTGCTGGACAGATTCTCAGCTGGTACCTTCGTGTTTCACACTTTTTCTTGCAATTCCCATGTCTAAACAATTGACAGTTCACTTGGTAAAACAATTTGTTTTCCCTAATGAAAAAAAATGTGTGCATTGCCTATTTTGTGCAGAACTGAGGTTTCTCAACCTCCAGCTATTTTTCCTATTACGGCATAAGTCTTGCTTCTAGACAGAAATAGAATGAGAGGTTGCAGCCTGTGTACCTTACAGCTACTATTCTTAGCCTGCCCAAACACATTCCCTACTAGCTTCCGTTTCACCTTTTTTTCTGACTGTGGTGGGTTTCTTGATATATCAGGATCTTACCACCATATCTACAGGAACACTCTCTCCAATCTGAAAGGTTTTTTTTCAAGTTAAACTTTGTGCATAGTAATCCTATTTTCAGTTCATCATTTTCCAGTAAGACAATTAGGCTGTAACAGTCCACAGTCATGGACAAAATAATTAGTTACTTGAGGATAAAGATTTGTGAACTGGAATTAGATCTAACTGGTGATACATGTGTATGTATGACTTGTTTCACATGTGTGACTTTGAACTTCACATAAATAATGACACCTTGTATAAAAAAATCAAAATCCACTATTTCTATCTTTTCACCTTCTGTGGAATTTACTAGCTTTTTAAAAAGAAAGGGTGTGCTTCTTCAAGAATTGATGCTGGTGTATAATCCAGAACATACATTTTCTTCATAGAGTTTTACCATGTGAACTCACAAATTAAATCAAACATTCAAAAGCTAAGCAAAGTTTGGGTTGTTTATGTAAAAGATTAGGTGGATTATTTGGACCCACAAAAAAAAAAAATTATTCTATAAATTTGGATGGAGTGCATTAAAAAATGCACAGTACAAAGACTTCCTTCTCAATGATTTAAGCTTTGCAAAGATTTGGGGTGATATCATAGCTGGGGATTTATTAAAAAAGGAAAATAAACCAAAGAAAACAGAGTGCTGTAGTAGGTAGGTATAGTAGATAAGAATTTTTGTGCATGGTCAAAATCACCAAAGCACTGGACTTGTTGGAATAGGGTATCTGTTGCAAAAACAGTCCAACGGGACACCAGCCATCCAGGAGGCTAAGAGTTGTACTGGTTACCTTTGCTTCTGCCAAAGTGGTAAAAGAGAGTGAGGTGGGGAGCTCTGTGTTTCTGCACACTAGAAGGAAGCTTCAGTGCAGCAAGGTAGAAGCCAGCTTGCCAAGAGCTGCCATGAAGTAACCTCATTCCTGCTTTTTGGGATGGTAAGAGAAAGGATGGCAAAAGGAAAACAACTGGTCTCAGGAGTGCAAACTTCAGTAATGTCAAAACACTGACAGATGATCTCTCCTGGGAGAGGAATGTAAGAGCAGGGAGAATTATGGAGGCTGGTCAGTTTCATGAAGAAAATCCATCAAGGGCACAAGCACAACCTAATCCGTTGAGAAAATCAGAAAGGGAAGTTAATGAGAAACAAAGTTGGCCAAAATGTGAGCACCTTATTAACCTTCGAATGATGAAGTATATAAGTAACAGAAAGCAGACAATATCATTAAAATGTGGCCAAACAGCCAAAAAGACAAATCATAAACAATTACAAGAAAAAAAAAAAAAAAAAGAAGTCTCTATAGTTAAAGTAAATCCAAAGTTCACTATTCAACAGGAAAGGAAAGCTGGTGACAAATTATCGTCAAATGGTCAAACTGGTGAACTACTTTGTATCAGAATGTCAGCTGAGATCAGGTTGTTAACACAGTGAAAAAGAGGAAAGCTGTCCAAGACAAGATCTCAGATAAAGAAGAAATAGATCAAAGAGTACTTAGTTCTGATTACTTCAAACCATCTGACTAGCAGGTTGTTGGAAAGTATTAGCTGATATGCCTGATGAACCTTGAAAAAACAGCTGGTGAAATTTTTGAGCGGTGGTTAGCCGTCTTTCTGAAAATCAAATGAAGTGTGAAATGGTTGAAAAGAGCAAGGGGAGAAAAGACGCATTCAAACACTACACATAAATTGCATGAGCCTCAAGATTGTATGTCAAATGATCCTATTGACCTATCCAAAGAACAGTTTCACACATTGGAGAAATTATATTGCAAGTATTGTATATAAGCCTATGCATATAATTCTCCTTTGTAAATCTAGGCAGCAGAGGTAAAGTGCATAAAAGTATGGTAGATATCAAGTAGGTAGATAGCAGGTCTTCAGAAAAATACTTAATCTAAATGAGTATATTTTATTCTTGCAAAGGCAAATGCTAGTCAAGTAATGTGGCTTGTAATACATAGTGAATAATCCTTCTACCATACTGAGCACTTCTAGCATCAGCTGGAGGGAAGTCCTCTCTGTGTTGAGGCATTCTTCTTCAAGGAAAGGAGTGACTGTACAGAGAAAGTCCAAAGAAGAATGAGCAAATTTCTTGCAAATACAGCCTACAAGGAAGCCTCTGTACTAAGGGTTTGGTAGCCTACAGAAAAACTCTCAAAATCTTAAGATACACAAAGGACTGCTGCAAAGAAGAAGGCAATAGTCAGCTATCAATTATCTGTGGAGAGAAGACAAACTGCAGCAAAGGATACTGAGGTTACATGTTAGAGAAAATTTCCTTTTTGTAAGGAAAGCAAGATCTAGCTAAAGAAGCTTCACAGTCTTCTCACCAAAAGACTTTAAACACAAGTTTGAAAAACATCTGTTACAGCTGATACAGTACCTGTTAATCCAGCACTGGAAAACAAGCAAGGTCTCCTGTGGAGGTCCAACCTCTTCACATTCCATGTGATTCTGCAGTTGCTTCAATGTGGAGGAGTGAAAACGACTGAAAACAGGAGACGAGCATGTACATGGTGTAGTCTCATAATCCTTCCATAGCTCTGGATAGGTGCAAACGATGCAATTTTTAACTCAACTTACTTTTTTCCCAGAAAAATACACAAGTATTTCCTTACTAAGTCTTGTCGGGCTAAATCTTGTTTAACTTTGTAGAATCCCTACTTATTTAGTATACGTTTGTGTTCACCAATTTAATCCATAAAGTATGTATACCTTAAAAATATTTACCAAAATGTTCAGTAACTTTAATCTATTGACCAAAATTGAATGACTAGCCACTTGGGAAAATCCTAATGCAAAGAAACATTGCTTTTTTACCATTAAATAAGCCCTTATCTCTCTATCCAGATTTTGAAATTTTTAATTAATGTGGTAGAATCTGGCCTTTAACAGACAGCTTTTATTTTAGTATGGTATAATGCTATGAAGTGGACCTTTGGTTCAAACAGTTTATGCTTATTTTTGTTGACCCTATATTTACACCAAATAAATATGGTGCTAGGTTTACATATACATTAATGTAATATAAAGCTAACTGTCATCTGTTCAGAAAAAGTCCCCTACAACAACATAAAATTTCTTCTCAAGCCAAAGAAAGTTTATTTCACTTCTGGTAATTTTATTGTGTGTGTGTGCTAGGTGAAAATACAGAACTGTGAAAAGGCTCATTTTAGCAGGGCTAACAACTCACAAAAGTTATTCTGAGGAATGGGGTAGAATGAATCATATTCATACGTGTGTGTGTTGGATGGCAAAAATCAATGCTTTCTCTTAGCAAAGACACTCTTGGGGATAGAGAAATCAGAGCTGCGAAAAACCTAACAAATTTTGCCTGACAGATTTTCCAGGCAAACTACACTGCTGGTGCACTGGGAGTACGCTGAGGATGCCAGTCCCCGCGCTAGATGGAGTGACCCATTTCACAGTGGCTCATTCTGGATCCCAGGGGGATGCAGATAACCCCAACACACTCCCCCTGCCGATGCACCGACTGGGCTGGGAAGCAGTAGAGATGCTGTGATGGCAGAGAGCAAGAGTCCAAAGGAGGATGCAGTACATATGCTGCAGAAACATGCATATGCTGCCAAATACCAAGCTGAAAAGAGAGAACAATAAGAAAAGTGGATGTGAAGGGAAGGGAAAAAGAAGCACGAGTGAAAAAAAAGGCCTCACACATGTCCCCATCCTATTTAGATATTGTCTCTACGGCCCAATTCAGCTCTGTTACTTGTTTGATGTTAATGCTGTTACAGGTATTTGCTGGACTCTCACCACCATTAAGCCAGTCTAAAGGTGTGCAGGCTTAGGAAGCCCAATTATGTTTAATGGCCTCCTCTTAAAACATCCCTAGCTCACTGAGTCTTTAACAATACCCTGTTAAGCAATAATCATGCCCAGAGTGGTGTATTCCTGCAGGCCTAAGCCACAAAACATAGCCATTGCATGTGCGTGTCCAGCCTCCATTAGCCCCTGCCGAACAGGTGAGAATTCATATTTCTGTCTAGAAAATGGTCTCTCCTGAGAACGAGAAAAGCAGCCTTTTCTGGCCCACCATCACTGATAATTATACCCCTGTCTCTTTATTTGTCAGCAATAATAATGGTACCGTTGCGGCTCAGGAAAGAGCAGAAGAGATGATGAAAGATGCAACACTGGTATGGTGCAGACAGCTACTGAACTACCTCTAGTCCTTGTTAGCAAAAATTATGTGATCTAAATGTCAGTGCCTAATGGAGCTCCATCTGACCACAGGGGTTGTAGCACATACAACAAAAATATGGGAAAATTGTTGCAGCATGATGGCTGCTAGGCTAATACTAGCAGTAAGAAAAGAACTAAATGAAATTGAAAAATTTCATACTTAACAAATGGATAGATGGCAATAATTATTTTGAGCCAATATCTGAATTCGCTTCTTGTCTTGGGTTATGAATTACATGAGTCAATCTGTTGATCTAAGTGGGATGATTTTCATGAAGTCTGGCTTGTCAGTGGGAGTGAGGGGCTTACAAACAATAAATGAGACAAAAGGATTCCTCCCGTCAGCAGTTTGTTAAGGTGCCATGGTAGGGTATTTGCACAGACAATACACTGCAGAGCAAGGTTGAAGGCAGCAGGTAACCACCCAGCTTTTATCCTGTGAGCCTCTTCTATTTTCTGTGCAGTGGACCAGAAAGCAAAACTGCTTTATTAAAAAAAAAAAAAAAAAAAAAGGAAAAGAAACGAAAAAACAAAGCAGCAACCTAAGGACAGGGAGTTTCTATAAACACAAAAAACCCCACACCTCTAAAGGCAAACTTGCCTTGTTTCCATTCTTCAAAATAAAAGGGCAAGCCTGTGTTTGCTTCATCCTCATCAGAAGTGCTAACCCTTGTTCTGCTAAACAGGATCAAGCCAGAATTGATTCTACCCTGAGAATAACACAGCTGAAAATTAGATGGTTTACACACACACCAAAATATATAACAATAATGAAGCTGGAATAGCAAGGCTGAGCCTTAAGGTAGATTTGATTCATACCATGAAATCATCACATTTTATAAGCTCAGGAGGGCTGGAGCTCTTCATTATCTGAACAGAAGAATTCACAAAAAGCCTCAGGAGCTGAAGGAGCGAAGGAGGTACTTCAGCTCCAGATCGATACACTGGCGTGCTGTTCAGCGCCTGGGTGTGCTTTGGTGCCAGAGGTGAGTTTCAGAAGGGCTTGAACACTTACTGCCATTCCCAGCCTCGTAGCACGAGCATCCCTGCATCCAAACAATGCTCAGCCTACATTTTAAAGATTTCTGTAATTAAAGAACCCAGTGAGGACAGTGACCAAGCTGTGTGGGGCTGTGCCTGTCCCTGCCTGCACTTTGTCACACCAAGCTCTGGCTCTCATCAAGACCAGAAACTCACTGCTCAAAGGGACAGCAGCACCAACAGACCCATCTGTAGCTGTGTTCCTCTGCTACTCAGCTACTGGTAAGAGTTCAACCCCCACTGCAATCCAATTTGGTGTCAGCCAATCCTCGGCTCTAGGGCTACATGTAATAACGTAGGACCATATGAACGACAGCACAGGGCCAGACCAAGGCCAGGAGCTCCCCATGCCCCGTCCCAGCTGTGGCCAATGATATGGGTTCACAGAGGAAGTCACACAGACTGCCGTATGACACTTTCCCAATATTGCCCCATGCTGCAGCAATCTGCAAATCAGGGACATCCTCAGCTTGAGATGGATTTGATGTCTTCTGGTTGGGGTTGGTCGGTTTGTTTGTTTGTGTTTTTTTAACAAAGATCCTTTTCTTTTATAAGTTTGTTTAAACAATTTTTAGTCATATAGATTTTTGGCATCCACAAGGTCCTGTAACAAGGAATTTACCAACAGGTTACACGTGAGTATAGGTAGTGCATGTTTTGTCTTGTTTTGGAAGATCCATTTGATTGTTTCATTTGTTGTCTCCTAGGTTCATGTAATGAAAGGCAGCAAAAAACCAGGCCTTGTCAAATTTCCATGGCATTTCCATGGCACTTGCAGAACAGTAGAAGTCCATCACAGTTCCTTTCCCCCCTACCACGCCTATACAGACCTTCCATTGATCCCTTTTTGCAGAGTTAAGAGCCTATTTAGTCTTTGACTACACAGAAGTTTACTGCCCTTTTGGCTACCCTTGTCACACCTATCTATACCTTCTTTCCTCAAAACGGTAAAGCTGGAAGACCAGAACTGTACACCGTGCTCATTATATGGGAGCATCATTTATCAGCACCAGTTTTGTCTGCTATTTTCTCACTCTTCTTGCTTCCTTCAAGCGGGTGAGGAGAGTTCAAGCGGTTTAAATGATCGCACTCACGTCTCTAAAACACTTTTTGCTGCTGAAGTCTAAAAGCATCTATTTTAGATGAGATCCCACATTACACTTCTTTCTCCTTACTAGAAGAATCATTAGGCAACCAACTGATGAGTGAACTTACATCATTTATATGTATTTTACATAAGGTCTAGATGCTGGATTGCAGTAAAGTACCTGTAAGTGTGCCGCGCTCACTGCAGGCACTAATGCTGTTTATCTGCTCTTTGCAGGCTGCGCCGTACTCAAGGTGACTCTCACAGATACCTATATGCATAAATATTACACTAACCGCTATACCTCAAGATATACATAATGCATTACTTAGTCAAACCAGCAGCATGAGGCAATGCATTACACAAGTTACTGCTATTGAAAGAGACTCGGGGCTCTTACCAGCACTGAGAGCGCTTGGCTGGGGTCTGCTCCTGACAGGGAACATCACTCAGCTTCTTGCAGCAGTGGGCTTAGGTGCTTACCCCAGAAATTGGAACGGCTTTCTTCACAAAATA
>Ga0181612_150469_pt1 | contig 14746 bp, 5 predicted proteins | sample HoacroProtozoa21_FD_119630 | JGI IMG/M metagenome (GOLD analysis project Ga0181612, IMG submission 119630) | Hoatzin crop microbial communities from Cojedes, Venezuel. Combined Assembly of Gp0051906, Gp0051904, Gp0051908 | reverse complement strand
GTCCATAACACTTCACTTCTTTTCCTCCCCAACAAAAGAAAAATCCCATTTGCCAACTGCAACAGCATAAGGCTCAAGCTGCATGCAGAGCGCATGAAATTAGCATCTCTGCTTCCTGGTGGATGCTGTGATGCACCTGCCCAAACAGAAAACAAAGGCCTGAAAAATTTGCAGATGATTCAATGAACTCATGCAGGGAGATGAATTAAATCTACTGGCACTGCTTAAACTGGGACAGTCGGCTGACCCTCCAGGAAGGGATAGCAGTCATAAATTAATCTTCCCAAAAGAATAGGGATAATGAACAGCAAGGACCAAGCTGTCAGTTGTCCTCCAGAAAGAAGCCTATGGGTAAGACTCAGCCACACAAGATTTGACCTTAGTATCTGGATTTTAAAGATGTATACAGAAGTAACAATGTGACAGTATGGCAAGAACAATTACTTAAAAGGAATTGCCTATCATAATTCATTTTAGAGAATTTATTCTGGGTCTTAGCTTTTGTTTGTAAGCCACCATTTCGGAGAATGAGGCTTTTCCACATTCCCTCCCCACAAACACCCACCCACACTTTGGCACTTTCTTCACCAAAAGCTTGAATGTTGTAAATTCCAAGTCAGTGTTAACCTCTCTGTGAAGGTTCGTAGTTGTTAGCTGTCTTTCAATATATATTTCCATATGACACACAAAATGCCCACAATTATCTGCACTGATACTATCACACTACCTATGCCGATTAAGAATCAACATGAACAGATATCTAAGGAACAAGCTGAAAATACAGATAGCTGTGTACATTTTTAGGTCCAATTTTTTTTTTTTTAACTTTTGTTGCCTCATTTTCTCAAGACAAAACTTGCCTGCAGATATGCCATGAAAAATCTAGATGAGAAACCTACATCTCCTGTATTTGGCAAAACTTCATTGGTTTGAGAACAACTATTTTCCCCCAGCTTCCTCAAGAACACTGAAAAATAGGAAAGTATAATCAAGACAGTCACCTGCAACCAAAGTTTGCCTGAAGTTGTACCTTTCACTCAAACTACAAGCTATTATTTTGACTTTTTTGCAGGGAGTGCTCAGCATTCTCCACTCTCCAACTTCATTATGGACTCATGGCGCTCAGCAAAACTGGGCCAATTACACCAGTGTTTTCACATCAATGAAGAAGTTATTAAACAAAAATACACAGATGTCAGACAGGAGCTCTTACTTCCCTTTCACAGTACCATTTTACTTAACACTTACTGCCAAGATTTCATCAAGAAGAGAAATAGCGGCTTCGTAATCCTCTTGCTGGTAGGCAGATAATGCTTGTGAATGCAAGCGCTGTAGCTCATCAGACTTTGTCAGCTGAGTCTGTGCTTCTTTTTCCTCATTATTGCTAGGACTGGATTTGAGCTGCAAACATGAACAATGGGAGAGACTGAAATGCTTGTTCAAGGATCTCTTTTTGTCCCATTAATAATTGTATCATGGAGAACTGACTAAAGCTGCAAATAAAGCAAAATTAGTTTTTAAAGTCCCTTGGAAATGTTTCCAACTCCAAACTTCTGAAAAAAGAACGACATTTTTAGCTTCAATACAAGTTATCAGAAGTCAGAGGAATCAAATTCCTCCCTCTAACATGCTTGATCATTTACCATGGGACACATCATACACAACAGTCGTCCCCCCATCACCCGCTGGAAGCCCCAGACCTCTCAGTTGTAGCCTAATTAACCCACCTCTCTGCAGACAGCTATTAAAGATTAGATTCCTCAGCATCAGTAGAAAGTATATCCACATGGCATAATCATATATCTCACTTTCAGCACACTACATATTTCTAGATTCATGACAAACAAACACAACGTGTCACAGACAGTATTACTGTAAAGCCGTGTTTCTTACATTTTCCCCAGGAAGAGCAGCTACACCAGCAAATTACGATGCTACAGATGTGGGAAATGCTTAACTGGGATCAGCTGGGAATTTATGCACTTTGCTTCATATGTAGTTTTAAACAAGTCTAAAGTTTTGTCGACAAAGATTCTCGTTTTTCAAACCCCTCTCTGAGCAAATAGAAGGGGTTACATTGTACTTGCCTTCATCTGTTTAGGCAGTTTGAACAAGGCACTGGCTTCAATCTTGTTGCTGATCAGAATGACTTCCAAAGTTTTAAAAGGGACAGATCAGCAGGACTTGCCTTATTTTTAATTGTTTATTTTAAAATCAAAACTTGCACTACCTTGCATTTTATACACAGAATGTTGGTTGAAGTTACTGAGTCCTCAAAGGCATCCAGTACTGCTTCTTTCCTCCTTTACCTCAAAGTGTCCTCTTCCCTTTCTCTCCTTGGTAAATTCTTCAAACACTTCTATTTTGTGCTTAAGTCCCTAACGTCATTCAACATCAGCCCTCAGAACTCCTTTAACAAAATTTCCCCTGGTTCTAACGCTTAAGTATATGAAAGGAAAAAGCCTAAATGCAACATCAAAAGCATGCACAGGTCCTACCTCAGTCTTATACTCTTCATTTTAAGTCTTTTTTGAACCTTGTGCAGTTGTTTCATTTTAGTCTGGCAAAAATCAAGTTTTACTTAGTCCTAAAAGTTCTCCTTTATCCCCTACACTACCTTTCAGCAAGAGGAAAGGAATGTGATCACAGAGTTTTCTTCTTTGTAGGCTGATTCCCAGTAAGTCTCAAAAAGCTTTTCTTCCGATTAGAACAGAAACTCTGCCTATAAACCCCTGATGCTTGTGCATCCTCTTTCTCCCCCAAATCTGGAGCTTGCAGTAGAGGCAAATTTCTGCACTTGTAATTTTAAAAGTTCCAAGACTACAAAACCCTCTGAAGTTCTAAACTCTTCAGTTCCAGCTGACCTGCTTAACTTCTCCCTTAATTTCTCAGGACTGTCCTCTCAAAAATTAAGAGCTTTTGCTATGGACAAGCTTTATGCTTCCATTTAAACCTCTCTCATGGTAACACTGCACTCCTTAATCACACGCTATGTTTCTTGTAATTTATTTGGAGCATCAGTGGAATATGAAAAGCAATGTTACAATTATACAAACAAGTCTCATAGTAATAAAGATCATTTGAGTGAAACATCCTAGATAACCAGACAGTTTGTACTACCTAAAATTAACAAAGGGAAACTTCACAAACTATCAAACTGAAGTCATCAAGCAGTGTGCACTACAGTATGATGAAAATATACACTCAGAAGCTCTCAGTAATTAGTGCATTGCTATGATGTGTTAATCCGTAATGTTAACTAAAGCAAAAAGCGTGTTCCTTCAGCTCCCAGAAAACAGCTGGAAGCATCATGCAGTTGTTTGATACTCATTTTGGTTTACTTCCTGATTTTTTTTTCCCATTTTTTATCTTGTGATCAGAGGACTGTCACATCACTATCAATAACTAATCACATTTCAATTATTTCTCCTTTTTCTGTGGAGCAGCAAGTGCGAGAGTGACAACTCAGAAGAACTGCCTGCGCTAAACTGTGCTAAAATTCCAGGATATGCCTGAAGTATTACAAACCCTTCAGTTGAATTTACTACAGCTCCAAGGCAAACCCAACACTCCTCTACATGCTTCATCAATGGCCTTGAAGCACACAGAAGCTACACTCTGCTCAGTTCTGCTGGACAAGCACACTGCTACTGGTGAATGTGGTCTCCGCACAGTATCCTTTGCTGTTGTTGTTGTGACCCAAGTGCGTCTTTAGGTTTACTACATTTGGATGAGAACACTAAATCAGCCGCAGTTTAAGCTGCAGCAACAAGAGCTAGCCATCTGTTAATAGCAGCTTTCATTCACTACCACCCCCCCAACCCTGCACCCAATTCCTTCACAGAAAACAAAGGCCAGTATACAGGAACGGCGTTTGTTACTGTAAGTAATTCTCTATCACAGCTTTACTACTACAGGTGCTCTTTTATTTTATAGCCTAGTCTCAATACAGGGGAGAAACACACCCTAGGGTAAGCAAAACCCCACTGTCTCCCACCCACACAAGCAAGATTAAAGGGAACAAAATCGTCATCCCCATGCAATTTATCCAGCTGAGCTTGAAAAGCTTTCACATGTGTATTTATCTCTCTCCCCATTATTCTCAGTGAGGAAGCTGGCTTCTTCCAGAACTTTATCTCAAGGACTTGACTCAAAACTTCGCAATATTACCTTGCTGTACCCAGGACAGTGGGAAAAGGAATTAGTAGTTTGCTTTATGAAACCCAGCATTTTCTTGGCATCTAGAAAGTGCTAAGATCATTTTTGCTCAAAGTAGGCAGCCGTGGAACAGCTGCCTTGCATTTGCAGTCAAACATCAGGTATCTAGAAGTTTTCTAATGGAAACAGCATTTTAACAAGCTAAACAATTCATGTTTGTTTTCAAGAAGCAACATAACCTGCCCCCTCCAAACCCACTACACTTCACTGTATGTCACAAGCCCACCAATAGGACCTTTCTAACCATACACAGAGATCACACCAGCCACACACGGCTACATGAAAAATACAGTGCAGCACTACTTCAGAAAAATATTGTTAATACGAGGCCACTGATACAGCCACGCTGGTATATCAGCGGTGACAAAATACTGCAGCAAGACCCATGTTGAACAACACAGGATCCACTGCGCTTTCTGTGTTGGACGCTGCTATCCTGAAGATGCCATGTGCCAGTCCGAATTAATGAATGTATTTCGATGTGTCGAACCTACACAAACTTACAATTATGCTTTCGGGATCAACAATATGCTTTTTATTTAACAAAGTTTTACAACATTGTTAGTATGCTAAAAAAAAAAAGGATCCCCAAATACAGAATACTATTACAGGACACAAAAATGGAAATTATGAAGACAGCAAGCGCCTCCTGCCTAATAAAAGTTCAGTAAGGACTTTCTGCCTTAGGATTTTTTTTCCAGAAGCACAGGGAAGAGTTACAAAACATGGCTAAGCTAATTTAGTGGCTTACCATGACCTGTGGGGCTTTCCAGCTACACAGTCCTACATCTTCCTTTGCAACGGCCCATTAAAAAAACAAGAAAAAGTCAGGCATTTAGCACAGGAATTCTAACAAAGAACAGCTACAAGCACCTTGAGGAAAAAAAAACCTCAAAGAGTACAGATTAAAGATATACAGGCAATTCATCTGTAGCATTTGAGCATCTTAGTATGTGTTACAAACAGACACTATCAACTTGAAAAACTCCTAAATACTGTTGCTTAAAAAACAAAATATTGTTAAAAACCCCAAAATGTTATTGACACACTGTTTCTATACCTTGCTTACAGTGGTCCCGTGCCACTAACATAAGCATACATCTACACATTCTAAAGCTGTTTTATTTTCTTGCTTTTCAAACTAGCAAATACACAGACAATGAGAAGTGTTCTAACAACACTTTGAGGGCAACTGAAGGAACCTCCATGGTTTGTGTTACCTAAGCTCAAGACATCCACACACTCAAAAACAGTGCACAAAGGAAAGCTTTGCACTGGCAGAGCAATATATTAGATAACACAGCTATGATGTTAAGACAGATAGAAAAAAGCAAGGAAATATTTAAATACCTTTTATTACCTTTTATTTAAATATTTAAATACCTAATACCCAGGAAGCTACAGATGATCACAATAACACAGAGGAATGTATTTGGAAACAATCTAACATTACTTTGACCTGGTTAAGAGAGCTTCAACTACCCAACCCAAGATTGCCTAGTAACTTAACTCAAATTGGGTTAACCTACAGTGCCGTAAGATGGTCTCCTCCACCTACATCCAAGATAGTATCATTACACATAGCAGCCAACCACGGAAAATTATTGTCCAGTGTATTTTGCAACAGCCAAGGGCTTCTCTAGCTTAGAAAACAACAATTTGCAGATGTACACTGCTCCGTCACTTGGTCTTGGCTGACATCTAGTGGAGCTGGGAGCAGCACCTTCAGTTTCCAGCTTCTAAGTGTTCATGCTTCCAAGGGAGATGGAATTGTATATTTAGGACACCTCAATTCACAGTATTTATTGCAACAAACTGCAACTGTGAGCATTACAGTCAGACTTCAAAAAAAAATGGAAATAATTTAAAAGAGATGTGACAATTTGGTCCTTTCCACACTTGCCAATGGGCTAGGCAGAAGTTCAGTTCTATTTTTGCGCCTTCTTACAGAATCCAGCAACTCAAATGCTTGTTGTTTTCTCTAGGACACAAGCCGGGCCACAGACCCTATTACAAGGTGTATACAAAGGCCTGCCAGGACTGCCATCACTTTTGTCACCTTCTCAGCAGGCCTTCCATCAACCAAAGTATACCAAAATTCCTTCTATTTTCACTAAAAAACACATGCTTAAAGATAGAAGAAATAATTCAGGGTTTTCATGGATAAAGGCCTTACACATGAGTGTTGATGTGCCCACACATCTGTCCTGTTCACTTGCATTATTCAGAAGCTACTAAAACAGAAGGAACTTGATATTAAAACATATCAGCACTCAAATGAAGTTGGAGCAGAGAAATAAATACTATTCATGTACTGTCAGCAATGTCTTTCTAAAGTCACCTAAGGACTTCTGCTTAATCCCCTTCCACCCTGGGCACTCTGAACACAAGAATTGGACGCCTCTGCTGACACCTGTTGAAAGTTTTGGAAATCTATGACCTAGAGGGCAATAAACTGGCAGCTGAGTTTCAAAGGAAAAAGCTAAAGAGCTTCTGAAGATTAATGAGCCATGATTCTGTATTGCTAGACAGAAAAAAAAAAAGTAAGCCCAAGTAAGGAACTTCATCAGCTTGGTGCATCCATCGGCCAAAAGGAGAGGTTTCTAGAAATACAGTATTGCTTAATATGTCAAGGCGTTAAGTCTGAAGCACGCCCGCTATCCAAACCTCATGATGAATTTCAGCCAACAGGGAAGTACAGTGTAGGGGAAAAAAAAAAGGCACTCTAAAAATAACGCGTGAAGGCTGGTATCTCAAGTGGCTCTGCTCCCGACAGGACCACTCCCGTGCTTTCCATCAGGCATTCCCCCTGCCTGCTCGCACACTGGCACTGCCTCACAAGACAGCCAGTACCAATATGCCATCCAAACAGGGAAACTGCTCTGCCTAGCGATCCTGTAACTTTAAAGAGGTTTAGGGTGCTCATGAAACTTTACCCACATACTATGAAGCCGTGTAGAAAAAATTTAAGGGTGTGAAAATTTTTTCTTTTCACAAGTATACACTAAAGGATCGTTTTATTACTACATGGAAAGAATAGATTCAATGATTCTTTTAAGCTCTACACAAAACTGCTGCTATTACAAGCTGGGAAAGTTTACCTGTCATCCTCCCCTCCGTTTAGATGGGCTGAATTTTTCTCACTCTTTCCCTCCCTCAAAAATGACTGCACCTCCTAAAATGCCGAGATCCCTTTCAAGGAGCATGACTCCAAAAAGGAGGGATGGGAAGAAGAAAAAGCTTTTCAGAGTCTCCACTGGGATTCGACAGACTGCTGGAATCTGTTAGGAGAAAACAGCATTTTACAGGCGGCTCATTATATCGGTCACGTTGCATTTCTGGCAGGCGTGGAAAGCAACACTGGTGACACTGACTCTTCATGCAAGCGTCATACAGGGAATACTCCTACATGTCTATCCTTGCGTAGTCCAAGTAAAATTAGCCTCTGTAGTTTCCACACCCTGACCTGGTTTCTCCAACTCAAAAGTGGGGAATATTTTAAAATCTGATCTACTCCCTTAAAGTCAACACCTGATCCAAACAAACAATCAATCTCCTGTTTGACATCACACAAGAGAGAACAGATCTACTGTCATTCAAGGGCATACAATCTACTTCAAAGAAGGCTGGTTCACCAGAAGAAAGCCCACTTCGACACAACCACTTCCTCAGGAAAAAACTTAACACTGAAGGCAAACACTCCTGTCTGACACGCTGCAATTAATTTCTGTAAGCATACGACATCCTCAGGACCACCTATTTTAGGTAACATCCTGAAATCCTCCACAGTAAAGAAAATGGATTATTTTTCTTCATATTAAGACTTCCCTTTCAGTGGAGAGGGATGGATGGGGTGGAAGTTTGGTGTGGTTTTTTTTGTTTTTTGTGGGTTTTTTTGTGTGGTTTTTTGGTTGTTTTTTTTTAATGCAGCATTTCCACCGCACCTTTCCATGATACTCAACTTCTGCAGACTCGAACATATGACCAGGCTGCTACCTGCCTACTGTGACCGTTTGCAGATTTAGACCCTATGCACTACTAATGCAGGATGGCCAAAGTCTTTCTCCAGTTAGGTCCAGATTTAGACATCAAAGTCTGCTGATGTGCTACATGCTTACCCAGAACAAGAGCATTCTAGTCAGCTGATATCCAGCCAACAGAGAGGCTAGAGGGCTGTTCATATCCCAACCTACTTTACTCAACTAGAAAGCAGAATCACAGATCACACATACTGTTCACATGTACAACATGCAATTTTAGGTATCCAAGTCCGCAACTAAATTCTAGCCTAAAAGCTATTGAGAATCCACCAGCATTTCTTTACACTGTATTTACCCTAGCAGTAGCAAGGACTTTCATTTCAAGGTAAAACTTCTTCCTTCTGGCTTCTTGACAACTGACTTTCAGAATACGAGTCAAAGCTTCCTAGCAGCTACTATTTAGCTTTCCACTGTCCCTTCTGGTAACAAGTGAGACTCTAGATGTAAAAGTCTTGAAGCAATTTGGAAAGATATTCAATTCGTAACAGCCTTTCTCCTTGTCTTCCCTCCTCTCATACACAAAAAAACAACCCAAAGAAACGCAGAACATTAATGCATTTCACAGTATTGTGAATCTGACTTCTTCTCATCTTGAGATGAAATGCAATTTCATATTTAGATGCAAACATATTGCCACAGTAAACTATTTTAGACACACAAAGAACTAGTAGAATAATGACACTGGCTATCTGAAAGACTTACAAGAAAACAATGAAAATCTCTCAAATACATATGTATTCCACTTAAGAGCCATGGTATGTAGGATAACTTAATCCCCTCCCCCATATGAATAAATCAACCTATTACAAAGGATACTTTAATATTGGCTTATTTTGCTTGAATATACTGTACTTAACTGAAAATCATGCTCTTCAAATGAGACTGCTTGCCATATTCTGTAAACAAATAGGTAACTGTTCACAGAGCCAAGGAAATTGGAAGCAAGATTTAGGACCAATATGGTATCTTCATAAGGCAGCTTCTAAGAAGAACCTCTGATCTACTTCAGATTTAAAACTTGACTGAAGACCGAAACTATCCGACTAAAGGCAGCAACCTGCATTTTTGCAGCTGGTTTGGAAAAAAGGCCATCTACTTGACAGTTGACTAGAGAAGCATTTCCACATGCAATATTAAGCAATACTTCAAGAAACAGTAACTGCAAAGAGATGCACACACAAACTCAGAATCAACACTGACATCACGTAATTGCTATTGCAGCAACTACGGCCTCAGCTAATCAGAGCTGAACAACATTCTCCCGCATTTGCAAACAGCAGGGCTGCACTGTAGTCAGACATGTGACTGCAGACCACACACTCCGAAGAAACTTACTGAGGAAGCAGCAGCAGCCAGAGGAGCCACTGCTGTGTGAACTTCAGAATAAGCTGTAGCTTTTCTACAAACAGAAAGACTGCCTGGTGCATTTATACCTTCGAGAGCCATTCCTCCCAACTGCCCTGCAAAGCGTGCAGTGTAACTGCTCTGGTTTTGTCATACATACTCACTAGTAAGATTCCCATCAAACATCTGTAATCTGCAATGCAGAGCTGCTTTCTCCATCACACTCTTCAAAAAAGCCAATGAGACAGCATCAGATACACTTGCAAATTTGATTTATTTTGGCATAAGGGACACACAAGCTGTTCAAACTAGCAACTCTTGAAGAGTAAGCAAGAATAAGAATCAATCTCATTTATTCTCATGCTTACAGAAATTTCGTACAACAGAGTAGGAGAATTTTGTTCTGGGGTTAGATAAGTTTATTTTTGCAGTGTAAGGCTGAAATGCACAAAATACCCACTAAAAGAAAAAACAACCCAAGTGCATTTTAGGTGGGTAATATCCAACTATGTTTGTATGGACACTCTGGGCACTTCCTGCTCATGGAGAGAAAGTACTGTCAACACATTCAAGAACGATGGAGAATTCCTCTGCAGAGAAGACGGCAGGCAGACGTATGCTGCTGAAATTCATTGATTTTAACAGCCCAACGACTAACTAAAGAACCCACAATCCTTCTGCAATCAGTGAAAAGAGACAGAGACCTCCAAAGGTCGATCCATGTGACCCTTAGTGATTTCCCAGAGTGACCTGAACATAGTGATGTAAAGCAGGGTTCAATCGTGTACTTTGAGCCCCATGTCATTTCTCCTTTCTTTCTGAATGAAGATTGCTCCCTAGTACTGGCGTCATCAAGCAGAGACCACAGAGTGCCAGGCACACAACAAAAAGTGCTGTGCTACTTCATGCAACATCTTCTGATTTCATCTTCATTACTGTGCTGCAACTTTATCAGTCATTTATTCATACAGGGTAGCTTAGCTACAATACCTTTACAGAACAGGAAAGGCAAACTCCGCCATACATACACCTACGCTCTAGAGCATCAGAGTCGAGACGAGACCTTGGCTCAGAAACCAACCTTGAAAGCAGTGATGTAGTTCAGCTTAGGCCCCCAACTTACCACATTTTTAAAGTCATCCTCTGCTTCATCAAATTTTCCTTGCTTGAGCAGTAATTGCCCTCTCTGTAATCTTGCCTGCAATGAAACACAAGATAATTTCTTTTGATTTATAAAATGAAATTCAGCAAAGTATGAACACAAGCTTCAGTTTCCTTTAGCAGGGAAAAAAAAGCTTCATTTTAAGCTGAAACAAAGATCACACCACCCATTCTCTATCTTCTCCATTTGACAATCTTCTTACGAGGCCTCTCTGATGGTAAAGGATCACTCTGCACCAGAACTGAGGGACAAAAAGCAACCATGGTTGTTATGAACAGCTGCAACTCACGGAAAGAACTCATTGAAAAGTTGCACAGAACAAAGTGAATGTTTACCTTACACCATTTTCCTGATTACAACTGCTTATAGATTTTAAGAAATTAGCAGAAGTAATAGCCAACAAACAATTCCCACATTTAATTCTTCCACTAAACTTGCAAAATAACAGAAGCTAAGTAAAAAGACAAGATAATGATTTAGAAGATTCTGATTTATCACAAGAATATTTTCATACAACAATGATTTTAACATTTGCTCCTTCATTGTAAGCTATACAGGACACGCCACTGCCCATGGAAAAGGGAGACAAGAGAATTGGATGGAGGGGACTCCAGCATCAGCCTCCCAACTAGTGAGGCAGTCTCCACACACAGTATGCGGAAGTGAGAAAAGGGTAAGTATATCAGAACTTGCAACAATCCCACAGGAAGGCAGTGAGATCAGGACAGTTCCTGCAGAGAAGAGATGCCTCAAATCAAATGCTGATTAAGAAACAAGAAAAATAGAGGCATCTGTGCGCTTCCCTCCCCCAAAGGGCATAGCCTTGGTGACCGAGAGGAGAATAACCACAAGTGAGAGAAGGAAAGTGTTTAGCACAAACCCATGGAGAACATGAACTTAATAAAACTACTGTTAGTTGTTAGAATAACTGGCTAGACTGTACTCAGCATAGCTGCAAATTCAAGCACATACACTATTACTATTATTTCCTCCTATTCAAAGCCCTCTGAACGATAATGTATTTTCTATTTCTGTTTAGCAAAATCTGAAATAACAGCCCTCTTCAAAGCAGGTTTTTCTTACGCTTGAACAATTTTCAATTCCAGTAATACTTACTGATGTGAAGTCCTGCTTTAATTCAACCACTTTGCTTAAATCACGAATTGCTGCTTTAGATTTGCCCATGGCTAAGTACACTGTGGCTCTTCTGTAATAAGCAATGTAGTTATCAGAGTCTCCCTCTGCAAGTGAGCAAACAGTAATCAGAATGCTATCTCAAAGCAAATGAACCTTTAGGTACAGTGAAACTGTAATGACTAAAAATGTATTACCTGAGTTTCAAGCCACTGGAAAAAAATTGTGTTTATCAATAAAACATAGCCTTTGTAACATTATCATAGTAGTATTTCCTATGTAGTTTGATTATTTAACAACAAAGATTACAGAAACACAGTAAATGCCAAATAATTAAGAGTACTGAAGGTGAAATATGTACTTATTTTTCAGCTTTGTACAAGAAAACAGCCACTATATACTAACCCTTTATCTCCAACTGCAGGCCTACATTTCAAAGCATGTTAATTCATCATTCTCCATCCCAGCCCCTGTCCACCATACAAAATGCAAGCAAATAATCCCCAAATTACCAATATGTTAGTCCAATGTAGTCACAGACGCATAAACCCTTTACACCCTCCACTGAAATAACAGCAACTTCTTCCTTGGGTATTCAAGTGGGCACCAACATCCCCTCTCAACAGCAGACAAACGCACGTACATTATCAAAACCTGAAGGCTAACTTCAAGGCCCCCACACTCCATGTTGTCTGCTGGTCAAACTCCCAAGATTCAGCAATTTTAACACACTCTAGACTAGCACATACATGTACACCCTTACAGGAGGCAAACATCAGTCTCTGAAACAAAGACTTTTCTTCATATTCTTCTCTATGCAGTATTTCAAACAAACAAATGACAGTTACTGTGGGCCCTCAAGGAAAGGTAACTTAAACCACCCAAACAACCATATGCAGTAGAAGACAGTAAACTTCTTCCTGTGCTATTAAAAAAATGATCAGTACAGAATTTGTAGACAAGAACATCCATATCTGAGGAACAAAACAAGTATTTATCTTCTTCACCTCATTTGAGCTTAAAGTTGAACTTTAAAAATTAACAGAACAAATAGCATTGCCAAAAATCTTATGGTCAGTAACCAAGCTTCATAGCTGGCCACCTCCATTACCAAAACAATAGTTCAGTTCTCACTGGAAACGGTATCTGCACTCTTCCTCTACAATGTCTTGGCTGTGGAAAAGCTAATGTCCAGTACTGAAATTTAGTAACAACCCCCATGCTGTATGTCACCTTGTATGCCAGCATTCTGGATGTCAATTAAATTCAAATGTTACTACCTTTAAGAAACCAAACAATTTGGTATTAAGTATATCAGATAGGAAAGAGCTAAGCCAGAAAGCATTTTCCAGCACCAGACGATGATCCAGAATATGGGTTTGCCTCAGTTTCCCAGTAACAGCAACAAACAGCAGTTGACATTTACCCAGAGAAGGCATAAGCCACCAACTTGATGGGATCAAAAAGAGTTTAAAAATTAAACTGAAATGAGAGAAAATGAGCAGTATCTTTCTTTCATTTTAGATGCTTGCAAAAAAAGAAGAATAGGCTGGCTGAGGCAAGACAAAAAGATGTATCTACCTCACAGTCTATGATGTTGCAGTACAGGCAAAATAAAAAGAAGACTGGAGAAACTTCTCCCTTGCCCTACAAATACAGTAGGCAAATCATGCTTAAAATCCTCTCAAAAAGGCAAAATACAATGAAGAAAGAAGTTTGATGAAGCTTTAGGCAATCAGGCTCAAACCAGCATCCAACTAAGAATCCCAGCAAGGTCACAACAGAGGTGGTCATGCCATAGTTCCACTAGGTCCTCGAGCACTGCTGGCAAAGCAGAGGGTCTCACTCCACAAAGGCACCTCACACCACTGCCTCCTGTGCATCACCACCAGCATTCGTATGACCACATGCTGAACTGGACTTTTTACCAAATCCAAGTTAAAGCTTGCCAACCAATAAGGGAATAAAACATGTTGTAACACTAACTCTGCCCAGATCCCACAGGCATGCTTTGGCAGTGACACGAGGCAAAAGGAGTAACAGACCACCTCTTGGTGGAACAAGAAGCTTCCATAGCACAGAAAATTAGGTTTTTTCCCCCCATGTAGTTAATTTGGCAGTTTCTTTTATCAGAACAAAAGCATAAATATTCTGCTGCACCCCTGTTGCCTCCTGTCCAAGTTCAAACTGCTGCATAAAAGTGCCTCAACTTCTATGGCTCATGGAATACAATTTGCAAGAAAGCAGGATGCTTAATGAAGCAAACAGTAGAAAAAACAAAACACGGAAGGTATTTCAGTGCTACAGTCACTTTCCTGAGATACATACCTATAGCTGCATGAAAGTGAGACAACGCATCTGCTAGTTGTCCAGCAGCCAATAACTTCTTTCCCATTTCAAGTTGCTTTTCTACTTCTGCATTTATTCCACATTCGGCTCCTTAAAGAAAAATAAAAGGATCAAGATTTTGAATGAAGAGTTTGATTATACCCAATGCACACAGCGACAATACACACAACAAACAGTTACTGATATAGAGGCAGAGACTGCATCTTCCTGTACTAATAAAGTGGCAGCTTAATAAACACATAGCATGTATTCCCCATCCCAAAAAGGATGTCAAAGTAGATACATACTGTAATACACTGCACTGTGAGAAGGCACCAAATATGCCTTTCTATCCCTGTCTATACATTCAGTAACATACTTTTGCACGTCAAGCTTTATACATCAACTATAAAAACAGTCTGACAAAATACATTTCTGTGTGGGCTTTCAATTTGAAAACAATCTGGAAAAACACTCATAATGCACACATAACAAATATAAAAAGGCTTTAAGCTAAATT
>Ga0181612_142757_pt1 | contig 14746 bp, 6 predicted proteins | sample HoacroProtozoa21_FD_119630 | JGI IMG/M metagenome (GOLD analysis project Ga0181612, IMG submission 119630) | Hoatzin crop microbial communities from Cojedes, Venezuel. Combined Assembly of Gp0051906, Gp0051904, Gp0051908 | reverse complement strand
GGGATATCCCAAGGGTGTTTCACGTCCTAACCAATTAGTACAATTTGATAGCCACATCATGACTGCCATTAAAAGGACCTCCAGGGAACAGATTCTTCTCTGAGAATGATGACAGACATTGGGCAGCAAATTTAACTTCAATAGCCAGGACTGGTTTTGTTCTCAACAGTCCACTCTATCCCACTGTTTGTTGATCTCCTCAAAATACAGCCATCTGATCCACTCACGAGGTAGCTCCTGAAGAACCACTTAGGCCTATTAAAGTAGCTGCACATGAGCTTTGTTTGGCCTGAATGTATTGGGTGGCACTACTGCTAGATGAGGAAAATCAGATATTCCTAGGTAGATGCAGAAAAAGCCACCAGAAACATAAGGTACATGGCTGGGAGAAGTAATTGCTTTAGGCAAGGGCTAGAAACGTAGAAATACTGCTCCATAGCTCTCCTCAACCCCCTGAACTGACATACTGTTTGTAAGGCAATGTGATGAACCAGACTAGGAAACTGATCCCACAGAAAAAAAAAAAAAAAGCTACATCAGCTGTATTAGGACCTTATCCAGATATTTGCATTCCTGCACACAAAGCCATACCAACACAATCCCAAGCACGGCACAGAAGTGTCAATGAGGTGTTGGAGGTGGGGACAGCTTTGATATACCTGTTGCTGATGGTGCAGGCTGCCCTTGGCAGCACTGCTAGACACTGCAGCAGCTTCACTGTGACCTGAAGCAGTGCAAATGGACCAGAAAACGCAACAGTATTTTCAAATCCCCATCAGGAATGTTTTTTTTAGAAAATGTCTCTTATCACAGGATGCCAGTTTGTGGCTACTAAACTATTCATGGAGATCCGCTGGGTTGCTGAAACTTTCTACTCTTCCATTGCTCAAAACTCTTCAGCAATTTCTGCTACAAGCAGGTTTAGACCCATTAGCTGTTTATTAAAGTTAAGCAGATTCTGCTTGCCTTGTTGCAAAAATCAATCTTATTATTCTTCTAACTTATCTTTCCCATTTCACCCCAGTGGTGGCCACTGTGGAAAAGTTATTAACTTTTGTGTTGGTGATTTTAAGTATTTGTTGCCATTTTGTGTCTGAAGAAAGAAATCCATCTGCTCTTTTTGATCCTGAGCTTACCTTTGTTTCTCACATTTCCTGTCTCTGTAAATCTGCTTATTAACACTTTCACTATATTGCCCTCTATTCAACACTGTCTCAGTCACACTTCTGCTGAAAGTCTTATTCACACTTTTGTCTTCTCCAGGCTTGATTATTGTAATTTTCCATCTCCATGGCCTTTGCCAGAAGTTTGCTTTCTTTAGAAGGCATAAGAAGGATCATAAAATAAGTACAGCTCACACTTTGCATTGTACAGGAAGAATAAGATGATTAAGAAGTTAAGAATGCAAGTCCTCAGCTTGCACCGAGGGCCTGTACAGTCAGCTCCTCAAGGCACAGGAGCGGACAGTGCTGCAGCCAAAATAAGCAGCGTACTCTCATTTCTATTTTGAGCTACTCCCTGGAAACAAAATTTGCCCATTTCTCACTGCCCAGCTCAAACACCTGACCCTTATTCATCTTTACATGCCTTTTGTGGACATCAGTACACCAACAGCAGTGGATAAGACCATGGTGCAGATAAAGCCAAAATATTTTAATCACTAAAATTTCTGCCTCAGAGATATAGTTCCTAATCGGCCCAAAATGACGGCAGAAGCCAGACACTTGATAGACGGTTAACACCCAGGGCAATACAGTGCCTACAGGGATGCAGGTCCACATAAAGCTGTATACACCGGGATGCCCCAGGTTACGATGGCACGTTCACGTCAGAGCGGAAGGCAATCCGCCGGTGTCACCCAGTAAAGTGTCCAGGAATGGGTCCGTACACTGTCACAGGAAATTGTAATACACCTGTCGAACAGATTAAACGTTGATGTCCATATCCACCCTAATATTCATAGGGTCTTCAAACAGTCACAGATACACAAACAGGACCATGCTAAATCTCTGCCTTTTGCCAGCCAGAGTCGATCCAGCAGTTTAAGTTCCCATGGGGCGGAACTGCAGAAGGACATTGGCCAAATCCCACTCTGAAGTAAATATGCTCATGAGGTCTTTTTGCAGAGATAAAACCAAACTGGCTTACACCTGTCTGCACACTGTCCTGCACTGTGCAAAAGGTAGTATGAGGCTATTCATCCAGCTAACAAGTATTTGCTATAGATTATTTATAGATATCACATAAGCTGACTTTCTGTATAACACTGCTTTGAGTCTCACTTGTGTTGCACCTAAGTTGACCCCAAGAACACGCATTTGACCAAAACTTTCTGAAGAGACATTTGGCCTTGGTATGAAGGCACCAAGAAACTGCAGGTCCACAACTGCTGCCGGTGGTGGTTTCTACTAGTCATTTACCCTCTTCACAATTCAACCAACCAACACATCTGATTTCTAGAGTGAATGTAGGTGGCTTTCCTTTGCAATCACTGAATGTTTTTGTTTGATTGTTATTTAAAGACTTCTATTGTATACACATTGTTACAAAGTAGCTCTTGATTTTTCTTCTGATAAAATATTGATTTAAAAGTGTTTCACTGGAAGCTTCTTTCTCCAGCCTCCTTTGTGTTGTCCCCATGTAGGCAGCAGAATGATGTGCAGTATTCCAGTGCGTGGTATGCTCATGCTCACGCTGTATTTGGAAGTAGAGTTACTTCTCATCAACTTCCACCAACCTCGAATAGCCCTTGCTTAAGGCAGGGTCTGTACAGCCTTTCACATATTTATAACTACAACTGTTACAATTCATATCTTCATTTAAAACAGAATAATTCCCACTGAATATAAACCTTTGATGTATGGAAACATAAATAACATGTGATATACAGAACATGGACATATAAAACAGTGAGCCCATACTATAGTGTGGACTTAAAGCTCATCAGCTAGTCCACACCAGCTGTATATGTTCATACCCTTACCCCATGGCAAATTCAAAGGACACTGGGGTAATGTAGCACGTTGGTGCAATTGCTGGCTGCGATTCCACACCAGCCATGACATGACAGAAAATATCCATTCTGGCATAAAGCTTGCCAGGGTGAAGTTACCTTTGCCACTTTTTTGAATAAAATAAACCTTGCAGAGCGAGCACAACATGTGAATCTCATATTAGGTGCCCTGTGATTGGATTTACTGTTCTTTGGAATCAAAGTCTAATAAAGACAGACTCATTAATTGGCGTTAACACAGTTATCAAAGTAACCCCAAAATTCCAGTTCATACTTGTCACAGAAACCATATCAAAAGTATATTTAGACATAACATGAACCAAGATAAGCCAGCTTAATCAACAGAGGACCACAAGTAGTTGGATTACACCACTCAGTGTCATTGGGGACTCCAAAGGTTTTCCTCTGGGTCTTTGTGTCTCAAATTAAGCAAAGCACTGACATGACACTGTTTTCATCAGACGAATCATGGGGCAATGTTTGGTTTCCCTTTCATGTTTCTCATGTCTTTATTACAACCATTTGGATTTGTCCTTTTTGTTGTTGTACTATCCTGGGGGACAGAAGATGCTTGAAGTCATTAAGGTCACAATTCAGGGGTTTTTCTGTGTGTTATTAATGTATTTTTGTTGCAGAACTAAACAAGTCTAGTGCTCCGTTGTTGTCCCTCATGCAGCCCCATCAGCACCCAGACACCTCCGACCCAACCTTAGCTGTGTTTTTGGTGTTTCCAGCTAGTGGTGGCACTCAAAATCTTAAAGCTTCATTTTATTTTCCCCACTCATATTCACAACCTGCTCACTTTGCAGTGAAGCTGCCCACTAGAATGCTAACAGTCCTCCAGCACCTTCCCCATATGTCAACACCAGACCTGTTTTACAGCAGTTTGTTCGCAAAGTCTCCCAGAGCAGACCAGGTTCCTGCAGGGCCAGGAAGCACCAGCCGAGCCCCACAGGACTGAACAAGTCCCTTGGAACACCAGAGAGAAGCAAATCATTCATCTTAGCTTTTTAGTGTGATTTCTCACATACGAGCAATGTTCAGCCCAGTGCCCAGGTTATGGTCACAGCTGCCCACAGCTGGCTCCACTATGAAGCTACACTTGAGGCAACAGGGAGACTGTTCATATATAAATGAAAAACATATTTATAAACATTACCTAGAATCTGGAAAAGAGTTTTCAGTTAGTATTACCAGTAAATTACTTCCATTAAGGATGCACTTAAAGATGCACTGTCAAAGATGCATTCAAAGCTCTGTTTCGTTTCAGCCTATGCCGAAACAAAAATATAGGCAACAATACTTCATGAAGCCTAAAGGGATGCAGAGTAGTGAAAAGTCATTGAAGCTGAGATGTTTTAGCCTGCCTCTTGTTTTGTAATATGAGTATAGAGATGAGTTTGCTGTCTTATTGGCTACTCATCAGCATTTGTTAGAAAAATCTTATCAAATTCTTCATATTAAACATAGAATGGAACTGTGTTGGAATTGTGGTGTTTTACTAACTCTTGCCTTAGCTAACACCTAAGGTTACTGCAATTGGAAATATACATGTAAGTATATTGAGCACTACCCAGTTTTCACTCCTCCCCCCTCCCCTCAGCATTTATTTGCTTTCTGCTTTTGCTTGTGGTATTTGTGTAGTAAGTTCACCCTTCCGAGAAACAATCTTAAAATATTTTAGAGCTCCCTCATCATTATTTTCCTCCATTTACAAGGAGCTTTCCTAATTAATGTCATTATTCCAATAGAAATCTAATTTCTGCTTTTATTTTGCATAGGGATCCCATACAGGAATGAAACCAGTCTGATGGAAGACAAAAATTAGACCAAGAGCTACACCAAGATATAATACTGTAATACCTTTTTTTTTAATGGATTGACTATACGCTACTGAAAGCGATCCACCTGCACCCACAGTGATTCAGAGCCATTTTTAACTCCTAGTTAAAAATGCCACAAACTAAAAATGAAATTAAATGTTTTTGATAGCAGACAGACTATAGTTTAACTAAAACCATTGTAAGATAAACAAACAAACAGGAAATGGGAATTATTGACACTAGACTGCCTTGAAACCAAGGGAGCTCTACAGAACACCATGGAAGCATAAGACAGTACATAGCATACAGCTTCATTTCTCCCTCCCTCCCCATTGGTAACATCAGGAGTTCTCCCTCTCTCACTGTTTTGTTTTTCCTAACACCCTATTTTTGTTAATGATTTATGAATTTTAAAGCAGCTTCACACAAGCAACGTGTTTATAATTCCCAGCATGTAACAGAATATTTTAGGATTCATAGGGGAATTTTTTTTTTTAAATCAAATATTTCAAGGTCTTTTCCTTCACTTGCCTAGAATCCTGAGTTCAGAATGTCTCTTCACCGGGATTTAACAAATGATCTAACAGTGATTTAAACTATCAGAAAGGAAATAATACCATTAATGTCTAAGGCAAGATTGTGCCATTTAACACCACTGCTCTGTGACAAAGAACATTTCTGAGGAAAAAAAGAAATACGCAATAAAAATTTAAATGATATATCAAAGTACTTACATAACTTCAAGCATCTCATTGAGATTCTTTGATTATCCAGTAGAGAGATACATGCTCCTCCAGTGCTAGCAATTTAGATGTTACGGGAAATAACTCCTTCCATCATTCACAGGGGGTCCCTACTGCAACTACACTCTTCAGCCTTTTGTCTAAAGCTGGGTGAATTGAAACCTACTTTCAGTGAACAAAGTAACACACAGACTAAAGACAGCTAACTTCTGTTCCTGGTTTTATGCCGAGTTCCCAGGTGATTTGAGTTTGAATGTAGCTTGTCTTTCAGTTCCACCGGTTCATTAAGGGAAGGTGTTGCTTTCCCTTTCTATACCTTGACAGGTGTAGCTGTTACAATGATACAGCTTGTATCGGTACCTGGAGAAAACTGCTCCAGGGAGTGCAGGAGAAGCATAAGTGAGCCATCCCTTGCAAAAACTGAATGTATTTGCTGATCAGTTTGTGATTATTCTGCCTCCTGAGCTTTCCCATCTGTTTCAGGATGGATCCTTTTCTGTGTAAGTTCTCGATTTTGATGAGAGACTCTGCACTGAGGGCTGGCGAGAAATTATACTGTCAGGCTGTTACTGGATGATTGAAAGTAGATCTACGGCCACAATTCTACAAAAGCATGTACAAGTTTATCAAAGCTCTCTGAGGATATTAGGATGTATTATTTGTAGAACAATTGTGCTACATGTAGCAGGTACACATAGGTGAAGAGGCGAGCCCAGCCCAGAAGAGTTTTCAGTCCAAATGAAATGTTCCACTCTTCTGCACAGAGAACTGAAATACAAAGATGTAAGCAGCTTGCCCAAAGACAAGAAGCCTCTGGGAGATCAAGAGAGCGAAGCCAGATCTTCTGAGCTGGTCCTTGTTGAGTGTTATAACCACAAAGCTCGCCTTCCTCCCCATCTTGTTGCTCAGCCTAGTTTCTCTTTTGTTTCTTTGTAAATTTAGGCCTTCTCTCTCTTTTACAAGAAGTCATTATTTAAAAAAAAGGTGAGGTGTAAAGATGTTTCTCCTCTGTTGATTGTACTCCTGTTCTCAACAAACCATATCTACGTGATTACCTACTTCTTAATTACATTCTATACAATAAAAGATGTATCTTAAATCCCTTTAGCCTGCTTTATACTTCCCTGCTCTTCCTGCTTTGTTTTTATGTTATAAACTAACATGATTGATAGTCTGAACATTCCTGGAACAGCTTTTGTTCTCAGATTAGTCTAAGAAACCTGTACCTTAGAGCATGAGGAATGGCAATTCCCCATGAGTAGAAGCAGCTCCTTAGAGGTCACCCTACACAGTGGAAACTGCGCTCTTTGCAGGATTAGCTGTTGGTCATTTTTAATTCAATGAAGGTGGTGTACGCAACTGAAATATAAAAAATACTAGATTCTTTCCTCAGTGTTTGGGGACTTGACTGTAACTCTTAGTCATACTGATGAGTATTGAGTCATCCAAGGACCCCTTCTAGTCAAACAAGCTGTTACTCCCACAGATGCTCCCCAACATGAGTAAGGACTGGAAATTTGTACCTGAAGTGTTAATGACTAGGAACTAGTTTAAGCATGGTTTTACCATACTTTGGATCAGTCCTTAAAACCCTCATGTATGAAACTCTTATTTCAAAGTGCTTGTTCTTTTTAACTTACTTTCTTTCAAGGTCTGTGGGGGTTAACTGAAAATATAAACAGTAGTAACAGTAATAAGAAAAATCCTCCTGGGTTATTCCTGAAGAACTGCTCTCGTAGGTGACCTCCAACTTATATGACAGCAGCTGGTTAAAGAAATCAAGTGTCTTGCCTCGTCTGGGCCTTTTTTCCATTTGTTTTATGCTTGCAGTAAGCTGATCTCACTGAACTGCTTTACTTCTTAAGTCCAATAGGTAAAAATATATCTTACAGTGCAGAGAAAACTGTGCTGTAGATGGGGGTGAGCTTGAAGGAATATTTTCAAATAGGAAAAGAGTTCACTTCAGCAGAGCTCATTTCAGCAGTGCAGCTACCACATTACTCGGTTCAAAGGAGACTGATGTCAGTAGCATACGACACAGTCACACGACACAAACTTTCACAGCTGTGCCTGTGGATGGATGTGTGCTTGATTGCTTAAACTACAGCCCACAGTCAGTCAGTGTGAGCTGGGAAAATGGAAAATATGGCTATAAGACCATGACAACAACGAGTCTATTAGCAGTTTTCCTTTCGGGCTTGGTTGACATTGTCCCTATGGGAAGAGGAAGATGGGGTAACCCAGTCAAGAAGTAATTTTCCACTATAAGAAACCAGCTACACACAAGATCATTTGTATGTGAAGCTTGGTTTGTGTCCAGTGTCAGAGGGATTTGTGGTCCCTGTACAGAACCTCATGTATCTGCTTCATTCCTCCCCCTTCCACTTCTCCCCCCTAAAAATATTCTTGGTAACTGACACTATTTGGTTTTTCTGTCGGAAGATCAACAGACAAGCTGATCATTAGATTGAATAGAATTGCTTTCTGTTTACGCTAGATAAACTAGCCAGTGCTAACAACAGGTGGCCACCTTACCTGTAGATGGGAAAAAGCTAGTGCTGGGGCACAACCCCAAGAAGCTGTGCTAAACCCCATTGTTTCAAACGCATGGCCTAGGCGGGAGCTGGTGTGGTCAAATCGGCATCAGCTGAATGTGACTAACCCAGGCAGCAGCACGACATGACTGCTCACCTGCACTAGCTACCCTGACACAAAATGTACGAAAAGTCTTACCAGCTTAGACCTAAATCCACTGAGCCCAGTGTCCCCTGTCCAGTCGTGGCAGCGGTGGTTACCTAAGGCAGTGTATAAGCATCACAAAACAGCCATCCTTTCTCCAGCAATGCCCAGTGCAGGGACTCTCTGAGCCAGAGGCAGGGTGTTTGAACTTAAGTGCCATTTGCAGGTAGAGGTAATGCACTACGTGTATTTGAATGCAAACTAAACAATTTGGGGATGCAAGCAGTGAAATGGGCAAGCTATTGTGGTAAAAATCCGGTATTATAAGTAGCTTCAGACGGCATCCAGATGCTAGCTTAGATGTGCTGTTCTGTAGAAATGCAGATGGACAGGCCAACCAGAAAGAGAGCACTTACGGGATAGGCAAAGTAAGTGGGGTGGAGATTTTATCTGTCCATCTGGTTATTTAAAGGCAACTAATGAATTTGTGTCTCCTAAACTGTCTGCCTAGGCATCTGTCACACACTGACATTAACAGTACCTGACTGCAATTCAGGGAATTCACAAGCTACAGTGCAGGTGTTATGGATCTGGCATTTTCCTTGCTCAACACATTTTTTCCCCTCTCCACCTCAGATCCCAGCACTGCTGGGCACCGTTCGGCGCTTGCAAGGAGCTTCCTCAGGTTGGTCCCCAGTAAATCCACAGAGCTGGGGACTGACCAGGGCTCAGCTCCCCAACATTGAGCCGCTTGCTATCTGTTCATGCTCAGAGTAGCATGATTCTTTTCTCCCTAACACTTCGGTGACACTTGCGTAGCTTGTCGTGCCAATAAAGCCTCATTTTAACTGAGCTGAAATCGCACTAACAAGATGCAGAGGAAGAAGTTAACGGTACCTATAGCAATGAGTCTTCAGAAGGAAAGACAGAGAGAGGAAGAAATTCACTCTTCAAAAGTATACATCACACCTAATTGCATGAAAATGTTAACTACTACTTCTTGCAGGGGTACAGCTGTGATACTAATGACAGGTGCTACGTGGGTACAAATTCAATATGGTATAAAACAAAATTAGGTCTATGGAACAAGAATTAAAAAAAAAAAAGCAGAAAAGAGAGAAGGACTACAAGCATTGACAAAGCCAGCTGTGGACCACCAGTCTTAAGGAGCACTTGACTGGTGATTCCAGTATTTAGAGAGCTGAAATTTGAAACTTACTCTTCCACGAAGACATGCCAGGGCTTGTAGCTGTACTAATTAAATATGTTCGGCGAAGGTTTCTGATATGATAATCAACAACAAAACGGCAGCTTTAGCATTTAAACCATCTTAATGAGGTGCTAGAACCGAAGCCCTTTGAGGTGAATGGGGAAAGTTTATACACACTGCTATTGTTCCAGCCCGTCTGGCTCTCCTCTCGAAACAACAGTGCCTTTTACCAGTGATTACCTTAACAGCCAGGTGGGTAAGAAGCCGAATTCCTGGGCTGGATTTTTTCTTTACACCTTCTTAATTTTCAAATGCTAGGAAATGTAAAGATAATGAGAAAAATAGTCTGACATTGGAGGTACTGCGAGAGGGAAGAACACTCCTTAAATCACCAGTTTATGCACCTTTGGTTTTGCCTGTAAGTTATTTGAAGCTTCAGTCTATTTAGACACTGGGGGAGTAAATGGATAGCGTGTTTTTAATAGCTCCTCATTACCGTTTGTTTTGTACAGAACAAAACGCTTTCTTTCCAAAACGATGGCCTATCAGGCGCTCATCAGTGTGATTAATCAGCTCGCATTTGCACAGGACTTTGAAGACAGAGGAGGCTGTAGAAGTGCTGCGGGTTATTACTGCCAATGTAAAACCTCCCGAATTCCACTTCCTCACTAAGCCAGTCTTGCAAACAGCTGCCACCCAGCAAACAATTGAAGGCAGAAGTACATCACTTCATTCCCCTCAAAGAAATATTAACTTCAAAGCCAAGTTAGGACCATTTAAATGCAAGTGACTCTAAAAGGAGCAGGCGGCTGGCAGGAAGCGATGGTACAGTCGCACACCAAGGGACCGCTGTGTACGAGCATCAGCCAAGACAGCGTGTGTAAGCTGGTTTTCCACCGGCAGCGCTGAAAGCAGCATTATCTTCTCACGCAGTTCCGCAGTGCTAAACGCGAGGAAAGTTTCAGAGGAATAAAGGCTCCCTGTTTTTTCCACGACATCACCTCAGCCTACTCTGAAAGGCAAATGCCTAACCCCGTTTAAGGTAAAGCTGCTGCCACTGTTCTCCAGGTGTTCTCCTGCATCACTTTGGGTTGTAGCCAAAGGCCAACATCTCCACACAAAGACTTTTAACTATCTAGCAAATTTGCGGCCCCGCTTGAAGTCCACAGAAGATTCTGAATAACTTGATTTGCAGCCTAAGTAGAGCGGTTATTTGGCCTTCTTTTAGCTGTGTAACCAATTTAATTGTGCTATTAACCTATTTGTTGTACAATTTGCCATCAATCAAAACACAAAGGACGATTCTGGTGTATGTCTAGCCCTCACAGAGAAATAAATGCTTCAATACTAGACATAAATTTTGTTCACCATTAGTAAAAATTATTTACTGGTGTCCTTCATCCAGCCAGTGTGTAGGTGTCAGACCATGGAAAATGTTAAGGGTATCTCCCAGCATAATCATTCCCTTTATGTCTGCTGTTGTTTGGGTTTTTGTTTTTAAATTAATTAACTGACTTAAAGTAAGGAGTTCAGTACCAAAAAAAGAGTGCTGCCCTTGGAAATGAAGAAAAGGAGCTCATACTGATTTATATAGACCACTGAAGGCCTCAGTGAAAGACCTCTTGCTTGTTTTGTGCAAAGGAGAGACCAGCTGATTCACAGGCTTACCTGTATTCTTTAGAAATTGCTCCTGGAGGAAGCTTTGTTGAACCCTTTGGTCCTTATCTTATGTTTAATATTACAAAACCAGGTATCTGTACCCATACATGGTCTAACTGAAGTCACCAAGGCTGTACACAACCCTTCATCAGACACAGATGACTCTGTGCTCTATTTTCAGCATGAAGAATCTCCTGTCTCATCTGATCCTCATTTTAGATTTCTCTCTACAGTCACTTGTTCTGCAAGACTCAAATAACAATTAGAACTGGGGCTAAACCTCTCAGAAAAGCCTCCAGCAGAGTTGGAGTATTGGTAAATTCCAGAAAACAGCACAACTAATTTTCAGGCACTGGTGAAAATACTAATAACCAGAATTGCACAATTATTTGCATAGGTTTGGTACTAATATAATTGTACTATGCCTGACTTGCCAGACAAAAAGTGGGAGAGATTAGGCTCATTATCTTTTTGTAAGCAGATATATTTAATATCTCACTTGTGAAAAGAATGGAAGAAATAAGAATAACTGATGTAATGTAGACAGTGAATAGTTTTACAATTGTTAATAACAATTATATATCTTTGGTTGAGGAGAGAAGGTATTTCAAAAACATTTTCCTCCCTGATTTTCCTACCTGATAGGAATGTCAATTTGCCAGGCTGCAACCACAGCCCTGCCAAGAAACCGAGTCTGAACGCAAGAATGCCAGTTCGAGAGTGAACGCTTCAAGTCTGCCTTCCCAAAAGAAAACTTCCAGTGAGAGCTGGTGAAGACATCTGGGTGAGCACCTCCTTGAGGAACTTGTGACTGACTGGAAGAAGAGGGGAAACAGGGTGCTGTTGTTTACTTTTGCTCGTGCCTTCTGGGGCAGAGGGGCTGTGCCTCCACAGCACCGCAGTTTGCTGTGGGGCTCCAGTCCCAGCTGCTGCTAACAGCAGTTGCTCCAGAAGAAGAGTTTGCAGGAGAAAGCGTCCACAGCTAAGGAGGTGTTGCATCCCAACTGTGAGGTTTGACAGGCCCTTGAGAAGACAACATCCACCTCCTTGCACTTTCACTTCCTATCTCCTCCCTCCTCGTGGTTTCCCAAACCTCTAAGGCAAAGAAAAACCTATCACAAAGTCAACTAGATAGCCATCTGTCTAGCCCAGGCAATCCTAGAAGACTCCAGAAGCCAAGACTAGAGAAAAATCAAAACAAAAGAAAGGAAAGCCATTTCCTTCAACTTTACAGATGATTTTTTCCTTTTTGGCTAAATTTGAAGAGTGTGGAAGAAAGATGAGGGATGTTTTGCTTGTCTGTTTCAATGTGACAAAATATTCCCTCATTTTTCTCCCTATTACTAGTAGAAAATGATTGATTAGCTCATTACACTGACACCAGAGACAATATTTTTGGTCTACTGATTTATAGATTCCATATTTTCTTATTTACAGACCCTCACTTCTAAAAAGGTCTAGCTAAGGCTGTAGCTATGGCCCTTTACATCACACACCTAGCTGAGGGAGTGTGAGACACAAGGTGTTCACAGCTAGCAGGCCCAAGACCTGAAGCAGCACTGTAGCTGCTCCTATTCCCACTCAGCTGTACATCCATCAGTTGAGGATGCTCAGTTCAGAGGAACATGCTTATCTAAGGAAAACATGCATTTTAATGCCTTTATGGAAGCCAGTGTTGATGCTGCCAGAAGAGGCAGGAGCAGTGAGCAATTTTCAGGATGACAAAAAGACCAAAATCAAGGGGCCAACCACCCAGCTATCGCCCAAGGGAGCTGCCGGGGGTTGCTGGTGAGGCGAAGAGGGAAACGTGGGAGTTTGTTCAGTTTTGACAAAGGTGGTCTTGAATTACCCTGGAAATCGTGACTCAGATGTTTTCGTGGCCCCAGCTTGCATTACTCCCAGGAAACTCTCTGATGCCGAAGTCACAGTTTAGTTACATCAGTGACTCAGAAGTGTGAAGATTCATATTTTAGCACTTGGCAATCAGAGGCCACATTAAACCATTTAAAAAAGAATGCTGATGAAAACAAAGAACTCACGGGCGCTGCTGACCACGGGTGTGCATTATGATCTTAAACTGAGATGAATGGTTTAATTGTTCTCTGTCACTTCTTTTGGCTAATAGTTCAGGGGTAAAATGAGCCTACTGCTATAAAAAAGATATTTGTTTAATCCTGCCAGGAGGACCTACATTAATTTTCACTTTGCCTTATGTGCTAGTGTATAACTGAAAGAGAAATCTTATCTGTGAACACTCCTGTACCCTGGACTGCCTTTCTTGAGCTAATAGAGATCCTGGTTTTCCTTAAATGATGCCAAAGGTAACATTTTCTACCTCTTTTAGAAGAATCTTTTAAAGCAGCAACAGCCCTCTTCTGTATTTCTATAGCATCCAACACAAATGAAGTCTGCCCTGATTCATTTCAAAAGGCAAATGTAAAAATTATTTATATTATTAGCTTTGCCAGACCTTGAAATACTCTAGTATTATTGGCTGATTTAAAAAGTTACTTGTTAAGTACCAATTTTCCAAATCCTTTGATTATATTGAGATTTTGGTCCTCTCTCGGTCCTTTCAATGAAGTAACTTTTCCACCTTTTGCAAGGATAGCTTGAAAAAGTGAATGTGAAAGGCTTAAAAAACCCCAAGGGAAGCACTCCTCCTAGGTTTGTAAATATATGTCTGTGTTTATGTGTGGGGAGGGAACACATCTGCTTATGCATTTGCAAAATGTAGTGAGTTTTAACTGAATATCCTCCTTTGTTTATTATTTTTGAGCCAGTGGCTGAAAGGATTGAATAGCAATCAAAAACATTTTAACTGTTTCTTCAGTGGCTCCTTAGTGTGAACTAAGTTGAAGCAATCATCATTTATGCAGCACTATCCGTTTACCTGGTGTCCTGAAATAGATAAAGCATGATCCACAAGACTCATCTTTTTGCCCTGGAGCATTAAGATCTGACGCGTTTTATTAACTGAGAGAATCACAGATTCAGAATGTAGTACAAAGTGGCATATGGCCTTTTAGCTGGGATGATTTATGGTGGCACACTCCAAAGGAGCAAAGAGAGCTTCAGGTTTCTCTGTGACTGTTGTGGCTTTTCTGAATCAGGCATAGGAAGCTGAATGGAATAAACCCATCTCCAATTTACAGTGACAGAAGTGAGATGAATTCTCAATAAAGATGGCGACACTGAACGAGAGCAGTGCGGCAGTCTCACCAGCAAGGATGTATATTGACTTTTCCTTCCTGAGCTGCCTGCCTGATGCACAAGGAGGTCCTAATGGCCCTTGCTTGGGAAGCAGGCCAGAGGGGCCACGCCTGCTGCCAGGTACCAGGGCATTGAAGCCACCCAGTGAACATCCAAGCATCAGGGAGGGCGAGCAAACAAAGCTCCCCTCATGAAACATCAATATCAATACACCGCTATTAATTCAGGCTGGGGGATGAAGGGCTTGAGAGCAGCCCTACCGAGAAGGACTTGGGGGTACTGGTAGATGAAAAGCTGGACATGAGCCGACAATGTGCACTCATAGCCCAGAAGGCCAACTGTATCCTGGGCTGCATCAAAAGGAGTGTGGCCAGGAGGCCAAGGAAGGTGATTCCGCCTTCTACTC
>Ga0181612_139322_pt1 | contig 14747 bp, 6 predicted proteins | sample HoacroProtozoa21_FD_119630 | JGI IMG/M metagenome (GOLD analysis project Ga0181612, IMG submission 119630) | Hoatzin crop microbial communities from Cojedes, Venezuel. Combined Assembly of Gp0051906, Gp0051904, Gp0051908 | reverse complement strand
TGACATTGTGCCCAGGTGGCGTCTTACAGAATACCTACCAAACCGTTTCATGACAAAAACGTCCTTTGACTGGGAAATGCGAGTAGAAACACATTTACTTTCAAGTAGGCATTGAGCTGCTCAGCAATAATCTCAGCTGAGGTGCTTGTGCAGAAGCCTAGAAGCAGAGCCGTGGCAGTGTAGAGAACTTCACAGTAAAAACCCCCAACCGATAGCATCCTTCTTATTGATTTTTTGCGTCTCTAGGGGTGGAAAGCACCTGTAGGGTAGTTTTAGGATAGCAGTTTTATGTGTGAGCACCTGACTTCCATCCATATTGGGTTTTGGATTCGATTTTCAAGTATTGGCCAGATTTTAAATGTGAACTGAAAACTAAAATCATTGGGTCATATGTCACACAAAAGAGCCTGAATATTTGTAGAATCAGCGAAAATAGTTCATTTGAAAATCAGCTACAGGAATATTTAGTGGGAAGAGAATAAATAACAGTCTAGCATATTAATGCAATAATAAAAGGATACAGTTAAGGTTTCTTCCTTTTGAATCCTGACACCTGTTAACACAATATAAGACAGAGATAAATCGCATCTTCTTACAGGCAACAGATAATGCTACCCTGCTTCTAATGAAACAGCAGAAGTGAACAGATTTCAAAACAAAATTATAAAACTGAAGATAAATATACTAGTAAAGTGAATAGCATGCCACACAGGAAAAGAAATGGAACCATGTACAGTGCTGTTTGGTGTCACAACGTGACAGAAAGAAACAAGAATTGATGAGCTTTTATACTGTTGAAGATAGTGATTTCCAGAATTATGGGTAAATTGTTAGCTAAATGGTTAACTCCGAGTATAAAGACAGCATGTTTATATATTATAAACAGAGAAAATATTTTTTTAAATATTCAGAGCCAGTCTCTCTAATGGATTATGAAATATGGGTGATTTACAGCCTTTCCGTGAAGTCATAACTATTCCTTTTTTTCCTCTCAGTAAAGAACTGTTAAAATGAGTTTTTAGCTTTAAAAAGTGGGTACAAAATGCTGTTAACCCTATAGCAGCCAAGTCTGGAGTAGCAGCAGCTTATTTACATTACAAGATGGTACATAATTAAAAGCCTGATGTAACTGCAATATGGAAGGTGGGAAGAATTAACGTGGTTCACCTACTTCCCTTGTCCTTATAAGAACAATCACAAGGGGGAAGAAAAAAGCCCAATTTTGTCCCACGCTAGTTGAAACTTTAAGCTCCAGTACTCCTGAGAAAGGTATACAGAGAAGTATAAAACATACAGAACAACTTACGTCTAAACTGTTGAGTCTTTGATTTATACCCTCTCAAACCGTTGTCTAGTCATTGCAAGTATTTTCCTGAAAAAAGTGTTTACTTTAATTTCAACATCATTGCCCAGTAACTCAGGAGAAAATATTATTCCGTAACAGGTGGAAATAATAGTAATAATAAAGGCTAAAACATTTAATCTCTTCTGCTTCAGGTGTCAGTTTTACAAAATATCATTTGGTGTCGCAGAAGAGTATCACATTCCCTTTGAAAATCAGTTTGAATAACATATTTTATTTTAAATATGATAGTGTATTTGATGCAGTTCATGACAGTGTTGCTAAATAGTGATTTATTAATAAGACCTTTTAGCCATCAAACTAGCCTGTTCACTGTTGCTAGTGGTTATGAATTGGTGTTCACTTTAGTGCTCTTTCAGCTACCTGTCCCTTTCCCACCTCATATTAATTCTCTGGGCTGATGTGGCTTCTAAATGATGCATTTTGGTTGGTGTACTTTTGGATTCTACAGGGTTTCAAGAAATGACAGGAGTTTTATCTCAACACCGTAGTAGGGACTGTGAGTTTCAAGAAGCTGAAATGCTATTTTGTTTCCACTGGGATGCTTCCAGTTAAGCAGCTTCTAAATACAATAAAAGTGATTTACACTGGAAATACAGTAGAAATGTCAATCATATTTCAGTATGGAAAAATATATTGAAATTTAATGTGTTCTCTGGCCAAATGTACTGTTATCCTGGCCATATATAATATCATATTTTTCCACAGTTGCATGTTGTCTAGAACATGACCAGTAAATGTCTGGTTTTGATATTAAAAAAATGTATTGTAGATAGACGTTAGCAGTGCAGAATTTCAGCATTTGGGGAAAAGATACTAACATGCAATGCCTTTCCTCTCAAACATAATGATTTGAAATCCTGTGTATAGGTTGACAGTGATAATGACCAAGTGTTGTAATAAAGTGATGACTGCTTAGTGCCCCTCTTCAAATGATTACAGTGGGTTCAGCCCAGGCACAGCATTCACATCTCAATTAACTGGTGCTAGCAGAAATAAGATAGAAAAACCTTTTCTTAAGAGACAAATAGGTCATTTTGAATATCCAGAGCTATTTCAGAATTTAATGAGGACGACTTTCACACACTCCCAGTGGGTACAGGAAGATGACAGTTTGTATGAGACTGCTTCTGTAACAATGCTGTTAGACACTCACTCAGATCTCGTGTTGTCTCCCTTTCCCGTTACACAGTAAGAAGCTTCTCAACATGAGGGACAGACTCCAAGTCTAAGAACTGCAAAGAAATGAGTAATATGTCTGAGACTGTTTGCAAAGAGTTTTTGCCCCAGATTTGCTCTTCAAGGAGAGATACATATCCTTAGACCCTTTCTAAGCAGCAGACTGACAGTCAGCCAACTGAGGTGGCCTTGACGTGGGAGATGCTAGAGGGCATGCTTGTAACAGGAAAAGCTGTGTAGGAAGGAAACTTTCCGATCTGACCCTGACCCTAACCTTAGCACTAACCTTAACCCTCGCCTTCTTTACAGAGCTGAGGGACGACTCGTGCTTGGCAGAGATGGGGATGGTGTCAAGGAAAGAGGAGCCAAAGAGAGAGTCCGCAAGCAGTGGATATGATTATGGGTCAGGCAGATGAAAATGGAATGCGGGAGGTCAGCTGGGTTTATGTCTCTGCTGAACAATGCAGGTAAAGGTTACATCTGTGATTTGTGTGAAACTTTCTGAACTTCACATCAGCAGGACTTTTTCTCTATGTGTATTGGGCACACAGAACAACCCCTTCCATCAGCCACTCTTGTCCTGAGATTCACAGACACCATATAAACATTATCTCTGCCTCACCTGGGATTTTGCTTAGTGTGGGGTGCTACTGCTTGTATGAAGGAAAGACAAAAAGGAGCATTCCCCATTTCCACCCCTTCTGCTTTCCTGGTAGGAAGCTGTGCCAAGTAGCACTGCTAAGCTCACTGCTCTTTGTGCCACTGATAGCAGGGCCATGCAGTGGGAGAGAAGATAGTACACAGCAACACAGAGGAGGACACAGCTGATGATAGTACTGTTCTTGTCCAGCTTTGACTTCACTTGACTCTGTAAACTTTGCAAACATAATGTTACCTCCAAATCATCCTATGAAGATTCATTAATGCCATGTAATTCATTTCAGAACTGCAGGGATGACATCAAACCTGACGTGCAACCACAATATATTCAACCTAAACCCTGTTCAACAGGACCACCCTCCCCTAACTCAGTGTTCTCACTCATCGCCCATGAACAACAAACTTTCCTGATGCTGGGGTGCTCAGCAATGTCTCAGTTCAGATTCAGCTTCAGATTCAGATTCAGATGTGGCATGAAAATTCATCTCAGAGAATTTTAAATGATGTCTGAGTAGGTTTCTATCTCACCCCAAATATTTTGTTGATTAAAATCTGTAATGCAGTTGGTAATACACACTTGTTTCTAAAGTAACACCAAAAGAAGATACTTGATGTGCTATGCATGCAAATGATGGCATACTTTTTCTACAAAAGACATATCTTTAAAAAATGGGATTCATTCTTGTCTCAAGTTTATGTAGACTTGGAATTAACAGTATTCTGACAAAAAAATCTGAATTCCTTCAGGAAAACAGAAGGAAATACAGAGGTTTTGCTGGCTGTGCCATTTAATATATGACAGGATTAAAGTAGTATCTAAAATTTTGTTGCTGGTCACATGCTGTTCTGCAGGTCAGTTGTGTTATCATGTCTCCACAGAGTTCACACTTTCTCTCACCTTCTTTTAGGCTTTATCAACAGTTCCTCATTTCATATGAATGCCCTTTCTCTACTCCTTTGATTCTTCTCTCTTCTCTTGCACTGCGCTCACCTGTGTCTTCCTCTCCATTACCCTTTTGCCTTTTCACTTGCCTTGGAGTACTGTTTCTGGGTTGGTTTTTTTTTCCCCTCTTTTTCTTCCTGTGGCCTTAAAGCATTCCATACCCTTTGGATATGTATTTTAAATTCTCTGAGAGGTCATCCTACTAGCTGCAATCCAGTGCCTTGTTGCAAAAGAATTGATAGGTTTTTTCACCCATGCACCACGCTATAGCACAAATACGATTCTTATGTGAAAATGGCTCCCAAATCTGCCTAATTTCTGATTTTCTTTCCCTGGTGTTTTGAAGGATGAAGAAAAGAAGTGCATAGTAATACATGATCTTTAAAGTATATTTTAGTTTTTGTTTGCTGTGCTACTTGTGATTTTTTCTTTCATAATTTTCTCACTATCTTCTCCTTCCATTGCTCTCCTTCATCTTTTAAAACCCCAATGCCTACAATATTTAGTAATAACACTACTGCAGTTAGGGATGAGCAAGTTTAGTGCATGTATTTAATCCAAACAATCTTTTATATTGGTCAGATTAATTTTTCATAGTCTCCATGGAAAAATCATGGTTGTTTTCAAAATTAGAAAAACAGCTCAATAAATCAAGTTTTCAGAAGAATGCTGTGTGTAACACCTATATGTCACATGCAAATTTCCTTATTTTAGACCTTTTTCAAAATTTGAATGTCCACCAAGATCACTACATGCTCCTTGCTTACCTCATCTATTTTAAAACCAGAGTCTAAAACTGAACACCATTCTCTAAATAAGGTCTTCCTCATTTCAGATTCAATAGAATGATTTCTTGCCGGGTTTCTTGTGTTGTTTTGAAGACAGATTCCTTAATTCTTTGTAAACAATACCGCTTTTGTCCAGCAATAACTTGGGCAGTTAGTATTCACTCAATAGATGCTCAGTTCTTCCTCCACGACAGTAGTGTCTGACCAGTTAACTGCCACTTTGTTGTTAATATTCCTCATCTGTGAGAGCCATGTTAAAGTTATCTTCTTAGTAATTCCATTTTAACAGCTGCAATAATTTATGATTGAAAATTTCATGCAGATGCTGTAAATCCAATACGCTCAATATACGTACTCCTTTGATTTCTTTTACCTCAGTCTCAGAACCACTGTCATTTTCTTTATGGTTTTAACGAAAGTGCGGAAGATGGACCCGATGTTGTTCTCAGGGATCGTGGTCCCTCGCTTGTGTCACGGTTTAACCTGGCAGCCAGCAACTAAACACCAGACAGCTGCTTGCTTGTCCCTCCCCTTCCTCACCCCTTGGGATTGGGAGGAAAATGGACAAAAGTTGAAATTTGTGGGTTGAGAGAAAGGTACTTTAACCAGACAACAAAAGAAATAGCAGAAGTACTACTAGTACTACTACTAGAATATGCCAAACAAGCAATACGCGATACGTTTTATTCACATCGCCTGATGACTGATTCGCAGCCAATCCCTGAGCAGTGATCATGAAACTCCTGGATTTTGTGGATTTTGCAGAACTCATGAAAAAGTTTGAACACACAGAAAGGATTGAACTCATGGAAAAAAAAAGAGTTGAACTCCTGGAAAAGAGGTTCCTGTCCCCCTGGTCAGCCTCCTTTTATGAACTGAACATGACTTCTATGGTATGGAATATTTCTGTTGGCCAGCTTGGGCTGGCTGCCTGGCTGTGCTCCTGCCCAGCTCCTGCACACCTGCTCATTAGCTGAATATGGGAAGCTGAGGAAAATCCTTGATATCTTAACAACAACTAAAAATATCAGTGCTATCAACATTCTTCTCATACTAAATCCAAAGCACAGCAGCTACTGGGAGGAAAATTAACTCTATCCCAACTGAAACCAGGACAACTTGTTGAGGCTTACTAGCTAGGTGAACCTTAATCTTCTCAGTTGCACTACTTGGTTTCCCACCAATGGGAATGGAAGCTCGAGAAGATGTGTGAGGGCTCAGGTAACATCCCTGGAGAGTTAGGATATTTCTGCAGCACACAGTGCAAACTGCAGGCACTAGAGAATTTAAAAATCCTATATTTTAGAAATAGATTAGGAGACACAAAAAAACAAGACACACAAAAGCCATCAAGGAATTCTCAAGGATATTTTTCTATGCTCTGATATTTTCGGCTAGATTAATGTCTGTATTATTCCCCCTATGATCCACTTCTTTTGTAATGTTAATCTCATCAGGAGTCATTTTGGATTAGGGTAGACGAGGAGGAGGGAACAAAATCAATCATAATTTAATCAAATGGACAGACAAATTCCTGAAGACAGAGATTGCTTAGACAGTTAGTTCTGAAAAATAAAGAGACTTCCAAAAGGTGACGTTCAAGCAATGGCATTACTGGCTCAGTACTGCTTTCAGCCTTTGTCCCATTGTGTTTCCAGAGACCTACTGAAGGCCTAGAGCTCTATTAAGACAGACAAGAATATGTCCCTTCTGAACTGAAACCATGTCCCTCTCATGGTACACATTGTCATAAAGTCACAGTCATGTATTACTACAAGTGCTCAGGAGGGATAGTTAACCATAGTTAACTATGGAAGAAGTTAACAGCTTTAACTACTGAAGAGGCACTGATGGGAAATTGATAAGAAGCTTAATGTTCTTAAACACCTGTGAGAAACCATTTAAGGCAGAAGAGAGTTCTGCATCGCTGAGGCCATAATCCCGCATCCACACTTCATGATGCTTTTAGGGTAAAATCCAAAGCAATCAAGGGTCATATTTTAATAACAGTTGTATACTTTATTTCACCTCATAGCAATCACAGATAATTAAAAAAAGAACAGATAATCATGAAATAATTATAAAAATTGATAGTCAAATGGACAAGTCCCATCGTCTGCTTGACAATTGTTTTTCATATATTCAGATATTCCTTTTGCTGAATCAGAAACTTCAGGAAAAGCATCTGACAGCTAAAACAAGGAAAAGAAAATGAAAGTCCTGTTCCAATGCACACAAAGTCACTGGTTAATTGTGCAGCCTTTGGTAAATCACTTCAGGTGTGAGGGCCAGCTTCAGAGAAACCTGCAAAGGATTGAAAGCAGACAGGGAGCAGCTGAGAGCCTTCACTTATATTTAGAATGACAATGGCATGAGCCAGGACATGTCTAGGAACCACAAGGTTGTGTGATGACACAGAATTATGCCCATGCTAATATAATCCCTGGAGAGGCAAGACTGAATACTGTGGGTGCAGTGGAACATTGCAACCTTCCAGTGAGCTCTGGATCAAAGCTAGCTTGAAGCATAGGCAGAGCTGTGAAAACACACTGAATCATGCTTAGCTTCCAGTTTTGAGTAAGTAAATCCTTTAAAGGATCTGGTCTTGAATGCCACTTCCTAGTAATCCCTTAATGACAGTGTATCGTGAACGATTTACTTGAAGAAAGGTAAATGAAGTCACACAGTTTGCAATTTTGAAGTGAAGAAGCTATTTAAATATTTTAAATATTATTCAGCTTTCCTTTGGTTTATCCCCTTGCTTGTGTGATACTGCACCAGTGACCTGCAGGCACTGCCAAACTAGAGGTTTCTTGGTAGAAAGGAGAGGGAAGTGTTGACAAATTTTGTCTATGAGGTTTGCCAGACTGCAAGGACTCCTTTAGTTGTTCAGGCCACTGACTTATAAGCATTTGTTATTGCAAAGTCCCTCTTTTCTTTGTGTGTTCCACAGTCAGCAAGGAATGAATAGGTAGATAGCAGGGGTATTTTTGCATTTTCTGTGTTTTTCTCAGTGGGATAAAGAACAACCAAAGCATAGGATGATTGTAAATTGATGGAAATTAGAAAGTAAGTGTTCAGTGAATAAAGCTTAATAATTATTAATTTTTTTAATAACAGGTATGAATTAGTAAATCAGGAGTTTTTAGCAGAAGATGTAATTTACCAAATGAATTACCAATTTGATGAATCTGTATACTGAAAAGCTGAAATTTATTAACAGTGAAAATGATGTTTTTTAATAGGAGAAATCTTCATGAAAGAAAGAAAGAAAGTCACTCTCTTCCCATGACCAACACACCTGCTCATGCTTTTCTGAAAATGTCATGGTGTCAAAGGTGGTGGCTGGGCATCAGGTCTGGGAGCTTGTGTTTCGTTTGTTCTGATGGGTGCACTCTGGCAGCACGGTGATGCTGTATTTGTGTTTGCAACCACGGAGTACATTGAGTTAGGAAGAGCAACAGGTCTGTAGTGCAGTGGGGGGAAAGCAGAGAACCACCAGCACAAGCTGCGACAGTCAAATATTCTTGGTTCTACAGAGTATTTTGTTTTGGTGAATCATTTCATAATTTTTCTCAGCCATCTCTGCTGGAGCTTTATTGGTGAATGGGTTGCAGTTAGGTACTCAGGCTATGCAGGACTACAGCAGAAGTTTCCTTGGGGACAAATTTCCTCAGGTTTTGTCTCAGACTTTACTGACTCTAAACATATGGAAAATAGGTAGAAAACGTATGGCTTTTGACATACTTTGTGATCACAACAGTGAAAACATCCTTGAATGACAACAGTTCTAGAGACCATAGATCTTCTGAAATTTCCTGTTGCTGATCACAAGTGACTTTTTTTTTTAAAAGGGTGTGCTCTAGGTACAAAGGGGGCTATGCTCTGCTCTAACATTAACGTATTAATGCAAGTTGCTTTTACTCTACAAAAAAGAGTCATGAACAAAATAGTTTTACAAAAGAAGATCTTTTTCCTCATAAACTCTGGTTCTCAAGAGAGCTATTGATTTCCTGCAACTTCTGCTCTATGCCTTCTGAAATACAGAAAAAAAAACCACTGTAAAATTTAGCAATATTTGCTCAAGGCTGCAGCTGTAACTTTCTATCATATCTCTTTCGCCTCTGATACGTTCCTGTTGTTCAGAAAGTTCTGGAGTGAAATACAAAAACTGGCATTTAGGGAACTTTTCTTTTAAATATTTTCAACCACTATCTCGAGGGGAAAAGGACATATTGTGGATTGCATAAAATGAGTATTGTCATGACATGCTTTATGGGCTCTTTTGATGACATGCTGTATAAAATCTGGCACCAAGAGCACAAATAGCATGAATCAGCTGAGATAGCGAACTTTCAAAGCAGGGAGAGAGCTAAGGCTGAGCTGTCACTCTTATCTCCACTTTCCTCATATTCATGACTTCTGAGATAGTTTCTTTCACAGACCTAGAAGGATATGAAGTATTAACAACATCTTTCACCACCAGAATTTGAAGGGAAGAATATGATTTCAGCCTTCATGGAAGTGTGCACATCTAGCTTTGAAAAGTGAGATTTGGACAGGACGATATGTCTAGTTCAGCTTCTATGGGCCCCGATAGTCATGTGGCTTGTGAGTTACTGTTTGTAAACTTGTTTACAGATAACTCTGGTGTCAGAGAAAGTGTAAATGAAATTCATTATTCTCTCACAGCAAAATGAGGCTTTTCATTTTTTCTTGGTCTAAATCTGCTTGTGCTGGGACAGCCATGATGCTATGTTGGAAGTCTGCTTTGATAGTCTTTGTGCTGAAGGCATTTGCTGGGTTATAAGTACACTTGTATGGCTGCCATAACAGCACAACTGTTTGGCTGATGAAAGGACTGTGTTGTATCCTCAAAGCTTTGATATACTGTGTAGCTTACGTTTTGAAAAAATTAAGCAGCTTCATGTTGAGTTAACAAATACAGTGTCAATGTAGAATCACAGAATCATAGGTTGGAAAAGACCTCTAAGATCATCAAGTCCACCCATCAACCCAACACCATCATGCCTACTAAGAATTAGAGGAACATGAAAAATTAGAGAAACATGAAGAATTAGAGGAACAAATGCTTTAATTTCTGACTATACTTCTCTGCATTGGGTATGTTGGGGTGGAGGAGGAACAAACCTAATTTTGGGAGCTCTTGTCATTTGTGTTTTTGTCAGAATGATAAAATAAAAAGTTGATATGAGAAAGAGGAAGGGTGGGGACAAAATTTCAGTGATTAGGGAAAAGGAAAAGATGTGTAAAACAAGAATGATGGAATGAGACATTAGAGAGAGGCAACAAAACATTGACTCTCATATCTGAATTTCCTTTGGCTATTATTTTCCTTTCCAGTTCTTAACTTAAACTTCCCAATTTCAAAGGACACTGTGTGGGTTCCTTTGGTCCACTTGACTGGGAGATACCTGGTAAAGCAAAATCTCCATTACACTCTGAGTCTGTTCAGTTAGTTGTGTACAGCAAAGAAAAAAGAATCATGAGCACACACATACTCTAACACTTCTCAGATTTTCTTCACTGTCATTTTTTAGTTTTCTTCCATTGCTTCTCTCAGTAAAAACTCTTGTGTCTTAGAGGTGTTCAGCTTACAGAGGAACACTTGAAAATATCTCTAAAAAGCAAATGGTGTTTGTGAAAACCTCAGTTCATTGAAAAGAGAATGAGTGCCCTTCCCAAATCAGGAATTCAATCCCCTTAAAAAAGTAATTAAAAAAAAACCCCAAACCACCAGACTACCACCCACCAAAACAACCACGATGCCATGAACCGTTCAGCAGTGGTCAAAGAATCTTTTGCAGAATTTTGGAATTTTGATCTCTTCTCCTCATCAGTTTTTGTGAGTTTACATGACTTAGTATCTTGACTTGTTATTTTTCCTCTTTACTGTTACTTCAGAGTATTCCAAGTCTATTTTTTTCTAATCTTATTTGACATATATGTCCTTCAACCTGTCAAAACCTGGATGAATAGATAGTCTGGTATGATAAAGGCCAGAGGAAAAAGCACATCTTAAAGATAATAATTTCATAAGCTTAAGCATAAGCTCTACCATAAACACTTTTTTCTGTAACTTCTGAATTGTCTTTTTTCTGAGGTTTTCGTCAACAAGAGTTTGGAAATGCTGATGGAGGGGGAGTAGGTTTAGGATTAAAATGTTGTGTGCTTGAGGACGAGAACATGGATTTTATCAATAGTTATGTTGCTACCTGTGTAGTCTTCACAGAGCTTTCTAAAGGACTGCAGTGTTGCAGATAACAAACTAAGTCTGCAGAAATTGGATTTTTCCTTCTCTGTCTGTGGAAATGCAATTAAATAGGACAATACAAAGAAAATCCTATTCTTTAAAAGTGCTTTGGTTCTGATTTGCAGTTTCTCCTTCATTCCACAAAATCCTTTACTTGTCTGATCAATGCAGGGTCAAATGAAGACAATAACAAGAAGAACTCTGAAATGTGCCTTTGGCTTCACAGAAACTGAAGTACTGCAGACTGCACTGATTGCCTGAAGTACTGCATTCTGAAATGAAAGCATAACGTAGAATGGGAATGATATGCAAATTGGAAAAATCAGTTGCAGTTCTGCTTACACAGTACTAAACAAGCTGCCTTGTTTGTATTCTACAGCAATAGATTTAACTGAAAACAACTTTTTTTGTGTATGTGTGTGTCTCTGAATAAAACATTTCCTAACAACACAAGTGGCTAACTTACATCAGAAAGTCTGTTGAATCTCAGTGTTGGCTCAGATTTGGAAAGCACAGAGTAAACTAAAGGCAGGAGAAGATCTACTGGGCTTGAAATATATCCTACAGCAGGTGCCTATTTGATGTCGAATATGTGCATAGATGTGAATTCACAGATGTGAAAATGTAAGGTAAAGAACTTTAAGAAAAAAGTACAAAATAAAAATGTAAGTGATGACGTCAATTTTTAGGTTTTTTGTCATTGAATTTACCATTATATGGTCAAATTCTAAGAATGACTGAACCTCTTTTGACCTGAATCATTACTATCTTTTGATATATTTATTGAATTATACATTCAAGGAAATACTGTACATTTAAACAAGTGTTTAAACACAATTTAATTATTAGCAGAGTTGGTGTAAAATCTGAAGTGTTTACATCTTTGTTGCTTTGTGCCAAGAGCTAGAGAAATGGTTTATTGCTCATGGCATCAGAATCACAGTGGTCCTAAATAACAGTAATTTTGTCTTGTATTCATATATACACCCTTTTGTGGAAAATGGTAGCAAAAAATGCAGAAAGGAAGGACTGACTGTCCCTGAAGGGCTGGTACCCTCTGGAACGAGTATGGCTTCAGTGCCAGAGCTTAAGTGAGGTAAACATTCTGAAAAGAATCAAGGATAGTGTAAGGACAGAGGGGTATGTATAAAAAAGAATAATGGAAAGTCAAAGGTTCAAATTAAATCAGATTTGGAAGAGAACAGATTTCTAATGCATGTGAAATAAATTGATTTGGAGAAAGAAAAAGGCTTTGCAAGGTTGCAGAAAGTTTGTGTCAAGTTTTGTTTATCCTGACACCAGATTTTCTAACTTGTGTGCATACACTCTAGATTTCCCATAGTTTCCTGTTTCTCCAGAAATTTTACCTGTGGTCAGAATGCTCAGTCACAAAAAGTTGTAGGGTCCTTTTGGCGAGTTTTTTGGGAAGTTTTTGTCTGTTTTTGTTTTTTTTGTTTATTTTTTAAATACCTTTAGTCAATTTGGCCTTGGAAGTACAGAATGATAAGGGGTTCACTTTCAGCATGTAAGTAATCTCTTAACTAATCACTCTTCTTATCAGAACTGCATAATGGTTTCATTTAACAATCTGTCAAACTGGTTAAAATGTTCTGCCTTAAAAACAGAAACAAACAAGGAAGAGTAAAACCTCACCAAATTATTGAGGATGGTTCTAAACCACAGTTATAATAGCCAAATTTTTAATCAATATTTACCTACAGTTCCAATGACTGGGTGCACTTGCCTAATTAAAGCAGTTCATCCTGTAGACTGTATGACATAGTTCTGTTTGGAGTTTTTAAAATGATAATACAAAATAAATAGGTATAGAGACACCTACATTTTTATTAATGAACTACTGTTCTGGGAAAGTTAGTTCCTAATAATTTTTATAACAAGAAAGTAACTTTAAATCTATCATTAATACCATTAGATGGATAGTACTAAACATTTCTTGAAGATTTAATGTTTTAAAAATCACAAATTATATCTTCTACCAAAAAAAAGTGTCATTCAAGAAGTATTATTAGCTTTTTTCCCTGTAGTGACTGTTGGCTTGAATATTAAATCTTTCATTTATTCTCACATATCGATCTCTAATTATTTTGAAGCCCAAGTGGGACAGTGTACCTTAATTTTTGTTTTTGAATCATTATGACATTTCTAATTAAAAATGTAAAGGTACTGATTAGTCATTTAACATAATGTCTGATTTTTCATATTCATTTGCTTTTGATAAAAATATTGACAGGAAATGCTACATTCATTATAAATGCCTCAGAATTGATTATACAAAACTGCCTATAAAGTAAAAAAAAGGTGTAGAACTGTTGGAAAAATAGAATAATTACACACAAAGTAATAATACTCCAAACATCCTTGATTACACAACTCCCTAGTGCTGCAGGCTCTTTGCTGTTCTTTAAAAATCCAAGGATGTTAGGAGACTGCTTACATAATTACACTTTTAATTATGACTTTATTGGTTTGAATAAATAGTGATATTTCCATATGTCCAAGGCTGTACTTCTGTTGTTTGTTAACTCACAGAATGCTAGAGTTATGATCTGTGCTAGAGCTTTGCACCGTCTAAATCAAGATAGTGTCAGCAAATGAGTGGGACTACTTTACTGCTGAAGATTTTTTAAAACAAACAATTGAAAAAAAAAATACCCAGAAGAATCAGAGGGCTGCTCATGTAAGCAGAGTAAAGGCTGAAATCTTCATTAATTCCAGTCATGAAGGTAAAAGCATTAGCTGGTGACTACAAAATGAGATTTCATAAGTCATTATTTATCTTGTATCATAGAATGAAAAGTAGCTATGTAAATAGTCTCCTAGTCTCAGATTCCTCAGTCAAAATTTATGGCTGAGAAAATATTCAGCTTACCTCTTCTGTGTACCCCATACAACTTTTCTCTTTTCTCACTGTATCCTGTGATAGAATCCAACATTTAATCCACCACAGTTTGGACAAGGTGGATTTGTTCAAGGTAGCAGATAGGCAGACACAAGAAACTAGATATTATATTGCGTATGTGTAGAAGACCACTATGAACTGGTTTTGTCTCGACATTGCCATTGTCGTACCCCTTGTTTGGTGTCTCCCTCCCCTGCTGTGTCACACATCCCCTCTATCCCTGTTTCTACCCCTATTTCTCTCTCTCTCTCCTCCATTTCTCTCTCTCTCTCTCTTTCTCTTTCATTCTCTCTCTCTCTACCTGTAGACCACCACATCTCACACCACCACAAAGGCAGCAATGTTGAGCCACAGGGTGGAGTAGAAGACCGCTACGAACTGGTTTTGTCTTGACATTGCCATTGTTGTTTGTGTCTCTTCCTGGCCTCCGAAAAAAATGCCACAATGACCTGTGGGAAAGCGCCTGTGCACGGAATAGTGCACGGATCAGCAAGAGAGGACATGTCTAAGCGGGGAGCATGTATGGCACAAACTGCATGTATGCGGACATGCTCTGCGCATGGGCAAATGCCCCCATAAAAGGGCAGCCCATGTTCCTTGGAGCCCTCTTGCTCTCATCC
>Ga0181612_105360_pt1 | contig 14748 bp, 7 predicted proteins | sample HoacroProtozoa21_FD_119630 | JGI IMG/M metagenome (GOLD analysis project Ga0181612, IMG submission 119630) | Hoatzin crop microbial communities from Cojedes, Venezuel. Combined Assembly of Gp0051906, Gp0051904, Gp0051908 | reverse complement strand
TTAGTTCTGCAATCAAAGAAGGGATGAAGTCTAACGAAATACACTCCTCTTTTGTATGCGTTGTAGAGAACATGCCTGCACCTCTGGACAAGGTGAGAATTTATACACCAAGATGTGCACTCCCTAATGATTCTTACTGGACTTCAGTAACTTTCTTCATAACCAGTTCCATCAGTTTCTTCTTTCTTCCTATCAAGAAAACCTCATGCTGCTTTTGTACTCTCACATTTCGCACCTTTTACCAAAGAGGATCCTCAGGATCTTTAGTCAAAGAGAAGATGAGCCAAGGAGATTAACCTCAAACAATACCTACAAACATGATTTTTAATTTCAAAATAAAGCTCAGGAAATACATGGCTTAAAGCTGCTGTCTAAGAAGGCTTGGACAGAGACTCCTTCTTCCTGTTCTGTATTATGTAAATACCATAATTTGAAATACTGTCTGCAAACAGCAAAGATGACTTACATTTCAAGCTATCCAGTAAAGAATTCGAGCCTTCTTACTTTGGGGTCTTTCACTCTACAAGGCACCTCTGGGTCTAGCATCAATCACTTTGTGATGGATAGGCATCCCATACCAGGGTCATTCGTACCTCCACTGCTTATTGAACTGCAACACCTCATCCTCATTGCATACTGACGGCTGATCTATATGATTCAGGTCCAATAAGAACAGTGATTTTTCAGTGTTAAGGACTCTTCCATCTGACGTGTTTGCACTGAGACTATAAAGGAACACAGGAAAACAGCCCTCAAACAAGAGGATTAGCCAACTATTTCTGTGTGTTTGCAGCACAACTCTCTGCACCCTGTAAAATGATAAAGTGGCCCCTGGCTAAAGTGGAAAAAAAAAAAAAGGGAAAAAAGCCTGTAGTGCAGAGTCAGTGTTGCTTGGTCAAGAATATGTGACTATTTGAACACATAGTTGAAACGTATCATTAGGACAATCCTGCTTCAAGAGTTTGATCACGAATTGGCGCACGCAGGAGCACAGCACAAACTAAACTGATACTTTGGCACGGCCAAATATAAGAAGTCATGTTTGAGGAGGATGCAGAAATGCAGAACAGCAGTGAGGATGGGTATAACACTGCGAGAAGCAAAGCCATCTGACAGAAAAGAATAGACTCAGCAAACTCATTTACTGTTCGAGCGGAGCCTGCATTGAGAAAGGTTGCTCTGAAACCTGTAAGTGGGGAGAGATACGAGTCTGCTTAAGAGAGAAGAGAGGAAATTTGGGGAGGAGATTCTTCAGTTCTCTTTTTTCTATATAATTTTCTAGGTGCGTGATACAATTAAAGGATTAAGCTAATCTCGAGAAATCTTGTATCTAAACAGAAATGAAGTAGATTCCAAAGAAATAAATACATGGATTTGAGATCATTTGCCTTAGTTTTTTTCCCTTATTAGATGCATCTATAATACTGTCTTTTCTAAATCAGTAAGAGAAACCATTACTCAAACTGCAATTACTTCCTGTGCCAGTAAGGTGGTCTAATTGCCTTTTTTTGGCACTGTCTACTGTATCCAACACAGCACGTGCTCTTCACATGCAATTGCTGTGCCTTGAGAAACATCCTAGCTGAATGCACCGGAATGCTGACCCTAGGTCTCCATTTAAGCTTAAACTTGATTTCCTTACATACCTAGGAAAGTGATGTGGTAAGATCTGAGACTTAGCTGACCAGTAAGAGCTGGCTTTTTACTTTCCCTGTGGTTACAGCTGTTCACACTGGTCTACTGCAATGCAAAGAAAATGGAGAAACACAAGAGACTGACATAAGGAAAGGCAAATGAAGGAAAACATTGTCCTTGTTTAGTGAACATGGCCAGAAAGACATTGGGATTTGTCTGGAACAGGACAGAGGAACTGGTTTTTACTGCTTGCATCCTGTCTTACTACTTCTCTGCAAAGAGGATGCAGTTCATTGCTCTATTTACACAAGTATAGGTGACCACACAGAGACAAGGCAAGATACAATACAGCCTTTAGAAACGAAACTTCTGCAATTCATTCCCCATTTAACAGTAGCTCACTGGGTGGTCTTGAGCCATAAACGAAAAGCATAGCTAACACCCTCGTATACAGTAATTGCAGGGTCCAGGCACTCCACAGCAACATATTTGCACTTTCTTAGTTGAACAACAATTTAAAAATATAACACATTTGGTGTCATTAACATTTAAGATTATTTTGTCTTTCTTTTGTTCCATTTAGTGAGAATTTTGTGTCCTTAAATACTCACAAGGGTCTCAGAAACAACTACCATTCTGTGGAACAGGAGTATCTCATTGCTCCCACTTCACAGCACTGACGAAAACACATACAGGTTGTGGGTCTGTCTTTTCACATGTACGACATCCTCACAGATTGCCTTTTGCAAGCTGGCATCCACGTGCAGAGCTGTCAAATCCTTCGAGAGCTCATGGTCTTCCAGTGCTTCCCAAAAAGAACTGGAGTTTCATAACAGAAACCTTGTGTAAGATGACCACACAGACCACATTTTGCTTTGTCTTAAATATGCACATCTGACACGTTAAAGAGTATTTTGATAGGATTTTTTTTTCGCCTGTTTTTCTATGGTACCAATCTGAGGGCAGGTGTTTATTTTATTTCTATTATTCTGCTAAGCACAGCATTCTCTACAACCTTCAGGGAAGGGGAATGGGGAAGAACAGCATCAACTTCCAAGAAAATATCAGAAGCTAATAACCACCCTTCTGAATTTTAATCCATAGCCAACCCCAAAATAGCTCACTTCATACACTCTTCGGACTTTTGATGAGGAGAAAAGGAGGCGCTTAATTCTAGAGTAATCTTAAAAAGGGGGAGCAGATTAGTAATTGTCAATTAACACTGATTCTTAAGGATTACACTTTTCCTCTTGAAATGATAGTCAAAAGTTGAAATTCTTGCAGGAATTCAGGATTAAAACCAAATAATAGTTCTCATGTGAATGCATATTTTATAGACTTTTACTTTTTAGTTTGCACTGTAGACTCAAATCACTGGCAAAACAAGTTTCTGGAACAGACCTGTGATAAAGCCCTTCACATTAACCGCCTGGTTTTAGGATCATGGCCCCAGGGTGGTACCGTGGACGGGCAGCTACATTGGCCGCATGTTCAGAGCCAGGAAGCCAAGAACATTTGGGCACAGTATTTGGTGCCTGATGTCAACACTCCTAGTCAACACAGGCACCTTAACTTGCTCCGATAGCTCAGCTAAGCAGCCATGCAACCCTTCCAACATCATACCCACGCAAAGCTAAGACGTTAGCTTACAAACACCTTCAGCACCTCGACATTATCCTCTTGAAAATCTGTTTTCTAATTTGTCTTTTCAGTCCTCCAGCTGTATTAATTTTACTATGGGTGAAAGATGTGAGGATATTTATGCAGCAGAAATTACCAAATAATAAAGATCACTACAACACTTCCGAATTTTTGGGAGTCCATTGGCAGAGAATCAAAAAAAACCACAGCACAGGAGTAAAAATAGAAACTGTAACCCAGAATTTCTTGATTTTGACAGGAAAGACTAACATACTTTTTAATTATGTTACTGCTTTCAAAACTGCCAAAGGATTTACAGGCTTTACATACTTGAGTTTGGGTAAATTACAGACAGCTACTCTGCCAATCTACTGTTACTTTCTGATTCTTTATATAGGCTTATTACAATAGGTTGAAAAATCAATTAGCATAAGAGTTTCACTGAGATACAAGTTCGAAATTCCTTTTACTGTTTTACCTTTCAATTCTGATTGTCTATAATATTTATTTTATATTACTATCACCTTTCTCAGGCAAAGATGCTAAGAAACATCTATAGAGTATAGTTTGGCACAGGTTACAGTCATTATCCAAACAGACCAACAGCTGCAACATCAGAGCTGTATGTAATTACAAGACAGTATTTATGTCTTCTGCAAAGAAACTGAAGAAAGCTGTATCAAGATGGTCCTTAGAAAAAGACGTGTGGAGAAGAAACAAGGTATTGCTATCTAAATAGTTTAGACTACTGTGCAATAGCATTCTTATATGTACAAATAAATGAGAGAGCACAGTCCCTGACAAAATCAGGTTATTCTCAAACTAGACAAAGCACAAGTATGGACGGGTTCCAATAACACATAAGCTAGCAAGACTATGCACATCATGTAAATCTCAAGCAGTGGGATTTATTTAATTCTATAAATGAAAAGTAGATAATCACAGGTAATCTAGGCGGAAAAACAAAATAAAACCTAGGTTGGAGTTTTGTTCTGAATGGATTTTTGTGCTAACTGTACAAGATCTCTAGGGACCCCAAGCAACGAGAACCGTCTTGTCTTCAGTCTCCTCAGAGAGACAAATTGCATTAGTCCAGCAGGTAACACTAGCCCAATAAATTAGCTTTTTCTTCACTAAGAGATCCTTTCCATGTAAATGTGAATAATCCCTGCGCAGATGAGAGAAAAAGGGCAACCCTTCCTACAGCCAAGACACATAATTATTATCGCCCTGAAAAAATACAAATAGTTCTATTTAGTATATAAAACACGCATAAAGTTAGGTCAGAGAAGTTTAATTATTAGCAATCTGTTGAGACCCTGAGAAAACCTTGAATGCAACATAAAGGTGGAACAAGCAACTAAGAAAAAGCCCTGGAGCGGGACCCTGAGCAGCCTCGCCAGTGGGCAGACATGGTCTGCAGTCCCTGTGGCCAACATAACCTCCTCCTTGCAAGTCCAGGAGAATCCTTATCCTATCACCACGAAACCCTTTAAGAACAACAAACAAAATCCCCACACAAACACCTACCAAAAAAGATTGTTGGGGCTGTGGAGAAACATCACTTTTTTGCCGCTCTCTTAAGATGCTTACAATTCGAGCCATTTAACAGAGATTTTAAGAAACCACACAATCTATTTTACATAAGCTTCACCTTACTTAAGCTGCTGTCACAAACCCACCATGTATTTCCAGAGAAGCTAATGAAGTCAGGATTTTATAGCCATTCAGAAGCAGGAAAATAACTTTGGTCACAAAGGTAGCAGCTGCCCACGCCCTGTTCCTCGCACAGCGTGCTTTCCCTCTGCATCAAAGTGGAGCTCAGGGAGAGAAGCTATGGACTCTGAAACATCTCTCAGTGAGAAGAGGTGCTGGTTTAGATCAGTATAAATACTGGCTTTATTTTGAATAGTTTATGTAACTGTCTAAAACTGAACACTTGCTGCAGAAGTTCTGCTTCTGCTTCCTTTGAGTTTCTTGCAACTAAAAGCTGGGAAAGCTTCACATTCCTGGAGTTAGACTTGAACTGAACCTGCAGTGGGGTCTGCTGTACTCACGTGGTTTTGGGGCTGGTGTCAGCTGTGTGCACAGTTTAACAGACTACCGAGTTGTTGCTGCTTTTTGTGAGCAATTTGCAAATGCTGTTGAGTCACCTATGAGGCAGTGAGATTCGCATTAAAGCCGTTACTTGACTTGCAGCTTAACACAGTCACATTGCTATAAAAAGAGGAGTGCTTTGATAGAGAAAGGGTCAAGATTTCAAAGATGAGCTCCTGCTATATAGCTGTTATAAACCCACTCCCAAGGCAAGAAATCGCTTTCAACACCACACAAAGCATCTTCCAGGAGCTCATGCACATGTGTGCTACTGTCAGGCAGAAAGGATGGAGAAGGAAGAACCAAAGACGCTTTTGTGAAGCGGCAGCAACAGCATCACATGATGAACATCAGGTGGAACTTGGACAAATACCACTTTGATTGAAAATAATTTTTGAGCAAGAGAAATGAAGGATCATCTCTCAGACTCTTCTCATTAATGCTGCAATACAGACACGCCACTGCTAAAAGCAACCTGCTCTCACAGGTCGTAGCACACTACCTCATTTGTTGACACTGCGCTGTCTACTGAACGGCTCTTTATTGCTCCAGTCACGGTTGTACTAGCTGGTGAGCCCTGTAGCTCTAAACGGTTTAGAGATGTCAGTAAATACTTTAAGTATTTTAAGGTTGCCCTGAAACAGTTAAACTGCAATAATCTCCTGAAGTGTTTAAGTGGCTCAGGTCACCGATAAGCTGCTCTTGTGAGTTGATCAGGAAGGCTACCTAATTAGCTATTCATCAGTACATCCCAACAAAGAAAGCCAGTTATACTCTCAAACATTACATAGTTCTGTAATCCCATGGAAGTCAGGCCATTTGTTTAAGCATTCACTAAATAAAACACACACACACACACACCCCTACACAAATCTGGCGTCGTTTGTGTTTAACTGCTACTTAGCTTTATGTCCTACACACAAATATTGATCTTATATTTTGTGTGCCAGTTACATTACTTCACCAGCTATATTTTGCAGAGCATAGCACATACTCTACGCCACCACACCGGCCAGTTTAACTGCTGAGGAATGCCCAGCCTGTTTCCTTTAAGGAGAAATCACCAACAAAAGACTTTTCAACAATTTCTCAAAATTTCAAAATATTGAGAGAGAACAGCTAGAGGAATAACAGCTGAAGCAGTTGAGCTAGAATTTTTTCTAAAGCTTCTCTCTTTACATATAAAATAATACCTTATGAAGCCTAAATTTCAAATTACTTGCTCTTCTACTATAACAGTGGTCTCTAGAGTTACTACTGACACCCCAAGAGTCCTATTAAGTATGTATTGTTCAAATGCAATTGAAATTTCACTTTCTAATTCAGACTGATGTTCATATTTATTTTGTGTTATTTGTTCAGAGCCAGATTACAAGAAAAATCAAGCCAATAGATCACAATTCAGCTCCTATTTACTCAAAATCTTGCAAAAAAAAAAAAACACCCTCTACTATAATCATTTTATAATAAATTGCTTGAGCAAGAATTCAGGGCTAAACGTAAGCTTGTCAAAACGCATACAGTCATATGTAATGTCACCAGATTGCACAAGCAAATCAATAAGCTTCATATTTAGTTGTGTCAAACTATTTCAAAGCTGTTTCCAAGCTTGCAGGTTAAGCTGCAGATGTGATTTGGGAATCAGACCGCACATTTAATATAGAAGTCTGGTCCTAATTTTCTATTACAAATTGCTAGTATACTGTAAGTAGATTTGTAACTTATTGGAAGATGATTCATTATGAAAATGTTAGAATAGCTTCAATGTGTTAACTAGTATGCTAAGGTTACTTGTGTTCAAAGCACCATCCGAGGGAAAAAAACAGTATCTAAACCATGTCACCTTTGAAGTCTCCACCTAGCTCATCTGAATAGGGACAGGCCAAAATTTTAGGCAAACGGCCAAATACATGATTCAGGCAGGGCTGGAATAACTATCTTTGCTGACCCAGAGCATAAGGAATTCATCAGCCTCGTGACAAACATGCAAGTACAGTTTTAATAGAAGGGACCCAGCCATTTGTTGCGTCTGCTGAGTTTATCATGTGTACAGACTCCGTCAATGGGCGCACAAGCATTTTCTGGTTTTCTTTTGTTTTTACAGTCTCCTTTCTCCTAATCGGAGAATGAAAATTAACAACCTCAAAACCCGCTTGGGTTGCCAAGAGTCTTGCCTGGCCTGACTGTAAGTCTGGGACAGAAAAGATTTAACGTGAAAAAAATTCAGGTTGGGAATGACCTTCTGCACTGATTGACTTTAGTGGAATGTAAATGATGGGCAGTAAATCAGACGACGTGCACGCCGCTCAGTGAATCATACCATTCCCTTCAATCCCATCTAGAAGGAGACATAAATCCTCCCAGTTCAAGCCAGGCCATGAGCAGTCCTTTATATCTCCAATTAAAGATGTACTGTCCTTTGCCCAGCATTCAGTTGGGACGCCACACATTAATATGGTAATCAACAACCCGGCAGCGGGCCATGGGGGCCTCATTGTCTCGGCCACATTCATCCGCAGGCTTCCTCCCAGCTGGACGCAGGAGAGTTCGGTGTGACAGGCAAACCCCAAGAGACGACAGAGAACCCTTCATTAGAACTGATTTTAATACCACGCTGCCAGTAGGCAACATGTTTTGATTATCAGGGCTTTCACACAGATCCTCCGGGGCTGGAGGCCAGATACAGATGCTTCCCAGCACTACACAAACGAGCGCACGGTCCGAACGCAGCCTCACGGCTTGAATACCTATCAATCACCGTAACGTCACCCCGCCAGTGCTGCATCTGTGAGGGTCTTTCTTATGGAAACAGCTTCCCTCCTCATCTGTGAAATCATGGGAAGTTAGAGCAGAGAGCGCAACCAACGGCCCCATGGCTGAGCGGCGCTGAAGGACCCCCAGCCCCGCAGCCACCGCCAGCATTCCTCCGGGCCCGCTGGGGAAGGCAGTGTTGGGTGGGGGCTGTCGCCGTGCGGGGGTCTGGCAGCAGCGACCACTCCTCCTGCAGAGTGCGACTTGTCCCTCCTCACGCTGTCCCGGGATAGCACGACCCAGAAAAGCAGGCTGGGAGCCAGGGAGGCGCAGGTGGCAGCCACTGGCTGCACTGGTGTTTGAGGTCGTCTGAGCGAAGAGGAGTCTCAGCACATGACTAAAAGGCAGTAAATCTCCTCAGACCTCCACAGGCAACTGCAGGGAAAGTGATTAACGAGATAGCTTTGAGTTAACGGACTTGGGATTGTAGGTAATGGGAATGAGGGCTGGACGGGCATGACGGGTCCTATCCCTTCAGAGAGCAGTAAGGAAAGGTCACCTAAAAATATGAGCTGGGAAACTGATTTTTGTTGTTTTCACTATTTCGGCATGAAGCTGTTTGGGGACTGATTGACCCCATCCACCCAAACACAGGTGAATGAACTTGAGGCCTTTGAGTAGAAGCTGATAGTTGTAATTCGCAGCTGAAATACTCCAAGTTCTCAGCAAAATTTCTTCTATAAGCACCCCATTATTTAAACCACACCACGCTGATGTAACCCCTTTTGCCAAGAGCGTTTGTAAAGAGTGGATGGAAAGAGCATGAATAGGCCCTAAGATTGGGGTTAATATAGTTTGGAGCTGACCTTCTACTCGAGTCCCTGCAAGCCACACTGCGTGCAGTTCAGCCACAGCCCCACAGGTAGTCCCAGGGCTTTTAAGACCTGACACTGTCAGCAGCAGACAAAATGTAGCTACCTGGCAGGTAAACCAGTACCTCCGCTTGCAACTCAGACTGGGATTGCTAACTTTGTACTCAAACCATGGGGCTAGATTAAACGGATGCCAGCTGCTTCTCTAGAAAGTAGATTACAGTACTGCTGCAGGGGGGAAGTAGCCTTGAATTAACACACTGCAGATCAGCATGCGCTGGGTTTTTTTAAAAATGTGAGGTTTTTACCTGCAGTAAGCAGGTGAAACCTGTTTTACGTGTAGAAGGTAGTGCCTCATGATCAGATTTCTTTTTGGGGGGTTGACTTCAGGGAGGGATTTACCTTCCCTAAAAAGATGGAGGGAGAAATTCTGGATCCAGAAATGCCTCCTCCCACACTGGCCACCTTACCCCATCCCGCTCTCTTCAGCACTCCCTAGCTATTTTTAACATGTCATTTCCTCACATTATGGCAATTTCCATGCTTAAACACATCACATTAGCGTCCAAAATATAAACAAAGTGAGATAATGCACTGTCAAGAGAGCATTAAAAAACCCCTGCAGATACACACACAGGAGCTTTTGGAAATCAGGCAGTTCTTTGAAGCAAAGCAGTTGTCCTGTATCAGTAATGGGAGGATTTCTCAGCAACACTTTACAATAAAGCAGACTTAATGAGAGCTGCACAGTGGTGTAATTCCTGTGGAATTGCATATTGAAAGCTACATTCATACCCAAGGAGCCCATCAGGACCAGTATTGTTAGCATGAATGCTGAAGGAATTGCAAAATGAATTGCCATTTTGTTATCAAGAGCTTCCGATTGGCTCTATCCTGCCATCTGTGTCATTTGGAGGATGTGAAGTAGCACAGGTCCGAACTTGGGCATCTGAAAGGTGGGTCAAGGGGAAATTTTATGCTGCAGCATCCTCTGCTTCTTCACTGAAGAAGTTCAGCACACCTGCCCCCCGTTACCGCACAAGGAAGAACGGCCAAAATGGAGAGCAGTTTGCCAGCGACTGGGTAAGGCAACTCTTTTCCCCTTAGGTGAAGGGAGAACACCATTTATTGATCAGCCATACAAAGCCTGATGATAGATCATAGCAAAACACTGCTTAGAAACAAGAGGCTGCAAATTATCAGGCTCTTTTAAAGCTCCTGCAGCCTTCTGTTTCTTCACGATGCTACAGCAAGTGTGGTAAGATTTAAAAACGTTAAAAGTCCTACAGAAAAAAGGAATGTGCAGGTCATGTCTCATTTAGCTCTACAGAGAAGGAAGAGATTCAAAAACTGTTTGGGCTATCTAGAAGCCTAAATCATTTTCCCAAAACATCCAAATCACACAGAAGGTCACTTGCCAATGTTCCAAATACAGTCAGGGTTAGCTCATCTACGTGCTTTTGAATCACACAGATACACGAAATAATTTTTAAAAAGTATTTTTTTCGCTTTCATTTGTTAAATTCCGTTAGAATAGTTGTTGATTAAAAAACATCTTAAGTGAAAAATGGCTTTGTTTCATCACCTTGTTCTATAATTGAGGTACTGATGCTCCAGTTGGATTCGGTATCTCTATGTGAATTCCCATTTCTGTCTTTATTTACAATTCCCTTTCACCCTCAAGATAAAGAATTATTGTATTGTTCATCTCCTTGTGTTGGTATTACCACCTTTGGATGCTTTACAAGCAGAAAAGCATATTTTGACTCTTGGCACAGCCGTTACAGCAGTAATAATCTGGAAGCTACAGAGCACTACACGTCCTCAAAGCCCAGGAGACATACAAAGCCTCATCCATACATACATGCTGGAGCAAACCACAAAACCTTTCATTTCCACTTCTTTTCAAGCTGTTCCAACCTGACACCTCCCATCCTGTACGTCTGGTACGCGGTTCCTACAAGAGGAGAGGAGGCACAGCTGTGTGTGTACGGGGAACGTCGCTTGCAGCCAGGCGTCTGGGAGCGCAGAGCACGGATCCCCGCCACGCACCTCACCACTCCCTGCCCGGGGCCCCCAGCACAGCTGGGTGGCAGAGCAGATGCACTGAATGGCTGCTGCTGGCACACGGAGCCCAGCAGCGTGGGAGAGACGGGGCTGCTGCCTTCCAAAGGCACGACATCCAGCTGCTGGGGACTGAACGGAACTCACAAGAATGCCGAAGTCTGATAGCGCCCTACGCACCTCCCGTTGGCAATCTCATCTTGCAAGTCTGCAATACACAATGCTTTATGGCGTAACAGTTTCCATCTAACAATTTCACAGCTCCGTAATGGTCACAGCAAGGATACATTTACCCATTTTCATTTGAGATAAACCGAGGCTCAGAGATGAAGCTTTTTGTTCCACGTTGCACAGCAAACAGTGGCGAAGGTGACACAAAGACATAACAGCCACCACATTTAACAGGACGGAGGCAAACAATAGAAACTGGAATGAATGAAAAATGGACCTGTGCTCACAGACATGCATCCAGGTTGTACTTCTGCGATGTTCAAAGCCACCACTTGGCCCTATCCTCCTGCAATTTCTTTGTAGCTTGATGCAGATGTAGGACCCATACCAAACTGATCTATCTCAGATGATGACAAATGCTGTGCAAATGCTACATATGTTACAAACGTTACCATGGGTGCTTATGGGTCCATTCTGTGACAGTCAAGTTATATGACAGAGAAGAAGAAAATTTTTTTTTAAATTAAATTCTTTAAATTTACAGTACTATAAAAAATGAATGAGTTTAAATATTTCCAAATCTACCAGAAGAATTATTCAAACTAAGTTTATAGGTCTGACTTTCCCATACATCACACTAAATCAGAAGGGATTTCACTAGACCTGAACATAAATAATTTATGATCTAATGGGAAATGCTCTTCACGTACCAAAAGCTTAAGAATAGTTACCGCTCCGGCATCAAGGTCCCAATTCAGCATAGCACACACTTAACATTAACCGCTCAACTGAATTATCACGTATTAAAAGAAAAAAACTAGTCACCTTTCGAAGGGCTTGGTTCTAGTTCCAGCGATGGCAATGAACAAAGCTTCCTCTAGTGCAGGCATTACTCCCAGAACCGTGCCTACATCCGCGATCACGTTGCCAGCGATACACACAAGAGATGGTGCCCACCTTCCTTTCAGCTTTATCACAACTGAGAACAACTTGATGCTGCAACACCGTCTCACAAGAGCGCTTGTGCAGGCTTCAGTGAAATGAGAGACTGATGAACATTTTCAGAACGCAGCTCAGACTTAACAGAAAAATATTTGCTTGATAATCTGAGACAGACAACTATTTCCTTCCAGGCAGTTTCTCCCTCTTAGCAAGTAACCGAGCACCATCTCTAGTTCTTCTCCAGAGGGAGGAAGAGATTAACCCTTGTATTCAAACTGTTAATCCTTTTAGCACAGTGGGTCTACCTGCAAAATTGGTTGGACTGTACTTTTGTGGGTCCTATAAAAATGGCAATGATGGAACGATAAAGGGCAATGAAGAAAAAGCCTGACCACTTCCCCCTTTTCTTTCCTTTGAAATAAGAGAGGGAGACAGGCATCTTAAAAATTCTGCATTTCAAAGTTATCTTTTTTCCTTTTGTTTGGGGGTGGCAAAATCAGACCATTTAAAGAATCGTCTGATGATATTTTAAAAGGCTTTGGTTACACTGCCTAGGGGAATTGAATAAAACAAAAGTAATTCAAAGACAGTGCACAGATTTGTGATCTGCCTCAGCCTGGTTGCTCTTGCCCTTAATTGCATGCATCCTTCTTGCAGGGATTTCAAAGGAAACTTCAGCACCTGAAACACCGATCCCTGCCTCTGCACTGGGAGCAAGTTCTAAACCACAATTTATGCACGTGCAGCTCAAATGAGTCAACAGGACAAGTCTTATGTACAAGCCACAGGTCAGATGCATTTGGGCGCTCCCTAAAGTAGTCCACGGTAGCACATCCCACTAGGTTTTATTCCATAGTACTCCTTACAAACAGTATAGAGATAAAACGCATGAAAGAAGCCAGGAGACACATACACACCCCAGTGCCCGAGCCACAAGGATCTCTAGTCTCTTTGCTATGTCCCATTCGCTACTGAAATCTTTAGCCAGTTGCTTAACATAGGATTCGTCTCATCTAACTGCGACAAATAAAACAGGGACATCTACATGCAGGTGCCTCATCGAGATTCCCTTCATGATCAGCAGGGGAAAATGGTGTTTCCAGAACAAGGTTATTTCCTTCTAATGGCGACTGGTAATAATAAACCTCGTTCCAGGGGTGCCTGTTTCACAGTGCTTCACACTGGCTGTTCACGGCGGTCAGACTAGAGCTCCAAGGCGTAGTCTGTACGTTTAGCTGAATCCCACTCCTGCAGACTCGGGCTGGGCCTCATGAGAGCAAGTAGAAGGTTCCCATTAATCTCAGCAGGCACTGAAGCCTACCTAGGAGCTTCGGGGGTTGGTTTTTCATTGGGTTTTTTCGAGGGGTCTTTTGGCAGGTTGTTGGTTTGTTTTTATTTTTAAACTGCTTTTAGCAGTTTAATGATTCCCCCAGCCAGCATCAAAACACATTTGAGAGTCAGGAGTCCAGTTCTGTGCTCCAAGCTTGGGAGGCTCTGTGCCAGGTTGGCTTTTAAAAATGTTAGAGCTCCCATATCACTTCAATACATCTGAAGTACAGAACCTGCCATGTTTTGCTTTTCTAGAATTTAATACTACTGTCAGCTCTTACCTCTTCATATAGTAACACAATTCATTTCAGTACAGCAAGTGTTACATATTAGCGCTAAAAGTAATAAAATTTTTATTCCTGTTTGGAGTAACTTTGAGAGATACAACATATTTTCACTTATATAACGCATAGCTTGAACTCAGATAAATGAGACAGAACATTATATATGCCTGTTACACTCTCAAAAAAAAGCTTTAAAAATATCACTTTTTAGAGCAATAGAAAACTGATGTTGCCAAAATAATAAAGATAAATCCAGCTTTGTATTGAGCAGGCACATTTCTACAGCTATTCAGTGCATGCACATGGGCCAGAAATTTAGACACAGGTCCAGTTATAAGTGAGTGCCAAACTTAGGCTTAGTCTCAAATATATATAACAATCAGATAGAGCCAGCTGCAAGCTGTACGCTGTCTAGGCTCCAAGCTGACTAGATACAAACCAGTCCTGCTCTGAAACTGGGAGTGGGCGGATTTCGCTTGGGCGCACCCTTGCTAACATACCTGAATACGTTTTGAGATGGTACTGGCCTCTGACCAGCCGCCTCAGAGAGCGACCAACAGTGAAGACACATACAATATTTATTACATCGTCCTTCCAAGGCAACGGAACTTGCATCTTTCTGCTATTTATTTTCACCACCATAATTGGAATTTCATTATTTATCTAGGCTGAGAGGTCTGCTGCGGATAATTAGGAACTGATCCTGCAATGTGCACACACGGTATTTCAGTCCTAAGAGTTAATGCTTAGAAAAACTTTGGAATTCAAAAAGTTTTTAGTAACCATCATTCTGCACACAGATACTAAGAATAAATCTAGCAACTAGCAGTGTATGCTGTGTTCTGTGTTAATTATAGTTTAAGGAACCAAATTGTCCTGGTTTTGGCTGGGATAGAGTTAATTTTCCTCCCAGTAGCTGCTGTGTTTTGGATTTAATACTAGAAGAATGCTGATAGCACTGA
>Ga0181612_123366_pt1 | contig 14749 bp, 7 predicted proteins | sample HoacroProtozoa21_FD_119630 | JGI IMG/M metagenome (GOLD analysis project Ga0181612, IMG submission 119630) | Hoatzin crop microbial communities from Cojedes, Venezuel. Combined Assembly of Gp0051906, Gp0051904, Gp0051908 | reverse complement strand
TTTTTAAGCTGTTTTAATAAAATTGGTGGCATTTTGATCAGTGTCGGTGGTGACTGACTGTGTCTGCTTTCATACATTCGTATTTATACATTCCTGAGCAGGAAAGGGATGAAATATTGCGCAAAGGTCGTCTGTCTCTTCTGACTTCTCCTGCCTGACAGTCTGGTACCGCATTTATTATCTCTATATAGTGGGTCTTTGAACCTAAGTGCAAATCAACTTGGATGACATTATCTGCATCTGCTGCGTTGTTATAAAACCATATTTATCAGTTTAATGCTACGTCCATAGCATAGTGGAGATTACAGTAAATGAAGTGCACAAGAGATGGTCTGAAGCACTTGAGTGGTGTTCTGGAGAAGATCCAGCTATTTGAGCTTCAAAAATATATTGTAGCACAGGAGCTGTTATGTTGGAGTACAGACAATGCGGAGATGCAAATGCTAATTTTGTTTCTGTGTTTACTGCATTGTTTTCCTTACATGTTTGGAAAACATGAATCAAGGAGTTTGTGTAGAATCTCTAGCACGTCAGTCTTTTCCTATGATTCCCTCTTTCAGCTGCCTGCTCAGTTGGAAACATTATTCTTATCTCTTATTTAAAAATGAAAACGTTGCAACTATGGTTTAGACTCCCAGCTGTGGCGACGATTTTAAGCCTTTAGCTATTCTCAGAGACTTGGCTGAGAACAGATTCCTCAAGCTGGTTCATACCTTTGGGCTTGGATAGATGCTTTTCCGTATTGGTTGTCCAAGCGTGTGATAGGGGTGCTAGGAAGCAGCTTACAGTTTCTTACAGATCTCATCTTGGAGATGATGTAAGGATCATTCAGATTTCTGTTCTGCTGCATCCCTTGGCATTTGGAAAATAACTGGCATTCCAAAATGTCACATGATCTGTACTAAAATAAAAGAGAAATTAAAGTAATAGGATATATTATAGTATATATTATTTATGCTACAGATTTATTGCAGGAGGTTCACTGTAACCACTGAGACACCAAAAAAACAAATGATTTGGTGATGGTTTCAGGTGGTTTCATGCCCAATGTTGCTGCATCTGCTTTTCTTCCCATCAGCCTGTGCACCCACATACATTTTGCTCCTTGTGTGCCCTGCTGCTTCAGCCCACCTGCAAAATCCTCATCTCTTTTGGCTCCTTTTCGATGCCCGGTAGCTGCTTGCTGGGCAGGAGACGGTGTTGTGGCACTGCAGCAGAATGACTGGTGACACCTAAACAGCGCAGACAGCTCATGGTGGGAGGGCAGGTGAGCTGTGACACACTTCTCTTTCAAGCCACTGATTTTTATGAAACTTTAGAAATGCCATTTCTTTGCAGCTTCCATCTCTGTGTCAGATGTGATAGAAATTAGATGACAAGCTCAGTAAGTTTCTCTGTGAGTTATTTGAGGGAAAGCTGGTAATCACGCTCATATTTCCTTCAGCAACCAGTTTTAAAAAAACAAAACACAAAACCTCAAAAAAACCCTTTTAAACCTTCCTAGAAACTTGTACACGATTGGAAAATAGCAATCAACAAGAGAGTGTTTCAGACTGCAGTTTCCCTTCCCACGCAGGCTCACCTTCAGCTCGGAACATGAGCAGGTTTTGCAGGAGTCTGGGATAACTAGGGGCAGGAGAATGAAGACACGAAGGAGAACTGATCTGAAATGGTTTCCCCAAAAGACATCGCAACACATGCTGCTGGTGCTTCGGAGAGAGGATGGCTGCGGTGCAGGCAGCCCTGCGGGAGCCCAGGCTGTCTGCCCGTACCTGCCCGCTGGCTTGTACAGCAGCATGAACAGGGAGGCAGCCGCAGCCTGGCGGCTCGGAAGATGTTTTATCAAAATAAAAAAGTTTGCCTGCTTGGGGGAACGTTTGGAAGCTTTCAAAGTAGCAGCAAGGAGTTCAGATCTTACTTTCCCCACTTTGGGCTGCAGAGGTCAAAGTTTGATCTAATGCCAGCAATTTGTTTTCATTTTCCTTAAAAAAGGTCTCTTCAGGAGCGGAGCGGTATTGATGACTTTTACAGCAAACGGCTAAAGTAAAATGTCAGCACAGCATCTCTGGTGGCCAAGGGAGCCTGTACTCTCTCATGGCTCTGGAAGGAGAGCAATATTAAGTTAAAATGGCTCCAGGGCAGAAAAAAAGATGAGCTCACCTAAAATTAGATTAGCGCTCTGGCAGCAATAAATCATTTGGAGAGAAGGATGAGAACTTTTTTGTGTGTTTATTTTGTATTTTTTATTTTTTTTCCTAAAGTGCTGGCTTGTATGAGAACAGAAGTGACCATTTCTGGAGGAAGCCTGCTACAAAGAGAGTTGTCCATGAGGATTTTATTAAAAACCTCTGCCATTTGAATGATGTTCATTTCTGTTCAAGCCAAAATATGATACCTGATCATGGGGTAGCACTGATCTGTAAACAGAAATACTTCTATTTCACTCAGCTACATACCGTTATTGCTTTTCAGTATGCTTCTTTTGCACCATTCTTGAGTCCAGAGTGTTGCTGTTGAGTGGGGCCAGGGTCAAGCCGGTGTCTGTCACGCTGTGGCATGCATAGGACGTCGCAGATGGATTCTTAGGACATGTTCAGGCAGCTGTTCTCAAAAACAGTATGCTTATTTTTCAGACTATTTGGGTAGGTTGCTCTTACTCATTTCTGCGCTCTATAACAGATGATGCTTAAGATACTGTGACATGACTTGTTCAATAACCACACAGACAAAAATATTTCAGTACTCCCATCTAGTAGTACTCTATAAATTGCACGTTTAGTATCATCAGTATTTCATTTTTCAGTAATTATCTCTATACTGATAGTTTCAGAAGCTTTCAATCCCATTTATTGTGTTTGAATAGAAAATAGAGATATACTGATGATAAATCACTAAGGATTTGTATTTTAGCATGATAGCAATGTGTTATTTTATATCTGTGTCTCTATTTTCTTTCGTTATAGCAAGTGCTGTGCACTTCGAGGATTTTTCGTCTTTAAAGTGCTTCATAAACATGAGCTGGATAAGTGCATGAATATTCCAGTGGGATATGCAACTGTTCTTAATGCCATTCACAGTGAACAAGCTGCAACAAATTACATGATTTTTTTTCTGCTTTGGTTCATTGTTGTATGTCTGTCTTGTGTTCCGGATAATTTCATAGTGCAACAGTTATTTTATGGAAAAAATAATATTTAGATTCTGTTTTGGGACATAGTTCTAAAAGGCATTTAGCTTGGTTGCTCATACAGTTGTAAGGTAAAAATCTGTGGCATGTGTTTTGCATCAGTAACGAAGATCATCTTTTGAGCGTTTTGAGCGAAGATTATCTGTAGTGTTTATTTGAAAAATCTTCCAGTCATAAGTTTACACTGTAATATTTGTAGAGAAAATGTGATAATATTTAGCGTAGTTGGGTGTCTTTAATTCCTGCAATTAATGTAATGATTTTAGGATTTCTCATGCATTTGAGAATAAACAAATATTGCCATTATAACCTGATTCAGTGCCCAGGTAGCACAGGGAGGCTCAAATTGCATAGGAAATCTCTGCTTTTTCCTAAAAGCAGAGTAGTTGGTTGTTTACAGTAGCATCATGGACAAAAGGAAGTCGTTATGAGAGGAAAATATATATCTGAACACTACCTGGGTGTAGAGTCCTTTCTTAATAAGTATCCGTGGATCTTCTGTAAGCAGCAAATGTCTGTCTTGAAGGAAAGGTAGTATTTCTGATGGAGTACTGTATTATTAGCCTTTAAAGCTTCAAGTAAGGAAAAAGAGGTAATTGTCTCTTTAATGCATCTCTGAAACAAATTTTAAGCAAAGACAAAGTGTAGCTTAACAGAGTCTAGAAATTTGATTAGGTAGAAGTCAGAGTCAAATTTACAATGAAATACTGAATTTTTACTTAATTTAATCATTTAGGTGTCAGCATAATTGAAGAGTGTTATCTTCCAGTCTTTTTCATCCTCTTTGTCTTCTGAAAGCTTTTGTCACTATAAAATGATACTGAGAGAAAGGGGAAGGGAAATGTGCAGCACTAAAAAAAAAATTTGGTTTGTTATCATGGTCATTAGAGAACCTTATAAAGAAAGATTGCAGCTTCCCGCCTTCGTTAGCAACCTGACAGGAGCTCATGGTCCATAACAGATTTGTTTGCATAATTCCATCTATAATTTCTGTGCTTATATAAACATAAAAAACTTCAATTTTTAAGTGTCTAATTATCTGAAGAAACTATTTCTCCAACAGTAATTGCTTACTGCGCTATTGAAGCAGGTTCGTACTGAAGGTTTCCCTCTGCGTTTAGTGCGAAATTTTTTTTACAGCGGATGCTGCTGCTTCTGAAAAGCATTGCAGGGGTTGTGTGTCTCATTTTTACAGGGGCTTGACAGGAACAGGAGGGACAGAGCCCTACTGTTTTAGGTACTTAAGTGTAGTACCGCTTTCGTTAATGTTGATGTAAGGCTTTGGAATTTAAAAGCGTTTTATGAAATGGTAGGGCCAGATCAAGACAGAGTTTGCTGCAATTGCAGTAGGAGATCAAAGTTCAAAATTGTGATCTTGAAGTGATCCACATGTATATTACTAGTTTCTGTCCAAGTATTTTATGTTTAAGTTACCCAGAAACTTAAATCTTTACCTAGAAGCGCTTCCATTTTGACAGTGGGGAGTATCTTGGACCAAGAGCATCTGCAAGGTAGAGCTAAGCACTCCTCCTGCCAGCTGCCTTAGAGACTTCTTCTGATGGGTGTGCCATGGAAGGGCTTGTCGCAAACCTAGGGGGCTGTTCTTCAGGCTTGTTCTTTTGTGGTTAGGTTTGTTTTTTTCGAAAATCACATCTGGAGGAGAAGGAGCCCTTGTTTGTGGCGGTGGTTTTATTTTTTTAATTTGATTTTATGATCTGGTTCCAACTTTAGGCATTCCAATGGTGTGAGAAACCCAGATACCTTGGCCTGTGAGGATTTTAACCCATGTTGTGCACAGCAGGGGAAATGCTTGCCAGGTTCCCTGCTGTTTGGGGACATTCCCCGTGTTTCTTACAGTGCTTTCTTTAAAGATGTGAAGGAACAGAGAATTAAGTGCATGAAAAAGAAGGGCATAAAGCAAGAAATTTGCTTGGTTCTGACTATACATTCTATATTCTTTTTTTTGCAAGTTTAAGGTCTTGCTTTTATAGTATTTCACTGTTGTATACAGTATATGATTAATATCAGCTCCAAGACCCATCCACCTCCTCAGTGTTTCCTATTAGCTACCCACAGGGAGTTTCCTACATTGAGCTTTGCACCCTGGGTTTCATTCCCCTGCTGCTGGAGGAGGGGTCCGTGACTGAACATTGCATACGAGACTTTTCAGAAGCTTGCTGGGAGAGCCAGGACTTGGGCTTAAAAGTTTTAAAATTTCTAGTCTTAGGAACACTAAATCCTGTTGTCCTTCTGACATTAAGCAATAGTGCTGCACCAGTACTGAAACAGCATTCAGTTTTGCAGAATATCTGTAATTTAAATTAATAGCAGAATTAATACTATCACACTTCCTGCAGTGTGTATTTGATTCTGAAAATTAAGAGGCAAAATCACTTTTGTCAAAAAGCTTTTTTCTTCCTCAAATTACTTGTTTAATTATTCAGTATTCACACCAAGAGAGATCAAATATCGAGGGAAGAGAACACTGGTAGGCTCAACAGCCATAAGAGTCTTAAGACAGGCATTTATTTGTGGTTTTCTTTCAAGGCTTCTCAAGTTTTATTCAACTTCTCTAGCACTAATTAAAATGTGAGCGATTTCTGACAGTGTTCCTGGGGTTTCACACTAAAATACAGACTTCTAAATTTTTTATGTTTTATTTTTAGGGAATTAGTATGTGTTAATCTCATGGCAGTTAATGCACAGGAACAAGCAGAGAGAGAAAAGATTGTGACAGCATTGTGCAGTGGATAGGACTTCAAAATAGGCTCTGTAAAAATTGCAGAGGCCACACTAAGATGTAGGGAACACTCTAAGGTATTCAACAATGTCCACAAAGAATCTTTGTATTTCTGTCTTTTCTTTGCCAAAGAGTGTCATACATCATCTCTATTGCTAATTCTGTGTTGGATCAATGCACAGTGCTCCCACTGCTTGCGATGGATTTTTCCAGCACTGAATAATGGAGAGATTTATACTGTGGTCCTTGAGAGCAAAGACAGATGTCATCTTTTCTTTTTTTCAATTTTTTTTTTTTTTTTCCCTTTTCTGATGCCATCCTGCCATTGCTAGAACTAGTGGAGCCCCACCATCGACTGAAATGCTAGAAGGGTTCTCTGGAGGGACAAAGGCCGTCTCCAGCTCTGCTTTAGGCATGCTGCTCACAGTAGGTCTGTAGGCTTTGGGGCTCAGTTTTCCATAACTTCCCTGCAGATGAAAGCATGCAATGGGATGGAGAAGTGCAGGAGGGCTTTTGGGTCTAGGCTAACAATTGAAGAACTACTCCAAATGTACACCAGAGATCTGCACTGCAGGGGAGGGACGCACTTTTGCCTTACAATTACTGTTGACTGAGGATTTAAGAATCGAAGCACACTTTGCAGTTGTAAAACTTAATAGAATAGGACACTTCTTTAGGCTGGGATGCGGCAGAAGTAATGTGTGTGAGTATGAGCTGCCTGGAAGAAGGGCCACGGCACGTGCTTGGTGTTAGGGTAGAGGAACTCAAGAGCAATGCCCCAGTAACTGAAGGAGTGTAAAAAGGTCCCAGTGCCTTTATCTGAAATTTGTTCAACCTTTGTTGCAGTCAGTTGCTGTTTGCCGAAACTGTCTGCAAGAATAGCATCCCTTTGCAATTGCAAGAACCTTTTCATTTTGACTCACCAACGTTAGATATATGGAGTGTATGCATTTGTATGGCAAGTGAGCAATTGTCTTAATTTCTCTTTCGTTTGTTTACAGGTGAAATAAGGCTGATAGTGTGGGTGTGTGAAGGAGGCAGCTCTTGAGTCTTTCCAAAGAAAGGAGCTGGTTTCCTTAGCAACAGGCAAGGATATGCGATACCTCTCCAAATAGTTCGTCACCTCTTCCCCAGGTCCTGCTCTCTGTTGCAGCTCTCTCGTTATGCACCAGAGCAGACAGCATGCCTGCAGCATGAGCTAATTGTAATGCATGATGGCTGGTAGCTGTCATTGGTATTGGACAGAAAATAAAAAAAAATTGAATTTGCTGTCTGAGTGTCTGGTTCTAACAACAGCTTGATTATTTCTGTTATTACTAGTGATGCATAGTCCCTGCTGAGGTTTCACTTCCACTAGGTATCACTGGCATTTATCATTATGAACAATAAGGATAAATGCAGATTTTCTTGCTGCAGACTCTGCTGAGGCTTCCTTCATGGCTGATAGGATGTAGATTGAGAAGGGAAAGAGGTGATTCTTTACGCGGCCTTTGCTGCCAGTCTAAAGACCTAGCCGTAAATGCAGGTCATTTTACGTTCATTCACTCCACAACTGACAAACAGAGGTTGGTTATTACCATTCAGAGCTTCTCTTTCTGCTTCTGTTCATGTGCTGGTGGCAAGACGTGACTATATCCTCATCAGAAATGTAATTTGCAGGATGGAGAGACAAATAAGCACACTACTCAATATGTTGAACTGAAATTCCTTTTTTACACAATGTTTTTTTTAGTATTTTGAGTCCCTAACCCAACCGTACCCGAATAATGGGAAGTTAGGTACCCCAGTTTATCTGGAAGGAGCTGAGATTAGAAGTAGTGTAACACATTTTCTTTCTCTATTTTTATGTATTTAATTTAATTTTTGTTTTAAATGCAGTTTCCAGATCCTAATGTCTTAGTAACAAATAATATGACTACCGTCATACCAGTGCTGAAGAACAAGGAAAGGAGAAGAGGCCAATCCGTGCAATAATGATTTTTGTACCGTAGTCGTATCAAGGAGTTACAGCTAGCCTTGAGAGCCCTCTGTGCTGAGAACTGTATATTTCTCTTTCACCCCTGAGATGCAGCACAGAGCTTTCATCCAGGGATAAAGGAATATTAAGGTAGGCACCGTGGTGGCCATCCAATTCAGGGCTGTTGTCCATCTCTAACAAGTTCCTTAGACAGCTTAGGTAAATCAGAAAAAGAAGGAAAAAGCTTTTACTGTGGCAGCTGTTCATTCATTCACTACCTGTGAAATGTTGGGCACCCAGATTTCCCACCGAGTGCTGAAAACGGTAAGTAGCTTATGGGATCATACATGTAGGATCCCGAAGTGTGTTTTCCTAAATATGAGTTTTTGTGGAATAATTAATATTTTTTGCAAGCATTTGAATCTTCTCATCATCTTCAGTTTTGATGTTCCTTATATTTGCTTATACAATGAAAACCCACAACCATCATGAGTAGTAGACTTTGCCTGTAAATAACAGCAGTCTTTGAGATGTTGTGCATCATTTCTTTCTGAAAGAGCTTAGCCCTGTGGCCTTACTTAAGGAAAAAAAAAAAAAAGGCAGCCATTTCTTAGCAAGCAGATATTTAGGCTATATATATATATTTATCCTTGCTCTTTTTGTCAGCCTGTGTTATCAAAACAATTTGTTATACTTTTCAGCACTGTCCTCAGGGCTTCCAAGTAGCATGCTGGTAAAACAGAACATCTTCAACAGCATCTGCTGAACAATGCTGCATTTCCAGTTTGCTCTTTGTTGAGAGCTACCTTTCACCAGGTACTGAGGCTGCAGGAGTGCAAAAGACCGGATTTTTACAGGTTCTACAAAGTACCACTTCATAGAAAAAGCAAAAGAAGGGAAATGTAATAGGTTATAAGAAGCATTGTGCTACTTCAAAATGATTGCTGCTTTAATAGTTCCTATCAAACGGCAATTTTAATTCTGCCTCTATTGGAGAAATAGAAAGCAATTAATCTTTTGTAGCACATTGTGAAAAATAGGGGCTTAAGCAGTATCTCAGTGAGGCTGTTCCTTCACTTAACCTTGAGCTGGGCAATAAATAATTATAAATGCAGCTACATTGCAAGGCAAAAGTAATTTGGTGAAATAGAATTATCATATAATGCAGGAATTGGAAATCTGAATTGGGTTTCCTGATGTTCTTTGTCCCAGAAAAGCGTGAATTTGTCTATGATTTGTGTGTAAAAGAGTGGAGCTGGCTTTTACAAAGCACCTTTTACACCCAAGCTATCACCAAATCATGTGTATTGCAGTGTTGGCATAAGCAAATGTGCTCGCGCTCTGGCAGCTATAACTCACATAGAGCCTCTGATGGTAGGGCTTGTTTTATGGAGGGAGAAGGTGATGTCCAAGGTGCATGGATGTATTAACATCTTTCAGATAATTTCCTGCTCTTCACTCAGGGCACCATATCGATGCTGCCTTCCAGAATATTTTCAGTAGTACCACATCATATAAAGTTTCTGCTCCATTGTGGTGAGCTGCTGAGGAGATTAAAGGTACAAGTCAGAGCTGCTTTACCTTTAGCGTCTCTTTCCTGCCCATGCAGATTCAGGGGACCCCTTTCCCCTCAGTGCCACGCTGGTGTTCCCTGCAGCTCCCGTGCAAGCCTTGCAGATCCCAAAGCAGCGTTGCTAACCTCACTTCACCTTGGGGCTTTTCAGCCAGCTCAGTGGGAGCTGGTCAATGACAGGATCAGTGAAGCATACATGATACAGGTCATCAGTTCATATCATGGAGCTGTGTGCAGGATGCTCTGATAAGAAGAGGCAGAGGATGTTGGGGGGGGATGGTAAAGGTGTTTTTCCTACTCCAGAACCTGCCTCAGTGTACTGGTCAACTGGAGCAATAGGCAGGAGCCATTCAAGCCCCTGGCTAGCTCTGTAAATATGGGACGTCATGAGTAACATCAGGGTCATGTTATCAGAAATATGGCCTTGCGATATAAGGAACAAGAAACCTGTTGCTAGGAGACACAGCTAGCAATAGTAGTGAGTTTGTAGGGCATTGTTCAGTCCTGCTCAGTCTCCACACCACTCCCACCAATTTCAGGGAGATACTGTGTATCTGCAGGGAACCATATTTATACTTACATGGTGGAAACTTCTCAGTGGTAAAGACTCATCTGCTTTTATCTGCTTTGTCCATGTGTTGATAGTGAGCTGTGGAGTGTTTACGAACTAAACTGAGGAAATTTCTTCGTTTTATAAAATGTAAAAATCAATGTAATGTGTAATTGCGCACACGCTCCTAGTTTCTCCTGTGCAAGTTTGAGACTAACTAAATGGCTACAAAAGCTGAAGCAGGATGCTTCAGTTTGACAGAAGTTAATAAAAGGAAGTGTAGCTTTTTTCCCTTTTTTTTTTCCCCTCCCCCTCCCCTTTTGATGTATTTACTTGTTACGTGATAAGGGTAAAGTGAAAGTGCAGAGCTATTCATTTTTATTAAGAGGTGTAGTCAAGTGAGCAGGGTGTGGTAGGATGGAGTCTTTTTAGTCCGCAAATAAATCAGTTTTCTGACCGATTTGAAGCCTGGAGGAGGGCACAGTTATTTCAGTTTCTGTCTGCTCATTCTACTCGGTCCTGATTATTATGTTACATGAGTTTACAGTGGTGTTTGAAATGCATTAGGCAGCTCATTTGTGCTGTAATATGGCCTATTGTGTAAATATAGAATGATATGGTTTATTGGAGAAACAGGTGTGGGCACGTGGAAATACAGTTTGCCTCGGAGAGTTGTTTCTAATTGACTAGTAACATATGCTGTTTCTGAGTAGGCCATAATTAATCAGCAAGAACGCTTTTCCTGAGTTTCCTCCTGTAAGTGAACAGACTCAGCACATCCCTCAAGTAGAAATTGAGAAAATGAGGGGGGAAAAAGCCTGAGTCTCCAGTGAGCAAAGTAGTTGTATTTCTGTGAAGCTATCCTAGCAGAGCGCTTTGAGTGATCGCAACATGGGCTTTGAAAAGAAATCCTGAATTTCTCATTTCTCATAGGTTTGTTAAAGTTTTTGTACATTTCTGGTGGCTGCTGCATGTCAAGAAGGCACCTGAGGTGGGTCAAGAAGAATGATGGCACAAAAAAAATGAGCTGGTAAACCAAAACCTTTCTCTGACCCCCCCCGCTCTTCTTTTTGTTACATTGTGGTGTACAAGTACATGGGTGGTTAATGTAACGGCTCTAATCATGCCAAGCTCACTATGCACAAAAGTGAATGTCTAAAACTGCTGTTGAATATCCATTTTACAGCAGCGTTGTTACAGTATTTTCAAAATCTTTAGGTCTGGAGATGTTTAAACTAGAGGTGAAACAAGTGATAAACCTGCTTTTGTAATACATTGTAGCAACCTGAAAATGTCAGTAAGTTTTGATCATCAGAAATGTGATGTAGCTGGATTTTTGTGTCTACTGTGTTGGTGACAGACCTGTCACGCTGAGAGGTAGGACTTCACCGTGCACACTGCTGGTGATAGAACAGCTGTGGGTGCTGGTAGCTCTGCAGTACAGGTGGGGTTTTTTTTTTTTTTCAGACTCTGCTTTAGTATATTCAAGAATATCTCATTTATCTTCTTGTTCAGCAATTTGGGAATGTTATTTATTTTTAGTCAAAGGACTCCCAGCTATCTGTTGTTTAGTGCAAGGTCCACAGAGCTTACTGGTTAGAGAAGGTTAGTTGCAGGGAAGGCAGAGCTTCCTGGATGTGGGAAAGAGGGAGATGTTTGGGTGTCCGCTACAGGAATCATCCCTCAGAAAAGCACCTGCTTAATTTGCAAGACTTGACTTCTCTTCAAAAATCTCAGGACCTAGCTTTTTGGAATGAAACCCAGAAGTCCAGTAGTTAGGTGAGGTCATGTATATAATTTCATAGTTGGGTTGTGCTGTAAATGAGCAAAAGCCATAATGTTCCAAACTGTTGTTCAATTCCTTAGGTCAAGGTTGTGTGTCGTGTCTTTCCAGTGGTTTTGAAACTAGACATAATTTTATATTCATTTTCCAAGAATGCCCATGAGTTGCTTAAGAAACTGCTCTAGTCTTGCTGCACAGTGGAAGTACTAAAAGCACTCTTTCAGGATTCAGCATATCAGCTGAATTTTTACCTTTGCTCAAAAAAGTGGCTATGCAAGCATTTTCTATTGCTTTCTACTGTCTAAAGGAGGAAAGGAATAATAAGAAGATACTGAATCTGTCCTTTTTCAAACATTGTTTCTCTAAACACCTGCACTTCTACAACTCGCTGTATCTGTCATACTAGAAACACACCCTGTGGGCCACTGGTGTCCTTGGGAAGAATTGTGTTGGTCCCGAGAGCTGCCCCTTGCTGCAAGAATATTGAGGACTGCTACTACCAGCAGCTCAATCTTGTTTAAAAAGTACTTAAGATTTTTTTTTTTCTTGGAAACAATTTTGTGAGTTTGAGAGCAGTCACTGTGTGATAGAAGGAAAGGTGAAATAGATAAGGCTTATTGAAATTTGTCCCCCAGTTTGAGTGCTTTCATGTGAAAACCTGCTGTCTCCTTTGACTTGTCCTTTTATCCCCTGCGGTGGAGCTGTAGCCACTGAAGTGCATACCTACATCCATTCTTGTTTGGGTAATCATTTCAGGGATATGTGGCCCATCTTGCTCAGTAGGACCTGCTTACGTGTTTAAAATGTTTTCCTGTAGAAGGATTTTTTTTTTTCCTTATCTGAGGCAAAAGCATGAGCAAAACTGAGCAATACTGCTTCCTAAGGGACAGCAGATTTCCGTTCTGATCCCAACTGACCAGCAGATCATTTCTTAAGATCTTCAACACCCATGCTTTTGGATGACCCCAAGACCAGAGAAGTTTGTGTGGAGCTTTTTTTCCCCATTTATTTTTCAGTATACTCTGTGTCAATCTGTTTCTTTCCAAAGATGAACATCCTTCCTATGATTAACAAAAGCCCCACATGTGTGACTAATGAATATGAGGAGAATGTGTGTAGGCAGGTATGTTCTTCCTCATACAATTAAACAAGGAGGAAAGAAAGCTTGTGGCTTCAAGTGCCAGCTTACCCCAGGGCAGGAGGTTAACATTTGACAAGACGACTGCCCTTGCAAGGTGTCCCAGCAAAAGCAGATGCAGATTTCATCGAGGCTTGATCTTTTGAAATTCACTTTGCCTACTCAGCATACTTCTCATGGGGTTTTTCCCACAGCTCACAAAAGATCCATCTGGAGAAGACTGCTAGCGAAGTATACCGATTCATCTGTGTGCTTGAATGTCTAGACCGGTGTAAGGGCTGAGGTAAAGTCTTTGTAAGCTGTCATTCTCAAAACCATTCTGAAGTCCTCCTGTGGTTCGCAGCGTCGGAAATATGAAGATGAGAAATTCTGCTGGAGGGGACTTCAGCAATTTGTGGGGCAAATTCTGTTGCAGTATTATTAGGTAATTAAATACTGTATCTCATTCATCTATACCTAAATCGCTGGAATTAAGGTTGTAGGGGCTACTTTTGTGTTGTCTTTTTCTGATTTCTGGATATTAAGCCATGCCACCCCAGTGCTCTCTGAGGCCATACGGACACAAATGCATCGACCTATGTTCCTGTTTTAAAAAGCTAGAAGCGTGACCCCTTCAGGCAATGCAGCTGTCACCAAGCAGTGACAAATTTCTCACAGTTTTCGGTGCTCAACTTTCATTTCAGGGACCTGCTTGTCTCTGTACAGATGTCTGTGTGTGGTTTGCTCCAGATTTATTTCTCGAGCTTTTTCTTACAGTTCATGCATCCCTAGCTACAGGAATAATTCCAGTTCCCTGCTGGAGGGTCCTTTGGTAGTGAAACTGCTGTAATCACACTGTGGAAGAGTAGAGCTGGTGTGAAAGGAGCTTTAAGGGGGTATGGGACTTCTCTTCAGATCTTAACTTTCTGCTGGCGTGACCTGCCATTGGGGATACGTGCACCTGCACAGACCAGCCTGCACCACCAGATTTCTCATTTGTATGGAGGGCTTGCGAGAGAACAGTAGTGTGTGACTAAAAAGTATGTAGGTTTTCCATCCTGGCCACTTAGGTCTGAAAAGCAGGTTATTATCTGCTGAGTTAGAATTGTATTCGTATTTGGCAGTACGTGAAAATAGAGCCTTAACAAAGGTGTACCAGTTTTCCCTGCTTGAGCAATAATATTGATCCCAAAAAGATGGAAAAGCTTTTGTTTTCTTGTTACGAAAGATTGTTATATTGACAAAACAGAAACTGAAAAATTGAATGGAATATAAGGGGGAATTTAACTTTCATTTGAAGGGCAACGCTGCAGAAAGATGCTTTACAGTTATTAGGCTGTAGAAGCAGGTGAAAATGTACTCTTAGCTTTTATACGGTATTTACCTTTTATGGCAGCTTTCCAGGACCACTGTCTTAGGCCTGGGAATCCTGATGCTGTTTTCCTTGGAGACCTAAGGAACCTGATATGTATGGAGCACTGGAATGGGTTGCCTACAGAGGCTGTGGATTCTTCTCTAGAGATATGCAAAACCCGCCTGGACGAGGTCCTGTGCAACCTGCCCTAGGTGACCCTGCTTTGGCAGGGGGATTGGACTAGATGATTCCCAGAGGTCCCTTCCAACCCTGAACATTCTGTGATTTCCAGTTTTCGTGTTATCTTGTTGTTTGTGTTGCCGTAGTTGCTAGAGCCCTCGAGTAGAGCCATGGCTAGGTATGACTTAACACCTAGTAAAAAGGAGAACTGGGGGGGGGGGGGGGGGGAAGCTCTGCCTTAGCACGTTTCTGAGCAGTATGGAGAAACTGGGGAAAGGGGGACAGAACAAGGGGGCGATGGCAAGAGC
>Ga0181612_156104_pt1 | contig 14751 bp, 10 predicted proteins | sample HoacroProtozoa21_FD_119630 | JGI IMG/M metagenome (GOLD analysis project Ga0181612, IMG submission 119630) | Hoatzin crop microbial communities from Cojedes, Venezuel. Combined Assembly of Gp0051906, Gp0051904, Gp0051908 | reverse complement strand
TGGGAGAGCTGGGGCTGCTCAGCCTGGGGAAGAGAAGGCTGCGGGGAGACCTTAGAGCAGATGCCAGTGCCTGGAGGGGCTGTGAGAGAGCTGGGGAGGGGCTGGTGATAGGGGTGTGGAGTGACAGGACAAGGGGTGATGGCTTTAGACTCAGAGGGGAGATTTAGATCAGATGTCAGGAAGAAATTCTTCCATGTGAGGGTGGTGGGATGCTGGCCCAGGTCACCCAGAGAAGCTGCGGCTGCCCCCTCCCTGGCAGGGTTCAAGGCCAGGTTGGACGGGGCTGGGAGCACCCTGGGCTGGTGGAACGGGAGGAGCTTTAAGATCCCTTCCGACCCAGACCACTGTATGGTTCTGTGATGAACTAGCTGCCTCCAGGTCTGACTCTGCTTTGCAGTATGAGCTTCTTGAACGTGAAGTCCAGACCCCTGTTGGAAGCCCGCCCTTCCTACCTGGTTGCCAAAGGGAGACTTGGTTAATGTTAAATTCAGTAGGAAAATTACTGCCGGTCCCTGGCCATAGAGTTTCCCACAACTCGTGTTACGACGTGACCCATGCTCTGACAAGCCAGAGGCACACAGTGTTGGTTTTGTCCTGTAGTACTTTTCCTATACAGATGGTGTGGGTGAAAAATGTTCTCCTCTGACCCCGTGCCTGAGGTAAATAAACTGCAAATAGCTTGGGAGAGCCAGTGGGATGCAAAGTAGTGAAAAAGGGTGACAACCATCAAAGCCTAAATTAACTCTCTTTTGCAAACATAGTGGGAGGAGACATTATCAGGCTAAAAATACGAGCGGTCTGTAAAAGGAGCGGTTTTACTCGTGTGCTGCTACTCACATCTTACCTAATTAAAACAGCAGTCGCTTAATGTTGCGCTTGCTTTTCCACCGTTCACGGCACTGGAGTTTTTCTGGGAGGGGGTACTTGCCGAGCGTGGACAATGAGGGCTTGTGTCCATGGTAAGACTGCTGCTTAAAGCCAAAGTAAATACTGAGGTGGTTATAGTTATGCCGACATAAGCCCCTATATGAACATTCTCACTCAAACTTTTCTAAAATTTAACTTCTGTTTGTAGGAGATGGGTTTAAATCGGAGTGGGAAAAGCTGCCATGTTACTGGAATAGGAGTGTCCATCTGGAGATCTGTTCCAGTTTAATTTATTAAACTTTAAATTCCTGCCACTCTTTTTGGAAAATAAATTTTTTTCCTTGTCACTCCACCACTCTTTCCCGGTTGTGTCACACCGGCTTTAGGTTGTAAATCTTGCGGGGGACCTTTTTTCTTTAATTAAATTCTAGACTTTGTTGATCAGCTCTCGGACATGAAGCTGCCTCCTTTCCAGTGCTGTTGGTGTAACCCATCCCTTTCGAGAGAAACCCGCAGGTGAAGGCTTCTCCCCCAGTTACTGGTTACAGGCCTGGAGCTGAGAGTTGCCTGCAGGGAATCTCCGGAGCTGCATCAAGTCCTGCTCCTGGGAAGGGAGAGCCCTTTGCAGTGATGTGGGCTGGGGACAAGTGTGAGCAAGTCCAGCCGAGAGCCATGAAGATGATGAGACCACAAAGTTGATGAGATGTTGGAGAATGACGGGTAAGGATGATAGTCCTTGCAAGCTGGCTCGCCTCTCCTCTGCCTCTGGCCTTGCACTTTGCGTACCTTCTTGTGGCTCCTGCTTGGTCTTGGCTGCACAAATGTTTCAAACTGATCTGCTCAAAAAACTGGTTGGAACCTGACGCCAGGCCAGGAGTAATGCTAATGGACTCGATCTCAAATAATAGCATGGTGCATACCACAGACTGGTAAGCATCAGAGGATGTAGTAAAAACCCTTTCCCAGGAGAGGCAAGGGAGGAGGAGTGATAACATCTTTTACGTGGCGCGCTGTCTCCATCAGACTTCCTGGCAGGACATGCAGAGAAGACCTGTTGGCCTGTGCTGCCCGCCTCTGCTAGCACTGTTGTAGGAGGAGTTTGGGCAGACCAAAACTGCTTTTCTGCAGGTATTGGAGGTACCGCGCTACCTCACCTGCTGTGAGCTTTTTCCAAGAGGAGCTGGCACAGGACACTGCCAGCACAGCGTCTTCCCGGTGATGCCGCCGTAGCCTCAGTTTATCACATGAACAGTCTCATCCCATGGCCTCGTCTTGCTGCACCAGCCACGGCACAAGGGCTGGCTGCTCCGTCTGGGTGTCTCAACCCTTCCTGGCTGTCATCACCCAGGGGAAGGACACTTAGCTTTCCAGAACGTGGGAGATGTGCACCGTAGGCAACAGACCACTGGTGATGGTGGTGAGATCTGCTGCAGAGATGCCCTTAGCATCTTGAAAATGGATTGAGAATGAGCAGGGTCCAACTGGTGCATCCATCTGAACTAGAGCACTGAAGTTTTAACTGCACGCTCGGCTGCTGCAAGCCCTATAAGCTGTCTGTTACAGAAGAAGTGCGTATGATGGGGAATATTCTGACGTGCCTCTGATGGCTTGAGGAGCTCTCGCTGCCACTGGCAAGTCCTGGTCATATTTTTATTTGCCTGTTTTTCTTGTGCAGTGGTTGTCATTTTAAAAAAAAACAGAGGGGCGGGAAAAAAAGGTATGAGCTGGTTTTTCCATGCAGTGGTGTTGCAAACACCATAGCTGCTGGTTTTTTTTCTGGGGGATAGGTGGACAGGTTCAGATATTACAATAGGAGTAACTGCTGATTTTGTTTGATCTTAAATGTGAATCATTCTGAAATTAATAGTGATAATTGCTTTTGGGAATGTTTTGGGGTGTTTTTTTGGTTGGGTTGTTTTTTTGAGGCTCAAAGCTGGAAAAACGAAAGTTTGCCAAATTGCTAGTCACAGGGCATGTTTCATCCAGGGCGTGACGACTTTATTGCCTTGGAGAACTTTTGGGCTTAGAAACGCTGCTGGATGGGTAGTCCTGGAGGCTGCAGTCCGTCCTTTGCACCAGAGCTTTGTCTCATCAGTGACTTCGTAAAGGTCTACTGGGATGTGAATTTACCTTCTACATAATGCCATTACAGCGTGGGCAGCAAAATGCCATTTTTCTTCTAGCAGTTTCCTTGTGGGTTGATCTAAAGATTCCTCTAGGTGCCCGTTCACATATCTCGCTTCTCTCTGGAGGTGACTAGCAGTCGGGGTCTTCAGGGTGGGTTTTGTGGAGGGCATGCTGCCCTGCCAGGAGCAGGACAGAGAACCCCGGGTGGGGGTCTGGCTGGCTGGTGGGAAGCTCTTTCCCTGGGCAGCAAGGCGGAGGGCTGGATCCGGTCGTAGCAGTCCGTGGTGTGCCATGCCCTGCTCTTGGGACGGTGGTGTGTCCATGCAGTAAGACCCGTGCCGGCTGACCTGACAGGAGCTGGAGGCAAAGACGTGGCAGGAGGAGCATCCTTCAGCCCCCCTGTCCTGCCTGGGGAAGCAGAGAAGGGCTGGCTTCTGCAGGCCAAGCTGCAGTAACCCATCAACCACCGTCTGCCAACTTGAAGGCTTCTTCTGCTAGTCCAGGTTGTGGGCTTCGTGAAGCAACTCTGAGCAGTTGAGGGAACAGCCTTCTGTCCTGTTAATAGTTTTCTCTGAGGCTGAATGATTCTACGCTTCTACTTTATTTTTGTCAAGGAAGTTTTGTTTAATTTGTGAACTTTGGGTTTCCATCGCGCATCCCTGCAAGCACCTCCTGCTGCTAATAAATTTTGGGCTTGTGTGTGTGCAAAGCTGAGTAGAGAAAAGCCTCCTGGCTGAGACAAGGGAGCAGCCAGCATAACACCAAGACTAATTCGACGTGCACACAGCTGAAGCTTCCCCTTTCCCTCCCCAGACCATAGCAAACCCCTCCACATGTCCCCACTGAGTTGCGTGAGGTTAGAAGGACTGGGATGAGCTTGCTGAGGGAAATGGCACATGGACCTGACTCTGTGGGCTTACTTTAAGGGTTTGCTGGATCCCTAAGACTAGCCTGGACCTGGTGAAGAGTGTGGTGTAAGATGGACTCTGACGTTCTTCAGGATGGCCACCATCATCTTCGCTTGGTTTGCGCGATGCTAAATTGCAGGGTGGTCCCACTGTATAGCAGGAGCTTCTTGGAGCCACTGCAACCCCGGTGATGACCGTGAACGTAAAGCCATTTTCACAGTTCTCTGGTATTTTAGGAATTTGGGAGCTGCCGTTCAGTGACTGCGCAGCTGAGACGTGGGAGGAAAGCTGAAGACAACTGGTGAAGTGTGCAGTGGCTGTCGTGCTAAAATGGGCTGGAGAGGGTGAGCTGACATCTGTAAAATACAGGGAGCGGGTTTGACTCGATCTGTTCTGCCGAGTCAGCACTAGGAGTGTTTTAGTCCTGTTAAACATCCTTGTAAACGAGATTTACAGTGCAGTCTGACGCAGGGTCTTGATCAAAAGCAAACCCTGGAGTGACGATTAAACCCAGCCTTGCTCTGTCGTAGGAGAGCAGTTAACAGCGGCAAGAAACCAACCTTCCTTCACTTGCTGAACTTCAATTATTTGTTGTTTTAATAGGCAGGAATAAATAGTCAACAAATAAGCTTCCTGTCCTTCATTGATTGTGTTCTGCTGATTATAAAGAAACTTAAAATCTGACTTCTTGATTCTTTTTTAATTGAAACCTGGCTAACCCTGTGGGTTTGATGTCATCCAGTTGCATGAACTAGAAAGGGTTCGTGCCTGGATTCTCAGCTGGAGGATCGTATGGTGACTTGGGGTGGAGGTATTTTCCTGAAGTAGCTTGGATTAGCTCTTGCGTTTGGGACGTGCCTCCTCTCTCCTTTCCGTATGCCCTCCCCTAACACTGGGCATCTCAGGCAGGGCGGGGGATGCCACGGGAAGAGCCTTTGGGCCTCTGGAGCTGGAGGACAACATCAGGGCTTCCTGGCAGCTGATGGGGGCTCAGCACAGCCTTCCAGCGCCCTGCCTTTAGGGACGGCTTTCACGGCACCTTTGCTGTCTCTCCACAGGACCTGCTGCGAGTATCTCTACTCCCAGAGGGATACAACGGGGTTGTAAATTGTTGGTGGAGCTTGCGGGGATGTGTCCTACCACGCGGCTGTGCTTTCCTGCCTTCTGGCTGGGAACAACGAGCAGCCCTTTGGCTGGAGGGAATTTGCCCCGTGAGCAGCCGGCTGTTTGACGTGCAGAGCCCTGCTCCCAGGGAAACGCGTGCCGGGACGGAGCAGCTGGGGTGCGACTCGGCTCTCTCGCCCTGTAGCCCGAAGGACTGAGGATCCCAAGTGGAGATGAGCTTGCAGCTCCTTTGGGAGCCTTTCCCCATGGTTACTGTCAGAAACACAGATCTCTGCATCCTGTTCCGGTCTGTGCAGCTACACCACCGTCCAACGAGGCAAAAACATGACTCAGATGCTTCTTTCGGGGGGGCTGGCGGAGGCCGTAGAGGAAGCAGGCGGGTTTCTCCCACCCCGTTGTGTGGACTGGAGTGCTATTGCAGTTTTAGCAGAACGCAGCCTCAGCGCAAAGCCCCTCCGCATGTGTCCACGGACTCGTAAGCCCTGTGCTGGGAAGCGGCGAGGGAGCGAGCTGCCTCTCCCTGGGCTGCGGCAGGGTCGGAGGGAGGAGGGCTGGTGCCCATCCCGATGCACGCTGAGCATCCCTGCCTGCCTCCACCACCGCCATGCTCCGCTTAGCCGTACCATGGGCGGTTGTGAGGGGCAGTGCCGATTGCAGGCTGCAAACTGGAGGCAAGGGGCTTGCTGGGCCTTGGCTATAATTAGCTGTGTGATAATTATTGGGTGATTCTTGGGCCATGGGGTGAGGAGCGGTGTACGCCTGCTTGCAGCCAGGCTGTGCAGCCTAACGGTGGGCTTGCAGGACAATACAGCAGAGCAAAATCCTGGTGCTACTAGAGGTGGGACCTTTGCGGCGAACTTCCCTTGGGCCGTTCATCTCGAGGTAGCCTGCATTGTCTCTTCCAGTGGGTGAACTGAACCGAGAGTTCAGTCCCATACCTGCTTGATGGTAAAGCTGCTGTGATCCCTACCAGGCCGGAGGAGGTCAGCGGCAAGCATGGATGCTGGAGATATTCCAGACCTGCCTGGGTGCAGTGCTGTGCAGCCCGCTCTGGGTGACCCTGCTTCGGCAGGGGGTTGGACTGGGTGACCCACAGAGGTCCCTGCCAACCCCGACCATCCTTGGATTCTATGCTCTGTCTTTGTGGGGAAGCGGAGCTCTGCCGTGTGCCTTAACAGGGGCTTGCGCATCTGTGGGGCTGCCCTGCGGTCTGCCAGGAGCTGGATGCGCCTGTAAGAAATAGGTCCTGCCTCTGCTTGACTCGTTTACCAGCTGGGAGAAGGCAGAGGACCTAAATCGCATCTTAACAGGGCTCTTCATGCTCTCCTTTTTGCAGGGTGGCCACTGACCACAACGTTGATAACACGACGGCGATCCTCAGAGAGTGGCTGAAGAACGTTCAGCACCTTTACCACGATGTGGAGTGGAGGCCGATGGAAGACCCCCCGTGAGTACTGCAGTGAGGGGATGGCTGAAACTGGTGAAGGTGGATATGTAAAACTTCCTAGGTTTTCTGTTTTCAGAGCAGGAGATGTACTAAATGTCCAAGCATTGACACGGGGATTTTTCTTGTGGGGTCCGTTCCATTAAAATTGTGATCTTACGGAGCCCACAAAAAAGGTCTCTGACTTCAGTGAAGCAGCTCATGCAGAACGTCAGAGAAGAAAGCATTTTCTATTCAGTTATTTAGCATCTGCAGCTGCTCTCTTTGCATGGTAAATAAATCACATCAAAAGCTACAGGGAATAAAAACTCTCATTCTTTATTTGCAAGGAAGCAGAGGAGTCATAGCCCATTCCCATAGGGTCTCTGAAAGCTCTGTCTGAGACGTCAACTATTCAGTAAGTTCTGAGCCAGAGAACTAGATTTAATTCAGTATATTGTGCCTTTGCATGACTTGCAGGATCATTGCTTTGAAATGCGATGTTAGGTTTAAGGAGAATCCTCGTTTAAGACATGAAAGGCAACACTTATTTACAATCTGAATTTCAAAGTGAAAGGATGGTATGTGTTGGATTTTTGTTGCCCTTTTTTTTTTTTTTTTTTCTTTAAACATCAGCTGTTCCTTGTCCTGTTCTGTTTTCTCTTTCTTCCACCAGGGAACAGTTACAGCAGTTTCCCCTTCACGTAGGTTTGCTTTTACTTTCAAGGTCCTCAGTGCAGTGGTGGGGCGTTTGTGGTACAAACCCCCAGGGAACGCTTGTTTTACTGACTTTTTTAATCCTTTCATTGGAATTCCATTTTCTTAATCCTGTCAAACTTCACTATTTTAAGTTCTGCAAAAACCTTTTGAAATTCTTAGCTCCTTCACTGGCTTCTGCTGGCACTGTTTCAGAGTCCTGAATTTTTATTCCCCATCAGGATCTGTCACTGAGTTTCCTTCCATCTGTGTTACACAGCATCTGGACCTGATCCTGAGAGCAGAGGCATGCGCAGAACAGTGCTCACGTGGTTGGGCTGGTGGGGTGGGGTGTTTGTAGATCGAAGAGCTGTTATCGGGATGTGTGAACAGCTACTAATAACGCGCAGACCCTGGGGTGGACGAAGCTGCCTTCATCTTCACATCCTCAGCTCTGTTGAGTCTACTGGGCTTAAGGAAGCAGTATTTGTGGTCTTAACTTAAAGCCTGGCAGAGGACAGACGACTTTCTGCCAGAAGGTCAGATGAGGTAAGTCAGCTTCGGTTCATTTTGGTGGGGTAGCCTCTGCTTTCGGCCCGTGGCAGGAGAAGCTCCTGGGTTTGGTGGTGCTGGTTTGCTTGTGGCCGCGCGGTCGGCAGGACGTGCTGCAGCGCAGCGTGTTCGCCGGTGCCCTGCAGACACAGGCCAGCACGGAACTTGGAACCGTTTTCCCTCAAAAACCTCTCTCCTCGGTTACCTGAGGTGACTTAGCACTGTTTTTCTTCTGGAAAGAAGGCAGCAAGGGAACTCTTTAAATTTTTTTTTCCTTTTGACTGGTGTAATAGGGCCCAGACATGGGTTGCAGTCACTTCTTTTCTTTGCTAGGTCTTACCCAGAAGAAATTGGGCCAAAACATTGGCCGAGCTCCCGATTCACTCACGTGATGAAACTCCGACAGGCGGCCCTGCGCGCTGCACGGGAGAGGTGGTCAGACTACATCCTGGTAAATACAAGGTTTGATTTGTTAACTGTCCTCGGGCAAAAGCTTTTCAGGTGGTCACTCTGACACTTGGGGCTGTCAGAATGTTTCTTCTCCATCCGAAGATCTCGCTCTCTGTAGCGAGATGCTGTGTGTCATTTCTTGCTCTGATGAGCAAGGAGTTTGCAGCCGGGGAGGTAAGTCCCTGGGTTAAGCCCAAGGCTTTCTGCACAGCCCTCAGGACTGAATGTAGTCCTGGTGGTGGGTAGGGACCTCTGAGGGTCCCCTAGGTTGAAACCTCACCTAATACCGATGAAATCCGGGGGAAATAGTTCAGCAGAACGGTTGTGGAAGGGTGCGTGCCTTTGGTCACTGCAGCAGCCGTTGGTGGTGGTGTTCCCCAGCCTCTGGACAAGGCAAGGCTGAGGCCAGTTTTTGAGAGTTGTTCTTGATCTTCTTCACGGAATAAACCTGTCCTGAGTTTTCAGCAGTGTTCTTTTCCCTCGCAGCTCCCTTGCCTCTGTGCTGGAGTAACGTTCTGTGGAGTCAGAGAGAGGGAAGCTCCACATCTTTTCCCATCTCACGGCTTTGTCGGAGGGGCAGCCGCCCCTGGGTTTATCTGTAGCAGCAATGTTCCCTACGGTATCAAAACCACCAGCTCGGTGCTTTCTGGGGTTTTTTGCCAACCTCGTGCCTCTGGCTGCCTCATTCCCAAGAATGTATCAGGGGAAACATATCGTTTCATCTAATAACAAATTGCTTTTTCTCTTCCCCCTCTAGTTTATTGATGCAGATAATTTACTGACCAACCCACAAACCCTGAGCCTGATGATAGCAGAAAACAAGACACTGGTGGCACCGATGCTCGAGTCTCGCTCTCTCTACTCTAACTTCTGGTGTGGCATCACTCCCCAGGCAAGTGGCTGCGCGAACGGTGCTGGGTGACCGTGCGAGCTGTGTTTTCAAAGGCCTCCTGCCTTGTGTCTGTGAAGCAGTGGGCATCGTTTCTCTTCTGTGGGCTTTCCCATCCGCTTTCGTAGCGTCCTTCTTCTGAGAAGAAGCCGCTGTAGCTCCAAGGCATGCAGAGGTGACGCTGGCATGTTGGGCAGATAGTGGTGTCGTGCAGTCATCTCAGCTTGCGCCTGTCTCGGTGGCGGCATCCCAAGTGTTGGGTGGGTATCTTTGGGAGAGGTCCGTACATTTATAGGGAATAAGGGTAGAGAGGGCGTTGCAGCCTGTAAACGTTTTTCAGGCTTTGCTTTCTAGCCAAGCTGTAGGTCTGAGCAAAGCAGCACATGTCCTGCAGTGGGTGTGCAGGCACATGGCTGAAACTTGCTTCGTCATCTGAGATTCCTCGCTTGAAAAAGCTGAACCTGGAGGAAGCTGAGCTTGCTTTGCCAAAAGTCCTGGGAAGTGATACAATCCCACTAACTACATAAAAAATACTGATATACAACCAGAATTTATTTGAGGTGGTTCCACATGTGTGTGTAATGGCCTTAAAACTCTTGGTAAGTAATTTTAGACTAGCTTTCCTGTATAGTGACGCTAATCTGAGAGGAATTTGCTTTTCCTTCTTTGCAAAGCTTGCCCTGCTGCATAGACAAATGTGTTTAAGCCTGAGCTGCGCGTACATCTTTGAGCTTCCCCGGGGCTTGTGAACAGGAGTGCTTTAGAGAGGCTCCACGGTCTTGCCCATCCCTACCCTCATGCTTTATTGCAGAGAGCTAACCAGGTACTAATTAGTGTCATTATTGCTGGGGTGAAACAAAGAGAAAATACCATTCCCCCCTTTTTCTGGTGTAAAACATCGTTCTTCTTCCCGGTGCTACCAAGGACACAAGTAGGGACTACAGGCAGAGGGAAAACGTAAGAACTGTACTGGGTCAGACCAAAGGTCCGTCCGTCAGCAGTGGTTTGGAGTAGATGCCTAGGAAATAGTGTAAGAACATGGCAAACAAGTGAGTGAGTGATACTTCCCCAAAATATTTTTCTATCCTCCAGCAATCTGCTTCTGTAGGATTTCCTGAGGAAGGACTTTGTCTTTAAAGGTCTCAGGGATATTTTTCTTTTACAGAAATCACCATCTGAATCTGTTTTTTTGGCACCCACGCCATCTTATGGCAAGGAGTTCCAAAGTTCAGACTAATTGAGAAAAATAGAAGGAAAAGGTCCTGAACTTTCCAGATTCCTAGGAAGTAAATCTATAGATAAGAAAAGGGATGTGTGGGAGTGTGTTTACTTGTTTCAGTTTTTCATTTAAAATGGAGATAGCAAAGGCATTGTCCTTGAAGTTTTTAAGGTGAAGCCCTGAGACAGCCAGGTTTTCCACCGGTGTAAATCAGCACTGCTCCCCAGCCTGGGCTGGGTCTCTGCCTGTGCGCACCAGGCCCGGCCATGGCCCTAGCCCCCCTCTCCCGTAACGACCTCCCATCACTACCAGCATTAGCTGGGAAAAAGAAGGGGGGAAAAAACTAGCAGCTAATGCATCTTGCAGGATTTGGTGAAAAAAGCTGCTTAAAGGGACAGGAAAGTTCCCACTTGTTTTTTTTCTTTTCTGTTAGTTGCTGCTCCTTGTTTCTGTGGTCGCAGTCCCACATTTTCATGCTCTCGGCCTTGCTCTCCCTGGGGACTCGGCGAGGGAGCAGCAGCTGGAGCACGCCCCGACAACCAGCCTCCGGCACGGAGCAGCGGCGAGCCAAACCCAGCTCCAGACAGCTTGACATTTAGCTGTCATGAAGCGAACCTTAGGAGCAGAGCACAGCTACAGCACTGACAGTTGGATCTTTCTTGACCGCACCTAATTTCTGAGCAGCAAAAAGCCCCAAAACCCTGTAGCGAGTGACTGGAGGAGGAAAGATCCAGCATCTTTCACCTGTGGGCATTCTCAGATGTCTGTTAAAGGTGGAATTCTGTGAATGCCTTAACTGCAGTGGGAATGCGAGGAAGGTCTCTGCCCGCTCGCTCCCTTTCACAGTAATCAGGCCGGCTCTGTTGGAGGTACCTTCTGACCACACTGTGAGGACTCGGTGTCTGAGGGGCAGAGGGGGATATCGACAGATGCGTAAACGGACCAGTGCACCGCGCCATGCTTCTACACAAAACCAGGGTGAAGTGGTTCTGCAGTGGTTTGCTCGGCTGTTGCTAGGATACTCGTGGAAAATATAACGTAGAAATAACTTACTTCGGTGACTCATCATTTCTGTAAAGACCAGATTCTGCTCCGGATCCAACTACCAGCCGTGTCCAGATGTCCAATCGGTGCATTAGGACTTTCTTTCTGGGTGATTCAGTGTATTTATTTCCAAATTTGATAGCTTTAGACGTCCTGCAGCTGCAAAACCAGCTGAGCGCCGCACAACGTGGGTGTTGCCGAAGGCTGGCAGAGCTGGTGGCTACAGGGAGTGAGCTGAGTGCGCTGCCTCCCCCAGACACGCTCCCCAGGGAACGCTCAGGAGTGGGTGTTGGACCGGCTGGCCCTGGGATGGAGGAAGCAGGGATTCTGACACAGCTGCTGGAGACTGAGGTGTTGCCTTTGCTGTAGTGGAGCAAAAAAGTTTGTTTTCTTTTTTTAAAGTCATGGTCAGAAATAATCTACAGGTCCTGTTCTGCGAGACACTGAGTGTCCTTTGTCCCCGTTGAACGTGGAGGATGCCACGGGTGCTCAGCAGCTTCCAGGATCAGACCTGAGACTCCACGTGCGAAGAAAGGTTTCTGGAGAGACAGGGGGGAAAAAAGTCCGAGGTTTGAAGTGCTATTGCGAGGGAGTTGTGCAGTGGAAAGTCTTGGATTTCCAATAGCTGCTAAAAAGGAGAGAGAAGGTCAAGCTTTAACTTTTGGGATGGAGATTGTTGCTAAATACTTGACTGATCCCTTTCCAAAGGGGAGACACTTCAAAATGTCTCAACTCGGGCACTGGTCCGTCTCTGCCTGGGGGCTATGGGGGAGAGCTTTCGCTAGGGAGCGTCTGTGAAACAGAAGTCTCTTGTAACGAGCATCCCTCTCCTTGTGTTTGCAGGGCTACTACAGAAGGACCCTGGATTATCCCCTGATTCGGGAATGGAAGAGGACAGGCTGTTTCCCTGTCCCAATGATTCATTCCACGTTCCTCATTGACTTGAGGAAAGAGGCCTCCACCAAGCTGATGTTCTACCCGCCCCACCAGGACTACACCTGGAGCTTTGACGATATCATGGTCTTTGCCTTCTCCAGCCGCCAAGCAGGTATGTCTGGAGCCTTTGCTGTAGAGACATGGGGGTCTCTACTCGGAGCTCACAGACCGAGTGTTTCATGTCGGCTTCAGTGGTGGGCTGAGACCCTGTTCCGTTTCCTTTGCTGGATCTGGTCAGGGATAACCAGCAGCGAGTGACTGGCAGTGTGGTTTTGAATCACAGCGAGCTTCAAAGGATGTGGGAGCCATTCTCAGGGTGAGGACAGTGTTTCAGAGACAAAATGTGTGGCATCCACCCTTGATTTGTGTCACAGTAAGATGGAGGTGAGCACAGGTGGATGCTCGGAGATCGGTACGTTGGCTCCAGAGGAGAGTGGAGGCTGAAGTCTGGGTAGCAAAGCAGGCTCCTTCAGATCTACCTCTCGCTTGTTCTTTCTGACAGCTCTCCCAGAAACGCACCGTCCCGTTTTAGTCTGGTAACTGCTCTGCATTAGCTCTGGCTGCTGAAGAAGTGTTTCAGGGGTTCAAACACATCATTTTTTCCTTCTGTCCTAGAGTACTTTAGCTTTTTCCAGGGCTGACCCATGACATGAGCTGCTTTGCTTCAGCAAAACCCCTTGGTCTGCTCAGATTGTTGGCTTGTGTCCTGGGCTGAGTTTTGTCACCCAGGATAAAAGGATGACATCCAAGTTCAGAAATGTGAAAAATGTGTGGACTTAGAGGTGAATTTCTTGTGCGAGTAATTTCACTTAATTCCCTGAAGTCAAAAGTGATGTTGGCCTTTGTCCAGGCCAAGAACGCCTTAGATCAAACCATCGATTTTCAGCAGTGAATCTGCTTCTCGAAGCAACTCTTTTGTGATGCTCCAAAGAGACCGTCCCGCTTCTGCTGAGGGGACGTGGCCTGTGGCGGGAGCACTGACCCGGAGCGAAACTCGCTGCGGGTGTTTTGCTGGCATGGGTGGACTCTGGAGAGCCCCTTGCAGCACTCAGCCGGCGAGCGGTCCTGAGCTCCCCATCAGCCAGAGGCTCTGCAGACCTGGAGCCAGCCGGCAGGAAGGTCTGGGCACAGGGACGTGGGGGAAACTGAGGCTATCAAGTATCTATAGCTTTTCTGTCCCTTGTGGCAGTTGTTTGTTCTGTTACAAAAACAGAGCCGGAGAGCGAGTCCCCCTCCCCTTTTTAAAGTGGCTTTTATTTTAAAGTCCCTTTGTTAAAGGAACAGAAATACTGGTGTGGATCTGGGCAGATTAACTGTGTTTAAGCCAGCGGAAGAGAAGAGCGGAGATCAGTGAGCCAGAGAAGATTAGTTGATTAGATCAGTGCCAAGTCCATTAATGTCAGCAGGTAGCATGTTTCATTCTGCCGTTCACCTAAATTGCGGCTGACAGCTGAATGTGTTTTGGCAAGCAGGGTAGCCAGCAATTTACGTGCAGAACTTAAAATGGTGGAAACGCTGGGGTCGTGAATGCAGACAATCCCGCTCGGCTAGAAATACCAGGGATGAGGAGGACGAATCCGTGAAAGCATCAACACACCAGGCAGCGTCTGCTTTTGGTTTATATCCTGGAGGGGTGGTTGAGCTTGTTTCATTTAACAAAAAACGAAAAAAAAGCCAAAAAAATAAAACAAAAAGGCAGGTTCGCATTTTTCTTTGAAACCGCTTGGCCGGTTGTATGGATTCTAGCAGCTTTCCGACTGTGGTTAATTAATGAAGCACCTGACCAGAGCTCAGTGAAAAACAGAAGTATTTTCTCTTGGCTTCTCTGGATGTTGCTTTCGAGTGCGTTGCCTGATGTGACGCCAGGCCCAGTGCTGCTGGAGTTGTAGCTGGTAACGAGCAAAGCCTCGGTCAGCCCGGAGGGAGCGGCGCTGAGCTGCTCACGCGTTGCTGGGACGTTCCCAGGGAGCAAACTCTGCAGTGGGTCTTCCATCTTCTCTGTGTTTCGCGCCTCTAGATTCAGCTCCTTCACCAAGCAGTGGCAAAAGCTTTTGAGTAGAAGGATGTTGGGTTTATCACCTCTTCTTGAAAGCATCTTTTCTCCTGGCTGGTGTCTCTAGGATTTTCCTCTAACCTTCAGGGCACTGGAAAAACTAGTGCTGGAGAAGAAAGAACCAGGTATTGGTGGTAGACCGGGCACTTTCAAGGTGGTTATCCTAGATATTCCTGAGAGTCCTTTGCCAACACAGGTGAAAATGTTTTTATTTTCTAGCCAAAGCAAGCAGAAGCAGGAAGACGCTTGGCTGCAAAACACAGAGCAAATCCCTTGCTAGGGTTGGTTTGTGTTTTTCCCCCTCTAAGGCTGCCTGCTCCAATAGACCTGGGATGCATTAGGAGGAGTGTGGCCAGCAGGTCCAGGGAGGTTCTCCTCCCCCTCTACTCTGCCCTGGTGAGGCCCCATCTGCAGTGCTGTGTCCAGTTCTGGGCTCCCCAGTTCAAGAAAGATGAGGAGCTA
>Ga0181612_155379_pt1 | contig 14751 bp, 11 predicted proteins | sample HoacroProtozoa21_FD_119630 | JGI IMG/M metagenome (GOLD analysis project Ga0181612, IMG submission 119630) | Hoatzin crop microbial communities from Cojedes, Venezuel. Combined Assembly of Gp0051906, Gp0051904, Gp0051908 | reverse complement strand
GGATAATATTTTTACACGATTAAGTTTGAAACACATCGTTATAGCCTATTAGATATGAAAGATCCCCTGTTATTAGGCCCTATTGATTGTGATTTCAAGTAATATTTCAAAATCATTATCACAACTTTTTTTTGTAGAGTGTATATTGTAAGTCAACGCATTGGAATGAAAAGTTGGGATAATCATAAAGTTGGGATAACCATATTTATTATAAGTATCTTGCTATGCTACTATATAAAATAAGAACCTAAAACCATTATAAGTATCTTCTACGAAAACAGGCTCAACCATTTCGGCATATTCTTCAGTCCACGGCAGCCAGTACATTATAAGTTTATTCGTGGCCGCTACAGATTCGTAGAAAACATGGTCCAGAGATTCATCCTCCGTATCCTTAGTGAAAAGGCCCAGGATTTCATGAAAGTAAACCTCGGTGTTGAAATCTTCTAATTCCTCAGGCACCCGCAATGCCCCAACAAGGAAGACCGAGAAGAAGTCCCCATCCACCTCGTCAAGCATTGACAGCTCATAGTCAATCTCGTTCTCGTTGAATCGCTTGCCAAACAGTTCGGACAGTTTCCCTATGTCCTCTTTACTGACGTTCCTAATCATAATTCTACTATGTGTTACAATTTGTTATTCTGCTTACCTATCATCCAATGCGAATGTACTGGAAAGGTCATCATTGAGAATCCGCATAGCGTTTGAGTTCAAATTGGCCATATTACAATATAAGGTGTCAATGTTTGATAAATATTATTTGCGAGAAAAATTATATAACATACTTATTGACAGATAGTTACCTAATTGAAATTTTAAAGAAGTATTATTTTCTTTCCCAAAAACTTGCAAGAAATAGATATTTGATATACCTTTGCATCGTTAAAAAAATCTGAAACACATGAACAACACCACCTACTCCAAGATTGTTGAAGATCTCAGACTCGCAACAATCGTGCTCCCCATGGTACTGGAGCTTACACAGGACGAGAAGGCTCTTCTGAATGCCAAGTTCCCCAGCGAAGGGGAAAATGTCCTGGACGACGAAATTGTCGCCCTTGACCTCGAGATTCCCGTATCCCAGGTTGCAAGCAGGCTCGTAGAGCTTCACACTAGGATTCTTGACTCTGAAATCGGTCTAGCCTGGAGGCAGGCTGAAGAAGACATGCAAGGCAGGACATTCGAAAACGTAGCCTAGTCTTGTAAAATACATAAAGCATTTGTTCATTATATTTTCATAATTATTTAATAAATATTAAAAATATAAAAATGACAGAAAATATCAACATTAAGAATGCTGCCATTGCAGAAAGTTTCCTGAGGACATGCGTCGTGGACCCTGACGTAAAAAGCGCCCTGAAAAGAAGTGACCGGACTTTTCTGGAGATAAAATTTCCAGACAGCGGCCAAAGAGTAAGGAGCAGCGTGGAAGTCGCCGGAATGCTTAACACGACTGTCGAGAATGTTGAGACTAGGCTTGTAGACATTTACGTAGAGGTCTATACCCAGACCGACTATGGAAGAGCCTACGAGGCTTTCCAGGAGGACTACAGAGCCGAGTGCCGAGAGGCTTGTCCTATCAACGGTGCGGCCTAGCCGGCCTCTCCCCCTTCCCCTGACTCGCATTCGCGGCAAAGCCATACGCCATTTCTGAGCACATGGCTTTTTCTTTTTAGGGTGCCCATCGTCCCAACACAAAATTTTCACGGCAACCTTCATCGCAAACTCATCTCTCGCTTTCACAGCTCCGGCACTGCATCTGTCACAGATAAGGTACATGCAATACTCCACGTCACACAGAGAAAGCCATAATTTCTTAACTTATTCTGTTACACCTGTTTTTGCATGTGGCTTCTTTAATCGTCACACTCTCCAAGTGGAAGGCCCTCCAGGAAGGAGATGTCCTCGAAGGTCTCGTCCGGGGACGATATCCTATCTAGCAGCGGATGAAGTACGCCCATGAATTCATGAAACCTTTCGTACAGGATTTCAACTCTCATGACCATCCCGTTTGGCAGGTGTACGCAGAGGATGACGGCTTCGTCGTTCTTCGCGATATCGAAATTGCCGTATCCCCATTTCGTCAGGGACTCTTTAAGTATTCCTTCCGCCGATACGGCCACTATTTCCTTTATCCTGTCCTTTGCGAGGGAGCGTCTTATCCGCTCGGATATCTCTTCCATTGCAGAAGGTATGAGGTAGTCCACTGCTGCAATTAGGAATGCGCATGAGCGGGCGTCGAAATTGAATTCGCAAGCATGCCCTCCCTCGGTAAAGGCTCCGCATGTCTTGTCGATGTCATCCGGCTGATAGAGTTGGAACCTGATGTTCTGCAGCTCTACGTTCCACCCTCGCCCATCTTTCCTTTCAATTATCGTACATTTGTCGTATATCATTCTTAGCCAATCCTCTACTTGGTGGGCATCTTCTGATGAAAACTCGTCGCGCGGAACCATGGTACCAACTTTGGAACCTATGTCTGTCGAGATGCGGTACAGGATGAAGGATGCCGCATCTTTCTCACCCGGAACAGGGTGATTGTCAAATTTGCCTTCGCAGTAGTAATAGTTGATCCATCCTTTTGTTATGAACTTTCTCATTAGCTCTGCAGCAAGTTTTTCAATCTCTGCGATATGCTCTTTTTTAATGCTTTCTATTGTCATAGTTAACTTTAAATTATCTAGCCATTGCACTTAATCCCCAGATTTTCGGGGAATATCGTCAAGTATGGTCTCATGAAATCCACAAAACTCTCATAGGTGTTTTTCCTGGAGCCTGTGTACACCAGACTCTTTACTGATTTGACGCAGGACATGGCATTGAATTTTACTGCATCGTCCGGTATCCTGACGGCTGTCACCCCTGGAAGGACTGATATGATTGCGGAGCAATCCTTATTTGTGACAAGTCCTCCTGCAATCATTAGGTCTGGATGAGCAGCCATGCTCTCCCGCCACGCCGTGCTGTCAAGCGATGTGATGCGGTCGCAACGCTTCAGCAAGTAACTTCTATGCGCACATTTCACAAACAATGAAAGTATGGTAAGGCATCGGCACATCGAAAATGCTCCACGACCGATATTCACATCTTGGTTCTCGACAGATACATACTTCAGGGAATCGCACTCACAGAATGCACTCGCACCTATCTGCGTAACACTCTTTGGAATCACTACACGTTCAATTGAAGCGCAAAATTTGAAAGCCTGCCTGCCTATTACGGAGACGGATCCTGGAATGTCTATCGATTTGAGTGATGCGCATCCCCAAAATGCCTTTTTCCCTATCCTTGTCACATTTGGCGGAATGTCAAATGTCTCCAGTCTTAAGCAGAAATCGAATATTGAGTTATCCAGCACTCGTATGCTGTTCGGGAGCGAAGCACTAAGAAGGGACGTACACGTCGAAAAAGCGCCCTGCCCAATCTTCCTGACAGATGATGGGACGTGTATGCTCTCAAGATTCTCGCAGTGGCAGAAAGCTTCATAGCCTATTCTCTCCACGGTGTCACTGATATGCACCCTTCTCAGGCTATTGCAGCATTTGAACGCATAGGCGTAGATGGTCTTGACTCCTTCCGGAATGTACACCTCGCTGTCATTTCCCAGGTATCGCAGGATGTTGCCTGCCCTATCCATTAGGAAATCTCCCTTTCTCTCCATATTCGGAGATATCACATCCTTTAGATTGCTGCAGTTGATGAATGCAGAACAGGAGACGACAGTCTTTCCTAGGAAGGTTATTTTTCTGAGGGACTTGCAGCCGGCGAAAGCATCTTCGAAGACTCTCTCGACTGTCGAAGGAATCTCAATCTCCTCAAGGGAAAGACATCCCGAGAAGGCATCGCGGCGTATCATCGTAATACCTTCGGACAAGTTTACCTCCCTTAGTGAAAGGCAGTCGGAAAACGCTCCTGCACTTATTTCTCGCACCGATTCCGGAATTGTCACCTCCGTAAGAAATGCGCACCCTCGGAAAACATAATCGCCAATGGTTACAAGAGTTGGCGGAAGAATGATGCACCTAAGGAACAGGCAATCCTCAAAAGCGGCGGTTCCTATCTTTTTCAGACCCGTGTTCAGTTTCACCCTTTCTAGAGAGTAGCAACTTGAGAAGGAATGCTCTTCTATTTCTTTTACGCTTTGCGGCATGGCTATCTTCCCCAGATAAGGGCAGCTTGAAAACGCATATTGCCTGATATATTCAAGGAATCTTGGCAGCGCTACGCTCTCTAGCAAAGGCAGTTCCTTGAAGCAGGCCGCTCCAATTTCCTTTGCCACCTCCGGCAGGACCAGGCGCTTGACATCCCTCGGACCAGAATAATGTTGCAAGCGGGGGCCGTACCGGCAATCGGGCCATATCTGGAATCCTTCCGGTGTAGTGTAAGAATTGTCCATCAGTTATTTAGAATTGATTAATGGAAAATTACAGGGGCATCTCATATCCCCTGGCATGGCTATCCATGTTGTGAAATGCGTTTCCCACGGTGCCACGTCTATTGTATCCATGGAAGAACATTCATGCAACCCTTAAGAAAATAAAAACATGTGAGACTTGGCACTACTCTATGCCATGCAAGTTCCCGGACAGTCCCTTATACATGACTACATTCCCAAGACCTTCGGGGAAGATCGTAAGCCTGGGCATCAGAAAACGGATGAAGATATTGTAGGCTTCCTTGTCTGAACCGGTATATACGGCAGCTGTCACGGGACTGGCCAGGAACATCCAATGGTATTTCATCTTCGTGGAAGGTATCTTCACGGCTGTGACTCCAGGTGCTACGTCTTCTACGGCTGTTCCATTATCTGAAAAGATGAGCCCGCCTTCAATGGCATAGTCAGGATGCCTGGACATCATCCTTTGCAATCTGGACTCACGGCCCTGGGATGAGACATTTTTACAGAGTTCTACAAGGGACGGACTTGCACTTGCGCGACCATCGGCAAAGGAGATGCATTCCAGGCTGTGGCAGTTGGAGAATGCCCTGAATCCTACATTGACATCCGGATTCCCGATAGAGACATCTGCAAGTGAACGGCAGCCCATGAATGCTCTCGCGCCTATCTGCGTCACGCTCTTTGGCAAGGCGACCTTTTCAATGGACACACATTCCCTGAAGGCCTGGCTGCCTATGATGGAAACGGATTCAGAGAGTTCAACACTCTGAAGCAGCATGCAGCCGGAAAAGGCGCGCTTCCCTATCATTTTTACGCTTCGGGGTATATCAACGCGAAGAAGGTTCGTGCAATTTTGAAATACTGAAGTTTCGAGAATATGGATCCCCTCCCCCAGATTCACCCATCGAAGGGACTTGCAGTCCATGAACGCCTTCTGGGCTATCCTCCGTACAGTTGATGGTATGGTGACGCACTGAAGATTCTGGCATCCGGCGAAAGCCTCTGCGCCTATTTTCCCGACTGACGCAGGGATATTCACCTTGGTCAGGTGGTGGCAGCGCTTGAAAGCGCACCCTTCAATGCTCTTCACTCCATCAGGGATTGTCACTTCGCTATTGCTGCCAAGGTATCTCAGTAGATTCCCTTCGCCGTCCATGAGGAAACCGTGCCTTGTTTTCATGCATGGGGAAACCACCTCGCCCAGGTTGTCGCAGCTAATGAATGCTGCAGGAGAGACCTTCGTATTCCCAAGGAACGTGATCTTCCTGAGGGAAGAGCATCCGGCGAATGCGCCATCGAAGACTCTCTCGACTGTCGAGGGTATGACAATCTCTTCTAGGGATGTGCACCTTGAGAAAGCGCAGCTTCGTATCATCCTTATACCTTCGTGCAGAGTCACCCTTTTCAGTGCCATACAGGCAGAGAATGCCCTTTCGCCTATCTCGCTGACCGACCCTGGTATTGCGATCTCACCGAGAGATGTGCATCCGTAGAATGCTCCCTCAGCTATGCTCCTGACATCCGGTAGACGAGAGATTCCGTCTTGTGATGTCTGCCTGTAAAAGATACCTTTCCTTATCACTTCAACCCCCTTTCTAAGAATCGCCTTTGGAACGGACAGCAGACAGCCTGAAGGCAGGTCTCTTTCCTGGGAGTCATTCTCCACGGATATCATTTCAAGATTCCTGCAGCCCGCAAATGCGTAAGCGCCTATTTTTCTGATAGATCCGGGGAGCGACACGCTACATATCGAAGAGCGTCCCCTGAATGCTGCAGGGCCTATGGCATTCGCTGGCTCCATTACAATTACCCTTTCTTGATTTCCAGCCCCTGCGTATTTGAGAAAAAGAGCCCTGTTCTCCTTGTCGAAGCTTACATTAAGGCCATCTGATGTCGTATAGATCTCTTCCATTGTCTCTTTAGTTTGTCTTTATCCGGGATGGACATGGCTTCCATCCTATCCATAAATATACCTTCAATTTTCCAAGATTATGTCCTGGCACATCATCCACAATATCCATTACCTGGAGCCATGCCACATACTGTCTTCCATGAAAAGCTTTTTCTCCCTGTATAGCTTTTTGATGTCTTCTGCCATACTCTCGGGAAATATCGCCATCGGGATATGTACCCTGTTCAGGAATTTCCTCCAGTCAATCCTGATGTCATGGATGCAGATGCACTTTGTCTCTTTCCCAATGCAGCAGATCACTTCGGGATTCATCATCTGTATTCCTTTCGGGATGGACAGGACCTTGCAGGAGCGGCTTACACTGACAATGCTCCCTTCGAGTGAGTCGTAAAGGGCGCCATCCTTTACAAAGTATCTGGCTCCTCCGCCTATCCTTATGCTGCGGCAGGAGTTGAATGCGCGGCTCCCGATGCTTGCACCTTCCGGAACTGCAACGTCAAGACTGTGGCAGCCATGGAAGCAGTCTTCCCCTATCTTCGTCAGAGAAGATGGCAGATTGATTTTTTCAAGTGACGAGCAGCTGCTGAATGCGCCCCTTGGAAGCTTTGCCATCCCTTCAGGGAGTACGACACTGAAAAGGGAATGGCACTGGGCAAATGCATCATTCCACATGTCTATGCCTGGATTGCCAATGCGTATGCTTTCAAGGCCCATGCAATCGAAGAACGCGGATTCTCCTACAGAATCGATGCCTTCGTGAAGGACCAGGACCCTCATGCCGTTGCAAGAAGTGAAAGCCTTTCTGCCTATCTTCCTTAGTGATGGCGGAAAGACCGCTTTTGGGGAACCATAGCGGAAAGCGTTATCATCACATTTGCTGACAGCAGCCTTACAACACCCTATGGCAGAAAGCCTGGAGCAGTATGCGAACGCCTTCTGCCCGATTTCCCTGAGGGTAGAAGGCAGGGTGATTTTCTTTATCATATCCTGTTCCTCGAAGGCAGACTCCCCTATTTCCGTGACACCTTCGGGTATTGTCACTTCGGATGCATTGTCTTCCATACGCCATATGAGCCTTCCGCTGCCGTTATGGATTACCATCCCGTTTTCTAGCCTGTAGTAAGGAGATTCTATGCTTTCCAGACGGTAGCACCCTGATATGTCACCGGCTTTTAAGGGAATGTCGCACATGATAGTCATCTTTTTCAGTGACTGACAGCCCAATGCTTCACAGCCGAGGCTCCGGAGGTTTTCCGGGAGGGTGATACTCTCAAGGGAATGGCAGCATCTGAATGCTCCGGCCCCTATTGACAAAAGTGAAGAAGGGAGGTTTATCTCCCTTAGGGAAAAACAATTTACAAAGGCATGCTTCCCTATCTCCTCGAGCGTAGGCGGAAGGATGACCTTTTCCAAGGAGCTCATATCCCTGAAAGCATTGTCGCCGATGTATCTTAGGCCGGTGCCATAGTCTCCGGGGTGCGGGGATAAGAATATCACCTCCCTGACTGTAGTGTTGACATGGAGGCTGTCGTCCGGTATTTCTTCCACGCTGGCAGGGAATACTATTCTCTCATAATCGTCTTTGGGGCTGAATGGCATGAGAGATACCACCTTGGTGACTCCTTCGGGTATGTAGAGCGTCCTTGGTTCGTCCATGGCTGCTTCGTTGTTTCCATTTATGTCTTTCTGCGTATCGCCTGTCATCTTGCTTTCTGTTTTGTTGATTGTACCGCATGGCCGCTAATGCATGTACATCAGTCATATCCGGCTGCGGCTAGTCTCCCCTACGTTGAAAAATCATTTCCGGCAATGTATCCGTCCACAAAAGGAATTATGCCCAGGAGCCGTAAAAAGACGGATTTCATTGTTGCCGCCATCTTCCTTTGGGGAAGTCTTTCTTTCAGCATCGGCTTGGTTACCGGCATTGCTTCGGACGCTATCCACGTCGTCCCAAATGTCAGAGTCACTGTACATGGGCTGCATTGTCGAGGATTGAAAGGGCAATGATAAGGAGTATCGCTATGACTGGTTGACGACTTCGGGAGCAGTGTCGTCTTCCGCATTTTGTCACTACGATCATGGCAAGCGTATTTCATGGGCGGAGAAGAACTCGTCCCCATCCATAAGACGCCTGTCTTTCAGCGCGCACATTGCCTGGATGTTTTTCCAAGCTTCAGCTTCATATTGCGTAGGATAGACTAGAAGGCTTAGGTCGAGCTCTCCCTTGAGCAGCCACATTGTGCTTAGCTGGCTCAGCTGCTCCAGCTTCGGCATTCCCCCGCTTATGACAAGACCTTTTACGGAATCGCAGATATTGAAAAGGTCCGCGGTCCTTACGCGTGATGCATCGATTTTAAGAAGATGCGTTTCACATGAAGTGCAAAGGAGCGTCCCATCGTCTTCCGAGTATATGGCTCCCCCCTCGAGGCGGAAGTGCGGGGATAGGACATCGGGCTCACCCTTGAATCCGGTGAAAGCCCCGTCCCCGATTTCAGCAATTTGATATGGAATCCTGCTTAGTTTAGCGTAGCAACCCCTGAATACGTTACGTCCTACGCTTCCAACAGAGTCCGGAAGGTCGATGCGTTCAATTCCCCAGCATTCGTAGAATGCGAATTCACCGATTCTTTCAAGCCCTTCCGGGAATGCTGGCGACTGAAGGGAGCTGCAGCCAAAAAAGACGTATGGCTCAATTTCAACAAGGTTCCTGGGAAATTCAACCTTTTCAAGTGATGCGCAGCCTTTGAAACATCCTTCGCATAACATGCGGACTCCGTCCGGAATCCGTATTCTTTTTAGATTGCAGCACCCATAAAAAGCGTGATAGCCGATTCTTTCAAGTGAAGAAGGAAGGTCTATGGACTCCAGGGCCGACGCATCGTCAAATGCGTAAGGTGCTATTTCCCTTATGCCATCGGGTATCGTGAAATGCCTTCTATTCTCAAGGAAGCTCACGACCGTCTTTTTCGACGTGTCAATCAGAAGTCCGTCTTCGATTTCAAAACCTTCCCCATCGACTACCCTGAGGGTTTCGCATCCGTTGAATGCCCCGCATATTTCCGAAGGATGTCCCTTGAATGTTACACGTTCAAGGCTTTTGCAGTCACCGAATGAACGAACAAGCATTTCATCGACTCTCGAAGGGATGGTAAGGCTCTTGAAACCGCAACCTTGGAAGATATACGAGTTGAGCAAGCTCAACCCATCAGGGAGGACAACTTCCCTGAGATTAGGATAATAATCCTTGAATGTATATTGGATGATGCCACAGGAGTCTCCGTGGAAGATTATCTTTTCCAGACATTCCATGGGGCACTTGGCAAATGTGTGGAACTCGAATTTGTCATATGGCGCGCAGATTTCAAGTTCGGTGGCGTATTCTAAAAGGGTGAATCCAGGGTGGCTATGTTCCAGAGACTTGACGGATTCTGGTATCACAAGTCTGAAGCGCCTGTCTTTAAGGTCAGCGTCCACGGCATTGTCCGCATAGCCTTCCACCTGGTATACCACCACCATGATTTCTTCCTCGGATGACGGGCTCTGCTGCCCGACTGACGTGTCAACGGCACTAGTGGTGCAGGCGCTGTAGGAATATCCATCCGACAAGCCGTCCATGTTGACGTATTCCTGTTTTTTCTGCTCCTCGTCCCTTATCGTGTCTTCGATGAACCTGCCGGCTTCTGCTTCCAGGTGAAGTCTTTCAAGAAACGAGATGTCCTCGAATTCCCCATTTGCCGATGACAGCTCTTCCAGTACACGGGGAAGAGCTTCCATGTATCTGTCGAACTGTTCGATCGGAATGTCAAGCCTTGCGGTGTAGCCGTTTTCAAGACGTATTGCCAGAAGGACGGATTCTTTTTTCAGGTATGTCCTGAAATCACCGTATCCCCATTCTTTAAGTGAGTCGCACAACCTTTCGCGCGAGCTGGATAGCAGAATCTCGAGGACACGTCTTCTAGTCTGGGCGCCGTTAGCCGAGCGGGCCACTTCGTCTCTGAGTTCCGGATAGACATAGTCCGCGATGCCGAGGATTAGTGCCGCGGAAACGGTGTCGCGCCCTATGTTAAGCGAATAGCCGTTGAAAGTTACCCTTGCCGCATCTAGCCAGTCTTGTCTGAAGGGAAGCAGGCCGAATGAGATGTTGCAAAGTGACACGATGTATTTATCCATCTCTTTCGTGGCGGTGAAGTATTCATAGAGCTCCCCTATGCGCCCAATTAGCTTTTCTGCTCCTTCCGATGGCGGGGTGTCATCGAATTCCGGCATGAATTCCGTGTACGGGATATTGCCGTCAAGGATAGAGAGTATCCACCAGAGCAATTCCGGCTCACTGTAGTGCCGGACTCCGTATTCCGGGTCATACATGCAAAACGTTCTTCCTATCCACTCCTTTGTGAAGTAATTCTCCATTGAATACCGGGCTGCCGCCTGAATCACCTCCAGGGCTTCTTTCCTTAATGATGCTTTCGAACTCATTTCCTTGATCTGCGATAATGTTTTCCCGTGGCCTTTTAGCGTCCGCTTTTGGTGCCTTAACGTTCAAGGCATCAGGATAAATGCCTGGCCGCGGGATTTACACATATGCTACTCACGCCCGGGAGTTTATGCAACCCTCGGGCGTGAAAATGTATATACTATACTATAATACTTTTAGTAAGGTCTAATCTTCTGTAAGGTCCGATCTAAGTAACTTGAATGTATTATAGTATTTGACACTGTTCTCGTTGCCTTGTATAGGTAATTTGTAAAGAGACCATAGAGAATGTCTAATAACTATCAGAAATCAGTTATCTTAGGACTGACAGTACATATCCATAGTTTTCGAATCCCTTATGTGTCAATGTTATCTCATCATTGGATAGTTCAACCAGCTTTTCTTCGATACAAAAATCTAGAGCTTCTCTATGGGCCATAATGTAGTCCCTACCCAATATTCGGCTAGCTATATGAATGGAGAATCTTCCGTAATATCCGCTTACGGCAATGTACTTGGACAACAATTCTTCGGGAGGAAGGCAGTACGTATATTTTTCGCCGAATCCATTTTTAAAAAAGCCGGAAATAATATCCCGTATATATTTTTCTCCTTTCCCGACGTTGTAGCTTATACCGTGGTTGGACATGCTCTGAGCAGATATTCCGAAACCTTTGTATGGGACAAAATCAATCATCCTGCTTCTTAGATACGAAGACAATCCCTTGTCTCTTAAATCTTTTGTAAAGGTGTTTTGTCCATAGTATGCAAGATATCCCAAACTTGTCAATCCTTCGTACATTTTACAATAGAAATCTGCAAGCGGAACATTGTCGTCACCATTATGTGGGCCTACCATATTTGGCCGGAATTCATAGAGCGTGACCTGTTCCGGGCTTAGAATAGCTATGATATCCAAGTCATTTTTTACATCATCCAATGATTGTCCCTTAAGACCATACATAAAATCAATATTGATCTTCTCAATACCTTCATCTCGGAGCATCGCCATTCTATCCTGCATCATTATAGCACTGCCATTTATGCGCCCGCTACGGACAAGGACCTCGTTATTTGCTGATTGTAAACCCATAGATATCCTTTTTATGCCATGATCGGCGATAGCTCTCGCTTTTAGGCATTGGATTGTGTCAAAAGTGGCTTCGATGCTTGGTTCAAAGTCATCGCTCAGCGGATAGGCAGACTTGATTCCATCAATAGCATGCAAAAGATCTTTGAAACATTCATCTGACAATGCTGTCGGAGTTCCTCCCCCTATGTCAAGTCCCCGCAACGTCATGCACGGATACTGAGAAACAAATTCTTTAAAGTCGTGAGTAAGACCTGCAACGTATTTCTTCTGAAGTTCATCACCAGGTGTTAGCATCCTTGTATATTCGCAGAAACTGCAAAGCCTATTGCAGAAAGGTATGTGAATATATATGGATAGCTCTTTCACATCGGAGAAATCGAGATTCCTGTCCACCCTGTAAGAAGACCAGTCCTCAGGCCGCAAGGGGTATGAAGTATTGTATCTTCTATCCCCAATCCTTTCAGAATATACCGATGCGATGTCCATGTCAGCATATGATATTATTGGAGTGGAACCCCTGCCTTAGAAATTCTCCATCATATAGAAGAGATGACTCGCAGTAGGCCGGATTCACATAATGTCGCATGTATACATCTAGAACTTTAAGATCTCGGTTGTATAGGTAGTTCGAGCACATGCAGTCTTTTCCACGATCCCTTGATTCTGTAAAATAGCAATGGGGAATTCTATCCAAGTGGAGATCCTCTAGGTCTACGAAATGTTGACAGCAGAAATCATTCACTTTCATTAGCCCGACAAAACCAAGCCGCGATATCCCCTTATCTATGCAAAGGTCCATCATCCGATGTGCACCTTCTTGAGAATCGATATAGCCCTTGATCAGATTGCAGCTTACGTTGACTTTCATCATGTCAATGTCTCTGAATTCTAGCGCATCTTCAGGAATAGATGTTCGGTAAAGCTCAGACAGCCTATCCCTGTCATAATGATGCAGCGATATGGAGATGGAATTCCATCGTTGATTTCTCATCAGTTCCTGCGAAGAATGGAGCAATCCGTTCGTGTTTAAATGGAGGTGGATATCCTTGTGGCTTTCGTCACTCATTCTTCCGAGGATTTTTTCGACCCTATCTTTGACGCATGATGGTTCTCCTCCGGTAATGTTTATCCTGTTGAGCGAAATATTCCCGCACATTATTTCATCGATAATAAGGCTCAGTTTGTCTAAGTCAAAACCGTGGTCTTCACTCCGTTCTCTTTCATTGGAACAGAAAGCGCAATTTGCATTGCAGCTATTTGTAACTTTCACGAATAGATTTACCGATGGGGGTAAGGTACCTCCTGCGATACCGCAGTAATTGCAACTACGGGTTTTAATCTCGACCTGCTTCCCGAAAAGTTCGTACACTACTGGTGTTCTTTGATGAATTTATCTTTTTCCGATTTTGAGCTGAATATTAGGCGACCAGTATTTATGCTATATACAGGGAGAGAAAAGTCTTCGATGGGAATGTAAAATCCATAATATTCATCACCATGAAATTTATACTTTGGATCATTAGCTATTATGCTTTTTATATATTCAAATTCAAATCCGGTAGGGCTCTGATTTTTGCAGCCGCATGATCTCCGGTTTTTGCCGTAAGTATCATCGCGAAGGAATATCGGATAGCCGAATTCGTGAGAAGAAGTGAAGACGCCGCAACTGCTTTGTTCACGGGCAAGCTTCTCAATTTCTTTTAGGCCAAGCCTATTGTATCTTCCAAACATATAATCCTCAATCGCAGAATTATCAAGAATGCCGTTTTTGAAAAGACGATCTCCACCCAATTCAAAGAAATGTTCAATATTGTTGGCTATAATAACGTTGATAGAAAAATATCCGTAACCATTAATTCCTGAATGACCTTCAGTATTTTGCAGCACAACCAAAAGATCTTGTCTAATTTCTTTAATGGATGTGTATCTTCTGAATTCGTTAAGGAATTCTACCAACTTCAATGTCTTTTCAATGACGTATTTTTTAAAAGCCTTGTTCGCACTTTCACTCGGCAGTTCACCGAAAGCCATCACAGCTTTATCTAGGCTCTCCTCATTCAAATGTCCATTTTGGAAACTTTTGCAAATAAGATCTTCAAGGACAAACAGGCTCAATGTATGTAGGTCAATACGAGCACACTCTTCCTTTACGAAATCTTCAGCTGCCTTGAGAGCCTCTTTGCTTGAGGAGAAACCACTTTCCTTATTAAGACCTTTTATTATGTCAACCAGTGTTCTTGCCTGACCATATATCCTGTCTTTGAGGTACGCAGGCATACTTATCGTCTCAGTTATAGCATCTACGAAATCCCTTGGCAGAATTACATTCTCCATATCTATTGCAGCCTGGAATAAGGGTCCGATCTGTGCAGCCGTGAAACCGGCATTATTACAGCCTATTCGCGTTACAAGAAATATTTTTTCATCATGTTCATTGGCATATTTCAAAAATGTATTAACATGTTCTGCTATTTGTTCTATGGTACGACGTGCCGTGGGAATTGCATAGCTTCGGCCTTGAATGCCCTCTCCCTGTCCATTTTGAGCGCCGAATCTTTCTCTTGCCAGTCTGGCAGCCCCTCCTGTATGCAAGCCTCTAGCATTGCTACCAAATACGAAAATTTCGTTATTTTCGAGACTTTCTATTCTGTCTTGGGTATAACGTCTTGAATACATGTTATTAGTTTTTTTTTTGAAATTATGAGCCCATTAGCTTTCAGACCTACTAACCTGAATTATTCATGAAAAAGCAAAAAAAAGCGAGAGAAATCTCTGGAAATATTTGGTAGTCAGAGAAATAAGTGTTATATTTGTATAGTCGAAAAGTCAAACACAAATTTTTCTCTCGCCATGTGCAAAACTAATACAAATCG
>Ga0181612_123392_pt1 | contig 14751 bp, 5 predicted proteins | sample HoacroProtozoa21_FD_119630 | JGI IMG/M metagenome (GOLD analysis project Ga0181612, IMG submission 119630) | Hoatzin crop microbial communities from Cojedes, Venezuel. Combined Assembly of Gp0051906, Gp0051904, Gp0051908 | reverse complement strand
GGGGGAGGGCTGGACGGGCAGCAGCGACAGCGAAACTTCACCGCGCGCCTCTTCCTGCGCCCTGCGAGTCACAGGCCTTCCCTGCCTCCCAGCCGTAAAGGGCTTCGCGGCTGGGGTGAGTCCGAGTGCAAATACCGTGTTTCGGGACTGAGGATGCACACAATAGGAGGAAAATACGGAATAAGCAAACTTCCTTGGAATGTGGAAGAAAACCGCATCTGAGAGCGAGCTCCCTCGTGGAGTACAGGGATGGTGCTGAGCTGTGTCTCGGAGCTCCTGCTGCCTTCCTCTGTGGAAAGGACTTTGGTCTTCGTTTTCTCTGTAAATTTTTGAATTGACAGAGAACGTTAATGGTTTAAATTGATAGGACTTAGCATACTGTGTAAAAATTTTTTTAAAAATACTACTTTGCCAGTTTTCAGAGTTTGGAAATCAGTTCAATTATTTTAATTGATTAATACTCCAGGAACACTTTTAATAGCTGATTTTTTTTTTCAACTGCTATCACTGATGTAGCTTAAATGTGCTGACAGAAAACAAAGCAAAACACTGAAGGTTGTGTGATGTTGCAATTAATTGCAACTTGATATAATCTTTGATTTAAAAAATAATTTTATGCTAGTATAAATTTATGTTATTAAAAGATAAATTAATAATTTTTTTCCATTTCATTACTTTTCCTAAATAAACCATTCCCTTCATTTATTTATGTTATATCCTGTCTTATACAAAAAGCGTATGACTCGTATACGTGGGGCGAAGACTCACGACAGGTGACCAGTGTTACGGAACAAATGCAGAATGGTGTTTCGCAGCCCGTATTTGTGCCAGTGCTATGTGTGCTCGAAGATGTCTTGTATGTAGTGAAGTACTGAAATTCAGGAACTTCTGTTCAAAGTAGTATGTAGGGTGCTAACTACAGCACTTTGAAGAAACATGAAAGAATAAAGAGAAGTTTATGTTGTAGAAAAGATTCGACAGGAGAGGTGGTCATAAGAGGGGAAAAAAAGGACAAATTCTTCTTCTTTGAAAGCTTTATTGTTGTGGAGTAAGTAGTGCCTCTAGAAGAAGAAAGAGCAATAGGTTAAATGATTTAGTTATATACTAAGGAAAAACCTTAAAATTATTAAATATTAGCAAGATTGTCTCATGGGTGAATTTAGGAGTGATCTTATTTCACTGTCAAATGATTTGGCTTCCTTTTAACCACTTCCTGTTTGTACAGAAATCGGTGTTCTAACACAACAAAAAGAAACCATTTGACTTATGCTATATTGATGTAATTAACTTTACAGGAGGCATACACCACTGACAGGAATGCTTTTTATTGCTACAGAGGGTTCTGACTGACAGCCTCTCTTTACAAAGTGATAAAGTTTACAAAGTTTTCAGTACAGCGTCTTGACAGCAGCTATCCAGTGTAAAGGGGACAGGCCAAACAATTCAGCTGGGCAAACGGCAGAGTGCTGTTTTGCAAGGGATGTCAATATTGTAGGAGAATTCTTTATCTTTGTCTGCTCTTGTATGTGTTGGACACTACTGTAGGGGTCTCTTGTGCATCTGGACATACTTCCTGGACAGTTGTGAGGATCCTCACAGTGAAGATCTTTTGGTGGGTTTGGCTCAAAGTGTTGTTATAGGTTTAGCAAAAAAATAGGAACCAGAATTCCAACTTTCCACCGCCTTCAGGAATCTATAGTGTTACTCGGTTTAAGCATGCAGACCTCTTTACTGTACCTACAGGAAAATTTAGTGCAAATCTCCAAAAGCAGTAGATGAATAGCAACCTAATATGGCTAGGGAGTGAAGCTACAGCCCGTACCGTGTAGATAGTAGTATTTAAACTTCTGCATCCTACTGTGGAGGAGAATGAGTTGTTTAGTTACACCTAGTGTAATTCAGTTCTTGGAACTGCATTTGTTCTGATGTGCTGCCTTAAAATAGTATTCTTAAGGTTGTCTTTAATAAGCGACAATTCTTAAATTGTTTGCTTTTTCTACATACTTTTTGGTGTAATGTTTAAGAATTTCTTCTCTACCTTTCTGATTATATTCACAGGACATGACTGCTAATGAATCAACAGTGAATCTTAAAATAGGAAAAATAAACTGTCTAGTCCAGTGCAAGGAAATACACTTGTGGAGTTCTGGTGTGCAAAGCCAAGAAGCCACTGGAATCAGACAGGTTCATCACACAATTTTAGGTATTCAGTGGAAAACAATGTAGATGTCTTATTGTGGTAATAGTACACATCCTGCATCAAAGCTGATAGTATGAATGCCTGTTGTGGGAACTGAAAAACTAGGTATATGCTAGGAAGTATTGTGAAAAGCTGCAAGTGTGGCAGGGAGCAGCAGACTTGTAACAGCTTCCTGGTTTGATTCTTCATGTGTTTTTTGTAACTTCCATTATTGGAATGAAATGAATTCTTCCCCCACCCCATGATTTGATTTGTAGAGTAACAGCTCTTTTGCAAGAAGGTGAGGCAGTAGTAAGTGATCTTACTCCTATAGTTTCATTAAAGGAACTTTTTTGCTGCTTTGTCTGATTTCCTCTGTGCAGTGATAGTTTCCAGTAAAGGTCATTATAGACTGTTGAAGTTTACTTTTATACTTTCCAATATTAATAGCATAAAAATCAGTCTAAGCAAATCAGACTGCATGCCTGATTGGTCAGTTTGCAAGACTATATTATGATATATGCTAATAATGTGTATACTAATACATCCTAATACATGCATTAGTAGAACCTATAACAAAAGCATAGCTTTCTAGAATATCATATTTCTAATGAAATACAGAATGGTAATTACATGAAAAGGGATGGTACTTGGAAATAACTTCTCCTAGATCTAGCTATTTACTTACTACTGTTGAAGAAACTCTTTGCCTTTTGGAATACAGTTTGCAAAATCTGCAGCCTAATGAAGCCGGTTTTGAGAATATTTGTCTGTACTGAAACCTATAGAGTTTTTTACATTTTTGCAGCACGAACTTAGTGATAAAAGAATATTTTAGCCAGCTCACATTTAGTATTGGCTGCCACAATAGAGACTGAAACTAAGCTGGAAAAAGATCAACATTTGTTTTTTCTAGTATGCTTGGTTGTGAACTGCAGCAGTTTGGATGTTGGCACAATTTCATTCCTTCTGACTTGGTGATAATGTTTAAAAGAGAGGTAGAAGACAACTTGATATTGCTAACTTCCTAAATCACTTAAGCATGGATTGCAGAGGGGACTCCTTTAGAGGTATCTTGGAAGGCACTATCCAGAATCGACATGGCACTGCGATCTTTCTGGTTTGCAGTCCTTGGGATATTCAATAGACATGAACAGCCAAGTTTTTCACAAAACTTCTAAACATGCTGTTAGTTAACATAGCTTCTAGAAATAATCCATTTTATAAAGGTGATGTTCCTTTTCTTTTGACTGGCTTTACATTATTTCAATCAGTGAGACATGCCCTGACCATCAATTTTTACACAAACAATGGTAAGAGGAAGCAGTGACAGTTGAGATTATGCTGCTCCTATTGCTAGAAAGCTGATTCTTTCCTAACAGTGCATGGAGTGCCTGTGTCCCGAGCATGAAAATTTTTGTTAACTTCTGTAGACCAAAGAAGTTCATTTGTAAATGTGATTCTGGTCTTGCAGCTTCCTTTATTTTTTTTGCTGTGGAAGTTAGGGTATGCTCCTCTGTTTGGCGAGTCAGATTTGTCCTGTTTCATCAGGCTCCTGTTGCTGTCAGGTTTGTCTCAGTTTGGGTGGGAATAGCAAATAATTCAGTTCCGTCTTACAACCTCTTCAGTTCTGTTGTTCAACAGAGTCCGTTACTAACCTCTGTCGGGTGACTGTGTCATCTGGCAGGGTGCATGACGAGGTTGCTTTGATAGGAACTCATAATCCATTTCCCCACGGTAGATGTCAGTAGATGTCTTCTGTGTGAAGAAGCGACCATTTTGATTCACTGTTTTGTTATTGGGAATCTCAGCCCAAGATGTAAGTGGAAAAAATCAAGACAAATAAGGTCATATGTTGAGAATGAAATTGGCAGATTGCGACACGTACACGCTGTCTTTAAGGCTATGACCTTGTAGGAAAGTTGTATAGCTGCTACCAATTCAAAGAATTCATCTATTTGTGGGAATTAAAGTCTTAAAGCAAATATATCAGCGTTTGCTCATTAAGGCTTGTGAATGCCAGTGCATGAAGATATTAAAAGTCACTTGTGAACCTTAACAGTCATCCAAGTATTAAACCTTTCCCATGTGAGCAATAGTTGTAATTACCAGAATAACTGTAATTGACCTGTAATAGAAATTATGCTCGTAACATGACCAGTAATTATGAATGAGATTAGGAACTGCAAGTGAAAGTGATCTTATGTCCCCAGAGTGAAATCAAAAACCTTTGTGTGCATGGGCTCTCTGTTAGTTGTAAGGAGTTAGGTAACTTTTCATTACAAACTTGATCTTGAGACTTGAGAAACTTCAGAAACGTATTTCTCTTCTCTAAAACATGCAATCCAATTGCTGTAAGCTTCCGTTTATTTAAAATTTAACTTACAAATGCAAATACATTTTAACAATTTTTAAAAATCAATAACTTATACATACAGTTTATAAAATTTCAAGCTGTGTATTGATTCTGTACAACAGTAGACTTCTGCTGTCTGTCAAAAGCAAGTTATTCATCCTGCTTCTTGGTGTATAAAAAATTGAGAAAACTATCGTCTGAAGACAGAACATCCCACTTCTTCCTAATGGATTTTTGAAGCATGCACACACTCCAGTGAACTCTACAAAAGCATGGAGTAGACTTCATACAAACAAACCGTATCCAACCTATTGTCACATTTCAACCCATAAGTAAATTTTCAGGAGATCATAAATGCTTTTTTTTTTTTTTTTCCCCAGAAACAGAGTCATGATGTGGTTCCGCAAGCCAGACTGAACTGATCAAAGAACTTGCTAAATCTGAAGGGTTAGTCGTGTCCTGTGCACAGGCCTGGATGGTCATCTGAGCTATCAGTGGATCGCAGCATATGAAAAACTTTCTTCCCCCTTTCAGCCCCATTGTTGCTGTTCTGACAGTGTTAGAATTCAGTTGGCTCCCTGAGCGGGTCAGGGAGAAATGGGAATTACTGAGAGCATGTAGCATGGGGAAGGGATGGAAAGTGGAAGAAGTAGGGAAAAGTGGAAGATCACTTTTAGCAATGATAGCGGGGGTAGAATCTTACATCAGTCCAACTTGTTTCATAAAATTGTACCCTTTAGGATATTTTCTGTGTTGTAGTCAGTATTTGAGAGCTTGTGCATCACTAGAAATATCCCTTTTTTCCTTTGTGCTGAATTATAACTAAAGAAGTATGAACATTTTTGTAACGTGTACCCTTCAGTGAATACAGTCATCATCTTCAGTCTGTGCAAGAGTAGAGTTAATAATGGATTTAAGCTAAAAAAAAGCTTATAGCAAATTATAAGGAAAATGTAGAAAAATAGTTACTAGAAAAAGTGCTTCTCCATCATCAAGTTCTTTATCCCTATATAACTTGATGATCTTTAATTAAATGCAAATGTAAAATTATCTTCAGTTCATTGGATGTTAAGATTCTTCCAGCTGCGGGGTATAGACAAAAGTGTATCTGAACAGTATGGTTAAACTTTTCCATGTATTTGTCAATCTACTGATAACTATGGATATTTTAAAATCTCAAAATTGAATCTCGTTACAAGACCAAATTAATATCTAGAGCATTCTCTGATGTATCAGACAATATATGAGGTGGTGGTAGCAAGAAGCTTGTTTGAAGTCTGAGTAGTCAAAAAGATGCTCTTTTCAGCTGAACCTAATTGAAAGAGGAGCTAATGTATTATTGGCGATGCACGAAGAGTGTCTTGGCAAGGTATATTATAGTCATGCATATAGATCACTAAATTTTTGTCAAATGCCAATCCATTTCTAAAATGAAATTTCTTAAAGCAAAAATAGGTTTGTGCAAATACAGTGTGCTCTCTGAAAATTGTACCTGCCTGTTTCCACTGAAGCAGTAGACTCCCAAATGTTCTGCCCTGTAAAGTAGTTGGCTATGGAAGAAAACCTGGGTTAGAAACCTAGTTAGAGAACAAAAGGTGAGCTTATAGAGTAGATTGTCTGCTTAAAAGAACTGCAGGTAAATTTCTGTTAATTCCAAATGTATCTGTGAGTATCTGTGCTGATAAAAGTAAGTTGTCTATAAAACTCAGAAAGAAATCTTGGGTCATCTTACTTTAAGTGCTGCTTGAATGTTATCCACTGTTCTGATGTCAAGCCCTACATACTTTATCTTGAATGACAGTAAGCTGGTTTGGGGAATTAGAAGAGCCTTCAAAGGTTCAACTACTTGGGAATTATTCCACATATTTAATGTAACGTACTCCTTATTTGAGCAATAAGGGACATGCTTCACCTCATTGATTTCGAAATAACCCATGAGTGCTGCTCCTATTCTTAGACATACAGTTTACCACTAGTACTTGCATGACATTGGGCATGTCTAAGTGCATGCCTCAGAAACCGAGTCACTTGAGGGAAGGAATATCTAGTTCCAGGTTGATGGGATTTGGGTCTCAGCACTGTCAGGAGAGGACAAGCAGCAGAACTTGAGCCTCAGCCGTGCAGTTAACTGCGTGGAGACTGTGGGCACTTTCATCTAGGGGAGCGTTTGATTACAGCTTTGGATTTTACTCCTGTGTTGTGTGTTCTTGTCACCTGTACACCCACTCAGACCTGTTTTCATCCCTGGGATTCCAGATGTTCAGTCGCCTCCATCAACAGTGCTTTTTGCTAGTCGTGTTACAATATGTACAGTAGTGAGAGTAAATATAGCAAGTAGTGGGAGTAATGGGGATGTAGATTGTGGGATCAAGTCCGAGAGTGTTGAAAGGGATCTGATTCATTTGCTGCCTCAATATATGCTGCATGAGGTTCTTAAAGGGACACTTCCCCTGACATGCTTTTAGCAAACCACACTATATGTCGGTTGTTCCTTCTATAGCTTAAGCACTACAGTTCATACTGATTGAACTTGTCTGTTTTTTCAGGTTCTTTGGATTGTGTAAACTTGAGTCGTAATTACTGCTGTTGTCAGGAGGTGTCAGTTAGTTTGTTCTGGTGATACACTTGCATTTTACTCAGTCACAGCAACTTAGGAGAACCTGGTGGGTTGTAGGTACTCACTTGGTTTTGTTCCTTCTGATTTCTTGTGTGTCAGCTGGTTCTGCCAAATTACAAGATGAGATCTTCGTTTTCAAATTAGGTTCAGCTAGTTATATCTTCCATTTACATCTTGGTTTAAAGCAGCCACGCTTGTTTTGGTTTTGTGTCATGTAGCAGTGAAAACTTATGTACGTTGGATTCATAGGTTGCCGTTTTTGAAGTCATGTTAAAACAACCAAACAATGAACCTTTTCAACTCACTATTCAAGTTATTTTATTTTGTTAAAAACTCCTGATATCATTTAGCAGTCAAGTCACTTAGATTTCCATTGTTCAGTTGTCTGTTACGTACTAGGGCTTTTTTGAAGGCATACAGTTGCTCACAGTAAAAGCTGGAAAAAGAAGTTGTGGTACCTGCAGGACCTTGATCATGCATATCATGGTGGGCATTCTTTTCAAATGTTTCCTAGGAGCTACTTTCTAATATTATTTTCAAAATAAAAAATACTGTGTAATAACTGAAGATGGTGACTTATTTCCCACTCTGTGTGTGCAACTTGTTGAATGCACCCTTTTGTTGGCTTTCTGAAGTTCTGCATTAAATGACAGCCTGGGTGTTATGTAGACCTGGGTATTCATGTCTTTTGCAATTTGTAGGCCAAGTTTATTTCTTGTATACATAAATAAAGAAAAAAATCTGGGATTAAGTCATCTGAAGAGAATTCGGGGAAAAAAAGTTGACAAATCAATGGAATCTTCTTATGGAGATGCAAAATCTGTAATTTAAATTTCAGAACTTTGATAACAAAATTGTATTTCTGTTTCTTGGGATACCAAGAAATTAATCTGACTAATACATACAGATATTTTCACTAAAATGTGTCCTTTTTAATCTCAATTGCTTCCCAAAGGAGTTGGATATTGAAAGGTTTTTTAGGAACAAGATGGGGAAAGACTTCCTGGGAGCAGGTGGATTTCTGATAAGTACTTCGTAATATTGAAATTTTACTGGTCTGAAAACTGAGACACAATGAAGCAACATATGTGTAACAGGTGGTCTAATCCATGTACATGCTGTGCATAAATTAGTGATTTAAAGCTGAGTTTGTACCGATTAATAAGGAATCTTTTTATTGCTGTCTTCTGCTTGTAGTACCATAGCTTGAAAGTTATTACTATGGAGAGGGGTGTGAAGAATATAAACTAATTTCTAGTGGAAAGGCTGACATTATACAGGTTTCTTTTTCTTGAAACTGATGACATTTTCTTTCCTCTTAGCTGACCCGGTTGTTTGAAATAATTTTCGCTTTGCAATACTCTTGATCAAATAAATGAAAAAACCATGCCTTGGTGATGATAAAAAGCATTCTAGTATACTAAAATACCTCTACATTTTTTTCTGTGTTCCATGAAGACTTTTCATCATAACAACTTAGCTAACTGTCCAATAGTTGTTGTAGTTTGTGGATATTTGATACTGATGTAATACTTTCATAAATGACAGTTTCTGTTGTGAAGTGGAAGTGGCCTCTGGGACAGGGGAGAATCTTTGTGTGCTGCTGGTCTATGTGAAGGTGTGATATGTGAAGTACTGATAAGAATTTGAGAAAGCTAAAGAAAACCAAGATAGGTTTGGTAAAGCTTAATTTTCAGGGGCAGAAAATAGACTGTTGTGGTGTGGGGCTTTATTCTTTTCTACTATTAGGTTTTAGCCAGCAAGTGTATCTTAAAGGGATAATTTAAAAATAAGACTTTGGACCACAGAAAATAAACCTATGAAGGAATATAATATTTATCTGCAGATAACTGTTTTCTGTTTTGCATTGTTCCTTGTAATGGGATTCAGCTTCAATATCACTGCAATTTCAGAATAGGTCTGGCTTTTAACTTGTAATGAGAATAGGTACAGATAAACACTCTTGTACTGTTTTGTTGTAACTAGAGCTTGATTGTCTGGGCTTTTGTAAATATAATGCCCAAACTGGCTTTTTAATGTCATTGGCATGAGTGATTAGGCAACATATGTTCTAGAAGAAACTACAACTCAAAGTTTCCAAAGTCAGGCTGTTCAGTTGGCTTGCTGTACTGTACGATACTTGACCAAAAGGCAAAATTATGGGAGTGAATTATAAACCAAGGCTTAGATTATGAAGGGACAACCTTAGTTCAAATAAAGCAATGTTTGTGTCTCACGTGCTTTGGGCTCTAAACCTGCCTTTATGCAGTAGAAACCAGCTAAAGAACAAAAAGGTTGAGTTTTATGTTTCTCTATCTGTGTGGTGCAAGCTGTCAAACACCAATTGGGAATGAAGAGAATCTCCATTTTGAGGCCATCTGTGTACGTTCTTTTGTCTGAACCTGACAAGAGGTCATGGCAGATGGTGGGGTCACAAAGTCTGGCTTCTCGAGCTTGACAAAATGTGTTCATAAAGCTGGAAGAATAGCAACTGTTCATACTGGCTGAAGAGCATTGTGGCAAAGGACTGTAATGGTTTATGCATAATACCTTCTGGATCACTAAGCTTAGTAGCAAATAACTTGTCAAAGATGAAACTAGCTTGCTTTTCTGTAAACGGGTTAAAACTGCTTAGCGTATGTGTTCTTAACTATGTTTTATTTTAGTAAATTACTTGTAAAGCTTCTTAAAGCAAAAGAGGGAGGTCAAACTGCATTATGAATTTTGGACAGAGCTCGAGGTGGTGTATTTGGAGAGTTTGTGTAGAAGGAAGAAGGAGGTGGAAAAATAAAAGGCACATAGATCATAATTTTCAGACACATGCAAGGTTTCAGTATTTGCTATTTGCGAATTCAGTATTTGCTATTTGCCATGACCACTATGGCTTTATGGCTTTTCTGTGGCTCTTCTTCATGTTTTCAGCATTGCTACACAGGTCCAGTAGCCCCTTTCCCCAGGCTGTGAATAGATAGCTCTCTGTAGTGTCCTCTCTGAAGGCAGAGAAAAATGCTTCATTTTTTCTTGGATGTTTTGTTATGAAACTAAAACTTAGAAGTTTTCATGGGAGTATGTCTTAGTATACACAGTTGTGTGGTGTTCACGTGCTGGACTAACTGCTTAATTATGGCTGCAATCGAGGCACTAAGGAACATAAATGCAACCCATTCAACAGGAAACTGGGAACACCATTAAGTTGAATAAAATGTTTTTCCATTATCTCTAATAACAGTTTAATTGATAAGATGTCTGAATAAACCAAGACATCTGTAGAAGCATCCTAGAATTCAAAATTCTTCTGGATTGTCCAAAACCACTAATGCAGTGATGGTGGAGTTCCCCATTAGCTACACACACTACTGAAACAATTTTTGGCACTTTTGTAGAAGGGAGGTGAAGGCACTGGCCGTTCTCAAACTTAGCGTAGGTTAAAATACGGAGGAAATAGCATGAATTTCACCTTGCTTTTGTAGCTGGTGAGTTCTGCTGTAAATGGTTGTGACTCATATTTGGTAACTAGTTTAGGCATCTTCCACAAGATTTTGCTGAACTCATTCCACACTTGAAAATATGAACAGTTCTCCTTCTTTTATGCATCCAAGTGCAATTCAGATGTCTTTTGTAGTCCATTTTTTAACAGCGAGTAGTACTTAGAAAATACTTTTGAAGTACTGAAACGCCTTGTCAGGTTAATTCTATCTTTAAAATGGTTTGTGCTGCCAGCATTAATTTGTAACTTGTTTTGTATAAGACTTCTGGAAGCTTTGATTTAAAAAAGAAGTCACTTCAGGTATTTTTCAGTATACCAAAATGTTTGTCTTTTCCTGGAATTCTAATATTATAATTCTAATTACATAGAGTTAATAAAAAAAGCAATCTGCATTAGTTGCAAATGATTGTATGGTTTTAATTAAAAGGCTTTAGTAATGGTATGACATGCTTTGCTAGCACATTAATATAATTAGGCCTCTATGTAAGTTGGGCATTTATATATAAGATTACATCTCTGCCTGTTCCAAGCAAGGTACGTTTCTAGTATCCATGCAGAACCTGACTATTTTGGTGACTGATTTTAGAAAAAAGTTAAAAAAAAAAAAAAATCTGTCCTCTGGAGATGCAGGGTTTCAGCTAAAGAGGTAACTGAAAATATATTTTTAACTAAGTATTTTATTAACTTTCTTACAGGATGTTAATTTTAAAGATTCTGTGAAGATGAAAAGGGATCTCTTATGGTTTTACGGAATATAAAGCAATATCATCTGACATGACGGCAAAAAATGTAAGTATAATTCTACAGCATGTATTGCTTTTTATGTTGGCATGCTGCCAGTCATTTCTGGCTTTTAGAATTTGAAGGTCTTTGTGTTCGATTTTTTTGTATTTGTCCATACAAGAAATGAAACACAAACACCTTCAAATGTAAAAATCTTGTCCGATTTTGTATACCACAAATGTGTACCCCACTACCTTCTGTTGTATTTCATAAATTTAAACTGGTTAGAAGCTCTTTAAGGATGTGGAGTGTACTCAGCTGTAGGTCAGACTGATAACTGGGGCAATGCATTATGCTGTTGCTTTATTGATCTTTATGGGTCTCTTCCAACTTGAGATATTCTGTGATTCCTCTAACATTGCTCCAAACTTATGACAGCGCTTCTCATTTTGTTGAAGCATCTCACCTTTGCAGCAGAGTAGAACCCTTCTACTAAGTCCAAGTCTCAAAACTCAAGAAAGAACAGAAAGATGGCATATTTCTTTACTAATGTTGGTACACTCTTGCTTTGTAGAAGACTGAGGGCCTTCCTGCTTCTTCATCCGCCTGTAATGTGATGTCTAGAGACTCTATATTTGACTCCCCTCTCCTGAGTTCTGAAGAAGCTTATGAAATGTCTTAACATCCTGACCTTAATTTTCTGCCTAATTAGCTGTGCTTCCTGAGGTACATGATTTGTATAGAGAACAGTTCTTATTAAGCTTAGTGGTCAGTGAGTTGAGTGTGACTTTGGGCCCTGGGCAGTTTACCTGTTGACTGCCTTTGATAGGGCATCGTGCAGTCTAATTAAATCTGAACAGGTTTAGGAACGTGCAAGTAACCCTAGGATGGCTGTCTGTTCAGTAACTGCAAAAGCTTTTGTGCATATTTTTTTAGGTTGATGCCAGGGGCATAGTTTGGTTAAATTAATTCTCAAGTCTTGAAAATGTCTTTTCTGTTGGCTTTGTTAATAGTTTCATTTTGTGTGTAGTTCCAGGTGAGGCTTTCGGATGTCTAATGTTTGACTGTTTGATTCAAGCTGACCAAGCCAGAAAATAAATTTATGTGTGTATGTAAATCCCTTTGACTTACTTATTTCATAGGCCATATTCAACTCTAATATAAATAGGTAATTCTACTGATGTATGTGGAACAGCTGCGCAAATCCAAACCATTTTGTGGTTTTGACCTTTTGTTCAGTGCAGTCAGAGGATAAATACCAATGCCAATAAAATCCATGGAGAGTTGGGTGATAGAGTCATAGAGTGACATAGGTTGGAAGGGATCTCAAGAGGCCATCTACTTTGGTGCTTTGCGTAAAGCTCTTTGACCTTTGAATTCAGAACCCAGTTGCTTGGTGCTTTGTTCAGGGACGCTCAGGGCTTTGGGTTTTGAAAACCTCTGAGGACAGCCATGTGACATTCAGTCTGGGCAACCTGCTCTTGTGCTGAATATAGAAATATGGTTTTGTTGTTGTTTACTTTAACACAAGGCTATGTTATTTTATAGAATAGATATTTTATTGGTATATATGTTTTGAAATTTTGCATATCAAACTGTGCACACCTAGTTATTTAGCTAGTGTTTATGGGTTCATTTTTTAAAAAAAACAGTTACTCTGGTGCAGATGAAAGTAGAATTCAGTTTTCAGGTCTGTTAAGTATACCCGTTCAAAGGATTTGCAAAATAACAGTCTAAAAACAAGGGTGGTCCTATGCTTTCTGTCCTTACTTGTAGCACTTCTTCAGGATTTCCCAACCTTAGTTACTCTGAACTGCACATTTACACCAATGGAGTCAGCCCTGGCGTTTTCTGTTGCTGTTTGAAAGCCCAAGAATGCTTCTGAATTTGCAGAGTTCCAGGGTTTAGCATATGTCTATGGGTTTCTGCAGCCTGAAGCTGGTTTCAGATGTAAGGTCAGTGTTCGTCTGTTGCACTGTCTGAGATGATCTGCAGAGTGAATGGAGGGAGAGAACTTCTCTGCAGAAGTATTTCCATCTTTTTTTTTCTTTTTGTTGAAGCATCAAGAAAAGGGAACTTTAAAGTACTGGAATTTGGACATCATCTGGGAAGCCTGTAAAAGGCACGTATCTTTCATCAAACATGTACACATCAGGAAGCTGCCGCCTCTGTGTTCTGAAATCACTACCCCTCAACGGGAACATAGTAGTTTAGGGAGGTTTGTGCTCCTAGTGCATCACAAGAACAAACTGCAGTGAGCTTAGACTAAAATGTCTTTGCATCTCACATGCATACGCTGTGTTGAGCAACCTTGTCTCCAAGGAAGCTTGCACTTCAAGCACATGGCAAAATGTTTCCATAGATTGAATGTGTACGTAAGATGAATAATGTTCCCCATCACTGTTTTTCCTTGCTAACTTTTTGAGTACATGATGGGAGAATTATCAAGACTGGGCTCACTGCTCACTTTCTCTGAATGCAGGACACTTTCTACTATCTGCTTGTGGAATGTTGCTTATGAGCAATTTGACCTTCCTTAGAAGACAAATCCAACCAAAACAGCTATGAATAATAAAATGTTGCATAAAAGTTATGGGTTCTCTAGGAGATGAGGTGTTTATGTGCTTACCATACATACATTGTTCCCAGATGTAATCTAAATCACATGTCATAACAAGTTATTTCATTCTTTGCTTGTAACATAAAAAACATTTTTCTTGCCTGTTTTGTACTTCCATTCCCATCTGTCCTTCAGGTAAGGAGGCACCAAAAGAGTACTGAGAAAGAGGGAAAAAATGAGCACGTACTCATGGTAAATTTATTTTTAAGACAAAATAAATAATATGACTCAAGCAGATTATTTGAATAGGACTGTTAGTTTTGATTGTCTGGTCTGAATTTGTATACATGTGTTTGTAAAGTTATTTGTCAGTGCTTCTCAGAGGGTGGTTGTCTTGTCATAGATGAGGTCAGTTAAATGGCTATAGTAGTTCTCCTTTCACGTGTCACTAGGGAAGAAAATGAGTTAGTTTAACTGCTGAAGTCAGTCAAGAGGGGCTTAAACAAGCCTTAACACCTGTCTTACACAGGAAAATCTTCAAAAACAACATAAAGGACATTAGCTGTTCTGCACTGATGCAGTTTATGACGAGAGAGCCCTTTTTCGGTCCTGAGTTGTTTCTGTAAGTGATACTACTACAGTAAGTCTGCAAATGAGTCTGTTAGAGCTTACATGTGTAAAAGAAAATTGCCAGTTAATGGATTCCCTGCCCATTTACAACTTCTACATGCTATAATCTAGATTAATTCTAGGACAGAGAGAACAAAAACTTCTCAGGTTAATGGGAAAGTTAATTTCTGTAAGCAAAGGGAAGGGCCTGTTGCGATAG
>Ga0181612_114321_pt1 | contig 14751 bp, 5 predicted proteins | sample HoacroProtozoa21_FD_119630 | JGI IMG/M metagenome (GOLD analysis project Ga0181612, IMG submission 119630) | Hoatzin crop microbial communities from Cojedes, Venezuel. Combined Assembly of Gp0051906, Gp0051904, Gp0051908 | reverse complement strand
CCTTCGCTTCTCCAGGCTGAGCAACCTCAACTCTATCAACCTTTCCACACAGGAGAGGTGTTCCAGGCCTCTGATCATTGTTGTGGCCTCCTCTGGACCCGATCCAACAGGTCCATGTCATTATTGTGCTGAGGACTCCAGAGCTGGACGCAGGACTCCAAGTGGGGTCCCACCAGAGTGGAGGGGCAGAATCCCCTCCCTCGACCTTCTGGCCACATAGAACTGGAAAGCTGCATGGAAGGAGATGTAGTCCCCTGGGTGAACACCCCATCTCAGTACCTCAAGCACACACAGTGTGGGGAACAACCTGCCTGTTGAAGAATGTAAGCCCGAGCTGTAAAACCCAGAATGCCTACAGGGACCTTCCTTCACAGGGAGGTCTGGCTGTAAGTCACAACTGTGCTGAGAGCATCCTTGGGTAGGCTTGGGGCAAATACATTAAGATAGGATTACTGCAAGACAATGATTCTGACTGCAAAATATCCTCCTTGGTAATCGCAGCAGTACTGAGAATATACAGAAAATCCATTTACGCCCAGTTTTAAAACTTTTTAAAACAGCAGACCAACTATTATATGTTAAAAACATTGTGAGTAACGTAAACAGATTCATACTTAAACCATACATGTGCATTGCAAAGACACAAATCTTTTAAAAGTGTTTTAAATGTTCTACAATCATAAAAATTACCATATACACTTTTACACAGGGTAACTTTTCTTTTTGTCTCAAAGCATATGGCTTACTCAGGAATAAAAAAAAGAAAATCCTGATTCCATGTACTGTAATATAACTTAAAAAGAAGCCTACCCATTCTTCATTCAAGCTACAAGTTCACAAGACATATCGTAACAACTTGTGCAATTTGTATACACAGAAATGGCATTCATTGAATGAAGCTCTTTTTGTTTAAATTTCAGTGGCGTTTTGACAGTGTTTATAGGTTTGCTGTTTGCACAGACATCAAATCTAGCCTTGGTGATACATTTGGAGGGCAAGCCCAAAGCAAACATAAATATGCCTATTAGCCATGGATACCAGCTGATGCCAGCACTTTGGATTAGAACTTGAATAGTGATTTATGTCCTAATGCCCCTGCATATTTCTAAAATGCATTGTGCCAAAAGTGTGCAACAAATTCTGAAAATACAGAAAGGTCTTTCTGCGAAATTAACTTAGTTGATTGTGTAAAGTTTGCCATGCGAATAGAGATTATTTATTAATTTATTTATGTACAAGTGAAGGTTTTGTGTCCAAAACTTCCCACACTATCAGACCCTTACTTAAAAGGAGAACTAAAATAAATTCTGAAAACACTTTAGTCAGAGCAGAACTACTATATAGTAGGCTTCTCTGGACATGGTCTTCACCATAATCACAGACACACATTCCTCAGTAACCTCGATCACTGCTGGTGTGACAGCACATGCTACCCTAAATACTGCTGTAAGTGCCCTGGACTTCTGGATAGCTTCCTGGTGTTTAAATAAATAAACACTGAAAATTATCATCACCACCCTGTCCTAGCTGCAGTTATCTGCTATTTTCTTCACTTGCTGTGAAGCTATATTTTTGCTTTTACAAAACTGTAAAAGAATAGACACACTTTAGTAAAGCAAATTCTGTCAGAAAGAACCCCAACATTTTGTTTAGTTTGTCCTACACACAGATGAACAAATACCTGTTTCAGAGATCTAGTATCTGTCTGAAGGCACCAGAAGCCTAGTTTTCTCTAGACCTGGTCCAACCATCGTACCATGTATCAAATAACTTTATCCTTCATTTCAGCTGACAAAAAGGGTTCTGGGTCAAGAAGAAAAAGAGAAGTCCAAGAAAAGGACACATTCGCAGAGGGGGATTCAAATCAGATGCAGGGAGCAAAGTCACTCATACTTTTCCCTACTTTTTCATTACTCCTCATTGTATCAACAACTACACATAATCCATCATCTCCCTAGCAGGATGGACTAGTAAGCAGCTACCAGATGCCCTAAGGGCCAAAATTTTCCCTAGACCAAATCCCAAGTGATGGCAGTTAGATACTGCAGAAGAATGAAAACCCTCCATCTGGGCTGCACTGTATGCTGCTCAGTTAACTTCTGTGTGAGCTAGAGGCACACACTGGAAAACAAGAAACAATCCTCCTTTATCCACAACTGGAAAGAGAGACTACTCGGAAAGAGACAAGTCTGAGCTGTGGCTGGGGGAAAAAAGAAAAGGCTCTTTAAGAACTCCTGATGTGCTACACCCAGAGGACACTGGACAGAAGTGAGAATCTCCTCCCTCGCCTGTGGCTCTTGGGACATACAGAAATCACCACAACTCAGCCAGCTGTTACTCAGCACAGCCTATGCTTTCTTCCAGATGCAGGGAGCAAGAGTCTTGTGTTACACAGCTAATTCAACAGATCACCTTCTCCTGGGATTCCTCTAAGGTAATTTTAACCAAAATAAAGGATTGGGGTTTAGAAGTTAACAAAGAATGCACCCCAAGCTTCACAGCACTGATAGGTTTCTGCAGTGAAGAACATGCGTCATGCTTCAAGATGCATTTCCATTGTGTTCACCTACTCGGCAACCTGAATATAGTTTTGTGTTCAATGATTCTTGGGACTTAAGAGTGTAATTTAAAATTAATCTCTGGTCAAACTGACTGAACAAACTGGCTTTCCTGAGAGCAGCAAGTCGCACGAGGAACCCAGGAGGAGTCAGGGACTCCACATACTCAGATTTTCTCCTTCTTATTCAGGCAAAAATTGTGAATTTGCTCTCTGGCAAAATATTAACAGGAGCATGTATAGTCCTGAATTATTTTACTAGTCTAATGTGAAACACCCCCTTTCTGCTGTTGCCTCCAACACCCACTCCCAGCAGCTGTTGGTGCATATGATCATGAAGGAAAAAAAGGAAAAAAAAAGATACCTATTTCTGCCTCCTTTCTCTGCAGATCAGAGTAGTTCCAGCTGCTGAATCACAGATGGGGAATGCAGCAAGTAAAAGCTATTTTATAAACAGGAAAGTGAAGCCATTTCTGCCAGACCCTCAATAAACTGTCACTACTACATTAGGTGCCAAACTTGGCCTCTTTTACATATCCCTTTTTTTATCATTAAATATACTTTTCAACAATAGTGATTCTACTCCTATTAAGTAACATTTCTGAGCACTGAAGATACAGCACATGACTGTGCAGATGGAGAACATATGTCACTATTTCCATGTTTATTTACTTAGCAGCCCAGAGTGAGAGTTAGACAGTTTTTGGTTAACTTAAGAGAGCTGAAGCACATGCAATGGCTCAGGCCAGTAATCAGAAAATAAAAAGTGGTGGTTTTGCCAATTGTTTTTTTTTTACATATTGTGAAACTATCACAGCTACCCCTGTGTAGAGTTCAGTGAAATGTTGTAATCTTGATGTTACAGATTCTACTTTATTCCTGGAATCACTACTGATACCCATGATTTACTGTGAAAAATGTGAAAAATCCTATTCTCCGTTCCTCATGCAAAACTCTTATGGATACTGACAGCATCTCCTGACTTCTTTTAAAATTATCTAAATATGTAGATCAAAATACAGTCCTATTTATGGAAAGCAAGAGTACTGAGAGAACAACTAGATCACTATGCTCACTATTAACTGCTACTTGCTCCAGAAACATTTGGAGAAGTGACTGCTTCTTGCTTCATTTCCCCTATTTTCGCTTGTCCTTCTCCCCTCTCATTTCTTAGCAAGACATAAAGGAAGTCCTCAAGGATGGATCTGACTCTTGCTAAAGCAGTGTCAGCTGCAAGCAAAAGGGTCACTTCAGAATCGAACTGAAGGAATGTGTTTTAAGTACTAAGTCCTGTGCCTGCCAACAAAGTGAACTTTACTACCGTAAAAACTATGGTAGAAAAGATTAAAGATAAAAAACATTATGTTTCAGTACCACAACCAAACACACAGACTTAGTTCTCAGTCTGACAAAGATTCTTTCTGGAAAGAACCTCCATTAAAACATTTCTGAACACCTTTGCATCCCCCATTAGACAGCATTAATCTGGTCTCCATCCCATAGCCACTCTGCAAAGACCTAACCTTCTGCAGTGCAGGAGTTCTCCCAAGCAGGAATCCTTGGCTAGCGCGTCATGGGTTCACAAGACCCCTTGTTGCTATCAGTATAGACCAAACACGTGCTAAAGTAGCAACCTGTTACATACAAATGTTTTACTGAAGTGCAGTTGTTTAAACTAGAATGAAATAGCCTTTTGCTGCTGCCAGACAGGGAGCAGTGGAAAAGCAGAGAGAGACTTTCTAGAACTGCCAGGTTCTCACCCTCTCTGTACATCAAAGTGAAACTGTGCTGAATGTCCCACTTCTCCGTCTTCTTCTCAGCTTCAAGGGTATTTTTTCCACCTTGAAGTAGCAGAATCACTTGTTCTCTTTCTAAAGGGCAGTGATATCCTTTGTATGTTTTGTGAGGAAAAAGGTCTGCCACACTTCCGGTCCCACCTTCTCTAAATGTATGCCCGTTTTCTAAGCTCTTTGCCGTAAACAAGGGCATCTACACCTGCAGAGATGGAGAATAAGCAGGAGGGAACATTCTTAACTACAATCTGAAGCAAAAAAAAAACAACCAATAAACATAACCAGCAATAATTATTAAATCACGGCTTAATGGACCTAAGACATGATAAAACCACTGATTTTTAGCTAGAAAATCTGTTTCTAAGCAGTGCTTGATTCCAATTAGTTAGGTTCACAAGATAATTAATGCTGTTTAAAAATATCCTAGTCTTTCCTGATTTGAAGCCAAGTTCTTGGCTAATTTCTTGCACTTCTGTAGATCGTGAACCAGTGAGGGATGCAAGCAACAGATGATAAACTACCCCTCTGATACAAGAATGTATGAGGCACTGCACTTTCCATTTCAACACAGAAGGCCTCCCAAAAATGACCTTAAAAGTAGTGAGAATAAATCAATCTCCAGCATCACAGGGAGTGAAATTTGAGACGTTACAGACAACTTTGTGAAGCATCACATGCACAGATCTTGAACTTGTTACTTTCAATACTTGTCTGTGCTTCAGCCTTGAGCCAAAAAACAGACAAGTAACAGCTGTAATCCATCACCTGCATCCTGAAGGACAGGTAGATAAAAAGAAGTGGGGGAACATGAAGACAGTAAGGGGCTTCCCACATGGGAAGGGTGCAAGTTGCCTTCTTGCCTGTGGCATAGCAGAAAGTGCCCAGGCTGAAGAACTGCTGGTAATGATGAAGAGCTATCAGGAGAGTAAAGACAGCAGAATCCTGGAGGCTGCCTGAGACCTCATGTGTCAACTGGAACTGAAGGCCATGCAAACTGTGCTCTTGGGGCCACAGTATGGTTATTAGTACTGCTTCTAGGCCAAGCCCCTCTGGCACCTAAGCTAGGAGAGCCATTATCAAGGATGAGTATCAAAAAGGAGCATTACTGCTAAGTAGTGGAAAAGGTAGGAATGAAGGTAATCCTCAGCTACTGTTACATTAAAGAGATATTGGCAGAGAGGGCCTCAGTGTTTGAGCCTGGTATGCTGCTTCTCTGTCCATTTTTTTGTGTTCACATTACTTCTGTTCTCATGGGTTTGGACTGTGGGCACAAGGTGGGCTACTGGTCCACCTAAAAAAGCCATACATGAATGCAGCTTGGCTACTCCCATTGCTGAAATCAAGTCACTAATGAAGACCAAGTGTCCTTGCCTTTGTGCACTCCTGTGCCGTGTACTAACCACCACCCTTTGCTGCCACTGGGACAGTTTTGTGAAGTGCTTTTGGCCAACCAGGAAGAATATGGGTGCTCATAGAAGTGCCATGTTTTAAAACCGGTGTTGTATTTTGTAAGGCATTGTATTTTGAATTTCCATTCAGAAATGAAAAAGAGCAGAATTTATATATGTGTTTTACTCTTCTGCAATTCACAATGACATAAAAATTGAAGTGAAGGGATTTGCAAGTGACTGCATATTTTGATCCTCACTATGTTGAGGCAAAGGTTTAGACTGAAAAGAGGGAAATTGAATATTTGCATTTCAGGTGATATTCTTTGCCAAGTTGACAACAGCAATAGGGCTAGAGGATCAAAGCATATTTAAGTATACAAACTAATGTCTCTGTGAGATAGGTGATAATAGAACTCCAAAACAAAGACCAGCTTAACTACACATGGCTCTTCTGGTGTATAACCATGAGGTTTGGCAAGCATTCCTTATGCTTTGTGTTGACACCATGACTCCTTAGAATAAGGCTGTTCAGTCTCTCTGCCTCTTGTACTTTGAAAAACCTAGTCCTGAAACTGAGTTAACTGAACAAGTAACTTTTGCAGCACTTCATACCTCTGCAGGCAAACCCCTCTTCCACCCCCTCTGTCTTGAGCCCTATGGCATCTCTGTGCCACAGAGGTAAAAAAGATGCAGAAGATTAAACTAGTTAGCTGCTGTATTTAAAGGTACTAGAGCAACTCTACACTAGTCTGGACTCCCCAGAGTGAGCACACACATTGTTGCTGCTGTAAGATGGAATGGACTTGTCTCCTATGATGCTAAAGTTATTACAGTAGGCTTCAACAGACTGTCATTCCCAGGCCTACGTAGGCTTCACAGGATGCTCTGAAGGGAGCAGATGTGCAAAGTGTAAAATGAGGGTCAGGAAGAAAAAACACAGTAACAGGCCAACATTTTCCTCCAAAGTTCCAGGTGTTTTTACAGGCTTAAGCTCAGAATATAAACATATGCCTTCAAATTAATGTGCCTTATGAGTATTTTCAGCCCATGTAGATGTAGGTGTTTCTGCATTCCACCAGAACGCTGACACTTCCTGTCTCTACACAGTTTTTGATAACACCTATGTATATTTCCAGATAAGATTTTTTCTGGGGAAACTCAGTCAGCGTACAGCAAGCACTTTCCTGTCATAAACCTGTAAAAACTGAAGCTGAAGGTAAGCTTCACAATAGTAATAGGAATGTTATACTGTGGACTATTTTGTAAAGCCCTAAACAACAAATAAGCTGGAATTAATAGTAATAATTGTGAAAAAACACATGCAACATTAACAGACACAGTGTAGGAAAGTTCTTCTACTTTATCATTTGGCATTCTTGTTTGGAAAACAAACTACACGCCACAAGGAGATGGAAACTTTGTGTGGGTATTTACTATGGCATTTACAAGGGAGCGCCCTTTATTTGAACTTTGAAGGCCAAAACCCCACTTCTTTTTTTAGCTATCCTCAGAATGTTTCTCTTGCTCTCATGGAGAAAAACCCAGAAGATTTGCCTTTTGGCCAGGAGAAGGAGCCAGATCTTAGCTTGTTACCATAGGGTGCAGCTCTGTGTAAAATCAGTACAGCTGCACACACCTACACAGATGGAGATTTTGCCATTCCCCTATGCTTTACACTAATGAAAAGCTGCAATTTAGTGCTTAACTGTATTGGGTTTTGTCTCAAATCTGTCAGGCCCAGATACTACATACTAAACAAATACTATAGAATACAAAATGTAATCCAAATACTGTAACTAAACAACATGACTACAATTAGACTATATGATTAACTATATTATACAAACTGCCATAAAATTAACCTTTCTCAGTATCCCCCCTGCAAAGGTCCATTCATTCTTCCCATTCTTGTGGAGGAAAACACTTCATATTTAATAGATCACAGACTAGTGAGAAAAAATTCATCTCCTCAAACTACATTCAGATGTCAGCCCTACTAAAACATCTGCACTGGAAGTGTGAGTTGCTGGTCTGGCTTTGTTTTGCATGGTAACAAATTAAACCCCAGGGTTTTGGCCTGAAGAGGTTTCCATTTCTGTGCAGAGTCCTGATTTCTGTTTTCATCAAAACACCAACAAACCCAGGAGAAACAATTTTCCTGTTTGATGAAACTGATCTGTGTTGCTTCTTTCTCATTCTCCAGGGACATGGTCATACTACAGCATGCAGTCGGCACTGGTTCTCGGTGAGCAGGCTGGGCCATCTGCAGTAGATTTTAGAGTGACAGAAGAAAACAAGGCTGCTCACAAGACAGCACACCAACTGTTCCCGTTCCTTCTAGTTGTCGAATACCTGGCAGATAGATTACATTTATCATAAAATGTCTGCAACCTATTCGTCCTAATTCTGCTCCAAGTTGAGTGGGCTTTTCTCCCCTTTTCATCATGCTGTTTTGTCCAGCATACTCCTCTTGCTGCCCAGGGCCTTTGCTGGAGTGGTACCAGAGTCTGAAGTACTTCTGGACCCCTGTGGCTGAAGAAACAGAGAATGTGCACAGCGGGAGAAAGCAAGGAGCATAGCTGTAGAGGACAGAGAGAGAGGGCTTCTTCCCTGGAATTGACTCTGAAATAATCTGAGGAACCTGGCGGACAATATTCCACAGGAAGCACAGAAAAGTCAGCTGGACAGGACCAAACAGCAGACGCAACAAAAAAGCCATCTTATCCCTTCTCGCTACTATCTTTCCTCTCTTATGATGGTGACCAAATGGAACATCTGTATTGCCTTTTGGGTAAATATCCCTTGAAAGACTTTAAGTCAAAATGACTTATTTAGCTGTGGGTTATGACCCGATGAGCTTTGTGCACCTTTGCTTCTACATTTTCTTCTCCCTCTCAGCAAACCCAGGGCAATTAACAGACGACCATCTCTGAATACCTGCAAAATGATGCAAACTGCATTTAATACAAAATACTTGCTTCATGTTGGATGAGAGGCAGATAATTTTGCTTAAAATGTTGAAAAGAACAGTAGTCATACTTACAGAGAACACACTTTGCAATATTCACTGGCCTGGGTAGAATGAATATCACAGCACAAGTCAAGACAAGGATTTAAAAATAAAATGAAAATATTCCCACACTCTGTGTTCAACTGGAAATAGTTTTCAAATCAAAACTGATTCTGAGAGCTAAGAGTCAAATTTGTTTGACTAAGTGACAAACACAACATGTACAATCCATCACACTCCAAATGCAGAGGCACAGTGACTTTAAGGTCACATTAAGAGTGCTATGCGCCAGTCTGGCTAAATGAATCAGATTTGAAAAGATTTTGGGAGCAACTTCATTATGTTTGGAATCCCAGTACCTATTTCACAACCTCACATGCACAGGCACTAAGGCTAAATTTTACGAGTTACTCACAGTACAAATTACATCCTCGGAATGACTTAAGTACTTAAAGGTGATGCTTTGGAGCCTTAGAGAGCCACTAGGGACAAAACAGTTGATTAAAACAAGCTCAAAGTCTCTTAACCTCTCTCCTCATTTCCATAGTCAACACTCTTTGCTGTATACTGCCATCTTATTTTATCACTGATGCACTCTTTCAAGAATTTAGAGTTTTTTCTTCTCTAAGACAAAAGCTACTTAAAGGCTCACAGAATGCTAAGATGTCTGCTTTTAATTCGTGAGACTGGCACAAGTTCAGGAATAATATGTGTGTGTGTATGTGTGTGTATGTGTGTATGAAAACATCCTGGCTACGTGTTTCTGAAAAGCTAGTGAAGGCAAGACGACACCATGTAATCCGTAGAGGTAACCAAGGAATGTTGCAGTAAAAACCTTTTCATTATGGGATTCAATGCACAGATAATCATTCCAGTAAGTGTTTGGTATGATGCAAGTCCCAATCCTGAAAATGATTCTCAAATCTGCAAGACCAGGAAAAGGCTTATCGCAGGCCTATGCTAAAATGACATGAGCCTAAACTGTTTAAAAATCTGTGACAAAAATCTGTGACAACTGGCTGATGAATATTTCATGCACAAAGTTTGTAAACTTTCACTTCACCTGGGACTGCACAGCTGGAAAAGGATGTTTTCAAACCATGTAAAATCTCAACGAAGGAGAGACAGACTGCTTTTTATCCTGTCTAGAGACTCAAAGCAAAGCCCAGGCTTAACAGTAAAGGTTTTACAGTGACTTAACTAAAGACTAAACCTATCTGCTGCAGTATTTACACTTGGAGCCTTCTTACTGTGACGGCTGCTTGCAATGGTTATACTGTGGCCAAAGGCCAGCTTGGGTGCTCCAGGGAGAGCCTAAGTCTGATCAGCACAGAAAGTCGGAGAATATTTCTATGTCATGTCTATTTCTACTCAGAGCATGGTTTCTGCTCCTCTCAAGCCCTCCAGATGGTTGATTTTTCTCCTCTAATTGCATATATGAACTTTGGCCAGAGGCTTTGTTTCCATCACATTCTGAGGTGACAAGGAAAAGTCACTTCCAAGATAAGGAAAAACGGGTAAGTTCTGCATCGCCTTCCACCTTTCCATCAGGTTTATTTCAAAATAGCTCTGTACTTAATACAAAAGAAACAGTCTGTTTTGGTATGGAAACTTATTTTCTAAAGCCTCAGATAACACCTAGTTGTAAAGAATGAGATGTTTTTCAATACTGCAGAGAGACATAAAACTACACCTCTGCTTTTTGGTCTGAATATGTCAAAATTGAATCTGGGTTTTCACCTTCACCCTACAACTTTATTTTTAAAGAATTTCCTCAGAATTGGTGCCAGTATACACAAGAAACTTCTCTGTTCGTGGTTTTCGGTTAGTTTCAGGGTTTTCTTTCTCCACTACAGTTCAGCTTTAAATGCAAAGAAAATATGCCACATGGTGCAGTTAGAAAAATTCTATACCAGTGAAACATCATTATCCATATTAGCTATCATGTTACTTAAATTTTTTACTTTTGCAACAGAAGATGTATGTAAGTTGCTACATAAGACCTGGAGAAGAGAGAAAATGAGTCACTCAGTTCCAAGGACTTGATCTTAAACTCATTAACACTACTGGAAATACTCTTCTTCGCTTCAACAGGCTTATCAAAACTATGGATACGGTTAAAAAACACCAGTAGCTGCACACATAATTTGTTTAGGTGAATAAACTTAAAACAAATTGACCAATTTTTTTTTGACCTTTTTTACAATTTTGCAAGCAACGACATTAGTTAGATGTTAAAATTTCCACCTTTCTATGATGGTTGGAAAGTTGGGGTTTGTTAAAGAGTTTTTCTGATGGACTGAACTTGGATTAAAACTCGACTTTGGAAACGACGAGTTTCACATAATCTTAAACACAACAATAATCCTCCACCAAAACAAAGGATAATTCCCAAGCAAGTCTGCATGATCTGCCCCACTTGAGTTGTGAATACTTAGATCCCAGAAGAAAGAAAACAAAATCCCAACCTCATCAGTTTTTTGTTGCCACTTAAATTATTTTGGTACTGCTTCCCTTTAAAGGCTTCACATGGGGAAAGCAGATCTTAGAGGTTTTACAGTACTGTAAGAAAGACTTCAGCAACTGACAAAGCCCGTTATCACTTTATACACACTGTGCCGTAGGAACCTTCTCGGTGTCACTCTGCAGGTACAAGGTCATAAGACTTCAAGGCGTAAATTCAGTAAAAGAAGCTTCCACTGCCACAAATGCTCCATTTTCATAAAGCAGGTTGTACAGGTGGGAAACAAACTACTTTGGTGCCAGAAGCCACTTAAAATGCAAGCCAAACTACTGTAGTACCATGCAAGCTAACATTCATCTCTGTCAGAGTCATTCCTACCAAGAAAAACCCTCCTCACATGAAGAATTTACTGACATCATGCTTGTAAATTACCAAAGCAAAGAAATTTCTCTCTACTGTGTGCTCCATTTTGAAAAATCTTACATCATTCAAATCCTTTTTTTACTCAGCCTTTGCTTTGCTTTTGTTCCTATAGCAACAAGCAGGAGAATCTCTACCTGAATTTCTAAAAGCCAACCAGGAAACTTGTGGCTACAGGGGACAAATTTTTGAGAAAGTAGATGTCCATACAAAAAATCTGGATAAGCATGTCTGCATGTTTCCAGATGTATTTATTTTCCACATAAAATATCTCTAAAAACTACCTTCTCCAGTCCTTATGCAAACAATAAATATGACTGCTTTTGTACCATTTTTAGAAGTCCTAAAAAGATTTTCTTAAAAAATAATTAACCTACTAAACTTCCATAGCCTTGTCTATAGCACTTCTTTCCTGTATCCGCCTTCTCGATCCACTTGTCTTACAGTACACTCTATGGAAAACCACATCAATTTACATTTGTCCTGTACTTACCTATCACGATGTTATGATACCCTCACTAGAAAACCACACTTTATTTACATTTCTTCTGTATTTAACCATCACGATGTTATGCTCAAACTGTTACCCATAACGAGTCAAACAAGATTTATAGAAAAAGAAAAGATACACAGAATGACTGCAAGGAATGTTTTTGCCAGTATTATTTAGGCATCAATTCACCGTTGCTTAGTCATGGGTATTTTGCATACTTCCTCTTGGTTTAGATCCCTGCTTTGTTGTTTTCTCTTCTCACATGACAGCTAGTCATTTCAACACAGTATATTCACAATAGAATCTCTGTGTATTATCACAGTCAACAAGACACTGAAGAGAGGCTGTAACAGAAGAAGGCTCCACTTGGGAGAAGCATTTTTAAAAATGAATAAATTACAAATAGATGAGTAAAGTATACAAAAGTATCTCTTCCCCCTAAAGAGTTACAGAAAGGCGTTCATGATTAGAGAGCTGTTAAGCAAAAGGGGAGAACCACTGACTGACAGGTGTTGCACACAGAGCAAGGACTCTCCTCCAGTCAAGCTTTTTTGTCTGTACAGCAAATGAATGCAACTCCAGGTCTCTCCAAACTGCTCAGGTTTTGTAAGCATTAATTAATGCTTCATTAACCATGTACATCTCAGCTTCCTTGGCCAGCTATAATCCAAGTTCTTCCAGCTCATCTTGTTTAAATTTTTTATTTGCTTTCTTCTTTTTGGTTATCAAGATCTGCAGGGTTATGTGGCACAAGAAAGCACACTAGCAGTCAGTTCACATTTTCCTCAAGGAGATGCTCCTTTTTCAATCTACTAGTTTTCAATGGCTGCAGGTCTCAGGAGAAGCCTCCTTTTAGTGACAGTTAAGCTAGAACTGAAGAGTATTCTCCTGATTCAGAAATCAAGAACAAAGGAGAGAAGAGGAACCTAAACAAACTCCTGTTCAGTTTTAAGATGCAGATTCACCAGATGAAAGAATGAAATGGCACTGCCTTGTGAGACAGCAAGCAACAAGCTTGAAAATCTGCAGTTCTGTGAACTGATTCAAACCTTCTGATTCAATAGGCAAATTTAGCCTGAGATTTTACTGTGGCTGGAGACTTTTGTAGACTCTCTTTTTCACACTCCCTCTCTTGCTGTCTTTTCCCTCCCTGTTTGTCAATTACTAGTGGAATCTCAGCGTGTTGCTGGTGGTTCTCCTCCAGATCCATGACAGGCACCCTCTGTCAAGAAGAGTATAGTGTATGTTATGATATGTAACTCTGTGTGCCTTGGGGCTTGAAGAGATCTTGTAAGCTTAGTGAAAATTTCCACATACAGTATGACAAGTTCAAGATTGTTGGCAAAGCTTTATTAAGTCAGTAACTCCAACAGGGTAGCTAAAAAAACACCTCCTGGAAAGGAGTATTGAGAAAGGGTGACCCAGATTCCAGGGGGGTAGAAGCTACTATTAGAAGGAAGGGAAGAAGGACACAGCATGGCAGAAGAGATGTTTAGCTTTCTTTGACCAGGCCATTGGAATCACCACTGGAATTACAGTTCTTCCCATCTGACTAAGAACTGCTAGTACTATACTAAACACAAAAACATGCCATTTTTTTTCTAACTAGAAAGCTATTCATCTCATGAACATTAGGTTTTGTTTTGCATTCGCAACAAGAACAATCCTGAAAATATCATGGGAAAAAATGCTTAGCTGAAAATTGGGTCCAAAATCCAAGAAACCACAAAATGCAGATCTCCCCTGTCTTGCTGGACCTAAATCCTCAAAGTTTAAAGTCCTTTCAGTTAATATGTTCTGAATTAAAATTTGTAAAATAACGTCACTGTTTTCACATGATTTCAGGTTTCATTGGAAAGGCTCTTTACAGATCTAATCCATGTGCTGTTTTGCAAGAAAAACTGTTGCCCTATTGGCTGTGCAGATGGTAACTGACATGCTGCATACTCCTAAATAAAAGCCTTAGCAACCTATTGAACAATCATACATATGGTGAAATTCTACACTTCAGTAATTATATCGAAGCAGTGGACCAAAAAAAACCAAAAGAAGGACTAACTAGCATAGACCACAAGCACTTAATTTCCTAGATGTGCCCCACCAACTGCACATCATCTTCATGGATACCTTATGCTGCAAAAAATGGGGTCTAGATGTTAGACAACAGAAACTACTGGTTGTAAGACAACAGTTTAAGAAACTACTGGTTGTAAGAGAAGTTTCCTGACATCCCCAATAACTGTGGTCCTGCTTTAGGAGGTAACTGATGAGATGAACATGATGGGTATCATCCTTTAGTTGCATCACGGTGAACATAAAAGGTCATCCAACCCAAGAGACCACTTAAAAATGAGCTTTCTCTGGAGAGTCTTGCTGAAAAAAATCATAGAATCATAGATTCATAGGTTGGAAAAGTCCTCTAAGATCATTGAGTACAACCATCCATCCAACACCACCATGTCTACTAAACCACATCATGAAGTGCTACATCTACACATTTTTTGAACACCTCCAGGGATGGTGACTCCACCACCTCCCTGGGCAGCCCGTTCCAATGCCTGACCACTCTTTCAGTAAAGAAATTTTTCCTAATATCCAATCTAAACCTACCCTGACGCAACTT
>Ga0181612_153677_pt1 | contig 14752 bp, 9 predicted proteins | sample HoacroProtozoa21_FD_119630 | JGI IMG/M metagenome (GOLD analysis project Ga0181612, IMG submission 119630) | Hoatzin crop microbial communities from Cojedes, Venezuel. Combined Assembly of Gp0051906, Gp0051904, Gp0051908 | reverse complement strand
TCCAACCCCTACCATTCTGTGTGTGATTCTGTATTAGGCAATACTCTGCCTGTGTTGGATTCTGACCTCCACATGGAAACTCCAGCATCTAGAAACATCCTGGGTCTTTGGATGTATGGAAAACCTGCAGATTTGCATCAAATCTGGGGATAAAGCAAGAACCGGTTTGTATCTACCATGGCAGAAAAGTCTGTTGTAAGCTTTTCTTCTAACTGAAATGGAAAGCGGGAGATGAGATTGCAGCATTTTGTCATACACATTACATTCTAATCTAATGCATTTTTCGGAAGATGTTTGTCTACCTTGTCTACTAGTCAGGTGCATGTACAAGCACAAGTACCTTTGGTCCAGCATCTCCCATGCCCCTTGGGCCTGCTGGTCCTGGGGGGCCTGCTGGTCCTGGAGGTCCCTGGTACAGCAGAGGAATAAAGTATGTTAGTAGTTATCCTAAAAGAAGAGTACTTATGTTCTTCAACAAAGAAGAGAATTTCAGCAATAGTTACTAATCTCTTTGGTTTTGTTGTGTTTTGTCAAGTTCTTCACATTTCTGATGCGTACTGAGCAACAGTCATCCTCAGTCCCAGGCAGAAACCTGAAAAGACTACCAGAGCGGTGGAAAAAAAATCTAGCTCTTGACTTAAGAACATCAGAGTTGTTCTCAGCTCAGAGAAACCAGTGAGAAGGCAGACATTGCTCCACGATTCATACACTGTAGACGTTACACATCTGGGATACCAGAGCTAACCCATCTTAATTCGGGGGTTGGGTAACCCTAACATACTTGGGTGTACTTGTGTTTGATAGTCTGTTCTCCTGAGCTCTATGCTCAGTCCACCACAGCCCCTTCAGCTGCCCTTCATACTGTTGGAGGCATCCCCAGGCTCCCTTTCAGTATTCATAGGGCAGATGTCTTTGCCCCATCATGCTGCAGAGACCTAGCTACATCAACCTTGTCCGCGTCTGCCAGTGGTTTACAAAGTTGGTCTCTCCAGCTCATGGGGCATGGAAAGGCAGCCCAAGAAGGGCAAAGATGCACGCTGCAGCACAACAGAACCTTCACACATTTCATGGACGTGTACTCATGTGTCAGCAAGAAACACAACCAGTTTTTACTGAAGCCTGAGACTGAGTTGCAGAGAAACATGACTTTTATGGCAGTTGCAGATGGGAATCCTAGAGCAGACATGATTTCAGGAACACTACTTCAGAGCAAAGCTCTTTTTTTTTTTTATTGTGTAGTCACTAATAGAAATGCAGGAAGCATATACACAGAAGTTTGTCGTCCTGTGACTGGGCAGACTACAACTGGGTTTTGTATAGTTTTATTAATCAATGGTTACCAAACCAGGCTTCTCTTGAATTCTTTGATTAATTAAATAAAAAGTTTTCAGCTTCTCACTGACCTCTTTGATTCTGTATCTACTAACACTGCTTCTTCATACAGTTTAAACAGATATTTTTACTTGTAAAGCTTAAAACTTCAGTTCCTATGAGGCATTTTAAGGTCTACTAGAAGTTTGTCAGCCATCTATTTGCATCACTGTCTTCTTCATGATTGCCTTTGCATTTGCCTTTCATTTTTATTCGGGATGACAGTTTGGTTTTTTCATTTGTTTGCATGTCCTCTGTTTACTGGGTCTGGGTCCGTTACTGGCACTGCTTGAACCTCCAAGGAGTCTTGAGCTGGTCTAGTGTCCCTGTGTGCTGTGAAATGTGTCAGGCACATGGCATTACACCAGGAACTCTGAGTGAATTCTCTGAACAATTCTGATCCCAAAAGACCTGCCCAGAATCAGTTTGAATGACAGGAAATTGGAGCTGAGCCGTGATTTACTTGGAAGCACTCAGGACCCGCTTCAGTGTATTTGGGAGTGTCTTTATGGTTCTAGTTTGAAATAAAACTGGATTACAGACATAAAGAAAATAGTGCTAATGGAAGTTTGACATGTGGTGGTTGAAGGATGGCAACGGTATATTCACTTATAGTGAAAGGTTGGTCAAACATGTCTGTGTGGCTTTGAATGACTGAAATTTAGGATGATATGCCCTTGTAATGGAATGTGCCAGCTGGAATACTCAGGCACTAATTCCCTCTGGAGCTAGACACCAGAAAAGCAAGGAGGGGTGGAAATCTTCAAAAAGAGGATTTAACCCCCAGGTGTGAAAAGCAGCTGAAAAACCAAGGAATTGAAGACTGCAAGATTTGGCCAAGCAGATGTTATTAGAGATCTTGAACAAGGAACAGTAAAGAAAAGGGAGGGAGGGAAGGAAAATAATTCAAAGCAGTGATTATATTAAACATGTATGAGCAGCCATGAAGATTTTTATGGAATGACACAGTATCCCTTTCATGATGCTGAAAGGAGAACAGTTTATATCTGGTGCCTGTGGAACTGGCACTGTATCTAGGACAGGAAAGGACCTCAAAATATATATGAAATATTTAAATTACCTAAAGGATGAAAGAGAAGATTAATTGCACTTAGTTAAGTAACTAATTTTTCTTTTTTTTTTATGAACACAAAGTGCAGAATTAAAATTGCACTTACAGCTTCACCTTTGTGGCCATCGCCTTTTGCTCCACGAGGTCCAGGTAGTCCAGGTAGTCCCCGGTTGCCCTAAATACAAAATTGTAAGTCAGGCATTGTGCCAGTAACTGGATCATCACAATGTAACAATATTAACAAATACATAAGGAAACTATTTAATATCCTTTTGGAAATACAGAATATCAGTTACTAGCTCTTGCAATTTGCTTGTGAAACTCAGAAATTTTTGTGCTTTTTTATTGTTGCTTCAGTTGATCAAATTAAGACTTCAGAAGACTAAGAGTTCTCATTAGGAAATTATTAATTTCTAAATCTGTAGTTGCACACAGAATCTTGAGAACATTGACTTTATCTTCAGCCAATACAAAGTTAAATTTATTTTTAAAAAGTTAAACTTTTATGACTTTGGGGGTAAGTCCTGACATTCGAACTATGAATTTAACAATACTGAAACACAATATGCCACCCTTAAGTAATCATATGCTGCACATTCTGTGCTTCAGGTAATCACATTGGTTCTCTCATACAGTAACGCAAAACTGCATTCTACAAGGGAAAGAAGGAAAAGAGAGATACAAACAGTTATAAGAAATATATAATTTGTCTTAGTTTATCTTAAAATGCTCTGTATCACGAGACAATCACTCCTTCTGTCGACTCTTCCACTGAGTCCCACTAAAGATTTGTGCAGTTGCAAAACTTCAATGCTTCCTTTCACAATCAGAAGAAAAGCAAACAGCAATCTTTTCATCTTCCCTCATTCCAGTGATCATTTTCCTGACATTTAAAGAGAAAATTAACTGAGCTTGCAATAGACTATTCTTCACAGAACCAATAAAGAAAACATATTACTTTGAGGTATCCCTCAAGATATGCTGGCAATCGGTGCTGTAGATGTCCACATGGCAGCATTGCCCATCAGAAATCCTTATTGATACTTGTAGGTCACACATCCATCCCACTCCTAAGCACAGTATCTATACGGCCATACAGGGAGAAGTGTATACCCTCCACTCAGTCCCACAGAACCAAGAAATGTAAATGGACTCTCCTGTAGAGTGTTGAAGGGTCAGTTGTTAATACGCATACAGATAACATATCCTGAAGAATAAGTACATAGAAATAGCAAACATTTCCCTGTCTACTCCAGTACATATAAACTGCTAGAAAAAAGAAGCAAATGACTGAAACGTGCTGTTTCATCAGTGCATTGTGCCTGGAGATTTCTGCAATAACACCATGCTTCAAGAAACCACGAATGAAGTCCTGATAGCAGCTCAGATCTCAGTGGCTGGTCTGTCTGAATACAGTGTCTATGACTGGACAATAAACTGACTCATATTCTAGACAGATATCCAACAAAACCAGACTTCAAGTCCAAATTTCCTGTCCCGTGAATGTCTCTACCATAGGCACAAGTAATCAGATCTTCTTAACGAGCTTAGCCCTGTCAAGGAAAAACGAAAGAGCTGTTTTGGCTCCGCTAAAGATGTACATCACAGGTTTAGGTTAGGAGGCAAATGGACAAAGAAGACAAGGTAGACTCTATGTCCTGGTTAAGATGAAACCCTGAAACCCCTTTAAGATGGAATTTGGGATAGGGATGCAAGTATGTCTTATGGATAAACAAAACCATACAAGGTAGATCGCTCCTGTATGAATCTCTCCTATTCTCCAGTCCAAAGGGATAGTTTCACTGGAAGACTTTAAACACAACATGATCACCAGATCCAAACTGCATCAGCCCTGGAAGATGTTTCTTCAGGTTTCCTAATTTTCAAATGATAGAATTCTAATCCAGTTCTGTGAAAATTTAACCAACAAATGTGCTTCTAGTTCATAAATAGCTTTATGATGTAAAGCCAATTTTACCTCTTCCTCATTTTTAATATCCATAGTTCTTAAACTGTAGATAAAATGAGAAACATTTTAGAAATGTTTAGCAACATTTTTTTTTTTAGCAAGAAGGGAAGTCATGGCTCATGAGTGCATCTCTATTTTTACTTCCAATTCTACTACAATAAAATGGCCATACAGATGTTTTCATTTTATCTCAGCAGACCATTGTAAATACCAAATACATGTTAACACATTCTCTTCTGTAAGAATTGGGATTTTGTCAAGTAGCTGGTTTTGCCATTAGTAACACAGGTATAAATCTACTTAAGTCAAATCTATGGCTAAAAAAGACACAGTTATCTGGTCCAGATTATTTAGTTTTAATTTTTTTAATAGCTGCACCGAAAATAAACAAGACATGGCCCAGGAGCAATTCTGTGATTACTGTTTCCCATGGTTTTGTGGGGTCTGAAAAAGACAATCACAGCGATTCACTCTAAGTCAGTGCACTGGCAACAAGGCAAGTGCCATTGATGTCACAAATGGCACGTGAATTAATTCATCTACTTTACTTTGCCAACTTTTCCAGGGCAGGTTTTAAAGTAATTTTCTGTAGCAGTAATATAGAAATAGTTGCTTCTACACTCTTCCAAAAAAAATCTCAAACAAAACAAACAGAATATGAACATAAATCTTGTGTCCATGGTCGTTTTTAAGAAAAAAAAGTACTGCCATAATCAAAACCTACATGATTAAGTATACAACTGGACAATTAAGTCATGTTCACTTCTTTTTAAAAGAAAAACAGGGTGAAGCAGCAGTCTAGATTATAGACAAAGTAAATAAATTTAGAGGTTTTGAAAATTCAGAAATACAAGCTACCAAATGCATGTGGGTCAATGTGCTATTCAGCATCCTCTGGTAGGTGTACTGGTAGAAGTCTGTCAAGCCAGAAGTAAAGCATTATTGGTATTCCTAAGATGTTATCACACAAAAGCTACTGCATTAAATTGCTTTATTTTGAACTACATTGTATTTGGTACACATAAACTAATTGGTCTCTGAATTTCGGTCTATCAGCTATATTCCCAAGAAATGAAACAGTGGAATTAAGTGGAACATTTTATGTGCAGTCATTGTAAAAGTGAAAAAAGAAGAGATTTACTAAGAAGGTTCCTGATTTCAGTCTGGAAAGGAGATCACAAGAAAGGTACCTTTCCCAAACACTGAAGGAAGTCTTCTTGAACTATTCCCTTATCACAACTGGCAGAAGGCTTATAGAAAGTTTCAACCCAGATTGTGACTGATAGAAGTACAATATCATATCATAAAATGCATTAGAGAGGAGGAGATAAAAGCTGCAAAGCAAAACAAAAGACATCCAGTTTCGGGAGCAGAGGACATGGGATCTGTTCTAGGGACTGTGCTTTGCAGTTTGCTTTTAAATAATATAGAAAGGCAAGTGGCACTGTTTTTTAATGACACCATATTATTCTAATTAGTTAAATGAAAGGCAATTCCAAGGAGCTGAGGAAAAACCGTGTTTAAGGGTTTGAGTAATTTGGTGATAAAATATCAGGCAAAATTCCATGCTGACAACTGTAATGCATTATGCAAGGAGAAAAAGCAGTCATAACTTTCGGTACCTAACAGTCATCCTGAACTACTAGGAGAGAGAACCATTTTTTGAAAAGATCACTTCACTGTTCAACAGTGACAAAACCCCATAAATCTCATCCTTTGCAAATTAATCGAAATCCTTTTCTTCTAACTTATTCCCCATTGGCACAAGGATGGTCCTTGGCCTCACGTTATTCTTCGAGCAGCCTTACAGTGAACTCACGTGTACTACAGAGGAGAATTTTTCAGTCTCTCACTCTTGCAAAGGCTGCAATCTCTGTGTTACCACCGAATCCTCAGTTTTATCTTGTGTGTTGATCTTGCTAGTTAACCACTAAAGGCTTGAACAGTGAGCACAGCAATCCTGCTACAGACTACTGTACTCCATTCTTGGTGTTCAAGATAAAAACGTAAAGGATCTAACCAAGTAAATCCTATTCTGTCACCCATATGTAAATAAGTACTTCCAAAAGACCTATTTTTAAAATTCTTTATTTTGGGTCTTACTTATGCTTTTGAATGTGCAAGGTTGGTAATACTGAAACTCCACTGTTAAAATAACTAATACCTCAATTTATACTCAGTAAAGAGCATATTGCCATACAGAGGTATAAAAGACCACATGAGATAATGAAAGGAGGAAATGAATTTGAAGAGCTACCTTCCTAATGAAGACTTCCCGAGGTAAGTTTGCAAGGTGAGGTACACTGGACTAGTTATTTATTCTATTTTTTGTTTCTTCTTCAAAAGACGGTAAGTTTGTTTTTAAAAATTGACTTAACCTGGAATGATGGAAAAGTTGAAGAACTGGTCAGTTACTTTCCTGAAAAAGTTGCTCAAGTGGTTTCTACATTTTCACAGGAGTTTTGCATATGTCTCGTGTTTCTTTATTTTCCAACTTTTGTCTAAAAACTCCTACCGTTGGTCCCATTATTGAATTTCCAGGAAGTCCATCATCTCCTGGTGGCCCCTTGGGTCCTGGATCCCCCTATACAAAAAGAAACAATTCCAAACCCATATTCATTATTTTCAGTTTTAATTTCTGAAGTTTGAGAGAAAAGAACAAGTATTCAATTATTGAGCTAGATAATATGAAACCAGTATTACTAGAGTAAGATTTTACCGTCTTGATTATGACCTCTCTTATACATTTGCTTCTCTGCAACTGCGTCTAAGAGTTTTTTCTGCCTTGATGATTAACCTGATGACTTTAGTTTTCAACTGAAGGTTGAATATCGCAATTCACTTTCAGTAGCCAGCTTCACCTGTGGCTTCTGCCTACTTTTGCCCACACAAGCAAGGCTGCATAACCTTGTTTCTACCAGAGCAAGTAAGAGAACAGCAAAGAAATTCAAAGACAAGTGCTGACACAGAGTATGTTTAGAAAGGCTACAGATGCAACGGCGCAGCACATTGAAATTGCAAGCTCCATGATCTGAAGACCTGGAAGAAACCGAGTTTTTCCTCAAGTACAACTGTTTGGTAATCTTAGCTCTGTCAGTGGCTTTCCTGGAAAGTAATCATCAGGCTTAGAATTCAAGTTCCTCATGTTATCCCTTCATAGAGCAAAATTTGGCTCCTTCTAGTGTTTAATCTATGGCAACAGATGTTTTACTTTACATTAAGGATCTTGAAAATAAAGTTTCAATTTTCATTGAAACTTTTGCAATTTTAACACCAGCGAGAAAGACAGGCAGAAAACATTCACTAGGGAATGCAGATCAAATGTTCTGTCAAAACCACTGTGCCGCTGTAACTATGACAAAGGAATATGAGAAAAAACAGCTATCTAATGTTACTGTCTCCATATTAGTAACAGCATAATTGTTGTCAAGGGAAATAAAACTCTAATCCCCAAACGTGGGTGTAGCTTAAAATTAATAAATTTCCAGTGGACACAACCATGGCTGGCCAGGAGTTAAGACCTCTATCAACCACCCACTACTACACCAAATACTTAGAGATGTACTAAAAAAGACCTCAGACCATGATAACTCCCAGCTTTGAAAAATATGTAGATTCCCTGCATTAGAAATTTATAACATCTGGCTTCACTCCTGCAGATACCTGGATGTTCCAAGAACACAATTACTAGTAATCATTGTACCACTTGCATTTTATATTTACCCAACAACACTTGTTTCCTCATGTCAGCCACTGCATGTAAAAGCCCTCATCTAAAATTTAGTAAAGAGTTTGGAAAAACTCCTAGACTCCAGTAGATTTGGGCTCATGGACAGTCTGCTATGAAAGTGATACGAACTGTACTGAAGAGAACAAAATCAGAGTGAAAAAGGCAATAAAGTCTAAAAAGTTCTTATTTTTCAGCATGAATTTTATCAATAAACAATCTTGACTCACTGGTCTATTAAAAAATGTCACAGTAACCAGGAAAATGTGAAGAAACGAAACCTGTCTTAATACAAGTTGTGCCTTATAGCATGACACTTACATTTTCCTGACAAAGTTTGGCACATTATTACAGTTTTAAACTGACATAAGAGATACGAGCACCCCAAAATCCTATCCTTTCTTTCTTCTCTGCGGTTGCATTTTTACTCCAGGTGTACCCTGAGCTGCTTGTGTTCCCTTCTTCCTTCCTCCTCCACGCACAAACAAGTCCAAATCACATCCTAGCCCTCTGTGATGTCCTTTTGCCAGGCTGATGAGTACATTGCACATACAATAACTACATGTGCTTGGGGGGGGGCACATATGTTTTTCAGGAAGAAGAAAAATGGGGATGAAATTACCTCAGAGCAATAGGATGTATGTTAGTGATTTTTCTACCCCCAAAACTATCACCGAAGATGAAAAGCATCAATTTTTAATTTTTAAAGTTAACTGACATGTTATAAAAAGAGCAACTATTTTATTCTTAAAAATAGGGTGGTAATGAATTTTCAAACGTTTTTAAAACCTTCAAAGTTTTGCTGAATCCACTTATTTTACTCAGCAGGACCAGTCCCACTCATTTCAGGTACATTTTCCCCATAGAGAAAATGAGGTGGATGTAGCTCTAGCTGTCTCGTACATGACATTTCATTTAAAGTAGTATCTACGGGCCAGCTGTTCACTTGGAAGTGATGTACATTCACCTCCAAAAATCAGCTAGGCTAGCATATAACTCCCTAGAATTACACATAGACACATTTCTGCAGGGATTTACTGCCACATTCAGGACACCTTTAGTCTAAGAAACAAAATGCATAGTAAATTTGAAAAAAAAAAAAAGACGTCAAAGTGATTAATTTCACAGGAGGGGCCAAACCACAACAGGAATGTAATAAGGATTTTTTTTTTACTAAAAAATGGTTTCAGGAGGCAATAACACCAAGTTCAGCATCCTGTTAATGGGCCTCCAAACCCTCTCTGTTAATTCTTAGTATTTTTCAGTCCTTATTTCTAAAATTCAGTCATCTTTGTTACTACAACAAGGAATTTTAACTTCTTTAACTTCTATTCTTTTAATTTTGACAAAAACGTGCATTAGAAATTTTCCAATTTCTGCTCTCCAGCAAACACATATCAGGTAATCACCTTTGGTCCAGCAGGTCCCTGAATAGATGGTCCAGCAACACCAGGTGGTCCTCTCTCTCCCGGTTCACCCTGTTACAAAATGGTATCATCTAGATTTAAACAGACAGTTTCATTTTCTGCACAAGTGGTAAAAGTTTTTTTCAACGTTTTGTATCATAAAAGTATCTACAATATAGACCTATCTACAAAACAGTCAATACTTGGGAAAAAAACATAAATCAATTTACCATTCTTGTGAAAGCTGGTCCGAGTTTCATGCTTTAACTAATCACTGATTGAACCGTGTATTTAATTTTTTAATTTTAATTAATTTTTGTGTCCGCTTACAAAGCCAATGGAATAACCAGAACACTTGCATTATTTCAATTTCCTTATCATTCAGAGCAACAGTAGCTCACAAAATATTATAACAGGAAGCTAATGTTTCAAAGTGAAAATTTGCAAAATGCCCATGGTTAGAATCACTTGGACAACTTAAATTTAGCTTCTCTGTGCTCATACTTAACTATAGGATCTGTAATTTTTACCTGTTCTTTTTCTCCTTTGGACATTTGTGTCATTCAGGACAGAAAATGGAAACATTTCTGCTTTTCCTTTGTTCTGTTAAGTCTCCAAGCATCAGATGCTTGAGAAATTTGCACATTACATAAATTCCACAGATTCTTTTATAAAATACAAATTGGAGTATTATCCTGGAGGAACAAGCTTACTTTTGGTCCAGCTGGGCCTTGTACTCCTTTATAACCAATCAGTCCTTGGGATCCTTTTTCTCCAGGGTCACCCTGATGAAAACAAACCTTATTTTTAATGACAGCAAAGATTCATTTACAACTGGGAGATACAAAAAGAACCAAAACCACAACGATAATGACGCCCATAATTTGAAAGGTATTTAGATGCTCCATTCCAACTGAAATCCAACTCAGTTATAGAATATGCCCCAAATGTCCTAAATCTAACGAGGTGGGAGATGAAAGCTGTCTGTCTCCTAATACATCTTTCCAGGCTTTTAATTTCATATTTAGGTATCTGATTAGTCACCTAATTTCTCTTAGCTCCTTTTCTCTCCCTATCAGTATACTGAGATAATTTGCCTCCTCTTAACTTTAATGAAAACTCTGTACTGAATTTGTAGGAAATCTCTACTGCCCAATGAACTTCAGAGTCTATGTTCATAGTCTGATATTGCTGCACCTGTTCAGGCTAAGGAACACACCTCTTTCTGTTACATTCTTTTAAATCACCAGTTAAAATATAGTTCCTACTTAAGATATAATGAATGAAAAAAATTGGCCAGAATCTGAACTCTTACAAAACAGGTCCTTTGAAAGTTTGTAGTATTTCTCCAGTGTGCATGTCAAGTCATACCTTTTGGCCTACATCTCCTTTGCCAGGGGGTCCTTCTGGGCCTCTCGGACCTTGATCTCCCTTTTCCCCCTAATAGAGATTAGATGGTTAATTAATTTTCATGTAGCTAATTTTATTGAATCAATAGACTTAGGAGAAGCAATGCTTGCATAAACAATTTTCCAAAAAATGTCAGCGAATATCTGATTAATTTTTTTTCCTGCAAAAAATAAAGTACTCTGTCTTCTTAAATCCCTTCCACCTCCTGCATTCATATTGTTTACACAGACAACTATAGTAGTGCCATTTGCAATTGCATCAATCTTTTGCAGGAAGAATTGCATGCAGAGACTCATATGAGGAAGAGAAATGCTTGTAAAGTTATCAGAAAAGGTCTTGGTTAACCAATTATAAAAAAATAACTTATAAGAGGCAGTAATTTTAGGCAACTCTGTAGCCAGAGGTTAATCCTGGCTGTAAATATTTGCCAGAAAGATTACTTCAAATAATTCACAAATAATCCACATAAAACGTTCTATTAAGGAACATTATCTACAAAATATTTATGCATAATATAAGTCAGATTAGTATATTAGAATGTCTGTAGGTAATTCAGAAAGTGAAAAGTAGATTAAAATGAAGTTTAAAAATCCATTTCTGATTTGAGCTGTTTATGGAAGTGACATTACAGAGCCTGCTGCTGATAGGCATCAGTCTGGATGCCACTTCTGTGAGACAGCTTCACACCTCTAAATAACTGCCCTAACGTCACTGTGCTGCTCCCTGCAGGCACCAAGCTGTTCTTTGCACTGTCCTGAATACCCAAGGTAGCTGCTCAGTACTAATATTTTCACTTATAATGAATTATGACAGTGAAGGTGATAGCACCAAGTTGATCATCAGAATAAAGGCAATATGCAAGAGAAAACCCCCCAGCATTCCCAAGTACAAAAGCCACTTGTAACTTTAATACAACATTTACAAGTGGTTTCAACCGTTTGTGATGGTCTCTGTACCAGGCTGACAGGTTTCAGCCACAGCTCACCATCCTGCTAGATGCCCGAAGTCACATCAATTTGAGCATGACTTCTTGGTGTCAGGAAAAACCTGAACAGGCTGTAAGGAACAGGCTAAAGATGCAAGCTATCTGTGAATGGTGAAATTTAACGGTAATCAATAGCCCACAAAAGGCAGGGCAGCTAAACCACTTGCAGATTCAGATGGTAGCCACTCTTAGTAAAGTTTGTTGGAAGCATCTCAGCTAGCCTAGTGTCTTTTCCCTGGCAAAAGCACTTGGCACATGCCCTCCTCCAGGATGAACTCCTGGCCATTGCATACCTGCAAATAACAGTTTGTTCTTCTTTCATCTACACCTTTTACATTTCCTTACCTTTTTCCCTGACTTCCCAGGATCTCCCTGCACCCCTTTCTCTCCTGGGAGTCCTGATAGACCTGTATCTCCCTGAAAGAAGAACAAATAATTATATCTGCATACTTCAATAAATTATTTATTCTGTAAAATGGATCTAACAGTGTGTTAAAATATTAATTAATGATATAAAATATTTTTGCTCAAAAAGGTTGTTATTCCCAGCAAGCTAAATATTCTATAGAGCCAGTAATTTTTGCTACTCATACAATCTAAAATAAGTATTTTAAATTTCCTTCCAAGCACCCCACCTGCTTCTTAAATCTGAGTTTTGTATTAAATAAATTTACAGTTATTCAGTGAGTAAAAACATGACTGAATGCTGTTGGTTATTCTGTGCACAAGAACAATATGATACAAATGCAATTTACTCGCAAAGTCAAACATCTGGGACTTAAGGAATGGTCAGCCAAAAATGCCTAAATGGAGTTGTTGACTGGAGACTAACACCTCGCTGGCTGTACAAACTGGGCTAGGCATTACTTTTAAGACTGCCCACAAAGAGTTGAAAATATCCATAGGAAACAGTCCTGTCAAGCGCTTCTTCCACGATCCTGGGAAAAATCACCAAAACCAAGATGTCTAGGTCATCTTACCCAAGATTTTGGAAGCCCTACTTAAATCATTAAGGACATGGTATACAGTCTTCGAAATGGCAGCTGAAGAGCTGCAGTCAAAGTTTTCAGTATTCAACAACTATTCTAGCAGGTAGGCTGTACGACCACCTCTGTCATACAGACTTTTGGGTTTTCTTCACATTATTGCAGAGGAACAGAGGTAGTAACATTTCTAACAGGCCTTAGAAATACCTCGTCGCTAGATTAGAAAAGATGGGGGAAAACTCTGTTCCAGTTATGGCTGCAGCTATGATTTTAGGAGAGAGGGAGGGAGCTCTAGCGTAGCATTTTGATTTTAAAAGCTAGAACTGCCAAGTTAAGTGAGTATCTGTCACTGAAATTCCCTCTTATTTTGATCATAGTCAATTTATACAAAAAAATCTTCTACGTACTTTATCAGCAACTAGTGAAAGAAATAGAAGACCCTGTAAGGAGCAGTTAAAAATAAAAAAAAATAGGCTCACTTTAAGTCCTCGTATGCCAGTTCCTGGAAGTCCTGGTTCTCCTTTTTGTCCAGGTTCACCTGGTTGACCCTAGTAATAAGAAGTCTTTTGTTTAACCAAGAAACACAACGTAGCTTCATTCATTACTTCCATTATTTCACTAACTGCTTTACACATAGAAGTGGACTTGATGATCCTTACGGGTCCCTCCCAACCAGAGATATTCTACGATTCTATGATTCTAAGTGGTCAAGTTATCAGACAAACAGTTTTCAACTGGAAAATTCTGTTCTTTAAAAACCCCAGTAACTTGTAGGACTGCATCTATGTTATTCAACCTTGCAGTGGGCAGAAAGTCTAGGTGAATCATTTTAACTTTCTCGTTTTTGTTTTAATACATTTTATTTTTTACTTTATACCACTATATGAAAAACTCTTTGGTCACTGAATGAAAAGTGAGTCCAAATAAAGAAAAATCAGAATGTCTGTGTAAGAGAAAGTTTTACCCTCACAATTCTTCCTTCCAGTAGTTCTAAAACAGTTAAAGAAATAGGAATCCCATTTTTCAATTCTGCTTTTAAAAATACTTTTTCACACTAGGAAAATTGCCCTCATACTTAACATGTTTCACAGCTATTTATTTTTCCTTACATTAATATTATCGCTGCTGTAACTGCTATTTCCATGCCAAAGTAATGCCCAGAAGAAAATTACTGTGTTTCTCTCTGCTTTTGCTACAGTGACTAATGTCATCCTTTTGTAAATCAAGATGATTACAAAGCACACTTCTGCTTTACAGTTCATCAGTTCATTCCACTTTCTCTCCTTAGTATTTCAGCAATTCCCTTTGTCTCCTCTTACGATGCTCACCTGACATTGTATTGCTAAGGGCTTAGGCTTTGACAGCAGCAACTGTTTGCCCCACTTTCCTGTTTGCTTCCTGCTTTCCCTCCTTCTGTGTTGCAGTGTCAGCTACTGAGTAGACGTAAGCTCTTTTTTCTTTCCTAGTGTTTCTACCTCTGGTTTTGGTTCTTTCCCATGATGACCACTGAAGGTTGAAGGACAGGCTGAAGAAGTGGTTGGGTCCTGGACTTTGGTCACAACAACTCCACACAACACTAGAGGCTTGGGGAAGGGTGGTTGGAAAGCTGCCCGGCAGAAAAGCACCTTGGGGTGCTGGTCGACAGCCGGCTGAACATGAGCCAGCAGTATGCCCAGGTGGCCAAGAAGGCCAACGGGGCACCCTGGCTTGTGTCAGGAATAGTGTGGCCAGCAGGAGTAGGGAGGTGATCGTGCGTCTGTACTCAGCACTGGTGAGGCTGCACCTGGAGTACTGTGTTAAGCTTTGGGTTTCTCACTACAAGAAGG
>Ga0181612_176898_pt1 | contig 14753 bp, 6 predicted proteins | sample HoacroProtozoa21_FD_119630 | JGI IMG/M metagenome (GOLD analysis project Ga0181612, IMG submission 119630) | Hoatzin crop microbial communities from Cojedes, Venezuel. Combined Assembly of Gp0051906, Gp0051904, Gp0051908 | reverse complement strand
GACAAGGGGCAATGGGCACAAACTGAGGCACAGGAAGTTCTGCCTGAACATGAGGAAGAACTTCTTCCCTCTGAGGGTGACAGAGCCCTGGCCCAGGCTACCCAGGGAGGTTGTGGAGTCTCCTTCTCTGGAGATATTCAAGACCCGACTGGACAAGGTCCTGTGCAGCCTGCTGTAGGTGACCCTGCTTCGGCAGGAGGGTTGGACTAGATGACCTACAGGGGTCCCTTCCAACCCCTACTATTCTGTGATTCTGTGATTCTATACATGCATAGTTTTGAGTAGACAACACTCAGTCTTCTTGGAAAAACACATTTTCCTGCTACTCAACACATCTTTAATTTTATTCCATTAACAGTTTTTCTGTACAACAAGAATCACAATTTTATACAAAATTAATAGGGAAATAAATTCTGCATTAGCGGGGAGATGGGAAAACTCCAAAGTCTTGCAATGTGTGATGTTCAGTTCTACTCCTTTTACATTTTAAACCCCTGCACTATTGGCACTGAGAAGCACAGCAGTCGTTTCTCTCCCCACTGCGATGATCCATTGCCCTCCATGACTGGCTGCTTCTCTCTACAGGGAGGTCTTATTTTCATGTCACGCTTATAACCATCTAAGGAGTTCCAGTTCTGCAAACTTATAGACCTTTCCCAGATTTCTTTTTAATTCCCTTGGATCAGAAGGTCCCAGATGCTCGGCTTTCAAAAGCTGATACACTACCTTTATAAATAGCAGAAGTAGCAAAAGAAGTGGATGGTTCTAGCCAAGGGGAAAGGAGACAGGAAACCCTTCCTTTTACACCACCAGATTTATTCATTTCAGCTAAGTGAAGATGAAACATTTGAAAGTGGTTCAAAGGTCTGAACGAAATCAGTTGGTGGCATCTTTAAAAAAAATCAGGGCTTTAAATTAACTGAAGACAGGCACTGAAGAACTCAACTACATGAGGAACGACTAATTCTTTTTCCACTGTAGTACTTCTAGGACTCTGCAAAGAAAGCAGGTGTTACTGTAAAGACTGAATTAGTATGTAAACTTTGAGAAGACATTTTGAGAGATCAAAATGCTATTGTGTGTTTTACAGAATAGAGCCAGCCCCAGGCATAAGGAGGCAGAGAAAGAAAGAAGTGGTCACAGGTAGTAGTTTGGGCAGTAGGGTTTATGCCTTTAAAAACTAAGAAAACATGAGAAGCTGCATCAGTATTATTGTCATCTGTTTCTCATGGACACGTTCACTCTCACTTCACTGATGATTAAGTATATTAAACCCAGTGTCTTTAACCCAAAGCATTTTCTAAGCTCTGCTTAAACAGCATCTTCTTTGGCCACTGTGGGAGACAGAACACTGGGCTGTATGGATGCAGTCAGACATCTGTTAATGCTGGCTGCTGTTCTCAGTGGCTGTAGACATGCGGGGTGCTTTGCTCTTTGCCTCAGCATTTGCAGAAAGTTCACCCAATTTCAATGCTTTTGAATTGGATATGTAGTAATTTCCCTGTAGTAACTTCATATCAACACAAAAATATTTGGCAAAATGGAAAAACAGTTATTTTCATACACAACTAATTATATTAGAGTATTGAATAGCCAGAAGAATAATTTAGATGTACCCTGCTAGAAGAAAATTAAATAGCTATTTAAATCTAGCAAAATAATAATTAACTATTAGCATGTAGCATTGCAAAGTTTAAGAATAAAACTCAAATTTGCTATTCCAATTCAGTAAATAAAACTGCAAGCAAAAGGCTTTAGGCTTTTCCCATGTGTCACCTCTTTCTCCTTCTAACTAAAGGAACACACAGATCTTCTGTGAGTTATCATCCAGTTTGGGATTACATCTTTACCTGTTCCTACATCTGGTTTCACAGACCATCAATATGAAATAGGCCTGTTCAGATTCGCTTAAAACTAGCCAAGATGTACAGGTAAAAAAAAATATCCAAATGCCACCCTAAAATATCACAAGAATTGATAAACTGAGTTGTATCAAAGGTTCAGTGAACCACGTATCCTTTGTGAAAAACAAGAGGTTTAAGAAAAGCTTAAAACCAAAACAGACGCACCACAATCACTCCAGCTTTTGGCGGTCAGCAACCATCTGAGATGGAGATTCTACCCTAAGCCAGCAAGTGTAGTAGTCATGGCTGCCTCTTCCTTTCCAATAAGCATAGCTTATAATGCTTGCAGACACACAAAAACCACAGATACGCAAAAATAAATCATACACGTCCTTGTTGTCAGCCATAACAACCCCATTTAAATCACTGGATTTGCAGCAATTTGCTCCTGATGTAACTTTGGTTTTAATATTTCTCTTGCCCATGTGGGCCCCATGACTGTCTTTGTAAGAAATCAGCTACCTAGTTTTTAAGATCAGGAATGGCATCACTCTCTTAATCACGCCAAAAGGTATCAACTCTAATCCATCTTCTAAGAATTTAAATCTACACTTCTTGTTATACCTGGTGTAATGCTTCTTTCATAATCACAGGAGTTTTAATGTATCACTGAACATACCAAATGAACAGATTTTGTACATCACCAACAGATGTTACTGTGACATATTATCTTTGACCCTCAAGACATAACAATATTCTTGTTCTCTGGCAAGCTGGGATGCCAGCTGAATTCCATTATTAATTTACACGACCTGCTACTGTAGCTGCATCAAAAACGCAGGTTTCCTCCTTGTAACAGTATTCCTCAAAAGACACACATCAACTCTCAAACTGAAAGTGTTCATAACCAATGTTGTTAGCCATAAAAATGTTTTATCACACTGCTACTACTGTTTTTATTTATATTGCACCATTGCCGCAGTCACAGACAAGGGGTCCACTTGGCACGCAACTAATTGACAATTAATATCAAATTCCTGTCTTACTGCCCTAGAGCTTGGATGGTAAACTGCCTGATGCAATTCTAGCAGCAGGTTTTTCTTTTTTTTCTTTTTCTGTCCCTGTTACCCTTCACTCCCACTGCTCTCTAGCAACTGAATAATAACCTCCCTCCAAAGTCCTTTTCCTCAACCATTTAAATACCCATTGCTCCAGGTGAGCATCACGAAGAAGGATCCCACCAGTTAAATGCCAGGCATTTTTCTCGCTTCTGTTCTTACCAGGAGAGAAGAATGTTAGTTATGATACCTGGGAGGTGAGCTGGGATGGTTCTACCCTCTCTCCATTACCAGACTTTCAGTTTCCTGAGCAAAGCAGCTTTACAGATTGTGCTGTTGGTCCAGTCAACAGCTCCCCTCCCCCAACACATAAATCAGTTCTCCCGCATTCAACAGTGAGACAGGAATATGGGAGACAGCTCAGCTCCTGTTCGTCTCAGGGAGTCGGATACAGGATGGTGACACCTCCAGGAAGACAAGCAGAGGTCGGCTGTTAGCCTTGCTTCTTGGCAGCAGACAGCTGCAAGCCAGCCACGGTGTCCGCAGGGCTGATCAGCCCGACATCGGCTCAGCCACCCACCGCGTGCACTGTTTGCACTGCTATAAAAGGGAAAGCTGGGAACCAGGTAGACCCCCATCAGTGGAGCTCAGGACACATCACTCATCCGAGTCCTCACTGCTCCTGTGCTCATAGAGTAGCTTTTCTCATGGTAGTGTGGTTTATGTTCGCACATGATGTCCCGCCTGCTCTAGCCTCATCTCTTCCCTTTTATCATCACTTACACAACACATTTTGGTCCTTCTCCCTCTTTCAGTTTCTTATTTGCCACTTAAAGGCATCATGCTCTTTTACACCTCTGCCAAAAAAGAGAATGAGGCTGCTGGTATTTTTGTAGTTATAGCCTGGTTATCTCCTGAGGGCAGAAGAAAAGGAGGGGATGAAAGCAGGAGCAGAACTTTGTGGAAACTCGATGACCCATATTATCCCACTGGATTTTAATTGCTCTAAAACAGTTAGGAAGATTAATGTTGTCATGTTAGAGTATTTTATAAAGATTAATGGAGTCATCTGCCTTAAATACAGCAGCCCTTTTACAAATAACAGTTTTATATTTCTCCAACAAGATATAATGCACAATGAAATGTATATTTCCATGAATAGCCTTAATCCATTGGTGGAAAGAAAAAGGATTAAGTCAGAAAAAAGGCTTGCACATTTCTGACATTAATATGCAGATTTAACCCAAGAGGCAAATAATTCAAAAGCATTACTGTAGTCATCATGAAAATGGAGAATACTGCTTTGTCATTACATGGCTTGCAAGCAGTAGGCTTTTTTAATAACCCACAAACTCCTCTGGTCTCCCTAATACTCAGGTTTTTCCTCCCCCATTTCTGCAGACAATGCTAACATCCAGATGATTTTTCTTGATTGTTGATTGACAGTTATTCACCCTCCTGTTTTGTGAATTCCCCTACCCACCTGCTTTCATTATTCCACTGCGTTACTCCAGATACCCAAAACTCGGCTCATGCCTAATCTGGATTTCTCCACGTGCCCTGGGGTGGGGAGGAGGACTCCAAACCCCCCACACTGGTCTAACATCACATGTGTCCTCTCCCTGGTCATTCCATAAATCAGTCAAACTCCATCCCCACCTATCCACATGCTCATCCCCACCTATCCACATGCTGAACAGAGATCCGAAGATACTCTCACGCTTGCAAATCTAGATTAGGAGAGGGGCGATTAAAAGGATGTGCAATGGCAAAAAAATCGCTCGCGTTCCTAACATGGTTCATGATAAGGCATGCAGATACTCTGTAACACAGAAGTACAAGATGATGCAATCTATGCTGCCTTACAGGTGGATGTTATGAACTCCAAAATGATGTCTAAAAATCATGCTTACCTATTTTGTGCCTGATATCCTACAGGCTACCTTGCCTGTGCAACAAAGCAGCCGATTCTGGAAGCCTGGTTGCTTGATAGGCAAGGAATGAGAGGGAAATTCAGAGGGATGTATACGCTCCACTGCCCTTTGGTCCTTTGCAAACCTCTGTCTAGAATCACCAGTTCCTAGTTCTGATGGGTTTCAAAATAACTTTCACTCTGTACTACAACATACCTCAGTATATTTTCTTTTAGAATTAATCAGGTCCAAAAGCTTCTATCGATAAGCAGTTACTGTGAAAAGTTTTTTATGTCAGCCCCCTCAACTTTTCTTAGAGTATCTAAATTTATAGCCTTTAAGGTGGCTCATGAAAGCTACATTCTCGTGATCAGCAAGTCAACTGCTAAAGCTCACTTCCCTTCAACTACAAAACAAGATGTGGGCAACTTTGCTCTCCTGACGTCTTCTACTCCAAAATCCACCTCCAATACTTCTAGATTAGCTTTCAAATAATTTTCAGAACATGTACACTGAAAACATCCCAGACTGCAGCTGGCCCATTACCAGCAACAGTAAATGGTGTGAATTTCAAGGCAGGTGGTGTTATTTTACTGCCAATTTTTTCACCATTTTTTCACCCTACCTATGAGAGGCCCAGGTTCACTACCAGTGCCGAGGTTTCCAGGTAGTCTGGCAGGGTTTCCAACTGATCCCTACAACAAGTGTGACATTATGCAATAGCATTGCAGATGCGGACGCTTTGACAGCCATAGCTCTGGAAATACATTTACAATTTTATCAGGCAGAAATGAGCCAGTTTAAACTTGGCACCCAAACGTGCTTCTTCCCAGCCCAGCCGTGGTGCTGCAGAAGCTAACACCCAGCAGCCAGCCCCAAGCTGCTCCCCTCTGCGTCCCTGCTGGGTGCTCTGACCATGGCTGGCAGGCAAGCCCTCTCCGTCGCGGTCCCTGGAAAAGATGTTCTCTGCCTCATCAAACTTCTGCTGACTCTGTAAAGCTAAAGAACTCTCCCCAAAGCCTTGCTGCTTTTGCTCTCTCCTTTTACTTTCTTTTTTTTTTTTAAACCCTCTACTGTATGTTTAAATGTTTGAGGCTACAACATCTACAAAATTCTTCATTCAGCACCAAACTGAGACAACATGGGAGTCTCTGTGTTAGCGTGCCATTTATATTTCAGAGTGCTCATCAGAACAAAAAAGGCCAGTTTTTCCATTTCAGAGTAGAAAAAACAGGATAGCATGAGTTGCATTAATTTCATGCTAAAAGATTATTAAATTTACATTTGAGGGGCCGATTCACACTTCGCAAGTAATTCTACAAGCAACTAGTTAGTGACTGAAAATGTTCAGGGTTATATTCAAATGAAGTTTTTAGGAATAATTTTTAAAGCAGCTAAGTTCTGCAAACATTTTGGTATTATGATCAGACTTCTTCCTTCTTTGTACGCTCCTGTTTTTAATGTGTCCCTACAGTAAGCAAAACCAAATTTTCAACATTCTCTGAGCCATAACGTGATGATACATTGGACCTTACAACTGACCATAGTAATTTCCCTGGGGCAGAGAATACAGCAGCTGTGATCACACAAGCAAATTCTTTTATACATAAAATCTAAAGTAAGAACAAATTATTCTGGCCTGTGTTTGTGAAACTAAAGCAAGCTACATGGAAGCACTGAAAATTTTCAGTTAAATAGGCATATGAGGTTTTTGTTAGATCTACAGAGGTTATTGAGTCACAGAAGCACAGGGTCAAACACAGCGACTACTGAACAAAATCCAGCAACAGAATCAGTGTTTTTGTTAGCCAAACTGCAGACTGTAGACAAGGGAGAGTCATAAAGGCTGAAACCACCTTTCATCCCTGAATAAACCCTGCATACAGTGGCTGACACACCGCAGCAGGATGAATTGGTTAGATTTGTATCACCATGCATAATGCTACACAGGTTAGTTTGTTGGAGAATTTAATTTATGAAAAAAAAGCAAAACAACAGTTATATTTACGCACACACAGACAAATAAAAAAGGTGAGGGAAGAATAATCACCAAGAGAACCTCTTCTATCGGAATATTCTGCTTTTACTGTGATATCAAAATTACTTTCCAGCCTGCATCCCTACAATAAACACTTCTTGTTGCAAGAAAGTAACACACCATACCTTTTTCTGCCTTGCTCGTGTCATGTTTTTCAAGTAGGAGGTAACGAGGACTTTCAGGAAGAAAAGGCAGAATCATGACTTGAACCAATGAAGGAACAATTACTGATCCAAATAAATAAGGCCACCGAGATTCCTGCAAACAGATGCAAACCTAAGTCAGTAATACTACCCCATAGTGATCCTAGGAAGAAAAATAGCTGCGACAGGTAACGCTGTAACTTTTCATCATTCAACATATCGTGTCAGTGAGCAGAGCGACGTCTTCTGTCTGAGCTTAGCAAGCAGTTTCAACATTTCCTGCTTACATCACCTTACTCAAGGGCCAAAGTAGACAGAACTCAAGCCACCAACTGACTTGAGCATGGAAAGAGAGAGGCAGGGAAGCTGCAAAACAGCAATACATAACACTTCCTTCAGCATCAACAGCTATACATGTAACAATACAATATACATTCAAATACATATTACACAAGCGTCCCCACTCACAGCAGTATCACTCATTAGCTTTAAGAAAGAGCGCAATACTGTTTTCACATAGTTGCATATACCTGCATGTTGTCACTTCATCAAATCTAATTCATCTAAAAAAACCCCCATATATATATGGGTCAGTCCTCCAGTTGTCATAGGATGGGTAAAATCCTGGTAACACTTCAGCTAATCTGCAGTTTAGCACAGTTTTGTGGTTCTCGGTGTAACACAGGCAGTGACTGTTCAGCACTTCACAGCTGCTGGGAACCAACCAAGTCGGGCTGAGGTCTCACTACAAGCCTCTTCTACTTGGAAAAACACAACATTTGCCTTACAGGTACAACCAACAGACTGTAGGGGAGTTTGCACTTCCATTCAGAAAAGGTCAATGCAATTAGAGTGAAAGACTGCTATATAATTTAACAACAAACAAGATTTCGGGATGACTGATTATGAATGTTTTTTCCTGCAAGCATTGATTCCACCTCTTAAGCTGGTTTCCATGCTAATCTAAGTATAAAAAATGGGTTTCACCTATCCTCCTGTCCAAAATCGTAGAATCATTGAATATGTCAAGTTGGAAGTGACCTACAAGGACGATCAAGTCCAACTCCCTGCTTCTCACAGGACTACCTAAAATGAAACCATATGACTAAGAGCATTGTCCAGACACTACTTGCACTATGACAGGCTTGGTGCCGTCATCACTTCCCTGGGGAGCCTGTTCCAGCGACCGACCACCCTTTCAGTGAATCACAGGACCTTAAAGACATCCTTCGGTTCTATGGTAGTGTAACTAAGAATAATACTTTATACTGTTTCCCACTCTGAATTAGCTAAATGAGCTCAGATATTCAAATGAAACACTGACAGTCCTGTTCCCAAGTCCGTGAGATAGAAAGTACTTTTTCTATAGCCTTGCAAGTGATCTGTTGGAAGTCTTCAGCAAGGACCTGAAACACAAGAGCTATCTGCAGTACCCTCACCAACACAAAGCACCAATGACCACTCTCTGGCAGGTCCTCCAGACAGAAGCCAGGCAGTTTTAACCTGCCAGAGCCCCACCGCAAGTGCAGGTGAAGACCACAACGTGCTGCACTATCCAACACAATTTATATGAATCTACTCAACTACTAGCATATTTCAGATACAACCTGACTTTGATAAATTTCTCTAAAATCACATGAAACTAAGTTGTCAACCTACTCATTCATTATTTAAAACCAGCTAGAGAGGGTGACTGGAGAAAAGCTCTTTCAGGAAAAGGCTGGGAAAGGCAGTAGAGAGAGCTCATCTAGCTCTCTGGGCTTATTATTAAGGACGGGATACTTTCAAGCAGCTGAATGAGAAAGGTGCCAGCAGTATTATTTTCTCCAGATCTCCCTTCATCTGTCCATGTTCTTAAGACACTTTCTGTTCCACTTGAATACCAAGATGAAATTTTTTTAGTCACTTTCAACATTCATCTATTTAATTCAGAGCTTTCTAATTTGAGACTTGGTTCCTAATCGAAAAGCCTGCTGAGACTTCAGTAGGCCTACTGTTCAGGCATCACGTCTCGCACATTTTCAAAAGCTTGGCTAGACCAAAGGCAGACTATGCTGCATCCTGGCTGATTGAGCTCCAAGAGGCACCAGGGTTTGGATCCCATCCCTCCATCAGAATGAATCCATCCATTCAAATCCTATATTTCCCTAAACAGAGCTGGATAGATTTTATTTCAACATCGTTTTCCACAGTCACATCAAAGGTCAAAAGCCCCCAAACTACTTTCTGTTCATAGTTTTTATTTCACATTCTCCCTCTACAGCAATGCAATGGCTAAAACACAACGTACTGCATGGTACGTGATGTAATCCTAGCTTCGAACCCAAACTGGAGCCTCAGATAACTTAATAACTCTCAGACAGAATACGCAGGGTATCTCCTAATCAAACTTTTCACTTGCCCTTTAAGTAACAGGTTTTGGGTTTGTTTGTTTGTTTTTAAATTTCCTGGGATGGGAAAATAACTTGAAAAAGGGATTTTTCAAATGATTCAATACTCAGGATTATGAGTCTTAGTAAGAGCCTTAGTTAGCATGAGGACTTCACGATCATATTTCTTCATTCTGATGTTTTTTTAATGCAGTTGAGCAGAGAACTTTACCTAATGTAAGAGAATCAAGAGTGGTTAACAATCTGTTTGTAAACAAATGAGCCTCAGTCTTATTTCAAAAATTACGAAATTAAACTTAGGTTAAGACTTTTAGAATAATTGATAAATCACAGAAACAAAACAGGTACCTGGTTTTAAAGAATAACATAAGAAAACAGGCAGTATAGCTGATCAGTTTTATTCTATGTTGGCCCAGAAACCGACACTTCTTTCATAAAAAGACATTTAAAAAATCCACTGTTTAATTTAATCTCTGTCATTACTTTGTAAGTACACTTGCTTTGTACCATATAAAAAAGTTCATAGGGCATTAGAACTTTTTACAACACTTCTAGATAAAAATCTTACTCTTGATCAGCAGATCGTATTTCCTGTAGGTATCTTCCCCAATGCCAAAGGTACTTTTTCAAGGGAAAGAAAGTCACTTACTTCTGTATATTGTTATTAACGTTCCGCCAACTTATGCAGACATACTTGGAATAAGCCTTCACTCCTTTTAAAGTCTACCATAGCATATCGTTTTTCAGTTTGTCACATTTCTCTCAAATAACTCTTCTGAAAGTGTTTTGAAAAAACTATGCACGAGACTGAACTTGTGAACTTACCCTTCACAATAAATAACAGAACCTGACAGTATAACAGAAAGCCCTCCATTTTCACCACATAAGACACTGAGCTTCCTTTATTTCCTCTATGAAAAATTTCTGGTGTATTTCTTATTATGCTAACTTTTATAACCTTACAGTAAAACAATCATAAGTATGTTCCCACTTCCTACTGCTGGTGTGAGTTGATCAGGAAGTCACTGAAATCAATGGAAGCTTCTCCACCCATTTCAAAATGTTTCAGATGATGTCTACTCAATGCTATAAAATGTGTGTTCCACTCGCTTTTCTCTTAATTCACATTATTCACAAGTAAATTCTTCATCCCACTACAGAAAAGAAACAGGAGGACTAAAATGAGTTTAAAGGGTCCATTAAAAAAAAGCTACATTTGTTGGTCTGAAAGTATAAGCCACAAATTGCTGAAAATCCCTACAAAAAAGAGTTAAAGAATGCAGGGAAAAGAGAGGTTCCTTAACCTCTTTAAGAAGTAATAGGACAGGATACAGACTGCGACAATGCTCAGAAGCCATAATATGGTAAAGGCAGAAGACAGCGTAGGCATGACTTAGAAGACACATTAACACCTTAGCTCAGTTGCCATCAGTAAGGAGAAGCACACAGGCACTGCTGAGAGAAATGAAAACCACCACATCCCATTTCATCTCAGGAAAAACTTGAAAGAACATTAAATATTTTAATGACAGGGGACCTGACTCATCACCTGCTCAGAACCAATACAAATAACGTGTCAAGATGCTAAGATTTTAATCTTAAACTGTCACATTATGGATATTTGCTTAGGCTGGAGCATGAAAAACCCAGCTTTGATCTGTTTGCAAAAGACAGTTAAATAGTAGAGCAAGTCTGACAACCACAGAATCATTCAAAGGTTGATATAATAAAGTGCAAAGCTGCAGAAATACAAGGGGCGGGGGAGGGGGGGAGGAAATGGATAAAGCACTACATGGATTTATCAACTGCAAATTAGACAAGATTAAATTTTACCAGAATACAGTAAAGCAAATGTTGCTATGCCAGAGATTCACCAGCTGAAGTGCAGAAAATGGAACTTACAATTAAAAGGTGGAAAAGAAACTGGCATGGGGAAATGTCAACAGACTCTGCTGACAGCTGAACTATTGGTCTATATGAAGTTCAATGACTTATTTAAGCATGGTTACATTTAATATTTTCACTAATTAGGAAGATTTTGATAAAATTTGAAGACACTTTCAACATAGAAAAGGTTAAGAACATACACATAGATATAAAAATTTTAACAGGGAGAACAGAATAGTTAACAGGGTCATAAAGCAGAGGTGGGAAGAAATGCTCTACCACCTTTGTATGGGCATTCATTTTTTGAAAGATCTAGTGAGGCAAATTAATTATCCCAGTACAAGATGTATGACAGGATCAAAAAGACTGAATAAGGAAATACACGACTGCCACAGGGTCTACTCTCTCTCTCTCTAAATAATTTTATTTATTTATTTATAAAGCATAATCTGGATATGCATCTCACTCCCCTTTCCCAACTGAGTATCAACCACCACACTGCAGTCAGGCTCCTTGTTTGCTCTCTACCCAGAGTTTGGTCTTCTCTGCCATGCAGCATCCCACTCTTAGCTGAGCATCCCTGACCCCAGCTGCCCCAGGGCATGCTTCTCTGTCTCCTGTCCCTTCTAGAGCCACAGGGAAATTACTGCACCCCAAAGTCAAGCCCCAGACACCTCCTCCTAGGCAGCAGCCTGCCCACGGGGCAGCACAGGGCACTGCCCAGAGGACTCCAGCCCTGCTTTGCATCCCAGCATAACAGCCACGCTGTCCCACTGAGCTACCAAGGGCTTGTTTAACTTTACTGCCTGAAACTGGCTGGAGATAGTATCAAAATAAATACTCACTCTCCCTTTTTCTCATTCAGTGCACAGGATGAACTGTGATCTCTCAGTGAGCAGGTCTATTTAACCAGTCCCCATTCCAAACTCCTTTGAATATTCCGGAATTAATTCCTTGGGGTGGGGGTGGTTATGATGGGTTTACTACAGCTCTGAACACTTTACAAATAGCAGTGTGTTTTTTGTGTAATACCTTTCTCATGTAAAAGAATGTATTTCACCCATTTTATATGTGGGGAGCAAAGAGACTAAAGCCTCTTGCATCCAATGCAAGATACTCCAAATGTTCACAAACTAGTGAGTCGGCAGTCTCTTCTTTTTCATGTTCCTGTAAGAAGCAGGAACACATTTAAAACTTTAGTTTGGCAAAATATAATCACACAGAGAGACAAAATGAATTACATCTAGTATAATTTCTAGTTGTCCTGAAGCATTTTGCCTTCCGATGCAGCCCCAGGAGGATGCAGGTCTCTGGGGTTTTCTGTGTCACATCTGCCAGTCCCCCAGGGACATCTAAGGTACCCTAGGGTATCAAAATGATACTATATGCTTATGTTCAAGCAATTGAATCTTATCCTCTTTAGTACAGACTTGGCATGAAAAATTCATATCAGAAATACTCCGTTTGCTACAGAAAAAAATCACATCACTGCTCAGAACAGACTGAGTAGACCTACTTCGGTGTGCAAAGCTGAGAAGACTGCACAAGTCCAGAATTTCCCTGTTAATCTGTTACCGTGCCACATAAAACACTCCTAAAGGACAACCTCCCTGGCTTGGGGCCAAGGCCTGAAAAAGCATTGAGATGGAACTAATTCCTTAGCATTAGGAATTAGTCTTTTCTTCCTTGAGTCAAGGGTATGGCACAGTGGTGATGATCATGCGGCAGCTGAGAAATGGGTACTTCTTCTGCATCTCAGGCTTCAGACCAGCTACTCGCACAACGTGCAGGACAGCTACCTTCCCCTTACCTTCCTCGTGCCACTCCAAACACCGCTTTGCACCCTCCTCTGGCTGCAGAGGAGGGCAATAACCTCCCCATCTAACGGCTGCATCCCTGCTGGCTACAATTTCCTCTTCACATGACCATTCCTGTGACCCACTTCTGTCAAAATATGTTTTAATAACAGCGTTATGAATTGCTTACCTTCTCATTTAAAACAGAGACAACCCAAGATGCATTTTTCACCTCTGTTTGGCACCCACGTGGATATTTATTTTATAAGTCACTACTATCGATACAACTCTAACAACAAGATTACTCAAGTCTCAGTGTCTTCCCAGGTATTAAACACTACAGAAAGTTACCAGAAAGTTACTGTACAATCCTAAGCTAAAATTCATGAAAGTCAGTGCGAGGTTTTGTTACCAAGTAAATCACCTTTGGATCGGGACTTAAAACAGCCTTGAAAGTGGTTGATGTCCAAATCCTGTGACATTCTGTTCATTAAATTGCTTGTTGGATCATGTTGTACATACTGAGAGGGAGAATTAGTGTCTGTTACAAGTTCCCAAGACACTTTTTGGTCCAACTTTTTACTAGAGTAACAGCTAGCTTTTTACTGAACACTCAAATGGCACAATTTGTCTTCACTGCTTACTAATTTCCAAGAAAAGCAAAAATTTCTGAGAAAAGCAAAAATTTCTGAGAAAAGCAATAGGAAATGGCAAGCTTTCAAGGGGGATTATTATCAGCAGCTAGCATATATACTTGAGCTTCTTTAGAAAGAAATATTAGAGGTACGTTGGAGCGATGCAAAATTTCAGACAAATTTCATTTCAGCAATGCATGTAGACTTAGGTTAACATCCATAAATAATATAAAATAGTAAATTCAAATAATAGTAATTTATGTAATTGAAGAGGATAAGATTCAGCTGCTTAAACATAGGCATATAGTATCACTTTGATGCCCTAGGGCACCTTGGATGTCCCTGTGGGACTGGCAGATGCAACAGACACAACTCCAGAGACCTGCATTATCCTGGGGCTGCAGCAGGAGGCAAGGCAAAATGCTTCAGCTTCAGGGCATCTAGAAATTACATTAGATGCAATTCTTTTTTTGTGTGATTATATTTTGCCAAACTAAAGTTATAAAGCTATAAATACAAGATACATCAAAGTTAAAGAAAAAAAAAATACATTAAAAAAAACCTAAAGCACACTTGTTGTTTTTGAAACAACTCAAACAGTTGAACAGTTAATCTTAACACTTTTTTAAGTGACATCTGGTTTAGATTTTTAAAAAATCTCATTTTAATATGACATTCACTTTAAGTTATTAAAATCCTTCAAAATACTAATCATGAATATACCTTCTGATTTTTCTTTTTGCCAATGCTTTCAAAAGCAAGCAACAAGTATCGAAAATACACCCTACTACTCAATATGATGACTGCATGCTACCGTATGATGCTTGACCAACTTACCACAGCATTAATACCCAATTTATAAAGGACAATTTTACATATTAGGACATGAATTTCACAGAATCACAGAATGTTCGGGGTTGGAAGGGACCTCTGTGGGTCATCTAGTCCAATCCCCCTGCCGAAGCAGGGTCACCTACAGCAGGCTGCACAGGACCTTGTCCAGGTGGGTCTTGAATATCTCCAAAGAAGGAGACTCCACAACCTCCCTG
>Ga0181612_168772_pt1 | contig 14753 bp, 9 predicted proteins | sample HoacroProtozoa21_FD_119630 | JGI IMG/M metagenome (GOLD analysis project Ga0181612, IMG submission 119630) | Hoatzin crop microbial communities from Cojedes, Venezuel. Combined Assembly of Gp0051906, Gp0051904, Gp0051908 | reverse complement strand
CTGCTGTAGGTGACCCTGCTTCAGCAGGGGGGTTGGACTAGATGACCCACAGAGGTCCCTTCCAACCCCTACTATTCTGTGATTCTGTGATTCTGTGAAGAGGCTTGTGTGTGGACGATGTGGTGGCTGCTGAATTGTGTGTGACACCGGGAATGTAAAAGTTGTGGCATGCCTGAGATGTGACACCAGGCGAAGTTTGGCGACCTTGGTTGTCCTGTATATACAGTCTAGTTCCTGAAATGGCCATTTCATGCCACTGATCGACTGCAGTCACTTGCCACACAGGCCCTCTCCCCCATCAGGTTTGCAGGACTGGGGTGGGGGTCCCCTGGGAACCAAAATAATCTGGAGGAGTGGGGTAAGGCTTGGCTCTGCAGCAGCCTGCTCTCAGGGAGAGTGTGGTGGTGTGCTGGAGGCTGCTCGTCTTTGGCAGCTCTGTTGGGGAGCGAGAGGGAAGGATGGTGAGAGGCAGCACTTCTAAGAGGCTGAATTGCATTTCCATTTTGAACTCTCAAATGTGAATGTAAATTGCAAATATTAAACACTATTTTCCAGTAATGAATATGTTTTCCATTTATGCGTCAGAGTCTGTTAACACCTGAGTATTTCCATTCCCTCTTCCATTCCCTGTTTTGGTTTCCCTGAATTGATGTCTTGTCTTTTTTTTTTTTTTTTTTCACCCCCAAGCCCTGTATCATAGGTGTGCCTAAGTAGCTCCATTGAAGTGAAATAATGTTTTCAGGTAGGAGGGGAAGTAGGGAGGCAGAAACCCCGTGGGCATCGCCGTGATAACAGTGGCAGCCTTGATTTATGCTTGCAGGTTGTCATGATCTGAGGTGGCGGTGACCACTTCAGGCGTAACATTTCTCTAAGCACTTGCCTGGATGGAGGAGGCTGGAAGCGGGTTTGGTGATGACCTGGTGTAACAAACTGACCTGGTATAACGAACTGTGGGTGTGCAGCAGCGCCAGGCTACCCACTGAAGCATCTGCAGAGGTGCACGCCTGACTGTGCTGCTCAAACACACTGGGTGCGCAGTCAGCTGCCAGGGTGCCTCAACCTGCTGCCTGTGAGGTGGCCTCAGGGTGGCAATGGCAATTGCTGTGACAACTGCCACCGTCATGACGGAGGGGCACTGGCCCCTGCGCCTCTCTGAAGGAAAGGGACTCAGCTGCCGACTCAGTCCTCCCAGCTCCTCTCCTCCTAGCAAAGTCAGTTAATTACAGCCTCAGTGGCTGCTTCGGAGGTTGTGTTCCTTTGCAGTTTCGGGCACGAAGCGCTTGGAGGTGGCAAGCCCACTTGCTCCAGACATGAGGCTGCCTCTCTAGAGCAGCCGGGCTCTGCTACACCCCTTTGGGGAGCAGCTTTCCCCCCATCACCAGCGCACTGGCCCCTCGCTTTGCAGAGGCGATGGCAGCGGCGCTGGGTGTAACTGCACTGGCTGGGCCCTCTTGGTGGGGGACAGCAGCTATGAGAGCTGTGAGGGGCACGGCTGTCGCTCTTGCGGGGGCTCCTGCGATGGTGGGAGGACGGGGAGAAGGTAAGAGCTGGTGGGAGGTCTCCCTGGCAGCTGGGGGCTGCCTGACTCATTTTGGTCAGGGCAAATGAGAAGCAAAAGGAGTGGAGACCTCCATGAACGTGTGTGTCCGCTGCTACCCTGTCCTTCAGCTGGTGAGTCTTTAGGAGCTTGTCTTTCCACATCCTAGGAGTATCACAGTGCCAGAAAATGCGCAGAGCTCTGCCCTCCATTCTCCCCTTTCTTCCCTGAGACCCTCAAAAAGAGCAAATGGTGGCTTAAACTTTGTTTTAAAGAAACCTTTTATTTGGCCTCTGAGAGTTTCAGTGATACTTGGGCTGTGTTTCTCCAGGTTTGTCAGCAGCTAGAGATTTGTCTCCTCATTGTCAATGGAAGCTGCGCTTTCAGCTTGTGACTGTGTGGTCCAGGCTACCGGGAATAGCACCGTGTCTTGCTGTTGATGAGCACAGCAGGGCTGCGGCTGTGGAGCCGTTAACCAAAACAGAGGTTTTGCCCCAAAACATCCAGGATTTCAACTGATGGGAAACAGAGTTGAAATTTCCTTGATATGTCAGGTAAGCATGGATCTGGTAGTCTCTCTTGAGGCTGGACTTGCTCATCACCAATATTGTTTTATATGTGATATGGAACTAGGTTTAATTTTTTCAGTCTGGGTAGATGAAGCAGGGCTGAGAATGAGCCACCAGTTTGGCTCTGCTGCAGCACTGCGGTGAAAGGGTGCGTGGCTCATGGGGTGCTCTGTGTTGGAGCCCACTCCTGGTCACACATTTCCCCTTGAGGAACGGACAGATCTGCAGGAAGAGACTGATTTTTTTTCTGTACTGGAATAAATGTCACATGCCACTAAAGTCCATGCTCTTACATCAGTGTAAAAATGAAAAAAAGCCAACTGAAACACAAACATACAAAAACCTCCACAAAAAAACGCACCACAAAATTGCAAGTAAAAGACAACAAGAGTTGTGGTATTTTGTTTTCTGGAAGCTAAAACTCTGTCTTTTTTAATCTTTACAAGTGATAATAGTTCTTTTCATGAGCATTAAACCCAGGAGCATTCAGTGCCTTTTAGCAAAGCTTAGAGTTAAAATCAAACCTTTTTTTTTTTTTATTTTTTAATTTTTTTTATTAAATGTCTGTTTGTAGTAAAACAGCCTGCAAGGTGTGTGAAAAGGGTATGGCTGAAATTTTTTCGCTGGTGACTGTTTTAAGTCACGTGGTGGTTTGGTCCTTATTTACTACACCAGAATGTGCTCACTTCTTAAAATAGCGCAGAGGGGACAGACAAACAGTCAGAGTAAGGGCATTCGTGCTATGTCAGTTTTCCAATAGAGATGTGGAGGTATTACTTACATCTGTGGATATGAAAAAATACATTATTGCGTAGTGCCTCTTAAAACTTGCCAATTTATTTGTATTGTTCGTGGGTTAGGTGTCTATTGCTACGGTTTATGGCAAACATCTGAACTAAAGGTAGCTGTAGGTCTGACAACAAAAGTGATAAAGAAGCTGCGGTGGGCAATGAAAATTGATGGGAAGAGAGGGTGATGAACAGCAAAAGTGCCATTACGGTCAAGTGATGGGATAGAAGGTGGAAGAGAAAGGGCAATGGGCTGTTTGCGGTAATTTGAGTACCTTCAAACCACCTTGTTCAGCTGCCTGCGAACATCTGCTTACTTTATTTACACTTCTTAGTAACGTCACTGCAGTTGAGGAAAACACCTTAAGTGTCTATGCTCGTGCCTGCTTGTTTGTGAGATGGAATTTGTATCTTTTTTTCTCACTTTTCTGAAGAATAAATGAAAAATATCCCCAATGCAAACAAAGCAGGACTGTAACTGCTAGGACAAAGAGCTAAAAATTAATGCTAGCTCTTGAGTGAAAAAATGCTCTTTCTTTTGTGAACAGGGCCAGTGTGCAAAAAGGGAGCTTGTTTGTATGGACAGAAGTGGGAAATGGTGGTTTTGGAGGGTAAGTGGATTGTTCGATGGATGTAGGTTTTCTACTGGGAGCAAAAGGAGGACTTGCAAGTCTGTTATTTTAGCACTAGAAGGGTGCAGGTGAATTGGTTGCTCGTGCAGTTTATAAAAAAAAAAAAGCAGTAATGTTGTAGCCCCTTTACATACATAGCTGCTTTTACTTGTGGCTGCCTCTGATGATAATGAAGTTACTTGTGGAGGCAGCTGGTCTTTGTCAGACATAATGTAATCAAAATCCAGCCACTAATAAAAACGAAAGAAAAGGGTAAGAGAGAAAAATTTAGCAGCCTCTCATATCGCTAGTGAAGTTCTGATGACTTAGAATGTCAAGAAGAGTGGATGAATCATTTAGGGGGATTTTTTAAGAGCTTTCGCCCCCCCATATCTTCTGTGGCCCTAACACTGCTGCCTAGTGCTGGTAGTTGTAATAAAAATGTGAACTGCGTTCCCTTTTCTCTGCCTCAAGCCCCAGATTAAAATATGGAGAGAAATTACATGATGCCAAAAAGCAAAATAGAGAAAACTTCAGAACAGGGAAAACTTCAGACTGAAGAAATGCTATTACATTTGGGAAATTCTGCTAGCTAAAATTCTGTTAGGCTCAAAGCTCTGGGTAGCACCCCAAGAAATATCTCCTTTTTCCTCATTTCACATTTTATTTGTTTTGATGTAAAAATTGCACAGAGGTAGGAGGTGGACAGATGCGCTCTGTCAGATGTAGTGGGAGTGGGTTGTGAAACTTACGTTAGTTCTCCTTGTCTGCTTCAGCATAAAGTCAGCCAGCAAATTGAAAGCTCCTCCAACGAGGATTTAAATTAAATTGACTGCCTTTGCATTGGGGCAAACAAGGAGCATTCATATAATCAATTAATGTGGCTCAGCTTTGGGGATGACAATCTCCAGTTGAGACAATAATGAACAGATGGGGCTCGTAGCTTATTAAATTGCTACCTCCGTGGCATCTGTGCCATGGACTGAAACACAGGTGGGGTCACGTTTTGCATAAATTTATCGCATGACCTTGGGGGAGTCTTTCAATTGCTCTCTGCCTCAGTTTCCCTCCTTTGAGAAAGCATTTAAAGCATGGACTCTTTACTGCCTGTTTAGGAAGATGATTCTCTCCCAGTGGCTCAGGCCTACATTTAGAGTTGCTGACAGTAAAATAATGTTGGTTAGATGAGCTATTTTAATAATACTTTCATGCTGATGTAAAGCCCTAGTTGAGATGCAGCTATACGGGCAAAAAAAGTGCAGCTTTCTGTTGGTTATCTACGTTCTTTTTGGGAAGCGGTGTTTTTCCCGTGGAAACGAGGGAGCGGTATTGCCTGCGTGATGTGCCGAAAGTGAATGTCAGCACGCTCCGCCTCAGGCACCGAAACGACCAGAAGTGACGTGGATCGATGAGTGCCTCGCTAAACCTGAGGCAATAGATCTTGCTGAGAGGAAGGGTGTATTAGCTAAAGTTTGGCTCTGCGGCCATTCAGCTTACAGATGGGCGGCTGGCAGAGCGAGCTCATATCTATGCCACGCACTGTGGGAAGATGTATCTCGGGTCTCAGCTCGAAGGGCTTGCCCATATAATCACACTTGAAAGCCTCTTCTAGCACAGAGTAGGCCTGAACAGATCTCTAACCCCAGCTGCAGTACGTTCCCAATCTCGCTTGTGTCTTTTAACTGCTATAATGTAATTGCTACTATTAATAATAAACTGACAGGCTTTCTTTAAATAACTGTAAGGCTGATAGACTAGTATCGGTTGGATGCTTCAAAGTTTGACTAACAGCAGGGAGAAGGAGAACAGATCCATTCTGAGCTCTTCATGCAGAGAAGGGCTGGCGCTGGGAAGAGGCGATGGAGGGCTGACACGTGGCACCGCGACGCCTCGGGGACTTTCTGCAGAGCATTTGCTGAGCGACTTGCCTGGTTTCTTTAGAAAAATACACACTTTCATGCTGATAAGTGACATTTTTTGGGTCTGCTAAAAGTCATCTTGACTCGAAGAAGGATTTTAGCTGGTGGAAGTTTCTGCTCTCCGTATGAGTGTGGTCAGTGGCTGGCAGAGATGGAGTGGGAGAAGATGCCCAAGTCCAAGCTGCCCCCTCATTCCCCCTCCTTGGGTGAGCTGGGATGCTGCTCCAGCGATGAGACAGGCTGCCCGCAGAGACATGCTGGCAGGTTAAAAAGATGCTGTAACCTTGTGGGGTGTCTCCAGGGAGCTGGGGTTTACCCCAGGCCCCTCAGTGCCTGCTGTCGGGGTGCTGTGTTTGTGTTGGTTTTACCTGTTTTATCCATAAACACAGCATCTCGAAAGGGGACTTGGGCAGAAGGTCGGGAGGCCAGTGATCAGAGCAAAGGTGTCGGGAAGAGCGGAGGGGAGGGGTGCCCTGAGGAAAGCGGTGGCACCTGTGCTTTAATGCCCTGCAGGTCTCTGACAGGCAAAATCCACCCACTCAGGAGGGTTATTATGAGGGAAGGGTATCCAAATCTGACATGTCTCTAAGGCTGGGACCTAATGTCTCACTTTCAAGGCTTCAGTGGGGAGTAGTGGTTTCCCCCCAACACTGCAGGCTGTAGTGTTCTTCTGCAAATTGAGTCATGTAATAGAAAGTGAGACAGCATCAGTGTGTGGAAGCAGTGCTTTGATATTTGGTAGGCTCCCACATCAAATGAGAGGGTGAGAATAAGATAATGAGCCAAGGAGGGAGAAGCCTGGCGTGGGTATAAGCCATAAAAGAGCTCGTGTTATCTGTATGTTTTGACCCACGTAGCTGAATTACTTTTTGGATGATCTGGCATGTTTATATGAGAACAAAATGACTTTCTAGCCAGCGTGGACATTTAGAGTCATTTCTGAATTCCTTTTAAAGCTTCATTAATATCTGCAATTACAGTCAGCTACTGTGCACTTGACCCAGCGTGCCAGTGTCACTAGGCTAAGCTGAATGAATCAAAACACTTTTTATCGTGGACTCTGAACCTGCTTTGGCTACAGACACAGAGGATGAGCAGAAAAATCTTCTACCTGCATTAGGCAACTGAATCCATGCAGCAGAGATATGTGTGTTCTTCTTAAAACCATTTCTGTTTGCTTGTAAATGTCTCTAATACTTACATGTGATTATGGCATTTCTGCTGTATTTAAATTGTTAAATAAAATGATAGTTTCCAGTGATGAGGACAATTAAGCACGCAGGATATAATGAAACTTGACAGAGCCTCGGCTACCATCCTCCCTATTAGTGTGCACAGCTGCGCATGTGTGTCAGCGTTTGCAGATTAAAGAAGCAATTAATCTGAGCAGGGTGAACGTGAAACTGTTACTTAAGCACACCAGCAGATTGTGAACCTCCGTCCCCGACTTTTTTGTTAAGGTCACAGCTCAAATTTCAACCAGCTATGTAAGTCAGTTCTTCTCAAATCCCATATTTCTAATCAAATTTAAGAGCTGATACTGGTGAGTTACATCCTGGTGTCATAAATCCACATTGCCAGCGATTTATGAACCTAGTCTTAACTGACACAGTGATTCATATCTGCTGTGATTAAGAACTGAATGGTTTTATAGATCTTGATATAGTTTCCAAGGGGTTAGATTACTAAAACAACAGAATGTCAAGGAGTAACATTTAATATTTTTGCTCCCGAACAAGCCTCCTGTGTTTGGACAAGCTCGCGAACACCCGGCGCTCCAGCGTTTGGCACAAACAGCGCTAATCGCTGCGGCAGTTGGTGCCTGTCGCGATCTGCCGGGGCTACAAGATCTGCAGAGCGTGCGTGCGGGAGCCGTGCCTCGCGCCGGGCAAGCGGGGGCTGCACGGTCCTTCGAACACCCCTGTGCTCTGTGTGAGGCGGGAAGGAAGCGGGCCGGGGAGCTGCCCCTTTAATTTCGGTCTGAGAATCGTATGTTAAAGACGGTGCTATCGATGATCTGCTGAATGTACTGACACTCAGAAAGAATGGAGAAAGGCGGTTTGTAAATCACCCAATACCCACTTTAGTCTGCTTTTCAATTTTCATTTCTCAGTAACACAAATTGCAGCTGTTCCTTAAGGTGTCTGATCTATCCTCTCAAGGAGCCAATTTCTTTTTTAATTTCCTCTGATGAGACTCAGAAGATGCTGGATAAAATATGAGGTGAGTTCTTTTATTTATTTTTTTTTGAGGCAGCCTTCTGTGTGAAACACGTCATGGTTTGCTGCTTTGCTGCCAAGGAAAGTGCTCTGCTCTGAAAGCATTCTTGATGGAAGTGTTGTCACTGAGGAGCGTAAAGCAAAGCAGGCCTCCGCTCTAGCTGGGGTAAAGACAATATAATCAGTAAAATGGGTAATCGAAGCAGGTGCAAGACTTGAAATTAACCAAAACATTTTGAAAGGGAAAGAAATGGTAAAAAGACCTGAGCTGCAAAGGTTCTTACTGGCGTATTCATTGCACCCTTCTAACCAGCAGTTAGAGAATTTCCAAGTCTAATTCCCAGCACAATCTATGATAATAAAGGTATTTTATTAAAATATTAGCAACTGGGAAGGAACTTTGCAAAATACCATAAGAAAAACCTTTCTGCATAAATAGGATTATGTGGAAGTTTTCAGTATGGTAATTTAGTTGGGGATTTCATTATTTTTTCAGTTGCTATGGGACTTTAAAGCCAGGGACATAAACAGTGAAATCAAATTTTTGGAAGCAGCTGCTCTATTGCACATCACCAGGCATTGCTGTCACGCAAAGCTGTCCTGTCCGTGGTAGTGGCAAGGAACTAGAAAAGCAAAATGAGAATTGGTTTATGTGGCAAAGAAAAGGGCATCATTTCCTAACAGTGTACTATGAAAACTGAGGAGGAATCAAAGAGGAATCTGATTTCCCCCTTTTTGTACAGAGCTTAATGTGTGGTACAGTGTTGATGGTGTTCTACAGGTTAGTAATAGAACTGAATTTACAGAAAGCCTGTATTTGACTTTTGTGCAGTTTGTTAATGATCTGTACGAACAGTCCTTACTACAAATGTGTTTACTTGAAACTATCTGACCAGCTTTGAGGATGCATTTCTATTAATGGGTTGTCCAGGAACTATTCATTTAGTCTTTTCCCTCTGCAGGCACCTTCCTGCTTTTGGCCTGGTGCTTGCCTGTAAAGCGACCTCCCACTGTTTCCCCTCTCCGACAGAAGGTTTGACCTTTGCTTTAGCAAGAAGGGTGTCTAGAATGGCCACCTGAACCCTTCCTGGGCAAACCTCCCAAAGCATGTTCTTGGACAAGTTTGTCACCCTTTCCCTTGCCAGTGATGGTCTTGTGAGTGCAGTGTGTCTCTTTTTGCATGGAAAGAACATGTGAAGGGACATGTCTGACAGCACAGAAAGTTTGCGGTTTTTATTTGGCCAAACACTGCTGCAGAGCCTAAGTTTTGTCTGTGCCAAATGTGTTGTCCTCTCCCAGCTCTGGATGGTGGGAGATCCCCTGCCAGAGCCCAGAAGCAACCTGTTGTTGGTGACCCTCTGTTATTTGCTCTTTGCCAATTCTTGCTAGTGTTCTGCTTTATGGTTCTTTACATATACAGGGCAGTTTTGACAGCAAGACCAAAGTTTTCAAACTTGTTTACCGAGGAGATGAGAGCGACCAATCTTGTTGTCCTCAGGTTGAACTATAAAATTTGCTGCTTTGACTTAGTTTCCCCGCAGACCACAATGAATTGTAGAGCAGGAGGTGAAAAGGAGGACAAAAATATAAAAGAGATGAGGAAATATAAATAAGAGGACAGGGGAAAAGGGGTATGAGGAAATAAACTCAACTGCGCAGACCAGCAGAAGAATACTTCTGAATGCCTTGGGAGGAAAATTAGTGAGGAAAATGAGCCTGCTGTGATTTTTTTGTTACTACTGCTGGGAAGGCTGCAGAAACCTTCTAATGATGGATGCTGTAAAATAAGCTATTTCTTCCTGTAAGCTCTTGAAGGGAAATACGCACTACTTGTTTTAGCACAGATATACAGGGCAGTTCATGGAGAGCTGTAGATAACCACTGGGAACAAAGTAATGCTTTCTCTTGCTGCTGCTGGTACCTAAGCATCCTCCCTCATCAGTCCTGTATCTGAGCAGCTTTTTAAAGCAGATTTGGCTGCTGAAGTGCCTGGAATGGGGTAATTCTGCAAAGCGAAGCCTGGAAAGAAAGGGAGAAAAGAGAGATGCTTATGTCCTTGCAATCAGTGGGACTTGCTCATTTTCCCGGAGGAATCTGTGGTGTAGCAGTTATCCAAAAGCAGGTTTCCTAGGCTGGCAACTTGACTACAGGACTACCGACAGCAATACTTACCTATACATTTTGTACTAGCTTGATGTGAGTTCTTCAATGTTATGTGTGCACCAAAAATTCACATAAATCTGAGCAAGCCTGGTGAGGCTGAATAATCTGTTTTCATGGTCATGTTATCAAGCCAGTCTTCCAGGGCTTTCGGTCTGACTTTATTTCTGTGTAATAGGGAGTGATTTGGGAGCAAGTGGTGGGGAGGTAAGGCCTCAGCTGCAGAACTGAGGATGCATGATCCTTTAACTCTGTGCTCAATTGATTATGCTTCTGTATATAGAGAAAAGGAAAAACATATTGAAATACAGCCATGTCAGGCTGGCGGCCAGAATGGCCATGAGTCTGGCATGGGGTCAAGCATTTGAAGTTGCATAAAATTAGTCAAGGATATAGATCCGTGGTGTGACTTTTCATACAGCAGTAACACTTCACTGGCAACAAAAGCCAGGCGGGGAGAAAGCAGCAGAACATCTCGGTGCAGTGTCTGGTTAACCACATGGGAGCGTGGGGGGTTTTGATGTGGTGTGGAAACAAATGAAATTCAGTGCCCCAAAAGTTGGAGCCACTGCTGCAGGAAGTTTTGTAACGAGTACCACAGGAGGCAGGGTATCGCGTCTCCCCGTCTATCTATTTCCTCGCTTCCCTACTGGGACTGCCAATTAGATCCAGCTCTGATGGTGGCTTTTTGACACTTTTGCTCACTGGGAAATGGACTCAGACTAGTATTTCATTGCATTTAGGCTTTTAAACAACATCAGAGAGAAACGACTTTCAGCCACTCTGTCTGAACTGGATGTGAGCCAGCGCTCCACACAGAGATGGAGAGAAGGTCTCGATTTGACACGGCTGTTCTCTAGTGTCTGACAGGCTTTCTGCAAATGTACTGGTCACCCTCATTTACCTGTATCTAACAGGAGTGTGTGCAACTTGGATTATTTTAGGTGCTGTCTCTACACTCTCAGAATTCATAGACAAAGCATATTAGAGGTGAAAAGAAAAATCAGAGGGGGAAAGGATACGAGATTTAAAGTGAAAAGTGTTTTGCATCCAATTCCCCCTGAAAATGAACTAAGTTCATCTGAATGCCCTTTGTACCTGGTAAATTTGACCTTTGGTCCTCACAAAAATAATGCTGCCAAAGAGACCTTAGGCTAAGTGCCTTTTTCAGACAACAGTTGATGCTTTACATACCTATCATATGTCTATACCTATTTGTATATGCTGTGTGTTTGTAAGGGTGGTTTATGTTGTCTGTGCTTTCTGAATGTTGTAATTGTTGACATATACTGTAGCCAGCCCCGTGACTGGATGTAACTCAGGGGTGTTTGTCTTAAAGACTTCCTTTCAGAGTTTTCCCTTTATCTTCCTATTTTCCTTACAAGGTTTAAATCCATTTCCTCTTGTCTAATCTCCTGTGGACATCGAGAACAGATTGTTCCCTTTCTCTTTGCTGCCTTAATGAACTTGAAGACTGCTGTCACCCCTCCTTCCTCTACCACCAAGTGTTTTCTTCCTCTGGGAAAACCGCCCCACTTCACTCAGCTTGCAACCTGCTGTCAGAGGATATGTTTTCTAGGCCACTCGTGGTGCTCTCCTATGTTGTGCCCAGCCGGTCTGTACTTGCCTTCAGGCCAGCAGTTCACAGTAATGAATAGGGGAGTCTGACATAAGCTGAGGAAGAGAAAAATTATGTCACTGTGCTTACATGCCTTGGGATAATGTGCACCTTTCTTGTGCCAGCCAGACATCATGGACTCGTGCTCTGTCCCAGCCCACACTCTGCCGAACTGCCACCCATCAGCTCCCCCCCAGCTGATGTGCTCCTGCCTAAGTGTCATGCTTTGCGTGTTTGTCTCTACTGTATCCCTCTACCTTTTGGGGCATTCCTCCCGTTTGCCAGGACAAATCTGGGCTCTCCTCTGCTGCAGTGGCTTCCTGCTAGGGAGGGTTGCATGGTGCCTGTGCGCCAAGGGCCAGCTCTGCTTTGGGACCACAGGGAGGCACAGCCAATTTTTTTTTTCATCTGATATGTACACATGAACAGCTGCACCGGAACAATCTCAAAACTCCTGCATTTATATGCAGGCTCACTAACAGGATTTCTACCAAACTAAGAACCTCTTTTATTTACATTTTTAGTATGTGTGCGCGTGTGAGCGTCCACGCTGCTTGACTTTCTTCTATTGACTGAGGATGGTGTAGTAGTGATACTTTTTTTTTTTTATTTCAGCCTTTCTCAAGCTTTCCTATTCAAAAAATTCCAGCAGATGTAATGGAACAGGTAAAACAAGTGATGCCAAGAGCAGGAAAGAGAAGAGTTGAAGGAGTGTGTGAGGAGAAAGGATTTGGATATAGCTGTCTGTGTGCTGATTAGCAGAGGTTTTGGAGCACGGTAAGTAGTACTCCTATTTGCTCAGCTTATAAACAAACACAGTTTAAATTTCAATTCCAGCATCTTTTCTCACCCTGTTCTGTATTTTTTTAAGTCATTTGGCTGTAACAAATGAGCTAGAATGCTGATGCCTGTCATCAAAGGGGCTTGGTTTCAGGCTTGGCTGAGGTGGGGATGAACTGGTCCTGCTGAGGCAATGCGCTTCTTATCTTGATATACTTAGGGACTATGTAATCTTCCAAAAGCTTCAGTCTAGATCTGAGTTTTCACTGAAGAAATTAAGAACAGGGGCTCTAGAGACTGGCTAGGGGACTAATGAATTTACTGCTGTCCTGTGCCTCCTCCGGGTGTGCAGCTGGAAGCAGTGTAAGCAGAGGGTTTCTAAACCAGGGTGCTAGGAGGAACAGAGAAACTGTTTCTATGTGAGGTGGGAGCTGTCCTTAGCAATGGTTGGTTGGACTAGTGCGTGAAGATACGCACCAAATTAAACAAAAAAAAGATCCGTTCAAGGATTTACATGGTATCCTTCTGGCCAGCTTCTGAGACCTCCAGAGGCCGTGATTCCTGAAAAGCCACGGGAGCATATCTACATCAGCTGCAAGTGTAAATAGAGATGAGTTGCAAACACGGGTAGATGTTTGGCTCCCTCTTCCTTCTACCATACTATAGTGGGAAAGAGACAGGCTTCACACATGGGATTGCCCATGGCTTTGGGAACATTATAGTCCATGCCTGTAAAATAAATCCATGTCCTCTATAAAGCTGCCCATTTTGGCATTGGCTTAGGAGGTGGCATATTCTTGCTGAGCAGGTCTCTAGCCACAGTCATGTGTCACCCAAACCTCCCCACAGTGTTATGGTTCTGGGTCTGGGCTGGACATTCGGTCTGGTCTGGTAAATAACATGAAAGTACTGAGGATGCCTCATCAGTAGGGAAATTCTTTAGGCTCTGTAATCTCTTGTTAGCAGCCAAAGATGAAAATTAGACATGAACTTTCCTGAAGCTTATTTTGGCTCTCACAAGGGCTGCAATAGAATGAAAAACAGCATGCTGCTTGCTTTATTGTTTCAGTTCAAGGACTGTCTGCAAAGAGTCACAGCCTTGTGCTTAGCATTACACAAAATTATTCATTTCCTAGCTATACAGAAAAGTGATTGAATTGCAGATGATTAACATATGTTGTATTTTCTTTTCTAATGCCTTCCTGTCCTTTCATGGCATACCTTGTTAAAAGGCTTCAGAACACTTTGCTTTCAAGGGGATGTCTCCCTCAGAAACCTATTATCAAGGCTATTTCAGAAAAGTTGCTCTTGCTTGGTACATCTGGTAGACTGTCTCTAGAAGCCAAACACATCGTTGCTGCAGCAACTTGACCTGCACTAGTCAATTTATTCCAGCTCCTAGCTATATTAAAAGATTTTTTTTAAAGAAATCCTCTCCAGAGTAAATGCAAACCACTCTGAGCACTTGTGCTAGGATAAAGAACCCTGTAACACTTTTCCTTTAGAGATGCTTCAGTTTCTTATAGTCAAATCCGGCTGTCACACTTGATCACAATTAGCAGTATAGAGATTTTATCAGCCTGTGTTTGGCATATAGGTACTACTGCTGATTAGCACACAAATGAGATATGCTGGGTACACCAAACTGTCATTTAAGCTACCAAATTCTTCTTTGTCTTGTTTCTGGCTCGCTTGAGAGACAGGTACAGTGGTGATTTTGTGTTAAGGATTTTGTTCTGAGATTGAGGCAAAGCCTAACTCAAGGCATTCAGCACTGCTGAATTTTAGGAATTTTCTAGCGTTTTGCAATGTTAATTGCCTAATCATCAGAACAGGAAATCTCATCTCATATAACAGATAGAAATGACAGAACCAGAAGCGACCGTTGTGATCATTTTGTCTGACTTACTGCATGACACAGGCCCTAGGACTTTTTATATGAACTGGAACATGACTTCAAAGATGACAAAAAAATCCGATCTTGATTTAATTACCAGCTACAGACAATCACCCAGATCACTTGGTAAATTTTCCAGCAGCTAATTGCTACCTTTGTTAAACAAATAATTGTGCTGCACTTTGTTTCCCTTCTGTCCCCTTTCAAATTGGGTCGTCTGGTCTTTTTACACTTTTGTATGACGAACTGACAAGCACTTTGGTAATGTTGTGTTCCCTGTCTTGGTCCCTAAAAGTTGTGATCAAGCTTCACTTATAACTTTCTCCTTGGTAAACTAACCAGTAGACTCCTGAAGTCTCTAACTCTAAGGGAAGTTATTTTGTCTTTTATAATTGTCATAGCTTTTTTCTTAGCTACTTGTAGCTACTTCATTCAGTTCTGGGCTCCTTAGTACAAGAGACAGATGGTGCTGCTGGAGAAAGTCCAGTGAAGAGCCACAAAAATGCTAAAGGTGCTGCAGCATCGCTCCCACGAGGAAAGGCTGAGAGAGCTGGGACTGTTCAGTCTGGAGATGAGAAGGTTCAGACGGATCTCGTCAGTGTGTACAAATACCCGAAGAGAAGGTGCAAAGAAGATGGAGCCAGGCTATTTTCAG
>Ga0181612_151656_pt1 | contig 14754 bp, 7 predicted proteins | sample HoacroProtozoa21_FD_119630 | JGI IMG/M metagenome (GOLD analysis project Ga0181612, IMG submission 119630) | Hoatzin crop microbial communities from Cojedes, Venezuel. Combined Assembly of Gp0051906, Gp0051904, Gp0051908 | reverse complement strand
GGGACACCAGAGATGAGTCATGCTTGGAGGGGGCCGGGCCCATTTCGAGTTTTTTTTTCCTTCCGTGCCCCCCCCTGTGATTTTTTGACCATGAACCCTTTTTTTTTTTCCTTATCAAAAAAAAAAAAAAAAAAAAAGCTACCTGCCTGCTCCATAACGTGCCTAAGCAATTTGCTTGCAGGAATGCCTTTTCTGAATGTAACATCACAACAATTCCATATCCAAATAGCCACTTGACTTTCTGAAGGGCAAAGGAAGTCTCACACTCGAATGCCACTTAACTTTGAACACAGGACCCAAAAGAGAGGAGGACTATGTAATGGATCTACATGACTGAAATTCATTTGTATTGTAGTTACCATGTACGTGGTCATTCCTTTCTAAATGAATTCAGGATAACATCTTTCAAAATCCCTACAAACTTCTGAGCAGAAATAGATTGAAACTTCCAGAATACCATCTTGAATAAAACTCTAGGATGCTGGCGTTCTGCAATTTAAGAGTTGTGATGTTGAATAATGAACCAAAGCTAGCCAAAGAAATCCAGGATCCTAAAAATGCCTTAAGCAATGGAAAAAGCCTACCATCTACCTGTGATTTTACAGCTGTATATCCTCGCCTCATACATGTTCTGAAGCAGGAGTTACATGAGCTTCACTGAACACTACGAGCAGGAGAAACGAGCAACTCTCCAAAGGCAAACAGAGAAGCAAACTGCCCTGCGCTTGCGATTGGGTGTTGTTATCCTCCACAAATCAAACAGCCGATAACTGGCTCTACCAAATGAAAAGAAGCCATGCAAAGTGTCATTTTAAACATTTGTCCTGAAAAAAATACATTCTAGAAAGCTTTAAGAAAGAATGCAATACAAGCCCCAAGTGGTTTCATATCACACTTTTCAAGTGCTCCGTTAAGGACTGTTATGGAATCTGAATGTCAGTGTGACAAATACAACAAATAGCAATGTTAAAGTACAATATTCTGATATTAAGGACAAAAATATGGCATGCTATCAGCTTGTGCTGCTTTTGTATCCATCTTTCAGAGGATGGACTGTTGAGATTTCCTTGCATACAGTGCTTTTTACTGATGAGTCGCTAACTGTCAAATACAGCCCACCACATCTAGCAACATCAGGGCTACCAGTGTTTCCAGCTATGTTCATCTATGGTATTTAGAGTGAATGTCTATTACCATTCCATCTGAAAAGTTTTTTGCCAGCTATGAACATCTAGCAGAGAATGCTTAGTGTGGGAGTTGCTATCCAAGATCTCTCTGAAGTTGTCAATCTGAAGCTCTTTTTTCCTGCCATGGCTATTTTTTCCAGTGCTACCCCAGACACAACAATTAGAATATTTTTTATCGTCTTTTCCTGTCCTTGGATGGCTGACCTGGAACTTGTTGAAGTACTGCCATAACTCAACAACTCACAAAGTGCAAAATGTCAGCTACAGAATCTGTATCTGAATCAGCAGGACACACACAACACCCTTTTCTTTTGAAAAACAGCCCTGAAATCCATATGTTACAACTGGCTTCAAAGAATTGGCCCCTTGAGTGTTAGGAAATGCAGTAATTACATTTATGACATTCATTTAGAGAAGTTTTTAACGAATAAAATGTTCATGAAGATACCTGGTTTAAGTGGCATGGTAGACAGAGATCCATGGTTACAGAGAATCTTTCTAAGCATATATATATATATATGTGTGTATATATATATATATATCTCATCACTGAATATAAACTAGAATGGATGGGGATTAAAAAATGTGGCTGAAAAATACAGAGATGAGTCAAACCTTTACACATAAACCACCTCAAGCTGTGACTAAATTGGGAATGAGATGTAAGTATGAATATAGCTCTTTACTAATGCACAGGACAGACAGAGGAAGAGAGGCATAATGTATATGGCAACATCACAAAATAGCGGAAGACAACCACAAAATGAGTACTAACTTTACCTTGATCAAAAGGCTTGTTTGGATTCCAGTTTCTGAAATAATCATCCTAAATGGGGAGAAAAAAAAAAGGAAACTCAGGAAAAATATCAGCAGTCTTTTCAGTACAATTTTACATAACTAAACTACAACTCATCTTTTGATCCTAACATATTCAGTCCGAATCAGACACGACCATCAACAGGTTGTGTCCTAAAGAGCAGTAATTGCAGGTTAGAAATTAAAAAATAAAAAATTCCTTGGATTCAGCACCTTTAATTTTTCTTCTGAATTGTAACTGAAAGTATGCCGTTATTAAATATTTTCTGATAACTCTGTATTATTTCATATCAGTCTACAACTTTCGATAACAAAGACAAAAGCACATTGTTCAGGTAACGTAACATGATCCACACCATCCTGGTGTGGTGAAAGTCAGCAAAGTAAATCCAAAAATACTCATATTCATTTGCACACATGTAAATCACAACACTGTGAATGCACAGAAATACAGCAATAATATCATAGGCATTATACTTAAAGTACAATAACATCCGGGAGCACTTGCGGTGGATACTTTTGTTACTGTTCCCACTATTAAATTTTTAAAATCTTCTTCAATCTGATGTAAAAACATTATTCTGCTGCGAGTCCTGTGGTTCTGTTTTACACAATTCTGTCCGGACTTAAAAATGGAGAAGGTCGGAACTGTCCGAGGGCCTGGCCAAATGATTATTCTGCTGCAAACAAGCCTCTCTGCAGAAAGAATGGAAAACTCTTCTGTGTGTTGGATCAATTTCTATACTATGTACTTTGCAAATATTTACCTGAAGGCGAAGTTGCCCCCACTTCAGAGTGCCATCAACCCCAGCCCTGAAGAACTGGCATTCAAGCCCAACTGTAATATTTAGTTTCAGCATATTCTGCATATCTCACTTGTGTCCTCTTTGAGAGGATGTGATAACAACACAATAATGTATTTGAAGTGAGGAAGCATGGAAGATTTCTATAGCACTGTGGTATTTTTCTGCATATTAATGTTTATTTCCTTTTTAATATACCCAGCATTCTATATTCATTTCTTGAGGGCTGCCACTGAAGAGCTGTCTTTATCAAGCTGTCCAGAATGACACCCAGATTTCTTTTTCCTGCCACGAGGGTAACTGAAAACCCATCAGTGCGAACAAGATGCCTAAATTATTTCTTCCATAGGGCTTCACATTTATCTCCAGTACACTGAATATCACAGCTCTCACACTATCCAATCACCCTAACATGGAACATTCTGGAGACCTGGACGGCAGCATGCCTGACTTTTGGGGGTCAGAGCAGCCCACGGGGCTGTCCCAGGAGGAGCAGGGGCTCTCCACGCCCTCGCCGAACACCAGGAGATGCCCCGCATGGCAGCGCGTTCCCTTCTCAATGTCATGGCCAGCACCAGGAGCAAGGACTAACGCTGACGGCACGAGGAACTGTGGACTGCCATCCCACTCATGTCTGCTCTGGGGACAGGCAAGGACGGGCAAATGCCCCTGTATCGAAGGGGGCTGGATGTAATTCTGCAGGACTAGTAGGAGGAAACGTATTTTCTTTCTCCAAGTATATTCCTGCTCAGTGTCTCTGCTGACTTCGTGGACAGTGACGATGTTCCAAAATCACAACAACAATTATTCTTCATAATTTATTTCAGATACATCAAAAGTATCTATACTTTTTCTTCAGAAGTATGGGGTTTGGCACCAGAAATAGAATCACAGACTTGCCTTTGAATTCCACGGCTTTGTTAAGACAAAAAAAACCCGCTCACTGTTATACAAAGCTTTGTAATTGATTTTGATGTACTGCTAAATTCACCAAGCATTAATCACTTTTCAGAATGTGTTGGGTTTTAAGCTTTTTGAGCAGAATATTTTTTTTTCCAGCAACAAAATATTCTTTTTTTGCCTGCTCACATTTTTTCCGAGGTGCTGCTTTGCTGCTGGGTTTTCAGCATCAGAAACTGTTAAATAATTCAAACCCCAAGAAAGATTTCTTATGCTGTTGGCATATGGAAGCAGTTTTGAAATAAGGATCAGAAACGGGGTTTATCTCATTTTCAGTGTCACAGGAATACTTTCCAGAAAATGCACCTTCCTCACCAAAAATCTACAAAACACCTATCTTATCCGTAAACCTATTCCTTCTCCTTTCCGTCTTTATGTAGATCTGTTTAGTATTCCTTTTTGAAAATGGAAACTATATTTACTTTAGAATATGCCTGAAACTGCAGTATGATAGTATAGGAAAATGCACAAGAAAAAATATGGAAAAAATCCTGAACAGCAGAATAGAGAAAACCTTTGAGATTTTCAATATATAAAACTCATTACTATCTATAGGAGTAAATAACGACTATACTTACTACATTAGAACAATACAGTTAACAGCAGTTCAAAATAACTTATGCCAGCTGGACAACAGAAAATACAGAACTAAAATTTCACTTCAGCGTTGACACCCACAAGAACTGTAACTGAACGGTTAGGGCACTGTAAAGGTGAAATTCACCCTCTAGATACGGCTGACCAGAAAATCTATGTCTTATTTAAATACCACCTAAAGCTCTGACTTGAAAAATGGGCAGGGCTTTGTGCTGTTGCTCTGCAAGGTGCTGAAATTTATACATTAATCTGAACGGACTTTTGTTAGGAGGAGGAACTCTTAACATCTCCAGCTGGATACCATCATTCCACTGTAACTTCCTCCAACAGAAAACCAGCGTGCTGATACAGCAATACACAGTGCCCAAACACAACACTGATTTCCACGCAGATATCATTCAATATGTATATACAAAAAAAAAACCAAAAAAACAAACAATCAGCTCGATTAAGGAGATTTAACATTCTCATTCAATAAAACACCTTCCTGACAAGAATTACTGCACAGAAACGTATGCGTTTCTGAACTTTCTACTAGGACTAATGTGCTTAAAATACCTTACGCCTGCTGTAGCATATAAAACTATGATGTCATTTTAATATTAACGTTAATAAATTGATATTGACACATTAATAATTGGCATGAATCAATACATTTTATTTATAACAATATTAACAGCTGATCATAGGAGTCTGAAGTATAATATACATTATCATATGTTGTAAATACTTGTATTCACTCTATGGATATTTACAAGTTAAAAGTGAAACACCTACCTCAACTTCCTGAATACGTAAGCATTACAAATGAGAAAAGAAAAAAGAATGAAATAAAACAATATAAAAATATGTTAACATTCATCAGTTTCCTCCTCGGCGGCCTTTTAAATGTGAAATCACCTATTTCAGATGACCTTCACCTCCAAATGAAATAATTTTCTCTCTTTCTTTTCTGACCCTTCCACCTTTGCTGTCACAGCCCAGTTTTCAGGGGCTGGGCTATCAGCAAAATGCCATTCTATTAGCATGTTCCTCTCTCCTAGAGCACCAAAAAAAGGCACTTGCCTTTCCTTTTGGCTGACAAAAACCACCAGAAAGTGTTTTTCCACATACTCAGCTGTTACATACCTGATATGAGAGAATTTTTTTTTCCTAGCTGCCTTTAAAGACTATTTATTTGATGGACTTTGAAGGGAAGGCAAAAGCAGGCGTGGATCCATTTTAATAGAACAGATGACAGCAACTGAGAAATATTTTTGATGAACAAATATTTAAAAATATCTTTCTCCTCACACAGAATTCACACTTCGAAGGTTTTGCCTATGGTTCAGTGGCTGCATATGACTAAGTCAATCTTTTAATTAACTGAAGGAACTCCGCAGACCTAAAACCATGCATGAAAAGAGAAGGATTGATACTGCAAACCAAGCCTGTATCTGCCTCCCTTAGCTCTACCCAGTGTTATATCGGCTGGCCCCTGCACACACCAGGAATAGATGTGAACCCCAAACTCTAGAAGTTGCCCATTCCTCTTGCAGAGCACAAACACACGTAAGGGAACGGTACAGAGTTTTACTGCAAGTCCTGCGACTCCAGGTCCCCGACCAACTCAGAGTCTCACATCACAGGTAAATACTCAGCTTCCACTTCCAGGAAAATCACTCTGACTCTTGTCACAGTGGCCCCAGCCCTATTCTTGCAGAAATCTTGAGTTTGGTTCTCATTGCATGCAGGATGAGGCCTTTGGCAAGATGCCTTTCTGCTCCCTCATACAGTCTCCTGCCCGCCTAGGACAGACAGTCGCCTGGGACAGCATGGCAGGGAACCCGAGGGCATCCCTCACCCAGAGAACAGCTCACTTCTGACATCCCCTGTCCTAATTCAACTGCAAGACTTGGGACGGAGCTCTCTTTTCAGTGTTGTATCTGCTCATCACTTAGCATCATGGAATCCTACTTCAAGATTTTAGCCTCAGGAAATTTAACTGAGAAAGGAGTTATGATCATAACATATGAAAAAATTTTAGAAAAGCAAGTATAAATTGCTAGACTCCAGCCTCGGTGCTTTATTGCATTTTTATTATTTGATTTGAGCAATCAAGAGATGAGATGAAACACGTTTTGAAGCGATTTAAATCCATTTTTCTGTATCATGAGTAATAAATTGTTTCTTAACAAGAGCAAAATATTCTTTTATCATTCAATACGCAGGTGTCAAAGCCAGCCAACTTAGATTGATACGCCATCAACAAAGTCAATCAAGAGAATGATCATTTGGTAAACTAAGAATGCAAAGGGTATATTAAAAAGTGCTAGTTTAAAAGCTCACAAAAGCTTTCTTATCTTCTTACAGGTAGAATTATCTACAATCTCCTTCATCACAGACCAGGTTCTGATTTGCAAAAATCAAACCTTGACCTGGACCTGACACAATTTCCTGTCAGTCGTGTCAGAAAAGCTGGCAAATAGCAGTTGACCCCCAGCCCAGTACATTAACATGTGACTGCTCTTTCTCTTATTAGCCTCCATAGCACTAGTTAAAAAAACTGAAATTGATGGTAAAAGAGATTTATCCTCTTTTCCCACCACCAGCTAAGAAAGTAAACAACAGCTTCTCGTTGTCCTCAAGTTGAAGTACTTCAGTTGTTCCCACCAAACCCTGTCTAATGTCACTTTTTGGTTTAATTATTACCTAAGACTTGATATTTTGGAAGAGTTAATGAAGCATGGTTAATTTAACACACAGGCATTCTCTACACTTACTTTATTTATTTGTCAAAAAGAAGCTCTTGCAAGATGCTCTTGTTTATAAATAGAGCCAAACATTAGCTAAATGGGTGCATAAATATTTATATTTTGTAGCATTAATCGAGCTTGTAAGTTGTTTGTGTGAATCAAGCAGAAACGAGATGCTGACTGAAACCACTCCAGAGAAATCCCCCCTCATTTTGCACCTTTCCAAATGAGCTCAGCTCAAGGCTGATCTGGGAAGATCCCGCTGCGCTGGACGAGCCTGGATGCTACATGGCCATCCCGACCCCCTCCCCACAGAGCCTTCCTGAGGGAATGCGTGCACAAAGGACTGGAGGTAACCCAAGGACTGTCAGGGAACCTTTCAGAGGCAATCTTCATTCCCAGCTCCTCCCAGCCAACAAGAGCTTAAATTTCTAAATATCTCCAGGAGGGATGTTCATTAACACTGGTTTGCAGCCTGCTTAGTATTTTCCTCTTCCACCCTCGAACTATGATTAAACCTTTTACCCTCATAAAGACCAGCTGGGAAAAGTAGTAATTGCCAGCTCATTGCTTTTTTTAAAATTAGCTCCAGAAAGATGCAGCTGCATTTTCAGCCTCTCTACCTTGCAGTACAAAAGATCATTCCAACACCGAGCAGTGTGGAAGCACCAGCTGCTGCTTGCTGAAGTCAATCTACCCTGTAACATAAATATCTCCCCAAGGCCTAGTGCCTGTTTTAAGCAAATAGTTTGTGTCAGCAAATTACACATTAGTTATTTATTTATTTAAGAGGAAGAGAAAATATTTTTGCCCACTGAGTACTTCAGTGAATAAAGACTTCCCAGTGGTTGCTAGTGTCCGGGCTCCACATTAGTGTCAAGAGCTGACTCCCAACTCCTGAGCATGTTCAGACGTCTCTAACCCCCTCCGAGCTCTCTTGCTCGCTCTCCCGGGAATCAGAGAATATGCATCCAAACAGGAGGCTTCTGCTTCGTGAATCAGTAGTGCTTGTGCTGAAATTCATCTGAAATTTGGTAGGGGGAACCTTTGAAAGGTTTACTGATAAATTTCCCAGAAAGGCCAGGAGTGTAGGGGTTTGCTTAAAGAGCTCAGATCATTAAGTGGTGAAAAGCTGGAAGAAACCACTGCAGACTGAAGCAGTACCACACGTAATGAAAGGCCTGAGGATGTCAGGATCTGTCTAGAACACTGTAGCTAAGTCATTAATAAAAACATAATGAAATGCTTTAACCTAGAATGAAAGCAAGGCTGGCTTAACGGGTTCACAACAGACTCGTATATAATGCTACATACATTAATATTTGTTTATTACTAGCAGTATAAAATAGATAAATACATATCCAAATAAGTCCTCAGATATGTATGGCATAGAAAAGATCCTTGACCATGTATTACAATCTCAGTGTCCTGTAAGACTCAAATTCTCAGCACATGTACTTTTTCTTCAGCTACCACTAACATGCAAAAGAATTTCTTCTGCTTAATGTGGCCCACTCTCTTCTTTTCATAAATTAAAAGGCTTTTTGGTTGGTTGTTGGGGCTTTTTGTGCTATATTAGGAAATAAGCGTTGCACCCCTGTTTTACTAGAAGATTTTTCCAGAAGTCTCCATAGGCAATACTAAGAAAGTTGTAGGCAAAACTTTCAGCATATGCTTTCTTTATCCATAGTCACAGTAATTCATTGGGGTGGCAAAAATTTCAGAAATAACAAAAAGTTGAAAAATAATTGAAAAATAAGCTACCACTGAGCCCATGTCAGCCAGAATAAGAATTCTCATTCTTTAGAACTCAATCATACTGCCTTTTACACCAAAACCTTCCAGAGCTGCTCTACTGGTTTTTTGTGGTTGTTTTTTTTTTTCAATAAAAAGAAGAATATAGTAAAAATTTAAAATATTTCTTATAAAACCCAACCCACTCTTTATTTGTCCTTAAGAATGAAGCCAGAGGGTGTGTCTACAACGTGGAGGGCGAACAGATGCTCATCGACTGCCTGAGCTTCCAGCAGGAGGGCCAGCTGGGAGCCAGGAGCCGTCGAGCCACGTTCGCACAGCCCTGTGCCAGCATGCACAGCTGATATATTTGGGTGGCTGGAACAAAACACAACTGTCTGTGCTAGCTTGTGCTGAAATAATTAAAACAGAAAAAAAAAAGCGCCTTAGTTTGATTATTCTTTGCTGGTCCTTCTAATAGACTAACTTTAGAAACACATTATCACTTCTGCCTGAACTTTTCCTCTCATTAGCATGCACTGGAAAGCCTCTTATCCCTGCCTAGAGTTAAATAATTCTTAGCAACTTTACTTTCATCAATGTTTTCACACTTTAGTATGTCCCACCAGCCCCAGCAGGTTACGCTGCAAGCTGTAAAGCTCTCCCAAGCCCAGAAAGGTAAAACTCCGGGATCTCCCAAGGTATGGGCTCACTGATCCTTGCTGTGCTGGATGTGCCCTACTGTCACAGATGCTACAACTCCAAGACCAGACTGAAAAACAGAGCCTCACTCAGTTGCTTATGTTGCAAATTAACAATACACACCCACTAGCTACAGTGCCTCAGCCACACAGAACTGTCTTAGAGGCTCTGCAGAGTCACGTTCAATGCATTTTTGCTCCAGTTACAAGTTCCCCATCCATGACCTTTGCAAACGGCCTCCACTGTGGCTACCAGATAGACGGCAAAGGGAGGGAGGAATTAGGACGGAGGAAAGACAGGCAGTGAATACTTCTAACAAGGCCTGAGGATGAAAAGTATCCTAGTGATGACTTACCATCTCAGCTGAAACAATTTCCTCAGGCAATCAGATCCTGGGGCAATCTGCAGGGAAGCTCAATAGTTACTGACCCCTAAACAAACATGTAAGGTCCTACCCTCTCCAGCATTTGGTCACAAGCACTTGATGCTGATTTCTTAGGTTACTCTCTGATTATACCCTTCTGCCTACAGCATGTTTATGCAAATCTCTACTTAACCAAAATTCCGCGTACATCTCCCACAACAAACGTGATTGATTTAGCTTCTGAACTTCAGTCAGGGTTCCCAGCACTAGACGGTACGTTTAAAACCACTCCTTCAGAAACAGGACTGTGTGGGAGGGAAGGTGCAGGTGGCAAACAGGAGACAAGTAAAAGGAAGAGGACAGCACCAGAGTTCTTGGACAAAGAGGACTGAAGCTGCAAAGCCAGCGAGAGGTTCAGATCACAGTGGCTGTTTGTGGGCTCGCTACCGAGGAGTTCCCACCCATGGAGCCAAGCCCAAGCAGCGTGGTACAGGGTAGCAAAGCCAGAGAACTAATATATTTCAGTAAAACAAGCTTGAGAGGTCCCTCTGATAAAACGACACTTGGCACTTGTATTATGTGCCATGGAATTTATACAGCCCAGTTAGAACACGGAAGTCTGCCACAGAACAGACGCAAGTCAATGGAGTTACACTGCCTTCAAAGGACTAGGAAAATACTGTCAAGACCAATGGATTTTTTACTTCTTAGCTAAAAAATACACACGCCCTCTTCCCTACGAGCTTTGTGCAGGTCCTCAGTTTGACCTGTGAAGAACTATTTAAATCGTGCAGCAGCTTCGGCACGGAGCACAGACAGAAGCAGCGCTGGGAATCGCCAGCTCCCACAAACTGAGCAGCACCTACTCGAACAGGCAGCGAGCAGCAGAGCCCGAGATTACAGAAACACATTCCCTCTCTTTCCAAGTAGAATTCCTTAAAAAACCATTATTTCTGATCTCTGAACTAACACTATGCATGAATTAGCAACGGGGTAGACAGGCTAACTCGCCGAATCTGGTGATCCTTATACAGTTCCAGGTAACGCACAAGAACAACATGAGTGCCTGCTGCCTGAACCGAAGACGCACAAGTGCAGAAGCTGGCCTACTGTCATTTTTTCACACGATCAGTTGCTTGTTTTCCACTTATCAAACACCACTGTGCCTTTATCTAGTATTCTTATTGTGAATATTGGTGAAGAATGGCCCCCTGCAGGTTCTCTGTCTATAGAGAATAGTATTGTTAATAAATCATATTCTCAATAGGTGTAATACTTGAAACATACCTTGAAAGGAGAGCTACTAAACTCTTTCCACATCTTAATTTCCATTCAAAGGCTGAAATGACAGACTTGGAAAGCAATTGTTTTCAGGCAGTTTGAAAGCCAAACACATTAAGCTTGAAGGTTATAAAGCCATTGGCAATACTGACTTCACTTTCAGAATCCTTGTTGCTCTGAGAGTACCTTTGCAGTAGCCGTTTGTGACATATTCACTGGCCCTTTTCAGCTGAACATCTGGGGGTTGTATCTGGAGAACAACATACGCACAAAAGGATCCTAATGCCACCACTGCTTTCACACATGAGACCTGCTGTACAGTGAATGACAATTTGCATAATGATCGAATACATCAAGTTATTTCTTGCTTTATTTTACAAGAAGTCTTCAGAAATCTGCTTTGAATTATGTGATTTGTTTTCTTAAATTTACCATTATGGGAATAATCTCATGATGAGGTAAAGTGATACTTCTTTTAATACCAAAGCTACAAAACGAAAGTTATGAATAAAATCATACTGATATTCCACTTAGATATAAAAATCCCAGTGATTAAAACATACAAGGGAAAAAATAGCAGTTGAATAAAATCATCTTATCTAACTGGTATTTAGTGACACAATTTTCTGAGATCTATAGAGACAGTTAAACTAGTTACCATGTCCTAAGTCTTTAAAATTACTTCTTTAAATGCACAACTAATGACTGGAATGAGACTGTATGAATTATATTGAGTTGTGAGCACTGAACTCCCCTTGGGAGCACACATGCCTGTGTTTTTACTTCATTTGTAGCTTCAAGGAAAATCTAGCTCTGAGTATTGTTGAGAAAAACCTTTGCAAAAGGTGAAACCAAACTAGCCATGCTGCTGTTGAAAAGGACAACTTTGCAGCCCTTTAGCCAGTTTTAGCCAGTATTTGAAAATTCTTACAACTGCATAAGGAAAAAGCAGTCATGGTCAACTAGTCTATGAAATAACCAGTTGCTGGCTGTGTGAGACATTTGTACACATTTTCAGATCAGAAACCCTATGAGCCATTGCAAATGTGTGGTTTCCATTCCAGTTTATAATATCATTTTGTTAATTGCCTCTGGCATTTTATCCGTTCTCAAAAAAAAAAAAAAGAACACAACTTCAAAAATCACTACACAAAACCAACAGCAAGCTTAACGGAAGCAAAACAGCTAAATACCTGCAGCAGCTGCTGCAAACAGAAATCCTGTCCTCCCTCAAGAAAGCCCTCCTCACGTCGTTTATCACCAACAACTTAGACATATAACAGGCTATTTTAAATACCTTGATGAGTTTATAAAAGTTATCACGTGATGAGGTTTTCCATATCAGTTGGGGCTGATGGACTCAAGTCAAGTCCCTTATGACTCTGTTTTGTTATTGACAGACTCATGTTATCTCTACCCGTGTCCTGAGAAATCACAGGAGGTACACGAATGTAACACTTTACTGACTGTAACTCATGAATCTATTAAACTGATGAAATAAACCACATTATTCTGAATATTAAGAAACTAATCTCTTGTGTTGGTTGTAAACTAAGAGTATTCAAAAGTTACCTTTCATAAATGATTGCTACTTGCCAGTTGGTTGAAGCCCCGGTATTTTGGAGAGAAACAGTTTTTGCTGGAATGGTATTTCAAAAGATTAAGCTAAAATAATCAATTAAAAAAAAAAGAGAGAAAAAAGTAAGATAAGAAGGCCAAAGAAACAAAATATTCTGGTTCAGGCAAAGGATAGCTCAACTGCAGTAATGGCTCCAGTGGGATTTAAATGCCGAGGGCGTTAGCGTCCACAGTACAAAGATTTCCATATGCACTGATCCTATTTAATTTTAGCAGAAGACAACACCTGACTGCCCAAGCTGCGCATAATTTGTTCTCAAGGAGTCCACGGAACACCGTCCAAAGGCAACTTCAGAACCATGCTGAACATTTTAAGTCACAAAAGCCAAACTAGAGTTCCACTTGCATTTGCAATGAAAAAGATGATCTAATAGCTTAATCTGCACAACTCTATTTGCAAAGGTCCTAGGTAGCAAAGGCAGAATTGTTATTACTGGATAAAGATTTTACTCCATTAGTCCACCACAACCATCTCAGTATCTCCCCCTCAAGGAGGAAGATGGTGGCCCCTCATACCCTACACACTAGGCCCAGAACTACTCACCCCAACAATACTGTCGCAGATACTACATCATTTTATCAGTTACAAGTCGATATACTAACAAACATCACTATGTCAGCTATACTCAGACTATATTTCCTTTCTGCTTCAGAATCATGACAAACAAGTGAGCAGAAAGATTCAAACATGATATGCTAGTGCTATGTGATTTCAGAAACTTTGAACGTTTTATTTATTGGCTCTTGACTCATCATTTAATATTCTTAATTGTGTACGTAGGGAATTTCACACAGTACACACTCCTGAAACAATATTCAGTGTGCACATTGTCAATTATTGACACATGTTCAGAGCTGCACAGAAAAGGATAAATTAAAAATATCAAATATATATTGTGTTAAGCTTCCATAGGTGTGATGATGATGATAACGCAACATTCAAGCTAAGTTCTTCTGACCAAACTGAGAAAACTAAGTGACCTTTCATTTTTTACAGTATCATGCTTCTTGAATTAAGGACAGACATCTGAAAGGGTCTCCTGTAGGGAGACAGAATGCACTCTTGAAGGTGCCAGAACACGCGCCTCTGTGCGTCAGTGATAAAAGGTCAGTATGCAGCGCGGCACGGCATGGAATGAACAATGACACGAGAAAGTAAGATGTAGAAAAACCTTATTTTACAGTCTCAGGAACCTTCTAACCAATCGGTCGTGGCTCAAGAGAATATATAGCTTCCCGATCGCAAAAAGGCATTGTTGAACTGTTCTGCTGTAAATAGAAGTTATGTTCCTGATCTCTGGACATTACAGCTGCTCACCATTAAAGGGATTAAATCATGAAATGGGTCTAAAGCAAATCAAAATGGCATTTTAACAAAGAACAGAAGTTGAAAAAACCAGCACTGAGAGACATCTGAAGAGAACTGAAGGTCATAAAGACTTTCGGCACAAGAGAACATTTGAATTTTGATCAGCAGTAATTTTACACCTGAGGTCTAGTACTACTAGCTATTTAATTCTAACAACTGAGAAAATAGCTCAAACATGCAGTGTAACTAATCTCCAAACCTTAGAGATGTAAAATCAGAGGAAATATGTATCTTAGAGAGCAGATGCATCTACAGAATATAGAATTGTTAAGTAAATGTGCTGAGGAACTCCAGAAACACGCTCTACTTGAACCCTCCCTCCAACACAGGCACACATACAGACATTTACTACGAATTTCACACATCTATTAAGATTACAGTAAGTAAACCTCAACATTAAGCTCATATTCTTATAATACTCTTTTGCTTTCTGTTCAACACCATACACGTTTTAAACCAACCCTTTTCTTGGCTCCGTGGACTGCAGTACGGAAACGTTTGAGGCAGATGCTTTACAATTAATCTACCCAGTTGTGGGGAAAAAAAAAAAATAAATTAAATTTTTTTT
>Ga0181612_157338_pt1 | contig 14757 bp, 18 predicted proteins | sample HoacroProtozoa21_FD_119630 | JGI IMG/M metagenome (GOLD analysis project Ga0181612, IMG submission 119630) | Hoatzin crop microbial communities from Cojedes, Venezuel. Combined Assembly of Gp0051906, Gp0051904, Gp0051908 | reverse complement strand
CCCCCCACACCACCGTTGGGCACACCACAAACTCCCTCCGGCTTTTACCGAAGCAGAAACATCCGACTCCATGAAACCATCCTGCGAGAGTGTATCTCCATGTTTAAGCAGGGCTGGAGCTTTTCTCAAAGAGCCCAGCGTTGGGTTTGTGCTATATATACACTCGGCGATTTTAAGACCTCTTGGTTGCTCTCCAAGCTGCGGAGCTCAGAGGTCCCTCCACCAGCTGATGCCAAGCCTCTTGGGTACTGGGCTGCAGGGGGGCACAGGGGCCTGCCTGGCATCTCCTTTAGCTGGACTCTGCTCCTCCTCTTCAGTTCTCTGGAACACCCAGGGTGCTGGGTCTCCCTGCTGGGATTTGGGCCGTTTGTGTTCTAAATGCCCAGGATTTGGCCAAGTTAATGTTTGAAGAGGGTTGTTGGAATGATCTGTTAATGTGTACAGGGTGGGTTTGTCCTCTTGTTGCTCAGAGCCCAGAGCAGCTGTAGAAGAGGAGCCAAGAGCAGGAGGGTTTGCCAATTACATGATCCTGTTGTTAATTATCTTAATTAGGAAGGATACACTGCTAGGTGTCATCTCCACCCGAGGCGTGTGCTTGCAGCATGCAGGTCTCAAAACCCTGGGGCTGTGCACGGAGACCCATCCAGACCATTTTCGGGGTTCCCAAGCAATGGGAGATGAGCCTGGAGCAGTGGAGCGGCACCCCATCACCCAAAGGGCTCCCAAAACCCGGAGGCAATGAGGTGGGACAAGGGGCTGCTGAGGGCACCTCTGTGCTGGTGGTCCCCGGAGCTGACCCCAGGGAAGCACCCAGCACCCCCCAGGAGGGTCCTCGCAGCATCCCTGCAGGGTGCTGCAGCAGGTTTTTGGGGGATTTATGGGGAAATCTGAAATGTCCCTTCCAATTCTCCTCCGCCCCAGCCCCGGGGCAACTCCTGCTGGTTCCCTCCCCTCCCAGACCGTTTCATAGCCTGAAGTCGCTGTTTACGAAAAGCAAATGTTTTACTGTTAGCTAATCCAGCTTGTTTGCAAAAGCCCTGAAGGCTCATTTTAATTGCAAGTAAATGATTCTTAACGATATAAATCAGAGCCAGCGAAGGCTGGGAGTGTTTGTGATATCTTGCTCTGTAACCAGGAGTCAAGAAATGAATTAGTCTCAAATTGAAAAGGGGAAGGTTTCCATCTGAAATTGGGCAAATACGAGACTCCATCAAGGAAAGATAATCACTTTGCAGGATAATAATGAGGCTTCAGCTTATCAGTTTTGCATGGAGAATCCTTAATATGCCTGTAGCGGATTTTGCTGCTGTGATCAGTGCGAGAGACAACTCAATAAGAAAGCTAATGGAGAGAGCATAGCTGCGGCAGCCCCTGGCCCCGGCTCTTCGCTGGCCCGGAGGCTCAAACCCACCTTGCTTTGGAGAAGAAAGTCAGGAAAAAGAAAACAAATCATGTAGATTGCAAAGTGTCTGGCTGGAGGGGGAAGGCTCTTCTTTGGTGGGTTCTCACCTTGCTGTGCCAGCCTGTCCCGTGTCTTACTGCGGGGGCAAAGGTGTCCATCCCTGGACAGGGTTCCTGGCTTGCTTTCCACCACCTTGCCCAGGGTCCCAGCCTGCCCGGCTGGGATCAGCAGGAGTTTCTCACTTGGTTGTAATGCTGGTTGGATTCGTCCCGGAGAGGATGAAAACCTGACTGTGGGTGTGTGAAGGGACGGGGAGATCAAACAGCTGAGGTCTGGCGTGCTGCCCCCCATTCCATTCCTCTCATCCAGGGGTTCCCCAAGCACAAGGGACGGATTCAGGCTCACAGGCACTCAGCACCCCCTTCCCCCCTTGCGCAGGTGAGGAAGTCTCAGCCGGGGCATCGCAGGGCTGTTTGGGAAGCAGCCGGCACAGCCACCGCCGTGGGCTCTTCCCAAGGGGGAAGGTGGTCCCGAAAGGGGGATGATGGTCCTCGGAGTCGTCTTGGCCCAGGGGCTCAGCAGGAACCACGGGCCAGCAGGAACCAGAGCCGAATCCTGCACCCGTGCACCCCCCTGCTCCGGACAAGGGCCCATGTTCAACCTGGAAGCTCAGCTGTAATTGCCTTATAGTCCTGCTGATTTCTGATGGAATTAGGTGAAAGCTTCGATTTGAGCGGGGGACTTTGTTTTCTCAGGTGAAAAATGGAAAAGAGAAGGAGGAACCTGGAATATTTGATTTGGTTTAGCATTCAGAGAAACTTTCTTTTCCCAAACTCCAGCTGAAAATGACTCAGTGTTTTCCTCCCGAACTGCCCCACTGTTTGCAGGATTTCCACTTGCTGATGCCCGAAGCGTTGCTCAGGGCGCTGCGCCTCGGTGCACGGCTGCAAGGGTGCCCGTAGAGCAGAACACGCCGTGTGTGCCCCGAGCCAGCTCCCCGCCAGCGCTGGGGGGGACACAGACACCCCCCGGCCCGGGCTGGCTCCCGGGGCTGCTCGACCCAGCCAGGCTGGGGCGGAGGAGAACCAGAAGGGTCATTTCAGGTTTCCCCATAAATCCTCCAAAAACCCCCCACAGCACCCCTGAGCACGGGGATGCTGCAGGGACCCTCAGAGGGGTGCTGGGTGCATCCCCGGGGTCAGCTCCAGGGAGCCCCGGCACAGAGGTGCCCCCCCTTCTCCCACCTTTGCCTCCGGGTTTTGGGAGCCCTTTGGGTGATGGGGTGCCGCTGCACCGCTCTGGGCCCATCTCCCATCACCTGGGAACCCCGAAGATGATCCGGATGAGCCTCCATGCGCAGCCCCGGGGATTTGGGACCTGGGATCCGCTGGGATGCCCAGCAGTGGGTATGGAGGAGCAAGAGGGAAGGGGCGAGGACCCTCCTGGGGAGAGGCAGGGACCCCGTCTGCCCACTGCAGGTCCAGTGGGGGAGACCAGCCGCAGCCCTGCCATGCCTAGGAGCGCAGAAGGGGCTTTGATGAAGCTGTCAGCAGTGTGAGGGCTTTGATCTATAATGGAGAGAGGGCTGCGGAGCTGGGCTGAGCACGGCATCCGCTCATCCCTGGCAGGCACGGGACCCAGACCGAGTGTGGCATCTGTGTTAACCCCCCTCCGTCCGTGCAGCACCGGGCCGGCAGGACGAGCTGCAGAGCTTGGGGATGCTGCTGGGAAGGGGCCACAGCAGGACCACCATGCAGCCCCTGCACAGCGAGTTCCCCTGTGCCAGGAGGCTGTTGACACCAGCACAGGTCCCAGGGACCGGTGAAGCTCAGCCTGGCTGGGCCAGCTCAGGTGTCACCAATGTAACCCAGAGACCTGGCCAGTGAGGCCGTGGGGCACCCATCCCACTACAGCCACGCACGAGGACACGAGCGGGCAGTGGGACTGGCTGGGCCTGAGGGCTGCCGCAGCAGGAGGTTTTCCACAGCAGAGCTGCTGGATCTGTTGGCCAAAGGGCTTACGCGTCACGCTTGGTTAGCCCACATGGCACCTGGTAACTTGTGTACAATTAAAAGTGGGCTGAAATTGCCCTGACGGTAATATCTCAGGCTGTCAGGAGGATAAAGCCGGGCTGGCCGGCACGAGGAGCCCGGCGCTGAGCCAGGCAGCGGGTTTGCAGCCGCCGGCGCCGTGCCAGCTCGTCTCGCTGCGCCCTGACCTCCCCGCTCAGAGCCCAGGACGCAAACACGCTTCCCATGGAGCATCTCCCCAGGCCAGTCCCCCCGGGCAGGGGTGGGGGCCGGGGGCAGCCGGCTGGGGAGCGGGCGCAGCTGCTGTGGAGCCAAGCTGTGGGTTCATTACCAACCTTTTCAAAACCCATGCTTAAAAATACCCCCGCTCGCCTGGGCTGGCTCAGCTGCGCGGCTGGTCCTCATCTCCCTCTCGGGTTATAAATAGCCAGCGCTGAATAGCAACGCTGGCCCAGCGCTTTTCACGCTGCTGCAGAAGAGGGGACGGTGGCACAAGCCGCAATGGGTGGCTGGGGACATTGGCCAAGCAGCCTGGCCGTGTCCCGCCAAGTCGGGCTGCAGCTCCGAGTGTCCCGACAGGAGCCACTTCCAGCAAAGAGCTGAAAGCAAAACGCAGTCAGGGGAGCAGCCAGGAAGAGAGACTGGTTTTGGGGTGAGAGTCGAGGGGGAGAGCCGTCCCCGCTGACTGGGCTCTGCAAACCCCTCCTGGCACCCCGGAACCTGCCCTGGGGATGGCACTGGCGAGGGGACCTGTTTCTGAACAAGCTTGGCTTTCCTCTCACAAGGTTTCACAGGCTTTTGGGGAAATGGGTGATTTTGTGATTGACTTTGTGACAAAATCAGAAATTTGCCGTTTGCAGAAGAGGGGTCTCTTGCGTTACGAACCATTGGTGGCAGTGGATGAAGATGCTCCCATGCCACGTGTCCTCCAGCAACCCCTGATATCAGGGCAGGACAACGTACCCAGGAGGAAAGAAAATAGATGCTAAAACAAAAGAAAAATAATTTTTCCTTTTGTATTTTCTACCAAGAGCCTGGTATTTAATAATGGAGGAGAGTCGGATGCTCAGATATGCCCTTATTAAATGAAGGATGTAAATGTCTTTGCTTAATCCACTGTGCAGCTATCAAACTAAACAGAGGGCAAAATATTTTAATACCTCTTCTGAACCATTGGATGCTGTCGTTATTCTCCAGTGCAGCTGCAGCTTCCTCTGTCGAGGAAGCTCCTCAACTTCTTCGTCACGGTCCCCCCGGACTAACCTCTGTGTCCTGCCAGGAATTCATCATGGGTCTCCACATTTCATCAGGGAGATGATCCATCAGGCAAAGGGAAAAGGAGGAGAAGTCCATGTGAAGCCTGCCCTTGTCATGGCAGCGCACCGCATCCTTGGGAGCAAATTAGTTGCAGTGCCACCAGGAGATGCCAGGAAATCCCCAGGTTCTCAGTGGGCTAATCTAAGTGTGAGGAAAAATTCATGCCCAAAGGAAAGGTGAAGAGTTTCTTGGCTGTAAATTATATTTTTGAATTCACGGTGAAGCCTCTTCTGTGAAAGGGTTGGAAAAATTCCCTGCAAACTCAGAAAACCCCCATATCTCCATCAGTGCCCATCCGGGCTGTGGCTTGGCCACAGAGAGCCACCAGCGATGGCTTTGATGGCACAGGCAGGGGCTGTACTGGAGGGTGACGCTGAAGTGGGGGGTCCCTTTCACCCCACACCCCTCCGAGCCAGCGTCGGTGGCTGTGGCTGTGTCACCGCACAGAGCGGACGGGGACAGCCCCGGTGGTGATGGAGCTGAGCTCTGCAGCCCTCGGGATTCCCACCGCTGCGTGGGGTCTGGGGTGTTCGCTCTTGCTCTGTCTCCTATTCATTTCCACCGGAGCAGCAGAAATCTGCTCTGTGTCCTCCTTCGTTTAATCCAGAGGAGAGGGGCATTCAATTGCTTGTGTTTTCTCTGCTTTAATTGTCTCCCCTTCCAGTATCTCTGCTAGAGGAAAGGAGATGCTCCAGGCATGATGCCTGCTTTGATGGCCAATGCATGCTTGCAGGCATCCCTGGCATGTTTGGCCTTATTACCTACATCCTTTAAAAAGTATTTTTTCCACAAAAACATTGTCTCATAATCAGGAAAACAAGGCAAAGCTCAGTTTTGGGCATTCCTTCAGAGAGAAAGCTGAATCGGTGCCCAGACTGGGAAAGGCTGTCCCCAGGTCCCAGGGCACGACACTGAGAAGGGCCACGAGCGGCCAGAGATGGCCTTTGCCACCATCCCTGAGCCAAAAAAAGCTGCGGCTGAGTTTGAGTTCATGAGTCATCCCCAGCACATGAGTCACGCTGCTCCCGGGTTTATCATTTCGCTGGGAACGGGCTCTTGCTTGTTCCTCTGCCGAGGGCACGGCGGGGTGAGAGCCAAGGCAGGGCAGGAGGGGATGCCAGGGCCGGGCTCTGCGGCCGCCCCTCCAGAGAAGAAATCTCTTTTCCCAGTTAGGGCGTCAAGCTGAAATAAGCCCTGCTGGAGCGACTCTCCTTTGAATCTCTGGCTGCTTTCAGGAAACCCAATATGGGGGTTATGCGCATATCATAAGAAGATTATTTCTTTTCTACACCGGGCTGTTCGCCTGCACAGTTGGTTACTTATTGTATCTTTTTAGCTAGTTAACTTGGGGGTTTATCAGTCTGATCCCTCACCTTTCTCACATCTCAGTCTTGCTGAGCCAACAAGCATCTCTTACGCTTCCTGGGCTCCCTGGAAGATCTCTGCCACTTGTTTCAAATGTGCTGAAATGATCCCAGGCTCGGGCAAACTGCCTCTCCTGGAAGTCCTTGCAGCTCTGAGCGACCGGTCCCCAGCCCAGTGCACAACTGGGAACAAGAGGCACCGAAAAGCCTCGTACCCACCATGCTGCAGCCCCGGGGGGTCTGTCCTCGGCAAAACCTGATCCTTGCACAGCTTCAGAGGGTCAAAACGATTGCAGCAGGAGAGGTCAAACTGCTCCTGCAGCCCGGGCTGCTCTGTGCAAGGTCCCCACGGGCACACACTCATGCACATGCGTGTGCACACACACATGCTTGCACACATATGTGCACACACACAGAGTGCATGTTGGACTCAGAACTATAGTTATTGTTGTTCATGATGTGCCCTGGATGATGCTTCTTGTGCCCTGCGCAATGTGGAGCTGCTGCAGCTGATGCTCCCCCAACCCCCAGGTCCTCGGCAGGGCGAGGGCGAGTGGCCCTGCTTCATGGGTGACCTGAGCAGGAGCCACCAAGGAGCAGGGATTGCTGCAGCCGGAGCAGCAAAGAGCACAGCCGCACCACAGCCCCCAGCTGCAAACCTCCTCCAGCCCCGGGGGGTCACAGCGGAGCTGCTGTCCCCGCGTCACCCCCCGGGAGAGCGTTGCTCTGGCAGCGCGAGTCGGGAGCTGTGAGTTATTTTGCTGGCTCGCTGAGATACCGCTGGCTCCCAGGGCTGCGTCTCGCCCCCATGGCTTTTGGCAAAGCCTCAGCGCTGCCTGTGCTACAGGATCAAAATGAGCCCGTAGACCGGTGTGCCGGTGCAGCTACACCCGGAGCTCCGCATCGAGCACCCGAAGCGCTGGGGAGTGCTACATCCTCAGGCAGCTCCGGCGGGGTGTGCAAAATGAGCGGCTGTTTTCCCCCTACACCACCCTGCTTCAGTTCCCTGCTTGCAAAATAGAGATGGAGACACCTCGGTACGTGGCAAGGGAGCTGGGAAAATAGATGGGTTGTTTGAGAAGCGCTCAGAAGCTAACGACGAGCACCGCGTGGCAGCCCAGGTGGAAATCAACACCCTCGGCTCCGCCGAGCACTGCGAAACCTGGGTGCCAAAGCGATGCTCGCTGCCCTGCGTCCTTCATGGCCAGTCCTCGCGGCGAGCAGGCAGAGCAGCGTGCGTGAAGGGCTGGATCCTGCCGCGCGCCATCCTCATCTTGGCTCTTCTCAGCTTGGCAGTGTTTGTCCCTGCAACCTGAAGAAATCCTTTCAGACAGGAGAGCACGTAGCCCTTGAAGATGTCTTTGGGAGCATCATCGCCACCAAGCCCGGGATTTAATCCACACAAAGGTATTTCCTCAGCTGCTGAGCTACACAAGGGTTAACAGCGCAGCCATACCCCTGCTCGGGTTTATTTTCTTAATTTAAAATAAGCTTTTTTCACGGGAAATGGCTGGGTATGTGGAGCAAAACTCATCACTCCAGGGATGCTCAGCACTGCTGAAGCCAATTTCAGGAGTAAATACGTATTTTTAATGTATTTCTTTTTATGAGGCAGAAAGGCGACATGGCTGGATGACGGAGAACTTACCTGAGCTAATGGCCCAGCTGGAGCTCTTCCAGCCGGCCTGTTGAAGGAAATGGATAGTTTGGGGCTTTGCTTGGGCTTTAAATGCTTTTAAATAGATCCATGCTATTTACCTGCTCTCTCAGTCCCTGCCACGGTGAGGGGGGTGGGCTCTGCTGGCAGGGCCCATGCCTGAGTGGGAGAAGGCCAGGAGATGCTGAAGGTGGACCCGGTCATGGAGGGGCTGGCAGAGGGCTCGTTCCTCTGGGCCGTGCGTGATGCACAGCAGCAGAGGAGCCGCCAGCTCCTGGTCCATGGTTTGCCCTCAGGGAATCAAAGACTTTCCCTGCCAGGCAGAGACCCCCCAGCATGTCGCCCTCCGTGGGGGCCACCTCTGGCATGGGCTGCTTGGAGTGGGACGTCAGCGAGGGACGGCCCTTTGAGTGGGTGTTCAGAGGCCCTTGCGCTTGCAGCTGGATCCAGAGTCCCATGTGGACGCTGGGCTGCTTCCCACCACCAGCAAGGAACCCTGCGGGAGGTTTTTAGACTCTCGTGGCTTCCTACCAGCTCCGTAGCTCCACCCACGGGAGGAAGCAGCACTATCAATTAGCCAAAGTGATAATTAACCTTTTCGTTTGGACCCTGCTACGTCTAGGTCAGTCTATGGATTACATGATATTCTGCCGTTCCTTAAACACATTGGGATATTATTCATAAGTCAGAGGTTCTCCCGCTCTCCTCTCATGTGGAGCAGAGCCTCTCACCAGCCCGGACGCCCGGTCCTGGTCTCCAGGCTGGCATTCCCTCTCGTCTTACCTCTCCCAGACCTCTCTTATCCTGCAACATCTACTCGCTCCCTGATAAACTCACAGCAATTCCTTTCTTGAGCACTTCAGTGGAAACCACCAGCTCTCTGCAGCGGGAGAGCTTTGCCTCCAGCGATGGCCTCGTGCCCGGGTGGTGATGGGTGACAGAGGCACAGCGTGGCTGGCCAGCCGTACACCAAAGCCAGCCTTGATGTGCTTTGCAGGAGGCTGCTGGGCATTTGCTGGGAGAAATCAGCTCTCCAGGCCTCGTGGAGAGGGTGACCATTTCAGAGCTGTGCTTACGGCTCTTAACACAGGGCCAAAAACCAAAGGGGCTCTGAATTTCGACCTGTGTAAAGGAGAGCAAGGTTTAGTTTGATGGCAGGAGCCTGCCTCCGTGATGCCGCCGAGGATTCCCAGATGGAGCTGGCTGCACACGGTGGGAACCGCCACGCATCCCGCCCACGGAGGAAAACCATTCACAGGGACCAGAGCCACTGGCGCTCGGTTTGGCCACCCCGCAGGGCGGCTTTCGGCAGCTCAGTGACGAACTTTGTCAGCGCTGCGGGGCTGATGTGATCACAGGGCCCAGGAGATGAAGGTGCTGGCTTAGAGAAAGCAGCTCTTCAGCTGACTTCCCCTGCAGGACTGCGTCCTAACAGCTTCAGTAACATTTTCAGCCCTGCGACGGGCTTGAAAATGAAGTTCCAGCAATGGATTTAAGCAAGTGTGTCTTTGTCGGGTCAGAGGATGAAATAGCAGTGTGCTGCTTTCAGCTCCCCGTCCCTTGCTCTGATGTGGCTTTCCGTTACCTCTGGCGCAGGTTTGGCTGTTCCCACTGAGCCAGGGATGAACGAGTCGAGATAAAAGGTGCTGAACGTGCTCAGGGTGGGCTGGGAGCGTTGCAGAGAGCTGGTCTGGGGGCATGGGGTGAGCTCTCCGGGACCCTCAGGGAAGCTCTGGCCGGTGGCCGGGTGCCTCGCAGCCCCTCGGTGCGAGAGGTGCATGCTCCCCGCTCGCTGGCTCACTGGGGCGGCCGTGGACCACTGCCACCAGCCGCATCGAGGGACCGGGCTGGGGACAAGCAGCTTCGCTGCGTGTCAGTGCCAGTGCCTCCTGTCCACGATCTTCTGCGGGGTCCACGCTTGGGAGAAGGGCAGGGACAGAGCCTGGCTGCAGTGGAGGAGGGGGAAGGGTGAGGAAGAGGAGCCAGGAGCTGCATCCCAGGACGCGCTGTGCCTTGCATGCACGGACTGCTTGGATGCACCAGGACCTTGGGAACCGCTTCAATGTTCAAGCGAGAACAGCCAGCCGTGGTGTGCCAGGCAGACGTCCCTACAGCCCTGCCCGTTCCTGCCTCCACAGCCGAGGCATCCATTTGAAGACCCCGGCAAGCAGACAGCTGGGATTTCACTGCAACTGCCGAAGGGAATCAGGGGAAATTCCCCAAACTGGGAACATCTGGGGCTTGCGTTTTCCCCCAAATCAATGACAGGTGGTTTTGGTGGGAACACGGAGAGGTGGAACCTCTTGCAGCAAAGGCCCTCCCTCGCCCCATGGCCCCGGTCCTGTGGTGATGCCGGGGTGCTCAGAGGACCATTGCCCCCGCCACAGGCACAGCCCCGACGGGCACCGCTGAGGATGCGGCACTGGCACAGAGGAAGTCGGGAAGGGTGAAATGCTGCTTGTGCCGAGGGAAATTAATACAGCTGGGCTGAGATTTTTGCCTCCCCCTGTGGTCCTCGGCCAAGGCAAACCAGTGGTGTTCAGCCACGGTGGCAGTGCTGGCGCTCAGACCCCAGCACGCACCTCGCCAGGGCTGCCGGGAGCCCCTCCGCATCTCCCTACAGGGGCTCGGGGAGGAAAGAAATCACTGCTCTCCCCCTGTAATGATAAGAAGGATCAAGACAGACCAGCTCAGAAACTCATGGAAAAATAGAATATTTTCCATATATTTCTATATAAAAGAAAGATTATATTTCTATAAAATATATGTATTACTATATAAATATCTATATACATGTATATAAGTGGAAGAAAAATTATATTTCCATGCAATCTATATATAGAATAAATTCATATTGTTTAGCATGATGGGACGTGGAGCCCCTCGCCACCCTTTCCAGCTCTAGGACCACGTAGAATCATAGACCACCTCATACATCATACCTGTGGCATCCCTGCCCCAGCCAGCATGAGGTCCTCCCGGGAACGGGGACGTTATGGGACATCTCACCTGCCCTTGATGGCTGCAGGGCACAAGTTGGCCGTGGGCAGTGAGCAGCTGGGTACCCCCATGCCAGCTGTGTGGCTGCAGGGGTGGCAGCAATGCCGGAGGGCGTTTCACCATCCTGGAGCAGGGATGCTGGCCATCCCATGGGACATCGTGAGGCTCTGGGGACCTAGCAGAGTGGTGGTGCTGCTGTCACAAGCCTGCACTGGGACAGCATTTTGGGACATCCTCCTTTTCCCTGCCAGATTCCAGCTTTGCAGGAGCTGGTGCTGCCTTGCAGCCTGTTGAGCTCCACAAACATGTGCAGAGCTGGAGGTGAAAGAGCTGAGAAAATCCCCTAAGCGCCTGAACGAAGTCAAGCAGCACGGCGACAGCCATCTGAGCAGCCGGAGCCCGGAGCCCAGGGAGGCGAAGGAGCCCGGGGATGCTCCTGTGCTCCCATCCATGGCACACACGAGGACTGTAATGACAAATTGCTTGTTAATGCGTGCAGTGCTTTGTGATTATTGAGCTACGGCGCGACATACTCTGCTGACACATTACAGGGCTTAGAAATAAATACAAGGGACGATTCTTTAGGTTTGCAGCGCGAGGGGGCTGCTAATCTGCCAGGGGCTCCCGGGCTGTGGTGGGCACAGGCCTTGCACCTTTTGTGTGCACATTAAATATCAGCTGAAACGTGATTCTTTCTGCCTGCTAATTTGGGGTCAGGGGGTGCCATGTTGTTGCCTGGTGTAGCTTGTTCGCTCGTTTTCCCCTGCCCTCCAGTCACCCCCTTTGCTAGAGCTGCTCCTCCCGTCTGCTCCCAGGAGCTCGCTGTGCCCAGGGGTGAGCACAGAGCACCCTCAGCATCGCTCGCAAGGACAGCGCGGCAGGTTTGCGGTGCATGAAGCTGGCTGCCATGACACAGCGATGCTGCCACCTTCCCCAGACCCTGCCAAACGCCCCGTGCGGTCCTCCTGTGCCATCAGAAACCGTCGCCAGCTGCGATGGCTCAGTGCAGGCAGGAATACTTGCAATAACCAGGTCAAGGTGCAGCGTTTATAAATTATTGCAGGCACCTCCAAAGCCTTCAGGGGGTTATCTAATAAACCCCAGGTGAACTTCTCTGTAGCTGCGAATGGGACAAGCCTGGCTGGATGCACAGAAAGGGTCATCAGGGAGGAGGGGGTGGCAGGAAGACCTCGGTGGTTCCTTCTGTGCTGAGCCAGGAGCCCCGCTGCCTCCTGCAGAGCAGAGGCAATTAACGACAGCCGTGTCCCAAAGCAGGGGGTCTGTCCATGGGGGCATTCCTGGAACAAGCTGTGCCCACGTGCACAAAGGTGGCACAGAGATGGGGGGGATGAGAGCTTCCCCCCGGGCAGGGGGAATGCGCCTGGCTGGGTGCCTCTGCCTCCATCCCTGACTCACCCTGCCAGGCTGCGAGGTGCTTTGAGCAGCTCCCTGCTGAATTATCTCTGCGAGGTGGGTAATACCTGGGTAATACCTGGGGTGATGCTTTTGTTACCCATTCCCCCGAACAGCATCGCCTGCTGCGGCGCGCTCTGTGGCTCTGCCTCCTGGAGGCTGTGACTCGTGTCCTCTCGTCTTTGCTCTGTGATGGGCACTGCTGGTGGGGGTTAGTGCTGTCGGTCCCCTCTAACTGATTCAGAACAGAGTATTTAATCCAGCCTGGAGTCTCCTGGGGTATTTAATCCAGCCTGAAGTCTCCTGTGCCGATGTGGGACAGGTCCTGCCTCATCTCTCAGGGCCTTCGTAGGGGTATAGCAGAAGAGGGAGGATGAGACCTGGGCTGGAAATGATGATGCTTGCAAAGAGGCACCTGTACAAAGGACAGGCAGACATGGTGTAAGGACTGTGTGCTGTTTTCCCCAAGGTCCCTTTCTTCCTGGGCTCTGTGGGGCCGGCACGTGCAGGATCTGCTCCAGCGCACAGCTGGGCACTTGCTCCCATCGCAGTGCGGCTTTGGTCAAGGTTTGGTCCCCAGGCCACAGATTTAGCGCCTTAGGGGCTACTTTGTCAGCCGACCGACAGGGCTTGTGCAGCCCGTGGTGGGTTATGCCAGGGACCCCGTGCGGGCTGGCAGCAGGGGTGCAGGCAAGGAGGAGCAGGGCACCCTGCCTGACCTTGCGCAACCTCAGCCAGGGGTCTGAGCCAGAGACTGCTGGAAGAGAGTGTGGGTTTGAGACACAGGGACAAACACGGCTTCATACAAGACAGAAGAGAATCCACAAACACACTCCCCCCCCCTCTCCCAGCTTATGCACCCGACTCCTTCCTCTTCAGCCCGATTCCTTCCCTCTTGCTCATCCCTGGGTGATGCGTTGGTGATTTGCCACCTGCATTTTGGTGGAAGGAGAGCCGAGAAGCCAAGCAAGCCAGCATTTCCCGACGAAGGAGGGTCCCATCCCCCAGGCAATTGACCTTGGGAAGCACCCGGACTGGTGTCAAGTGAAGAGGTTTGCCAAGGGCGTGGCGAAAGCAGGGGCAGGGACAGACCTTGACCCCTCTGGGTCCCCCTCTGTATGGTGTCACCTCTCCCAACCGGTGACAACCCCAAATCCAACCCCTCAGTGCACGTAATGCTGTGGCCCCAGCTGGCCCCAGCAAAATCCCTACCTAGAGAAGTAGAGATGCAGACACTATGCTCCAGAAGGACAGTCCAGAGCCAAGGCTCTAACCCCGGTGTCCAAACTGAGATGCTGCCCCTCGGCCATACGGTCCTGCCTCTGGCTTCATGCAGCGCACAGCAGTGGGAGATGGAAGCCCCTTGATCAATCCTCAGCAAAGCCCATGCCACGCTTCGGTGGGCGCTGGATCAAACTCAGTCCCCAGACCTCTTCCAGCCAAAGCACATGAGTGATGCTGCTTGGCTCCCTGCTGGAGATCGTGTTTGAGTGGTTTATTTAAGAGAAAACCAGCGTTTTGCTGGATGAAGGGAGGAAGACCAATTTTTCTCTCTTCTCAATAAATGTAAGTTCCACTTGCTCCCAAGTTGACCTAATAATTGTAATTCTAAATTAAATGTAAATGTATTGGCTGCTGGTAAAGGTCATTCCACAGAAATGGCTATGTTTGTCTCTTCTTCAGATACATGAATACTAAACATGTATAATTCACAGGATCATTAGGAGATAAAGATGTTTCCCACCTCTGCTCCCTAATCCTCACACAAACCCATTTTATATGTCAGCAGGCAAAAGGAAAACTGTTCAGTCTTATTTAATGTCTATAGATCGGTCCATCTGCTATAAAAAAAGTGCAAATGCTCAGCGTCATTCAGGATGCGGCTGTCTGGAAATGAAAATCATGTCTTGCAGGATGCAGAATGACCACAGGTTATCCTTTAGGGCTCTGTACAACCAGGTCTTCTGCTCTGCCATGTCAACACCTTAGCTTAAGAAGGATGGCTGGCTGTCCTCTGCTAACCATTGCACTTGAGGGAAGGTCTATGAAACCTCTTCCAAGCCCTCTCTCAGGGAAACTGTGGAATGTGGGTCTAATGAGGACCGAGTGGAAGGCACAGATTATCTCCGGAGCTTCTTGGGGTGAGCCAGGTCGTGCTGTGCCTGCTCAGAGAGCTCCTAAAACTGCGCATTAACAACCGGGTGCTAGTGGCTTGGGGCTTCAAAGCCAATGGAAACCCTTCCACCAATGGCAACAGACGCAGCGATAAGCGCTGAGGAAGGGAAAACCACAATGTAGAGCAGGAATTGGCCCTTGGCAATGGGAGGTGCTGGCCGGGCCGCTGCCTCACGTCAGGCTGCAGACGTAATTCACAGCATCCTCAAAGAATGGAGCCTCTTGTTGTCGGAGAATGTTGTAATTTCCTCAATTGTTCTTGGGAGCTGAAATTACTCAATGCAAGTTTCCCCCCCCCCTTTGCTGACTGATTGCAAACAATCTGCCGCGGTCTGCTAGAGCGTGCCACGCTTCGGAGGCAGAATTAGTGGTGGATGCTCATGCCAGCGGTGCAGCTTT
>Ga0181612_137186_pt1 | contig 14757 bp, 5 predicted proteins | sample HoacroProtozoa21_FD_119630 | JGI IMG/M metagenome (GOLD analysis project Ga0181612, IMG submission 119630) | Hoatzin crop microbial communities from Cojedes, Venezuel. Combined Assembly of Gp0051906, Gp0051904, Gp0051908 | reverse complement strand
TGTTAAGTGCTTATTTGGTATGCAAATTCTTCATCGCTTCTGAAACTGATAAGTAACAAAGATGAGGTGTGACTTATAATACGAGAAGCAGCTTGCCAGTGCTGAGTTTCCTATCTGTGCTCTTTTGTTAATTATCACTTTATACACTTTAAACTCATTGGATTAAATAGATACACAATAAATTTACAGTGACAGTTTACGAAGCACCCTCCTGGCTACTCCAAGATATACAGCAAGAGTCAAACTTTCTGGGTACCTCTAAACATTTTCTGCATAAATATGGACACTTCAATTTGCAGATACAATTGTGCCCCTGCTTATTTCAATACAGTGTGCAATCAGATGGGCTTGAATGTTTTGTGCATACACTTTTAGGCCTGCCAAAAATCTGTGTCAAGTTCAAACAGATATCCAATTTAATGGATGAATCCTTTATGGTGTGCTTGACCATAGAAACTTCTTTCTGGAGTACCCTGGGTTCAGCTGGAGACACTAAAATGAGCAGAAAGAGAAGGCCATGGTATTTCAGTAATTTTCACTCAAAATTCTGCAGGTATTTCTATCTTCTGAATTGTCATTACATCAGTTACTGTACAGTATTTGGTGCATTCTCAAAGTTTGCATGTTCTAGTTCATGAACTGACAGTGTGCTCTCAGAGAACTGGCACAAGGAGGAGATTTTGAAAATCATGCTTTTTCCTTTTGAAAATCATAATGTGATAAAAAAGACCGGGATTGCTACATACAGGCTGACTTGTTGCATAATTTGGAATGAAAAATGATTCCACATACATAGGTATATAAGAATATGATTACGTATTTTCAATATTAAAACAATGTTAGAATCTTTAAACTCAGTCGTTCTCCAAATATGGCTAACACTTGAAAGTATGTCCTTGCGTATCACAAAATGTCATAAGGCTGTTTATTCTTCCTTTGCATCATTCCTTTGCATGTGTGCTTGATTAGCTTCTTCTTGTTTTGATTCTTGCTTTTTCAATGCACCAGAGCTTAGAAAATATTGTGACCACTTTATGTATATTTAAGTTTATAATTTTACAGTAACCTTTTTTGAGGCAGACCTGAGCAAAAATTTCTGCTTTTTTTTTTGCTTCATTTCTTCATTTTCTTCTTCAGTGGTCTCTTGAAAAATCCAGCCTGCAGAAAAGAAAAAAGTAATTAAGAAAAGTGCTCAAAGCATACAACTCCTGTTGGTATCATTCACGTGCTGGTCCTTGCTACTATTTTAAGACTTCCAGTACAGTAAAAATTCATTTAATATTCTACCACTGAAGTACAATCTTGTTTTTCCTGGAATGGAAAAACGGAAGAGACATGTCATGAAAGCAGGCAGAAGGAGTACAGTTAATATATAGTGAGTGACTGCTGAATCATTGTTGTGCTCACATAATGTCAAAGGCTAAAATGCTTAATATTTCGTACTGAATTGAATAAATAATACTTGTCAAATTTTCAAGAGATTATGCATGTTCAAAATTAGAAACTGTAACCTTCTAATGCAAGTATGAACTGAATATTTAGCTTGGAGAAGAGTGCCGACTTGTGGCAATACTTACACCACAGGCCTAGCATCTCTTGCACAAAGAGAAAAAAACTGGTTATCAAGGGCCACAGGCAAAGCTAATAAAAAAACCCCTTAATAAACCCTTAATCGTGCTAAATCTCTTTATAGTTTTGTTTTCATAACCTATGGGCAAATACAGATTTCAAATGGTAAGCACTGCATGTTATAAATCAGAAAAATATAGTGTTGTTTGTTACTTACTCATTTCTACAAGATTTCGCTCTATTAGATAATATTAGTGTCTGTAGGTTCTAGTTTGAGAAGGACACGGCAGAGAAGTTAAGCATATTTTTTTATTCTTATGAAGACAAGAACATGCAATTTACCTTCCACAAAGCAAATATAAGCAGTGCAAGAATCAAGAGTCCAGCGAAGATACTCAGGAGGATAACCCATAAGGGGACTGTACCTGGCGGGAGTTCTTTGGAAATCTTAATCATGGTCTGCAAAGAGTTCAGAATGTAAGCAGTGGATGACTTGTCCCTCTAAAATTTCAACAGAGCAGCATGTTTATCAGTATGCAGTGATTTTTTCAGGGTACCACTTTATTCTAACTACAGGAATTTGTAGGAGAGAATTGAGAAAATAATCTCCAACATGAAACCTTATATTTACGTAGTATCTTGCACTTCGTAGGTCCATTCATTTCAAGGGGGTTGGCTCTGCTATAAGTCAGTAGTCATTGTTATAAAGGATACAGGATTAAAACCATGAGCAATTGAAGTGTACATCAAGGAGTTTCTGTGGTATATTCTTCATCACTCAATGCCTGCTTCCTTGAAAGGTGTCAGTGATTAACAAGCTTCTAAACCATGAAAGAAGTGTAAAAGGCTGTGTAGATACTAATTTGATTTTAAAACAGGCATATCTGGTGTAAACTAAACTGAATAAAGGAATATTCACGTTTAAATAAAAGACGTCATATAGGAGTTTGAATTATGTTAACTTAAGAATTTATTAGTGACACAACTTTATAGTTTAAGAAAGCATTGAAGAGCTGAACACTAAACATTCAACTTGAAATTATGTCTTTAAAAAAGTTAATTCTGAAATTCCTTGGTTTGTAGAAGCAGCTCTCATCATCTGCAAGCCTCTCAGCTGTGTTTTCACTCCTGGATTGAATTCCAATCTATCACTTAAAAGAATCTAACAAAATGAAAGACATTTCTCTTTATACCTGATACCACTACTATATAATGTTACATCCTTTCTTAGCTAAGAAAATGACAGGGAACTTCTGAAAAATAAAAGATCTTGTTTCAAATATATTTCCTGGGTAATAAAGTGGAAAGAAATAGTAACGAAAGAAATAATAAAGAAAAGACAATGTACAAAGTAATATCACTTCTAAATGACCCAAGACAATTTTTAGAACACTGTTGATTCCTTAAAAGAATTTGAATTATGCTTTTAATTTACATAGATGCAGGAAGCATTTATATTGCAGCAAGCAGAAATACTTCTGACAGTACTTCTCACCCAGGTACACTGGTGGGTAATGGGATTTCAGTATCATTGTCTGACTAACTCTGACACTTCTACTCTAGTATGAAATCACTTACTTAGGGTAAGATAATACATTACAACAGGTAACAATCAGTTCACTAGTAATGAATGAAAATAAATGACTTAGTAGCACAATAAATCGTATGAAGAGCAAATCCATGAATTATCGTGTTCTTACCTCCAGTTTTTGATGGTCATTTCTCAAAATCAGTGATGAGTTCTCACTCCTAAGTAATGCTTTCACAACAAGGGTTAAGCTGTGAATACTTGCCTGGAATAAGGCAGAAATGGCTATGGTTTATAACCAGGTATTTTAAAGTAGAAATCATTGTAGAAATGAGGCAGCTGAAAGCAAAATTTAATGCTAAAGTTTTGGGAGATGCTGAAAAATGTGAAAGTTAGCAAAGCTGCTCATGTATGTTGCCTTCAGCGCACACATCACTGCAAGACAGCAATACAGCTTTGAAAGAGTAGAGAGGAGAGATTTCAAAGAAATACTAATTAATCCTGGAATACTTTTGGCCAGTTGGGCCATGGGGACAGATGCGGTCTTTCTAAAATTCTGCTCCATCTCTCTCCCTGTACTGTTATTTTCCAGAGAAAAACAAAGACGCAAAACAGGAACTAAGTATGAGAAATTCATCAGCTGAGCAAAATGGACCACAGCCTGGTCATTGTTGTAATCACCAGGCAATACTGAGGTGTGCTCCGAGGTGTACCCTCTCTCTTCTGCTCTTTTTGATAAAAAAATCCTTTCTAGGCTTGAGAAACCTTTCCAGATTCAAACTTAATTTAAAACTACATGCTTCTACATATCCCTCCTTACATTTGCTGAATTAGAACTTGTGGATGCATACGTAAAAAAAGGACCATCAATACAGAATAAGTAAGGCGTGTCTTCTTACTATGTTTTGAAACTCCTGCTAAGTTCTAAGCACTTACTTTAAGGATAATAAAATGTATGTAACTTAGTTTTGAGGAAATTTTAAAATAGCAAGAGAAAAAATTTCAAATACTAGAGGACTGTGGAGACTTAAGAAAAATAAAGGTATAATTTTAATAGACATTACAAACGTTGGCTTAAGCTTCTCAAAATTCAGAGTATTCTTAATACAAATGGCATTTACTTACTTTTATGATGGTAGGTTTCCATACTCTTAATGAAACATTCACTTGATATACGTCAGATGGGAACAGGGCACAATTAACAGATGCACAGCTGTATGTATCACAGTCCTGTTTAAAAGGCACCAGCATGAATTACTAGGATGAGACTTTCACATTACTAAAATAAAAATACATAAACTACTATCTATACAGATCATAGACTTGCTGTGACACTAAAGCTGTGAGACTACAGTGCTATTAATTACTGGGGCTTTTTATGTAAAAATGACACTGCAGTATATAAAATGAGATATCTATGCTGTGGTAGAATAGACTCCATTTTTGCAGGCTGGCTTAGCCTTGAGGAAGCTCTGTTAGGCAGCAAAAGGTATCAGCAGAGCTCCTAAAGGAGGCACAGCCTGTAACCGCAAGTGTTCTTCTCCCAACACAGCTATGGCTTCTCTGCAGTGTTTCTAGAACCTTTCATATCATGGGACACCTGAATGTTTCAAGCAGGGAAGGATGTGTGTGTGTGAAAATTTAAGTATCTTTACTTCACAGTATCATTTGCTAGCTGGGAGGGCAACAGAGTATTTTCAACACTTCGGAAACATTTGCTTAGCCTAGATCTTTATCACCTGTTAGAAGGGCTGTGATAAGCATGGTGAAACACTCTTCTCATGGCATGATTTCATTTGCATCAGAAACTCAGCTTGTACCTCTGTGCTGAGGTGGTAGTATGATGGTTTTCCCCCTGACATGCCAACATAACTACAGCAGTAAAATCACTTTGCAACTCCTATGTCTGAGAGGCTAATCCTTTCCAAATGGGATTATAAATTACATTTCTACCAGTTGCATGGGAAATCTGTCAGATCAGAGTGCTAGCATTTGAAAGTATTTTCAACTGGACGTTTAAAAAAGTTGCAGGGGAGATGAGAAGTGTTTTAAAGATTACTGTTTATTAATTACAATGACAATATAGAAGGTGAAGATTTACTCAGCTGTAAAATGTGCTGTTATTTACACATTTTCTAAAATTGAAAAAAAACCACATGCCACATTCAGTTCCACATACAGTTTTGTAGACAAATTAGAAATACTAGCTAGTCTACATAAAGATGGCTTTTCAGGCTATTAAGACAAAGTACGTTTCCATAGCATACAGTTTGAGAAAAGCTTTTATACATCTGTTGCAGAAATACTGAATTCAAAGGTCTGGGTTAATATCTGGGCTGAATATATATACTATGTATAGGCTTACCATAATTGTATCCTTTGTAGGTTCTTTTATTTTTGGCAACACAAATGGTTTCCCAGCACTGATCTTTAAGGGATCTACAGGGTAACTAGTTTGGCAGATGGCATTCTGTTAGCAGAAATACAAATGTTATTATCTGAATCTCCAACCTATTACAAAGAAATGCTCTCCAAAAAAGCCAACATTAATAATATTTAATATTTAATGACATTAATAATATTTACTAACCACTAATGCAATAAAATTCCATATTGCAAGAGTGTATAAGAGAAAATTCAGATGGTGTAGGTGGTGAAGCATTATTATTCAAACAAAAAATGAGCTTTTTATGAGATAGTTTAATCCAAACTCTATCCAGCTACTTCAACTTCTGTAGAAACAAACAAGAGCTTCCTGCAAGATAACCACAACATGACCCAGCAAGAGCTGGGCCATTAAAAGAGCTAAACAGCTTTTGCATGAAATCCACAGAAATCCACAGTGGTTCTGCCTTAGCAAGCAGACAGGCAGGTTAAGTGCAGGATCCAGGAGCCCCAGGGGAGGGGGAGCGGGTGCTGGAGCACTGCTAGACCTCCATGTCTCCTTCAAAGGCTGCTGGGAATTCCTTTAGTGTCTTCAGTGTGGGGGAATTTGTTTTTTTGATCAGGTCATTCACTTTTAGATTGCTAGCGTGAAAAGGATTGCCAATCCCCTGCAGTGCACTTTGGAACACTACTATCACTAGGGTGTAGCTAGTGGTAGATGAATTATACCCACAGAAAAAGCACAGATTTGTTGGGTTTATGTGCAAACTTGGGTCAAATGTGATGATTGCCTAGGAATGAAAATAATGAGGGAAGGAATCTAAGAACAGACACAATTACTTTGTATTCTAAACATGAAATATTATGGGGGGGGTTGGATTTTTTTGTTTTAAAGTGAACCTTGAAGATTCACTTAGATCATTTGGGGTTTTTTTCAGTGGTGCCACACCTCAAAACCAAGTGAAATATTTGGAGAGGGGTGCTCATGTGTGTATGTGTATCTAAAGGAAAGATTAAAAAAAGAAAAAGAGGTTTATATCACTGCTTAGTGATATTTGGGTTCTTCAGCCATCCAGTTATTGATATAGATCTAGTTCTAATATCCACAGATCTGGAATGATGGCACTTGCTTGAATGGTAATCTCCTCCAGCTGCTCTGGAGGAGTGAAATGGACAAACTCAAATGACAGCTGCAGTGAAGAGCATTTGAAAGACATGACCTACCATCCCCTTCAAGATGTCTCAGTGCCCCAGAGAAGGAAGAAGCCAGAGGATTGCTAGTGCTGGAAAGCAGACATGCAGAAAGGCTAATTTCAGTAACACAAAGAAGAGGACTGAACAGGAGACTGAGCTCTAGATGTACACAGCAGGACTAGAGCATTTGCAATAAGCACTGCTGACAATGGAGATGATATGAGGCTCAGTAGGCAAAACTAAGAAAGAAACTCCTGTCACTCATATCTCAGTCTGTACGCCTGATCACTTGTCAATATATTATATTAACCTTGTTATAGCCCAATTATTGTTCAACACCATTTTAAATTTGCTGGTTTCTTTTTAAGAAAATACATCTCTCTGTCTTCTTATGCGCATCTGTATGTATGCTTAAAACACCAGTATCTTGTCTTTTAGACTAAAAACAAGATCCAGCTTGAAGCAAGGCATAATCCCAAATGTTTGCATTTTGTAGTTCCTTACAGCAAAATTTTCAAATTTAAATTAATCATAAAAATACAAATTCCTGGCTTACTTGGGAATGTGACAATGCAGTAAGGTAGAGAAGAATGTTCTTGGCTGCTGTTACATTGGGAAATAAGATCTGCAGTGTGAGGTTTGGCATTGGAAAGTGTTCACCTTTTTCGATCTACAAAAAAAAAAAGAAAAATGTTTTCATTAGTACTTCCCTTATTTTGTTGGTATTTTTTGATTGTGGTTTCTTTCCTGTTTTTCTTTTTCTCTCGTGTTTTTTTTTACATGTCCACAGTCAACTATGCAAAAGTGGTGTGCTGAACTCTTACTTTTTCCCCCCAAAACAGCCTGTTGTGAATTAGCAGACACATTCTTCTGTGGTCTTTGGTAATACAATGCTCTATTGAAGGAAATCAAATGAACAGGATGAAAGGGGCCATTTTGATATAAATTCCTTCTTGTTCTCTTGTTTACTGCATCCTCTTATCACCTGAGACTTCTATCTAAGGCTATTTCATTTCAATTTTTAATAAAGGCCCCCAGATGCTTTAACATGGGAGAGAAGCCACTGTACCAGCGGCAGCTCCTGCTGGTTTTTCCTCAGGTGTGCTTAGGCAACAGCCCTCCTGCTCACCTGCTCCTCTCACCTGTTTGCCCCGAGAAGATCACAGGACACATTTGTAAGCTACTGCTGCTTCTGAACATGCCTGCTGTGGCTGAGGATGGAGATAATGCCTATGGGGAATTGCTGGTAGGGGAACTGGTGATCTGTCTCTTAGGTGGATGAGCTTAATAAATACTCAAGACCATGTTTAACTTTTTTCTTCTAACTACTCATTTGTGATAAGCTGCTTGCAGGGATGAATTGTGCTTAAAAGATCATAAATGGTATGCTCTGCAGTCCACCAGCTTTTATAATCAGAAAGCAAAGATTTTGAAATGAGATGAATAAATAACATCCACAAAAGCTTTGAGATTACTATATTTGAACTTTTGGACTAAAAAAAGTAGCTGAGTAAAACACTATAGGTGGACTAAAAAAAAGAAAAAAAAAACCTTTGCATTGCTATTTAGTGAGAGCAAGTACTTTCCCATGGCCCATTTTTTACAGGCAGAAGTTGGTTCAGAGACTTTTATCCTTTTTATATGGCACCCTTGTACAGCTTTGGATTTGACACTGGGAAACAAGGATGCTCTCAAGATTCAGTAAATTCAGTCTTACTGCAACTTGGGGCTGGGATTCTAGTCCATTAAGTATCTTTTCCAAGTAAATTTAGTTTGCAGTATTCATTCCATTATGAAGACAACATTCTTGGAGCATGACATTTGCCTTTTTCAAAGCTGACTGGATTTGGGAAATATCTGTTCTAAACTGAAATGAATGTAGGCCAAGTTCTCATTTACCAGGCCATGCTTTCTTTCCCCTGCTGAGGGTAGCAGCTCTAAAACCCACCAGAACTATTCTGCGTGGATGGACCACTCTAAGAACCTCTGAAAATTAACTCTATCTCAGCCAAAACCAGGACACTCACCTTATTCCAAAGCAAGCAAGAAAAAAAAAGGTGTTAAACACAAAATACCCATGTAGAAGGTTTAACATATTGCACAGCTGCTATTTAAGTAACAGGTTATCACATTAAGCGATGAAAACCAAATTAAAAAAAAAAGAGAAAGCCAGTACCTGTATCACAGAGTTTTAATTGTTTCTTACCCTATAATGTAGAGTAACTTCATCCCCAATCTGCTCTGTTGTGTTAATAGCAGTAGGGACAGTATCATTTGCTGCAATTATAACATGGTGTTCTTTGAAAACACTGTGGGTTAAAGAAACACATAAAAAAGCCCCAGTAAGCACACAAACTTCTTAAAAACTCTAGCAATTAATAATATAGGTATTTTCATTATTTCATGAATCCTCCAGGACTAGTCTTGCAATTAAGAGTGCACTAACACTTTCACTGAAGTTCAACTCACCTATTTTCTGACTAGTACTCACTTTTTATTATGCACATATTAAATGTTTTGTTCAGATAAAACTACAAAATGAGCAAATATTGTTCCCCAAAATAATACAACAGGGCCTGATTTTGCTGTTCTTATTCCATCTCTGCAGTCCCTTATCCTGAGTATTGCCATGTGGAACAGGCAGGACCCTACAAAAGACAGAACCAAGTAAAAAGAGAACAAAACTATTGTGTTCTAAATTCAGCCTTCTTCCCTATGAGACAAATAAAGGCTGGATTTGAACCACAAAATGCACGCAAAATGAATTAGACTTAATTATTTACACCTGTCCACCACATAATGTAATCTATTGATAATTTTTATAATATTTTTCACGGATGGAATTTAACTGAATTGTAGTTATTTCTGAAAATAAAGTGTACTACAAGAGCTGCATTAAAGTTTATGTCTGAATTGATAAAAACAGATGCCTGAGAATCTAAAATTAAGGCTAATTTCTGAAACTGGAAATCAAATGGCCATCAGGAAGCTGGAGGTATTTGCTTTCTAATGTACCTGAAACACCTGTGAATGAATAGATCAAAGTACAACAATCAACAAAAGCTGCTGTTGTATTTGCAAACTGCAGATTAAATTTAAATAGATAAAATGGAGATACAGCAAGATAGGGACAGTAAATGCTCCACTATTTCATGTAACTGTTCTTTTCGATGAAGCCCGTGCTTCCTGTTCATGAGCCTAGAAGCTGGCATCTGTAGGTACTGAGCACAGCTCAACAACAAAATAACACTATATTCTCTTTGAACACCCGCTATTTACTGTGCTAGCAAACAGAAGTACAGAGAAGCATCAATACCTTACAAATATTAATCCTACTTCATATTTTACTGGAATTGTAACGTGTCCTCTGTTGTCACTCAGGTCCTCAGGTGGTTCTTCACTGTCACTAGAATAAAACAACACGTGCCACTCATATCAGACTGTGCAGACTCAACACAACTACTAGGTGGGAAAGGATCTTAAGAAACTGAAATACCTACAGCTCTGGGTATGAAAACACACTACTTCTTTCCAGTTAATTACTATCTCCTAAAAATAAATTCAAAAGACTATTTCCAGTAACTAAAAAGTTAAGTCCTGCACCAGTCCCAGCTCAGGAAAGCCTCTGTGTTGACTGCAGTTGACTGAATGAAAACAGACCAAGTAAGGGCCACTACTCTCACACCATCCTTGGATTTTGCAGGGAGAGCGAACACTGAGGGCAAGTGCATTAATTTACTCTATCACAGACAACTTCTGCAGTGCTTTTACTCTTTGAAGGCCAGAAATTTTTGTTTAGCTTAAACTGTGATACATGTTAAAGTATTCAGTAATTTTGTAAAGAGAATAAACCTATTCTGAAGGTAAAACTACTGGAAATTATGACTCATTTGTGACTCTAAGGCTCCAGAGACAAACAGCTATTTATTTAGTCCACTCAGTCCACTGCTGGACCGAGCACATCTGTAAAGCTGCCAGCTCTGCAAATTGTTTAACCACTTCCGAGTTCAGAAAAGTCATCCTTATTTTACTATGAAACACAAAGCTATAGAGCTTTCTACGAAAAAAAAAATACAACCCAGAAGGTAAACAAGTAATGATTGCAACTAACCTTGTTGCATATACATGAACAGTAGCATTTTCCAGGAGATATGATGCATTGAATTGGAATGATATTTTGAAGGAAATCTGTTTAGAGAAATACATTGAACATTTTAAAGAGACAAAAAAGATATAAAAGAACACTAATAAATTTTGATCTGATGAAAAATGAGCAAATTTTTGCTACTGCTATTTGTGGAATACTTGTTCACTTTTTAACACTTTTCTATGAATGAATCCACTTTTTTCAAAACCTAATAGTTATCACGTATTAAACAGAAGACTCAAATTTTCAGAACTGAGAAGCCTCGGTAACACTTACTATATGGTATATTAGAAATACATAGCTAAATAATTTTAATAGAAATGAACTGGTCTTGCAAGCAATTAATCAAAACCATTTTTTTTTTCTCTAAGGAGGAAGCAACACAACAAAGCTTCAAATCCTGGCAATTACAGTGGAGATGAGCTGTCTATAGAAGGCTCTGGAATCTCACTTAATATATATTAAAACACCTAGAATACCAAACAGAAATGTTTACAATGTAAATAATGACTACTAGGTCTCACAAAAATTCTCTCCTCATTATAACCAGGGCAAATCTATTACAATTTGGCAGGACACAAAATTTGGGAACATTGTCACAAATATGTCCCTCTCCATATCCTGACACTTAAGGATAATTTTATATGAAACAGAAGTTTTACTATTTGTTACTGTACACGATTTTTCAGCTCAGACTTTCTTTTTTTCCTTTAGTGTGTACAAATCTTTATTACAAAGGGACCCAGAAAAAATTGTCTTAGATATTTCTTCATAGTAACAAAAAAAACCAAGAAAAAAAAGACCCAGGAGGAGGCTTTAAAAAGGTATGTATAAGGGATATTTATCAGTGAATCAGAGATTAATTGATTTCTGAATGCAAAGGAGAGTATGAAATTCCTAAATTAAGGGATCTATAGTTACAGAGAAACTCACAATCAAAGCATGAAAGGAATATGTGAAAAATCCAGTAAAGCTAGGAATGGAGCAGTGTGGGCAGTGGCATTGGGTAGTATGCTTATTTGGCTGCAAGAAGTTAACAGCTGACTTAATTTGTACAAGTCCAAGACATAAGCTGGAACATGTACATGGGAGGCAAGTAAAAGAAGATCTCTCCCAATCATCCTGCTGTTATGCGTCTGTAATACAGACACGGTATGACAGAGAAACAGACAAGAAACTGCCAGGAAAGGCAGTTGGTCTTATTTGCAAGCAATTTCCTATTTCCCAGGTCAATATCAGACTATTTAAGTGAGGCTCAGATGCATATTTTCAAAGGCTTTGTTTAGCTAAAGCTCCCTCTCTACTCCAGCAGGAGATACAGACTTACCACTGGAGCTGTTCAAGCTGGAGCTCCATTTTAAGTGGACTGCTTGCTGGAAGGACCTCTCGCTCTCCACTGAGTGGAGGTGAAGTCTTGATGCCTGGCTTTGGCAGATCCAGGTTGGCTTTCCCACATACCAGCTTACTCTCTTTTCAGCCAACTGACTAAATTTTATATAGAAAATAACTGAAGTCATAAGCTCCAACCTGTGGAAGTCTACAGTATCTAATTGTCTTGTCAGTATATCCTAACCAATATCCTATACGCCTGGAGACAGATCCTTCTGGCTAGGTGTGCCACTTGCCTTCTGACAGTGTCAAGGATGGATATACACCTATTACCTCCTCACATACCACAGCTGACTGCCCAGGTACTGAAGATCTGATGTTTTCCTATCTGATTCAGTGCAGTTTATGTCAAGGGTAGCCTGGGAAACATGCATGGACAGGTTTTGGGGAGAATACAAGAGAAAAGAAATTTAGAGGTGATAGGGACTGGACTGGCCATAGAACAACATGGAGCAATGAGAACTTGCATGCAAGGGGGACTTCTTACCTCTTCTGCAGGTTTTAGAAATGGATATCCCACTTTACAGGTGATGTTGTGATTAGATTCACAGCTATCTTTCTGTATATCCTAAAGGAAAAAGAAAGTGAAGTCATGACTTCATGCAAATTCCTTTTAAATTTTGACTAAGCATCAAGGACCTGTTGATCATATATACCATTGCCACTTTTCATCATCAAAACATTGTAAGAGTCAAAGCTTAACTGAACTGGAACAAAAATAGGAAGCCACAACTTCTGCAAAACAGTTTCCACCTATGGACATCTACATCAATTAGTAGCCTTTTAGTGAAAGTGTTTGGAACATTTATATATTATATACTATATATTATATATTATGTATTATGTTTCATTCTATATACAAACTGGACATCATGCAAATTAGTCATGGGGTCTAAGAGATCAACATATGTAAAAGTATAGATTTTTTACACATAATCTTGTAAATCTGTTCCTAACTTGGCAATAAAAGTGGCATTCATACTCCATAAAATATTGCCACAGGGTCAGCAACAGTACTATGGATCCCTGACTTCTCCTGATGTGCCACATCAGGACTGTTGATAGAAAACAAACTTCTCCTGATGTTTCCCAGCTAAACTGAGGTGAATTCGTAGCATATCTGCTGAGGCAAGCAGAAAACCAGCTACTGTGGAAATGCCGTCTGAGACAGAGATGAGGCAGGCGCTGATCTATGCTGCCCTGCTAAGACATTGCTTTTTCTATACAAGTGCAAAAGAAGAATTCTAGAGGCTCAGGAGCTGTACTGACAAATAACAAGGCATTTCTGGCTCTAAAGATGTACAGATGATTCGTGGTGCTGACGTTCACCTAAGATGCAGGCACTTACTGTCTAAGTCATTGTGAAACTTGCATCTGTAGTTAACAGAGGCTAGGCAAGAGTCCACTCAGGTCAAAATAAATACACTTTTTTGGAGGGATAAGCGAGGACTACACTCCCAGGAATCTCTGCCAATCAACTGGCATGATGCCAGAGCAGTGAAATTCAGGCTTAATAAAAAGGCTTCCTCAGATCTCTCTAGTAATATAGGTTATGATGATGATGTAATTAAATTATTTAATGTGATTTAATGATTAAATGTGATATGTGAAAAATTCCTACCTCAATGCCAGCAAAAATAATGTTTGGAGAATACTGAACCAAAACTCTGGTATTATAGGCACTGTCTTTTTTATTCTTCACAGAGAGCTGGATGGTAAACTTATCATTGCGTGACTTTACAATGAATGGGGAAGAGCTGTAAAATAAAGTAAGAATGTTGTCACCTTAACTTTTGAATCTGTCTTTAGCAGAAAGAGGAACTTCTTTCAGTGTCCAGACTGTATTGCTTCTGATTTGGAAAATATGTTACAGCATTATCTTATTAGACTACAGAATTTATAATTTACACAGAAATTTTGTACAGATATAAAGTGATACATTAAACCCAGTGTACTTACCTGTCTCCAGCTATGCTTGCTTTTACATTCAGAACAAGATCTGAAATGCATTTATTTTTTGCTCCACAATCTTTTGTGAAAGGAATCTGCAACAACAGTATTTTTAGTATCAATTTTATTATATTTATTGTTAAATTTAAATACTTGCATTTTAATTCATTATCAAATTTTATATAAGGTCTTCTGTTTGACAATCAAAGAAGTCTTCCCTAATATTAATTAGTTAAACGTGCCAATATGCTGTAAAATGCACAGGTGAAACAAGCTTCCTACTCATTCCCTTCTAAGTGATTCATCCAGATTAGAAAAAGAGACAATAGTAGAAGTATGAATGATGCCAAGAACCATCAAAGTAAATGACTAACATTCTCCTGCTCTATCTATGTGAAAAACGACAATAAAATTGCTTGTACTCTCTTCTATCTTTCTGGACAGCTTTAAAACCCCAGGCTGGTTCCCAGGCACACTGAATCAAGCTTTTGACTCCTGAAGACTCATTTAGGGGAAACACTTTCTAGAGAGGCTCCATGACCCTCCCTCTTTAGCCAATATGTGGACAATACTTTCAGCTCTTGTGTGGGCTATA